>Ga0137418_10000273_pt1 | contig 44505 bp, 43 predicted proteins | sample CZODoug3_1_2_16f_FD_122242 | JGI IMG/M metagenome (GOLD analysis project Ga0137418, IMG submission 122242) | Vadose zone soil fungal communities from Angelo Coast Range Reserve, California, USA - CZODoug3_1_2_16fungal (Hybrid Assembly) | ecosystem: Environmental > Terrestrial > Soil > Vadose...
ATCCTCCGAAAAAGCACATGGAGGCTTTCCACTATATTCAGCGCGAGAATTTCAACATCACCGTGCACGCCGGGGAAGGCTATGGCAAGGAATCCATTTGGCAGGCGATTCAGTATTGCGGGGCGCATCGAATTGGGCACGGCACGCGCTTGATTGAAGACATTACGGTGGTGGACGGGAAGGTCGTGAAACTCGGCGACCTGGCGCAGTATGTGCTGGATAAGCGAATCCCGCTGGAGATTTGCCTGCTGAGCAACGTACATACTGGCGCCACACCCAGCTTGGCCGAACATCCTTTCAGGATTCTCTATCAGCAGAAGTTTCGGGTGACGCTCAACACGGACAATCGATTGATGAGCAACACCACGATGACACGCGAGTTTGAGGCCGCGGTCGATAGCTTTGGTCTAGCCCTCGACGATTTCGAGAAAATCACGATCAACGCGATGAAAAGTGCCTTCCTACCTTACGACCAGCGGATCGATTTCATCTATTCCACGATCAAGCCGGGTTATGCCAAAATTCGCCAGGCCCTGGGTTAGTCTGGAGCGGCACCCTTAGTTCTGGAGGCCCTCATGCGTTTTGCGGCGACAAAGAGCATGCTCGCGTTCCTCGTCTCTGGTTGTCTTCCAGTCCTGCTGTCCGCCCAAACGAAAGCACCGGTTCCGCCGATCCGCGTCAAGGTAGTCGTCGTCACGATGTTTGAGCAAGGGGAAGACACAGGAGACACTCCAGGCGAGTTCCAGTTGTGGGTGGAGCGGGAGCACCTCGACCAAATTCTCCCGCTACCTGCAGGAAATCGGCACGTTCGCATGAACAAGGACGATGTTCTGGGCATGGTGACCGGCATGGGAACCGCGAAGTCTGCGGCTTCGGTGATGGCCGTCGGCTTGGACCCGCGCTTCGATTTCTCGAAGGCCTATTGGATCGTCGCGGGCATTGCCGGCGGTGATCCAGCGGACGTTTCTGTAGGATCGGCGGTTTGGGCGGACCACGTGGTGGACGGAGACCTCTCCTTTGAGATCGATGCCCGCCAAATTCCACCGGGGTGGACGACGGGCTACGTTCCACTCTGGAAGAAGACGCCTTTTGAAGTTCCCGTCAATGGCTCTGACGGCGAAGTCTATTCCCTGAACCCCGGACTCGTGGGCTGGGCGTTTCAGCTTACAGAGAATTTGCATCTCGCCGATTCCGATGCCTTGAAGGCATCGCGAGCCAGGTATACCGGCTTTCCCAATGCGCTGAAACCGCCGTTTGTAGCTCGCGGCGACACGCTCTCGGCCAGCACGTTTTGGCACGGCTCGAAGATGGAGGAGTGGGCGAACGCATGGACTCGTTACTTCACCGGCGGTAAGGGCAATTACATGACTTCGGCCATGGAGGATTCCGGCACCATGCAATCACTGACTTTGTTGAGTCAAGCGGGTCGCGTGGATTTGCAGCGTGTGCTGGTGCTGCGAACCGTCAGCAATTTTGACCGCGAGCCTCCGGGATCGACGGCCGCCGAGAGTCTATCGCAAATTTCCTCGGGTAACTACTCGGCTTACATGCCTGCTTTGGAAGCGGCACAAACCGTTGGCGACAGGGTCGTACGCGACATCATCGAGCACTGGGCCGCGCGCGAGTCCGAGATTCCTCACGCGCCGTGAGACTGCATCACTGCGCAAGCGCGGCCAGAGTCTCGGCAAGGACCAGTGTCCCACGCGCGATATCTTCCGGCGATGCGTACTCATCGGGGCGATGGCTGTAGCCGTTGCGGCAGGGAATAAACAGCATCCCGGTGGGCGCAATGCGCGACATGAACAGCGAGTCGTGATAAGCACGGCTGACTATCGGAAGGGATGCCAAGCCGTGTTTCCGGCACGCATCCAATAGGGTTTCGACCACCATCGGCGCGCAAGTGGCTGGCGCATCCGCATTCAGCAGCTCATTGCGAATGGAAACTTGCCGCCTCCGGGCGATGTCTTGACCGGCGCTCTCGATCTCGCCGAGCACGGCGTCCCGCCGCTGGAGATGGGTGTCGCGGACATCGGCGCTCAGGCGAACCTGGCTCGGAATGCTGTTGATCGCGCCGGGAAAAACCTCGCAGATTCCCACCGTAGCCACCGTATCGTCGGCTCCGCTGGCACGAGCCCCGCTCTCTGCAGCAAGAATAAGTTCCGCTGCCGCGCAGAGCGCGTCGCGGCGATCCGGCATCAGCACCGCGCCCGCGTGTCCACCCGCGCCTTCAATTACGATCCGCAGGCTCGCCGGCGCCGCTATGCTCGTGACGACTCCCAGCGGAACTTTCCGGCGCTCGAGCAGTGGACCTTGCTCGATGTGCAACTCGATGAACGCCTTGTAGTGACCAGTCGGCAACCTGACCGCTTCCAGTTCGCCGCCGAAACCTGCCTGTCCGCGAACCTCGTCGAGCCCAGCACCTGCGTTGTCTTTGAGCTTGCGCGCTGCAGCAGGAGAGAGAGTTCCCGAAAGCATGCGGCTGCCGAGGCAGCCGATTCCGAAGCGCGTCGGTTCTTCTGAAGTGAAGACAAGCAGCTCGATGGAATGCTGGGGACGGAATCCACTTTGCCGCAGGGCGCGAATCGCCTCGAGACCTCCAAGAACGCCGACCACGCCGTCGTACTTCCCGGCATTGGGTATGGCGTCGAGGTGGGAACCGGTGCCGACTGCGGGAGCTGCGGGATCCGAGCCGGTCCAGCGAACGAAGGTGTTTCCGACAGCATCCTCGCGCACGACCAGGCCGGCCTCGGTGCACTGGGACTTTAGCCAGATGCGAGCCTGCAAGTCTGCGGGAGAAAAAACAACTCGCGTAACCGCCGGCGGTTCCGCGTCGGAGATCGAGGCGAGTGTTTCTATCTCCGACAGCAGTCGGGATTGATCAATGGCAAGCTTCATGGTTTATGGGGTTGCGAGCGGATGACGGTTCCAATTCTTATAAATGAGATACTTGGCGGGAACTTTGCCGATCGCAGCAAACCACTGCGGGCACCATGGTCCCATCCAGATGAAATCCCCGGCCCTGACCGGATACCAGGAATCGCCCAGTCGGTAAATGCCTCCGCCTTCCAGCATGATGAGTCCGTGCTCCATGACGTGCATTTCGACCATGCTGAGCGCGGCTCCGGGTTGGTAGACCATGGTATTGACCGCAAAATCGAAGCTCATCTCGTCCGGCAACAAGCACTTGACCTCGAGGTCGGGATCATCGCCAAGCGCATGCTCGGCAACGTTGTTTTCGTGAGACACGAGCGGTTGCGGGGCACCTACCGCGTCCAAGGCCACGTACGGCTTTTCGATCACAGCCAGACGACTGGGTTGTAACGCCGTCACTCGATGGGCGAAACCTTGCGGTAGGTAGGCGTAACCGCCCACCGCAAGTTCACTCGACATAGGTTGCGCGTCCAGCCTTACGGCTCCTTCCATAACAAAAACAAACCGTTGCACTGGCGTGGCGCCGAGTTCGCCTCCGGCGTCGAATTCGGCCGTGTATTGGGCAAACCGAGCGCCCAATGCCGGGCCGACATGCACGACGGCCACGCAGCCCGTCATCCCCGGTAACGCCGTACGCACAAACGTGTCGGGCGTGAGGAGAAGATGATTCGGCTGCTGCGAACTGCGCGTACGCCCCAGGCTATGCATGTTGTGTCCTTCGTAGGAATTCTGCCGAGTTCGCTAATTGGTCCAGAAGGTGACGGCCGCACTCGATCGCCTTGGTCACATCTCCGACGGCCACGGCTTCTTCAGGGTCGTGACTCACCCCGCCGGGCGTGCGCAGAAAAATCATGGCTGACGGAACCTTGCTGGCCATAACCATGGCATCGTGACCCGCGCCGCTCACCATGCGAAACGGCTCGCATCCGGCCTGACTGACGGCTCGGGCGACCTGGTCGACGAGAAACGGGTTCATCGGGACGGCGGGTTGCTCGAGCAGGATGTCCCCTTGTGCGCTGAGGCCACGACGCGTCGCGATCTCTTCGGCTTGACGGAGAAGGTAGGCCACCGCGGTTGTTCTCGCTTCGTCCACTCTATGACGCACGTCGAGGCTCAATCGCGCTTCGCCGGCAATCACGTTGCCCGTCCCCGGCTGCACCTGGATTGCGCCCACCGTCGCCACCAGTTCAGAAGTGTACTTGGCATGGTTCTCAACCGCGCCGATCCATTCCGCGGCTGCCGCGACGGCGTCACGACGGAGGTTCATCGGCGTTGTCCCGGCATGATTGGCATGGCCGACGAAGGTAATTTCCAGTCGACTCTGGCCCACAATCGCTTCCACCACCCCCAGGGGATGCCCCAGACTTTCCAGCAACGGTCCCTGCTCGATGTGGAACTCCAGGTAGCCGAGGGTGGCCTCTGGCATCGCCGCTTGCGCAATTTCCGCGGGATTCAGACCGAAGTCTTCGAGCGCCCGATGGATGGATATTCCTCGCGCATCTTTTCGCTTGAGTAATGCCTCATCCAGGCTGCCCACCAACGCCCGGCTCCCGAGAAATGGCGTGCCGAAGCGAACCCCTTCCTCCTCGGAGAAACCGATCACTTCCATGACATAGGGGAGCTTTCGTCCGTCCAAGGCGCTGAGAAGCGCGATGGCGAGGACGACCCCAAGAATGCCATCATAGGCCCCCGCGTTCGGGACCGTATCGAGGTGCGATCCGATCAGCAAGCGCGGGGCATCCGGTACCGCCGAGGGATAGGTGACGCGGAGATTCCCTGCTGCATCAACCCTGGACGGAATCCCGAGAGGCGCTAACCAGCCCGTGATTTCGTGGTGGCAGTCGCGCATGGCAGGGCAGAGAAACGTCCGGCGAATGCTGTGCGCATCTTCGCTGAAGCGCGCCAGAGCCTGGCAACGCTCAATGGCTTCTAGGGCCAAGGTTTTGCTGTCGCGCAATTCGCTTTACCCCTGGCGACGAAGGCGCGCCTGGATGTTCCCATGCGGCTCGTCGACCGGCACAAAGATCTCGTTGGGATTATCCTGCCCGAAAGGGGAGAGATCTACGAGCAGGCAGTGTTTGTTCGGCATGGTTAGTTCAATGTCTTCCACTTCTGGAAGTTGCTCCAGAACCGACTTCCCCATGGCGTAGAGAGTGTGCTGCACGGACTTGCTTTCGTGCCCGGCAAAGGCGGTCAACAAGATTTCGCGAGCCTTCGCCCGTAGGGGACCAAAGTCCACAAGAGTTGGCGCGTATCTCCAATGGGCGCTCACAGCGGTGCCCAGCAAGCGGTCCCGGGCCGGCGGCAGCGTAGTGAGCGAATCCTGGATGTAGCCCTCGAATGCCGAGCCCGACGTTTTCATGACGACCAGATCTTCGAATCCTGAAGAGACGCACAGATCTCCTTTTTGCGTCCGCGCTACGTTGGTCGTCTGAATTTCTCTGCTTGCTTGAATAAACGTCGTGGGCTGGGGTTGTCCGCCACATTGCAGATGCTCCCACGCCTTCTCGGAGATCCCGACCTCAACCTCGGAAACCTGGGGATTGTGCTGAAGAAAAAACTCGACGAGTTCCTTGGCAAAGTCTTCCAGGCATGCGGCAGAGGAATCCCGCGCCAAGGAATAAACCGTATTCTTCATGGTGTCGGTGGGAAGAATCTTGCAGTTGTCACCCTCCACAAAACACGAAGCAAAATCACCTTGCAGCAGCACGGCAATGGTCCACTCGCGCAGTTCGTGCCAACCGTCTTTGCGCTCGACTTTGACCAGACGCACGCGCGATTTTCCGTACTTATTCTCGGCAACAGCGATCATGTCTCAGCTTCCCCGGTAGGTGGTGTAGCTATTTGGACTCAGCAGCAGTGGTATGTGAAAACTTTGTTCGCCGTCGTGAACTTGAAATGTAACCTCGATCCGCGGGTACAGGCCTGCTACCTTGTGCGCGTCAAAATATGCCGCGGTGTCAAAGCCCAGGCGATAGGTCCCGGGCAGAAGCGTTTCGCTCTCCGGGAGCAACTGGGCGCACCGGCCGTCTTGATCGGTCCTCGCCGACGCGAGCTGACGCCAGCCCTGCGCCTCCTGCCGCTCCAGGCGCACCGGAAGATCCTTGGCGGGTTGCCCCTTGGCAGTGTCGAGAACGTGTGTCGAAATGCGCTTCATCGTTCGCTTCTCAACCGTTCGCTTCTCAAGCCGTGCGCCTCATGTTTGCAGCCACTTTCTCAGACGGAGCTGCGTGATCTGCCGCTGTTGTTCCGCTGCTTCGCGAAGTTCAAGGGCCGGGTCGTTTCCGAGTCGGCGCTGCAAAATTGCGAGAATCTCCTCGGGCCCCTTGCCCGTCGCACATACGATGAAAATCTGTCCGAACCGCCGCTCGTACTCCCGATTGCCCTCCGCAAGCGCGACTTTCGCAGACTCGCCGCCCTCTGCGACTTCGCGCTGCTCCTCGCCGGACCAAGCCGCAGATTGTTGCGAAGCTTCCTTCGGCGCCTTCGTTTCCCCGATCCTTGTTTTCCCGATCTTTGTTTGACCGATTCTTGGATGACTGCCGAACGCCTCCCGCCAGTCCGCCTCCGCCAGGCTGCTCCAAACCTGGTCCGACACAGCCAGCAACGTTACCTCGTCGGCCAAAGGCCGTCGTCCGGTCACCCCGTCCGCCCAGCTCCGCGAGCCACAGCACGGTAGTATCTCATTCGCGGCGGCTTCGGGGGGCAGAAGATTCCAGCGCTTCAGCGCACCGCTCATGCTGCGTTCCCTTTGTCGCGGAGTTGCTCTAAAAACTCGCCTACGAGGTTACTCGCGACGGCCGAGCGATATTTGGCCGTGGACCGAATATCATCGATCGGCTCGATCGCGGCAGCCGCCATCTCTCTTGCCTGAGCGACCAGCTTCGGCTCGACCGGTTTGCCCTGAAGGACTCGTTCCAGTTCCGTAAGGCGAAGCGGCACCGGCGCTACGCTACCGAGCGCGATCCGGACATCCTCTATTACGCCGCCGCGAAGTCGGCCCAGCGCGGCCATGCATACCTTCGAGATGGCTTGGGCGTTCCGAGCCCCAACCTTCCGCGCGTAATGCACATAGCCAGAAAAGCCGCGCCGGAGGCAGATCGTTTGTACGAGTTCATCGCGCTCGAGCAGCATTGTTTTGTAGCCCGTATGGAAGCCGAGATACGGTACGCGACGCTTGCCTCGAAGCGACACCAGAACCAGTTCGGCTTCGTAGGCAAGGAGCACGGGCAGGGAATCAGCGGCCGGTGACGCGTTGACGATATTCCCTCCCAGCGTTCCACGATTCTGGTTCGCGATGCCGCCGGTCCAGCGCGCCGCGCTGGTCAGCAATGGAAACTCGCTTGCGATCACAACCTGCCCACGCAGTTCGGAATACGTGGATCCGGCGCCGATCCTGATCTCATCCGGCAGAGTCTCAACCCCTTGCATCTCTGGCAGGTTCCAAATACTCACCAGCTTCCTCGATGCCAGTCTTCCGGCCGCGAACTGCACCATCACATCCGTGCCCCCGGCGATGGGAAGCCACTGCCCGGGCTCGTTCGCGAGCAGGGACACCACCGCCTCGAGTTTGCCCGGAGCGATGAGGTGGTAGTCTGCGGGATCGCATCTCATGCGCCGGGCCCTCGGCATGACGCCCGTGCCACGGCTTCCAAGATCTGCATATAGCCGGTGCAGCGGCACAAATTTCCGGCCAAGCCTTCGCGGATGTCGTCCATCGAGGGGTTGGGGTTCTTGGTCAACAGATGCGAGGCACTGAGAATCATTCCGGGAGTGCATATCCCACACTGCGCCCCGCCGCATTCCAAAAACGCTTTTTGCAGCGCACTCAACTCCGGCCCTTCCGCCAGACCTTCAATCGTGGTAATCCTCGCGCCCTCCACCTGCAGGACCGGAACCAGGCAGCTGTTGACCAATTCACCATTCACCAGCACGGAACAAGAACCGCACTCACCCTCCCCGCAACCTTCCTTCGCACCGGTCAAATGCAGTTCATGCCGCAGAACGTCCAGCAGCCTCGCCATGGGATGAACCTGTACCGATCGGAGCCGGCCATTGACGGTCAGGGAAAGCTCGCCCTTGTCTTGGTTCTCCGGGGAGACGGCCATCACTTCCCACCGGCGGGGAGCAACGCGCCGGAAGGCTCCTTCGAAACTGCCTCGAAGATATCCTCAGCTAGGAGCGGGACGGAATTGAAGCGGAAACCAAGGGCGTCTTCCACAGCATTTACGATCGCGGGCGCGGGACCATCCATGGGAAGTTCGCCAATCCCCTTGGCGCCGTAGGCTCCATGGACATTCCCGATCTCCTCGAAGAATACCCGAATTGGCGGCAGGTCCGCCGACGTCGGCATGATGTAGTTTGTCATCTGACCATTCTGCATGCGGCCATTTTGCCAGACCACTTTTTCGTACAGGGCAAAGCCGATGCCCTGGGCGACGCCGCCTGCGATTTGGCCTTGTGCGAGCACAGGGTTCAGAACTCTGCCCACTTCTTGCAGGGCCACAAAATCCTCCACGGTCGCGGTGAAGGTGGAGAGATCGACGGCAACTTCCGCAACGTACACGGCCCAGGCAAATGTGGCATAGGCCTCGCCGCGATATTTTTCATCGTCCCAGAAAACTCCCGCAGGCGCCTCGTAGCGCGCGAACGAGCGCAGGACGCCGTGAGTGGCCACGTGGCGTTGGCCGGCGGCGCGAAATTCTTCCGCTGAGTACGAACTGCCGAGCAGTCCGCTCGCAATGAGCGTTTGCTTGAGCCCCAAAGCTGCCGATCGCACCAGGTTTCCGACCACCATGACGGTCCGAGATGCAACGGTGGGTCCGCTGTTGGGAACTTGATCCGTATCCGGTTGCGCAATCCGAACATCCTCATAAGGTAAAGCCAGAGCTTCGGCGGCAATTTGGCAAAGAACCGTATTGGTTCCTTGCCCGAACTCGGTGCTAGAAACCAGTACCCGCACCCTGCCGTCGGCGCCCGCCTCCACGCCGACCACAGAGGCCAGAAAGCGTTCGCCTGAGCCTGTGAATCCGGAACCATGCAGGAAAGCTGCGATTCCCATGCCGCGCTTGATTTGCCGTGCTGGGTTCTCTCGCGCGAACTCGGCTTTTTTGCGACTGTAGCTCGAGAGCTCCAGCGCCCGGTCCAGCAGCTTACCCAGATCGATCTCCTCGCGCACGGTCTGCTCCGTGGTCGTGGTTTGGCCTGGTTTAAGAAAATTGCGTCGACGCACCTCGGCCGGTGAGATTCCAACGACCTGAGCGATACGGTCCATGTGCCGCTCCATCGCAAACAAACACTGGGGAGCGCCAAAACCCCGAAAAGCGCCATGGGGCGGGGCATTCGTCGCCACCGCCTTTCCGCGAATGCGGATACTCGGCCAATGGTAGGGGCCGCCAGCGTGAATGGTGCCGCGCGAGAGGACGACCGACGACAAGGTTGCGTAAGCGCCGCCGTCAATCGTGAAGTCGATTTCGCCGCCGAGAATCTGGCCGGTCCTGCTAACGGCCGTGCGGTGACGAGTGCGGGAAGGATGACGCTTGGTTGTCGCCGTCATGTCTTCGAGACGGTCGTAGACAATTTTCACCGGGTGCCCCGACTTCATCGCCAAGAGCGAGGCATGGCCTGCGATCATCGAGGGGTATTCTTCCTTGCCGCCGAAAGCCCCGCCAGTCTCCACCTGCACAACACGAACTTTCTCTGGCGGGAGGTTGCACAAGGCCATCAGTGCTTTGTGAACGTAGTAAGGACACTGCAGCGAACCCCAGACGGTAAGGCCTTGCTCTCGGTCGAAGGACGCGATCACCCCGTTATTCTCGATATAAAGCTGCTCCTGCGCACCGGTGGTGTATTCGCCTTCGACAATGTAGTCGGCGTTAGCCCAGACGTCCTCGACATTGCCTTTCTCGATCAAGAAGGTCTTGAACAGATTGTCGCTGCCCCAGATGACTTGCGCGCAGCGCTCGCTATCCTCGATGGAAAACACAGGTGGCAGCGGGTCGAATTCGATGGCAACCGCGTCCACCGCCTTCCGCAGCCGATGCGGATCCACATGCGCCAACAGCAAAATTGGCTCCTCGGGATGGTTGACCCTGCCGTCCGCGAGGCAAGGTTGGTCGTCGAAGATTAGCGCAATGCAGTTCTTGCCGGGAATATCCTGCGCCGTGACGGTGACAAACTCCCCCCAGTCCAATCTCGGATCGAACGAAATCGCCTTGATCGTTCCCCGGGGAACCTGGCTGCGAACGGTAGCGCCGTACAGCATTCCGGACAAGGTGATGTCGTCGATGTAGCGTGCCGCGCCCGTGACCTTGTCGAGGCCTTCCTTGCGTGGTGCCGATGTTCCGACGACGGTCTCCGTCACTGAACCAGTTCCCCCAAAGATTCGAAATGCTCGCCGCGTCACCTAAAGGTATTGTCAATGGTTATTGTCTGAGAACCCCCAGCCCATGACAATTGAAATGACCAATCGGCGAGACTTTCGTCCGCCCGCTTTCAATGGTGGATCTCGATCCCTCGGGGCTGTCCTGAAAACTGGTTGCCCCTGAACACGGTTTGCCCGCGCAGGTACGTGCCATGGACCACGCCACGCAGCTTTTCTCCGAGGTACGGAGAGACGGCGTGACGATAGTGCAGCCGGTCTTCGCTTACGACGAACTCCCGCTCCGGGTCGAAAACGATGAAATCTGCGTCATAGGCTGGTGCGATGCGGCCTTTGCGAGCGCCGCACCCAGCCAGTTGGGCCGGCCCCTCCGACATCCAGCGCGCGAGATCGGTCAACCGCAATCCCCGCCGGCCGGCCTCCGTCCACATCACCGGTAGCGCCATCGAAAGACTCGCGATGCCACCCCAGGCGGTGCTGAAGTTTTTCTCCTCGATCCGCTTCATGGCAGGCGGGCAGGGTGAGTGGTCCGTCACCACGAGATCGATGACCCCGTCTTGCAGTCCCTGCCAGAGCTGTGCGCGATTCTCCCTGGAGCGAATGGGAGGCGCGCACTTGCACAGGGTGGCTCCATCTCGAATCTCCTCGGCGCAGAAGTGCAGATAGTGCGGACAGGTCTCTACGCTGACGGGAAGACCTTCGGCTCGGGCGGCACGCAGCTCGGCGAGTGCCTTGCCAGCCGAGAGATGAACAATGTGCAAGCGAAATCGGAACTCGCGGCACAGAGACAACAGAAGCTGGATGGCTGAGAGTTCCGCTTCTTCCGGTCGCGATCGCAGGTAGGTGAAGTAACGGCTCCAATCCGCCTCTCGGAGAAGCCGGGTGGCCTCGTCCACGGGTCCGGGTAGCTCGGCGTGGACGAGCAGCGGAAGGCCCGTACGAACCACCTGAGGCAGCGCCGCGCGCAGCTCCGGCTCCGTCACCATGGTGAAGCCGTCGAGTCCTGGATGAATGAGAAAGCACTTGAAGCCGAGCACGCCCGCTGCGGCAAGCCCCTGAATGTCCGCCATTTCAACTCCAGCCCGATTGTCACCCCCCAGGCCCCCCCAGGCACCCCAATCCACCCAGCAGCGCCCCCGCGCAGCCTGGCGCTTGGCCTCAAGGGCGGCGACCGTCGTGGTTGCCGGCAGGCAGTTCAGCGGCATATCGACCAGCATCGTGTAGCCGCCCGCGGCCGCCGCCCGCGTCGCCGTTTCGAACCCCTCCCAATCCGCCCTCCCGGGATCGTTGATATGCACGTGCGAATCGACGAGTCCGGGTAGAATCGCCGACTCGCCGAAGTCGTGCACTTCGATCCCCGAAGGAATCCGGTCAAGGTCTGTAACACTCTCGATTGTTTCGTCCCGGACCAGCAGCGCTGCGGGTCGGATCCCGTCTGGAGTTACGACTCGACGAGAGTGGAACGCCCGCAAGCTGCCAATCTTTCCCTTGGTCTTGTCTCCGGTCCTGGTGGCACTCGGTATTTCACTCGACAAGGGGCACCCGTCCTGCCCGAGCCTACCGTGCGCCCCTGGCTTTTTCAACCGACCGGGCGCCGCCGGGGGAACAATTTTGCGGATTGGCCGGGTCCGCATATACTTACTCTCTTCACAGCGGCTGCGAAAGAGTCCCTGTCGACTGATTTGCGTGCAGATTCACGGGAGGCTGTAGCCAGCAACCCTGACGATTCCGCGATGACGGAGCCCAGCCACATGGACAAAGCTTTCATGGCCCGCGCCATTGAACTGTCGGTCGCAAATGTTCGCTCCGGAAGCGGTGGGCCCTTCGGCACGGTCATCGTGAAGGATGGCGCCGTTCTTGCCGAGGCCGCGAATCAAGTGACCGCGACCAACGATCCCACGGCGCACGCCGAAGTGCTGGCCATTCGCCACGCTTGCCAGAAACTTCGCCTCTTCGAGCTCAAGGGCTGCGACCTCTATACCTCCTGCGAACCGTGCCCCATGTGCCTGGGCGCGATCTACTGGGCGCGGATTCACCGGGTGTACTTTGGCGGCCTGGCGGGGGACGCGGCCAAGGCTGGGTTTGACGATTCCGCCATCTACGGAGAGATCACGCAGCCACACGCGGAACGTGAGATTCCCATGATTCAGATGATGCGAGACGAAGCGCTGCTGGCGTTTCGGGCCTGGGAGGAAAACCCTGGCAAGATTCGGTACTGAGTCCAGCTTTCGGGAAACCTGCGGCAAGACTTCCATTCGAGGAACGAGATTGATCGATCGCTATTTCAAGCTCACCGAACACGGAACCACCATCCGGCAGGAGATGCTGGGCGGCCTGACCACGTTTGTCACGATGGCCTACGTGATCATCGTGAATCCCCGGATCCTTTCGGATGCAGGGATGCCGGTAGAGGGCGTTGTGTTTGCCACCTGCATCTCGGCGGCGGTGGCCACGCTGGTGATGGGTCTTTACGCCAACTACCCAATCGCGCTGGCGCCGGGTATGTCGCTGAACGCCTATTTTGCCTACACGGTCTGTCTCAGCATGCATGTGCCCTGGCGGACTGCGTTGGCGGTTGTCTTCCTTTCCGGCGTTGTGTTCCTGCTGCTGACCGTGTCGCGGGTGCGTGAACAAATTGTGAACGGCATGCCGAATGGCTTGAAGCACGCCACGGCGACGGGAATCGGATTCTTCATCGCTTTTATCGGGTTGCGCAATGCCAAGCTCGTCGTGGCGAACCCAGCGACGTTTGTTGGCTTGGGCAGCTTCTCGGACAAAGAAGTGCAAACTGCTTGTCTCGGGATTGCCCTCACCATCATTCTCATGGCGCGCAAGGTGAATGGCGGGATTCTGATCGGGATCTTTGGCACGACGCTGGTCGGAATCCTGCGGGGCATCACCCCGTTGCCCACTTCCATCGTGGCTCTGCCCCATCCCTCATCGACGTTCTTGCAGCTGGATTTTCGCGCGGCCTTCCATCTCGGCTTCCTCGAAATCCTCTTTGCGTTTCTCTTTGTCGATCTTTTCGATAACGTCGGGACGCTGGTGGGAGTGTGTGAACAAGGCGGGTTCATCCAAGATGGCAAGATTCCCCGCGTAGGCCGTGCGCTCATCGCTGACGGGGTTGGTACCCTTTTCGGCTCCTTGACGGGCACCTCCACGGTTACGAGCTATATCGAGAGCGTGGCGGGAGTGGCGGCCGGGGCACGAACCGGTTTGAGCAACGTCGCGGTCGCGGGACTGTTTCTGATCGCGACCTTCTGTTCGCCGCTGGCTGCGGCGATTCCGAGCTACGCCACAGCGCCGGCGCTGATTCTGGTGGGCGCGCTCATGACGCAATCGATTGCACAGATTGAATGGAGTGAATTCAGCGAGGCCGTGCCCGCCTTCATTACCATGCTGGCCACGCCCCTGACCTTCAGCATCGCAACCGGCCTCAGCATGGGGATGATCGCCTACACGGTTGTCAAAATCGCGGTCGGAAAACTGCGGGAAATCACCGTGCTCATCTGGATACTCACGGCGCTGTTTATTTTGCGTTACGTGTATCTGGCGGTGGCCTGAGAAGCCTGCCGCATGGCGACGCCGGACTACCTTTCGATGCTCGCGGTGGCTCTGGCGGAAGCACGCCTTGGCCTCCAAGAAGGTGGTATTCCCATCGGTGCCGCCATCTTCGACGCTGCGGGGCGGCTGGTTGGGGCGGGGCACAATCGTCGGGTGCAGGAGAGCGATCCTTCGATCCACGGAGAGACCGATGCATTTCGCAAGGCCGGGCGGCAAAAAAGCTACCGTGATCTGACCATGGCAACGACCCTTGCTCCCTGCTGGTATTGCAGCGGGTTGGTACGGCAGTTTGGATTTGGTACGTTGGTGGTGGGAGAGAGCAGAACCTTTCAGGGCGGGATCGAATGGCTTCGTTCCCTGGGCATCAGGGTGATTGACCTCGATTCCGAAGAGTGCGTTGCGCTGCTGGCGGACTATATCCAAGCGAATCCTGCCGTCTGGAACGAAGATATAGGCGAAGAATAGACGATGGATACGACACGAGTCGACGCGTCGCTCTACAATCCCGATCTGGCACCAATTCCTGTGGAAAAACGCTCATGGGGAACCTACAACTACGCCTCCCTGTGGGTGGCCATGAGCGTCTGCATTCCCACCTACATGCTGGCGTCAGGGCTGATTGCGGGCGGCATGAGTTGGTTGCAGGCCGTACTCACCATTTTGCTGGGAAATCTGATTGTCTTGATTCCCATGTTGCTGAATGCCCACGCTGGCGCGCGCTATGGCATTCCATTTCCGGTTTTCGTGCGCGCTTCGTTTGGGGTGCGCGGAGCGAACGTGCCTGCCGTCCTGCGAGCGCTGGTAGCGTGTGGCTGGTTCGGCATTCAGGCCTGGATTGGCGGCCAGGCCATCGATTCGATGTTGCGGATTGTCTGGCCGGGTGCGGCCAGTGTGCCGGGCAGCAGTTGGATCTGTTTTTTTCTTTTCTGGGCGCTGAATATGGTTGTGGTTTGGCGCGGGATTGAGACCATCAAGTTTCTCGAGGGAATCGGCGCTCCTTTCATGCTGGTTGTGGGCTTGCTGCTTCTGTTCTGGGTCACGGGAAAGGCGGGCGGGTTTGGGCCTGTCCTGAGTACACCAAGCAAGTTCCACAACACCAGGGAATTCGTAAGGTTCTTCATTCCCGCGCTCACTGGAATGGTTGGTTTCTGGGCGACAGTAGCGCTCAACATTCCGGATTTCACCCGCTACGCCAAATCGCAACGCGCGCAAATGGTTGGGCAGGCGCTCGGACTACCCACGGCGATGACTCTCTATTCATTTATCGGCGTCGCGGTCACGTCGGCGTCGGCGGTAATTTTTGGCGAAGCGATTTGGGATCCCGTGGTTTTACTGGGACGCTTCCATCAGCCGGTGGTGGCTTTGATCGCACTGGTGGCGCTGCTGGTGGCGACGCTGAATACCAATGTGGCGGCCAATGTCGTGTCCCCCTCCAACGATTTCTCCAATCTGTGGCCGAGCGTGATTTCCTTCCGCACGGGCGGCTTGATCACCGGCGTGGTGGGCATCCTGATGATGCCGTGGCGGCTGCTGCGCGATTTCAGTTCTTACATCTTTGGATGGCTGGTGGGATGTTCGGCGCTTCTGGGGCCGATCGCCGGGATCATGATTTGCGATTATTACCTGGTGCGGCACCGCCAACTGATTGTTGAGGATTTGTATCGCCGCGGTGGGGCGTATGAGCATCAAAACGGTTTTAACTACCAAGCTCTTGTGGCCTTGGCGGCGGGCGTGGCAGTAGCGCTCGCTGGACTGGCGGTGCCGCCCGTGCGCTGGCTTTACGACTATGCCTGGTTTGTGGGCTTCGCCGTTTCTGGGTGCTTGTATCTCGGGCTGATGCGGGCTCGGAGGACTCGTTGAACCAAATCCCAAACCACGAACACACCGATGCGCTCGGCGAACTTCTGCCGCCTTTGACGCGCAACGAAGCGGCGGTGGAAGCGGCGCGCTGCCTGATGTGCTACGACGCTCCCTGCACGCACGCGTGTCCTACCCACATTGACATACCCAAGTTCATCAAGAAAATCAGCACGGATAATTTGCGAGGCTCGGCCCGTGCGATTCTGGAGTCGAACCTGCTGGGAGCGACGTGTGCGCGGGTGTGCCCGGTGCAGGAATTGTGCGAAGGCGCGTGCGTGTTGGGCGCAGAGCACAAGCCGATCGCCATCGGACGGCTGCAACGCCATGCGATGGACTCGATTTCCGGAAAACAAATGTCCGTGCTGCAGAAAGCCCCAGCCACGGGCAAGAAAGTTGCGGTGATCGGCGCAGGGCCGGCCGGCCTTTCCTGTGCGGGGGAGTTGGCCAAGCGCGGGCATGGTGTGACGCTGTTCGAAAAGCGCGATCTTGCTGGAGGCTTGTCAACCTACGGCATTATCGGCCTTCGGGAACCCATGGACGTGGCCATTGCGGAAGCCGACATGATCGCAGGGTTGGGCGTGACTGTGGAAACGGGACGGGAACTGGGGAGGAATCTGACGCTGGCAGAGCTACAGGCGAACTTCGGTGCTGTCTTCCTCAGCGTTGGCTTGGGCGCAACGCCGGGGCTGGGGATTCCGGGCGAAGAGCACATTCTCGACGGGCTGGAATACATCGAGCACAGTAAGCTCGATGCAGCCCACCTCAAGATTGGACGCCACGTCGTTGTGATTGGTGCGGGGAATACGGCCATTGATTGCGCTACGATCGCCAAGCGCCTGGGCGCCGATACGGTGACGATGGTATACCGGCGCACCGACAAGGAAATGACCGCTTACGCCCACGAGTATGACTTCATCAAGCGCGAGGGTGTGGGTTTTAGCTTTTTAACGCAACCTGTGCGGGTGCTCCGGGAGAACGGAACGGTGCGGGCTTTGGAATGCCTGCGCATGAGTCTGGGGGCGGCCGATGCCTCAGGGCGTCCTTCGCCGCAGCCGGTGGCCGCCTCTGAGTTTTTGCTTCCCGCGGACCAGATTGTGAAGGCCATTGGGCAGGAGAAGCCCGCCCTGGCTGCGCTCTGCCAGCTCCAGACACAGAAGGGATTTATCCAAGTCGACGCAAACTTCGAAACCAATCGGCCGGGCGTTTATTCCGGGGGGGATTGCATTCGTGCACGGGGCGCGGCTTCCACCGTGATGGCGGTGCAAGACGGAAAGCTGGCCGCTCGGTCCATTCATGAAAGGTTGATGGCCAATGGCTGACCTGAGTATCAACTTTGCGGGCATGCGCTCGCCAAATCCGTTTTGGCTAGCCTCCGCTCCGCCGAGTAATACCGGCATGCAAGTGCATCGCGCGTTTGAGGCGGGCTGGGGCGGGGCGGTGTGGAAAACGATTGGCGCCCCGGTGTTGAACGTTTCGAACCGCTACGGGGCATGGCATTTCGGCGGACAGAAAATGCTCGCCATCAACAACGTCGAGCTGATCTCGGACCGCCCGCTCGAAGTCAACCTTCGCGAAATTGCGGAAGTGAAACGGGCATGGCCTGATCGCGCGGTCATCGTTTCTGCGATGGTCGAATCCAAGCGGGAAACCTGGCACGACATCATCCGCAGGATTCAAGACACGGGCGCTGACGGCATCGAGCTGAACTACGGCTGTCCGCACGGCATGAGCGAGCGCGGCATGGGCAGTGCCGTAGGGCAGGTGCCGGAGTATTGCGAGCAGATCACGCGCTGGGTCATGGAAGTGGCCAAGATGCCGGTCATCGTGAAGCTCACGCCCAACATTTCCGATATTGTCATGCCGGCGCGTGCCGCAGTGGCAGCCGGAGCCAATGCGGTGTCGCTGATTAACACCCTGAATTCCATTATTAGCGTCGACCTCGATACCCTGGAAATCACGCCGAATATTGGCGGCAAAGGCGGCCACGGGGGCTACGCGGGACCTGCGGTGAAGCCGATTGCGCTGAATATGCTGGCCTCGCTCGGACGCGACCCAATTGTGGGCGGTTCGAAGTTGCCGATCTCGGGCATGGGCGGCATTTCCACCTGGAGCGATGCGGCGGAATTCCTCCTGCTTGGCGCCAGCAGCCTGCAGGTCTGCACTGCCGTGATGCACTATGGTTTTCGCATGGTCGAGGATTTGTGCGACGGCTTGTCCAACTGGATGGACGAGAAGGGCTTTCGGACCATCTCCGACGTAGTGGGCCGCAGTCTGCATCGTGTGTCGGATTTCAATGATTTCGACCTTTCCTTCCGCGCGCTGGCCCGCATCGACCAGACCAAGTGCATCCGTTGCAATCTTTGCTACGTCGCCTGCAACGATACGGCGCACCAGTGCATTGATCTGATCGCAAAAGACGGACAGGTTGTGCAGCCGTACTCCTATGATGTCCGCGCGAATGGCAGGGAAGAGGCCGTGACTTCGCGTCCTAGTGTTCAAGTTCGCGAAGAAGACTGCGTGGGCTGCCGCCTCTGCTATAACGTCTGTCCCGTGGAAGACTGCATTCACATGGTGGAGGAACCCTCGGGCCGTTCGCCGGTGACGTGGGGCCAGCTTTCCGAGTCCCAACCCGAGGTCACTGAGGATTGGGAGAAGATGAAGAAGTATCGCGAAGAGATGGGCATCAAGATTCACTAGCAGTTGGATTCCGTTTGCGGGGGGAAACATGGCGTTGCTGATCCGGAATGGCGACATTGTGACAGCGGGGTCGCGCTTCCATGCGGACATCTATGTTGAGGACGAAACCGTCACTCGTATGGGCAAGGATCTGGAAGCGCCGCCGAAGGTTGAAGTCATCGATGCCACAGGGAAGTTTGTTTTTCCTGGATTTATCGACCCTCACGTCCATATCTATCTTCCGTTCATGGCGACTTTCGCCAAAGACACGCATGAAACGGGGAGCATTGCGGCGCTGCTTGGCGGAACGACCACGTATATCGAAATGTGCTGTCCCAACCGGAATGACGATGCACTGGAAGGCTATCAGCTCTGGAAATCGAAGGCCGAAGGGAAGAGCGCTTGCGATTACGCCTTCCACATGTCAGTCACGAAATTTGTTGGGGAAACGGAATCGCAGTTGCGGCAGATTGTCGCCGACGGGACGGCATCGTTCAAGATATTCCTGGCCTACAAGAACTTTTTCGGCGTCGACGATGGCGAGATGTTCAAAACTCTGGAACTCGCGAAACGCCTCGGCGTCATTGTCACAGCGCACTGTGAAAATGCGGAACTTGTCTCGCGCCTACAGGAGAAGCTCGTTGCCCAAGGCAAAACGGGTCCCGAATGGCATGAACCCAGCCGCCCGGAATCGGTCGAGGCCGAAGGGACGGGACGTTTTGCGACATTTCTGGAAAATACCGGAGCCACCGGCTATGTGGTTCACCTCTCCTGCGAAAGGGCCTTGCGCGCGGCCCTCGATGCGAAGTCGCGGGGCGTGAAAATTTACGTGGAATCCGTTCTTCCCCACTTCCTGCTCGACAAGACCTATGCGGAGAGGCCCGGTGTCGAGGGAATGAAGCACGTGATGTCGCCGCCGTTGCGGGCGCAGCATAATCAGGATGTGTTGTGGAATGCGCTCTCGCTAGGCTCAATCGACACGGTGGGCACAGATCATTGTCCGTTCGATCGTGAGCAAAAGCTGCTGGGCAAAGACTCCTTCGTGAATATTCCCAACGGGATTCCTGGTATCGAAGATCGTGTGAATCTGTTGTACACGTACGGAGTCAAGAGTGGACGCCTTGATCTAGATCGCTTCGTCGATTCGGCCAGCACCCGCGCCGCCAAGTTGTTCGGTCTTTTCCCGCGCAAGGGGACGATTGCCGTAGGCAGCGACGCCGATCTCGTGGTTTACGACCCGGGCTACCGTGGCGTAATCTCGGCGAAGTCGCATCATGTGAACAACGACTATAGTGGTTTCGAAGGCATGAAGATTGAAGGTCGCCCGTCGGTCGTTACTGTGCGCGGTGCGGTTCAGGTGCGCGACGGCGAGTTTGTTGGCGAGCGCGGGCGTGGCAAGGCGCTGAAACGTGAGCCCAGTCATTTCTAAGAGACCACGATGAGTCTTGATCCCAAACGTGCCGTTGCGGAGTTGAAGGAACTGCGAGCCCTCACAGGCGACGAAAACGGCGCGCAGCGGGTGGCCTGGACCGATACCTGGCTGCAAGCGCGCGAGTGGTTTCGAGCCAAGGTCAAGAGCCTTCCTGTCGAGCTGCACTCGGATGCGGCCGGGAATAATTGGGTTACGCTGCCCGGTACGTCGGAGAAGTCCCTGCTCATCGGAGGGCACCTCGATTCCGTCCCGAACGGCGGCTGGCTGGACGGCGCGCTCAACGTGATTGCCGGTCTCGAAGTATTACGTCGTATTGCCGTCGAGTTTGGCGGCCGTCCCCCGGTGAGTGTTCGCCTTGTCGACTGGGCCGATGAGGAAGGGGCCCGCTTTGGCCGCAGCTTGCTCGGCTCTTCCGCGTTTGCGGGCACGCATTCCATTGCTGCCGACCGCATTCGCACCGACCGCGACGGCGTGAAAATGGAAGATGCCCTGCGCCGGTGCGGCGTGGAGATCGCCAAATTCTCCGATGCGGAGAAGGAACAGAAGAACGCGGCCGCATACATCGAACTGCACATCGAGCAAGGGCCCGTCCTCGAACGCATGGGTTTGCCTCTCGCGGTTGTTCTCGGCACAAAAGGCGTCGAGCGCCATATCATCACCTTCCACGGCCAGGAAGCACATTCCGGTTCTACGCCCATGAACGCCCGCCGGGACGCGCTCGCCGCCGCGGCCAAGTTGGTGCTGGAAATCCGAACGATTGCGCAGAAACATGAAGACGCGGTTTGCACCGTGGGCAGCGTCAAAACCTTCCCCGGAATCGCGACTGCCGTCGTTGGCCGCTGCGAGGCCACGCTGGATCAGCGCGATTTGGATACGAACGTGCTTGCCCAGATGTATCGCGAAGCCCAGGAGGCGAGCCAGCGCTTCGCAGGGGAAGAAAATTGCACGGTCGAGTGGTCGCGCCTTTGGAGCATCGAACCGGTGCCGTTTCACCCGCAGTTGCTGGCCTTGTGCGAGGAGGCTGTCCAGGAAACCTCCGGTACTTCGCATCGCATGCCCTCGGGTCCGCTGCACGATGCCGCCGAGGTCGCGCGCGCCGGGATTCCAACGGTAATGATGTTCGTGCAGTCGCTGAAAGGCATCAGCCACAACAAGATCGAGGACAGCAGAGAAGAGCATCTGGAAATGTCCGTCGTGGCGTTCGACCGCCTAGCGTCCAAAACCATGGATTGGATTCAGAAGTAGCGCCGAGAATCGCTTAGAACTCAAAGTAGCCAGCGGTTCGCGCCGGAGGCAGAATCCCTTCCGTCCCCGTTGCCGGCAACTCCTCGACAGCGCCGCTCAGGTCATCCCAAGCGGCTTCGGTGAGAGCAGGATGAGCTCCAACGAGGTCGCGAATCATCTGCCAGGCAGCGACGTTAAGAGCGCCCTCCGGCCCGGGTCCCATGGCGAGCGAAACCGAGCATTGCGGGCAAAAGCAGATTCGCCTGGCCCCGGACTTCTGGCGTGGCCTCACGCCTACGGTCTGCGCGAACATATCGACGGCGACGGACGGATGTCCGGCTTCGAGTTCCTGATTACAGCGCAGACAAAATAGGTCCACCGTTATCCGCCTATTGGCCGATTGCGGCCAGATGCGATCTTGTGTCTTCCGCCGTCCCAGGCGCAAGTATGCAGCATGATTCCCGTTCGCTGACCTGCGGAACCAAGCTGTGCTCTATCCACCGGGGTTAGGCTGATGCACTCTAGTGCAATGGGCGATCGGAAGTCCGGGACAAATCCGCCGTCGGCAAAGCTGTTCCGGCTCTCGCATGTCCGCAAGCTGCGCGAGTGCGAACAGGTGGCTGCGGTATGCTACCGGGTTCGCGGCGCAGAGATCTGGTTTCTCCTGGTGCGCACGGGCAGCGGGCACTGGACGTTTCCCAAGGGTGGCGTCGAGCCCGGACTCACGCATGCGCAGGCGGCGGCGCTCGAAGCCTTCGAGGAGGCGGGCGTTCATGGCCGAATCGAAGAACTTTCCTTTATCCGTTACGTCCGCCGCAAGCGGCGCGGAGCCCGGGTACCTGCGGGAGATTCGGAAAAACAAATCGGCACTAGTGCTCATCTCTGTGAGGTACTGCGCCTAGTCCAGCCGCAAGAGCAGGATCGGAATCCGACGTGGTTCTCCGTCGAGAAAACGAAGAAGAAGCTGCGGGAAGGGCGCACGGCTGAGTTTGGGTTAGAGTTGATTCGGGTTGTGGACCGGGCCGTTGGGCGTATTCAACGATTGAGCCACACGCTTGTGGGACCGACCGACGCGCTACAACGGGTACAGTTTGAGGCTGCCACAGGGCTTGCACCTCAATCGGGTGCTGGCGAGGCTTCCTTTGTAAGCCATGTCCGGGGCAGCGTCCAGTCCCGCTCCACCGGGAACGCCGTCAGCGGCCGCAATCGCGGGAAGCTCCTGCAAATTGGTCCAACGCTGGTAGTGAATGCCGTCTCGGTCAAACGACTTGCAGGCGCGACCGCCTCCGACCAAGCCGAGCCGCAGTTCGTCCGGCTCGATGATGGGCGAGAAACCAAACGGGGAGCCAAACCCTCCGTCACCGCGCGCAAGAAGCGCGACTGAGGCGCGGGGTAGGAGCGCAATTTCTAATTTAAGAACAGTCGTTCTAGCTGACCCTAGCGGGCCCGCGCCAGGACGAGGGTTACGTCGTCCGGCTGCTCATTCGCGCCGATCCACTCGTAGACAGCGTTCGTGACGAGCTCGCTAATGCGTTCGAGCGGAAGGTGCCGGTTGCTACGCACCAAGTCAATCAGCCTGTCCTCGCCAAACTCACCGTAGTCGTTTTCCGGTTCGGTGATGCCGTCGCTGTAGGCGAGAAAGATCTCGCCGGCACTGAGGCTGACCGTACTTTCTTCATACTGAACGTGGTCAAACAAACCCACCACAGTTCCTCCCGTTTCGAGGCGACGGATCTTACCGCCTTCGCCAACCAGGATCGGCGGCAGGTGTCCCGCATTGGTGTAGGTAAAGTGGCGTGCGCTGCCATCGTAGAGCCCGAGAAACAACGTTGCGTACTTTTCCTGGGGTGTGGTGCTGTAGAGCTGCCGATTCAGCAGATACATCAAGGTGGAAGGCGAGATTCCGGGCCCGTGCGGGAAGCCGTTGCCGCCACCCCCTCCCGCCAGCACCGGAATTTGGGAGGGCACGCTTTCCAGTAGATAAGCGCGAACCGCGGAATGAATCGTGGCCATGAGCAGCGCCGCCGAAATTCCTTTCCCAGAAACATCTCCCACCGCCAGTCCTAGCCGGTTGGCGGTGGCGGGCAGAAAGTCGTAATAGTCGCCGCTGACCGTTCGCGCCGGCTTGCAGAAACCGTGAACCTCCAATGACTCCAGCTCCGATATCTGGCGCGGGAATAGCTGCGCCTGCACTTCGTGCGCAATGGTCAGTTCATTCTCCAGGCGCTGTTTGTCGCGCTGCTCCACCATCAGCTTTTCCAGCGAGGTCGCCATGGAGTTAAAGGAAGTCTGTAAGGCCGCCAGTTGGTCTCGTTCGCGGACTTCGATGCGGTAGTTAAATTCTCCGCGATTCAGGTGTTGCGTGGCAGTGTAGAGGTTGGCGACCGAGAGCGTCATCGTGCGCGTAAGGCGTGAACCCACATATAAGGCCACGAGAACTATGAGCGTAAACAGAACCAGGATGCTGAGGAGCGCGCCCTCAGCCAGTGTCGCAAATTCTCCCAACGCCGCGAACAGTCTGCCGTAGAGAAGAGAAGGGCGCGTTTGTACCCGCATCAGAGCGCGGTATTCGCGCGTACCGTCTTCCCAGTTCAGAACCGAGAGAGGCGACCCGAAGTTAATCTCGTTGTCCAAGCGGTTGCTGGCGTCGGGCAAGTTTCCAGCCGCCAGCAATGGGCGAAAGTCGTCGGCCACTACGTAGTTGCGGTCGTTGTCGATGATCGTACTCTGTGATTGAGTCTGCGTACTTGGGGCCGCTGTTGGCCTCGCCGTTGCTCCGCTCGGTGTTCCCCCGTTCAGTGATCCTCCGTTCAGTGATCCTCCGTTCAGTGATCCTCCGCCAGCCGTTTTCTTGGCGGGGTCCGCCGTTCTGTCCACAGCCGGTCCACGGGTCAGTGCGTACAGGGTAATCTTGCCCAATCCGCCCGAAACGCGGTCCAGTAGCGCTGGGTCCAAAGGTTCGGTTGCGATTACCCGCAGCTTTCCGCCGGCCACTTCGAGGGTGGTTCCTGTGCGCAGATGCAGCGTCCCGTGATCGCTCACTAGCTCGCGGAAATGTGCTGGGAGGAAGTCCGGGACTTGCGTCGAACATCCCACCGGCGTGGCCGACACGGCGATCGACTTTCCCCTGTACCAGGCGCAGACTTCCTGCGGTGTCGACGGATGATTCGATGAGCGCAAATCATCGAGCAGCGTGAAGGGGCTCGCATCCGACCGGCGCAGCCGGTTCGCCAGGCTATGGCAGACGGTGACGTTCGTGGTCTCCAGCGTTTTCAGTTCCGTGTTGATGTCCGACGTCACCACGAAATTCGCGAATTGTCCCGCGAACAGGTAGAACGCGATCGAGGTCATCGCCACCAGTAGAAGCACGGGAATGACACCGATGAACACATACGTAACGATCAACCGATTGCGCAACCGCCAGAGCAGCTTCTGCCGGACCCAGCCGAATCCGGCGATCCCAAACAAGATGATCGCAAGCACTGCCGCCGAAACGACGGCGGCTTCGACAACGCCGCTACCCGGCAGGTGCAGAATGAGAATGACGATCTGCAAAGCAAAAAGCGCGAGCGCGTATTGCAGGAGTGTCACTCCCCACCGCGCCAGTCGGGTCTGCGGAGGCCAGCCCCAGCGCATCAACCGGTAACGCCACGATGTTGGAAGCTGGATCGCCACGAAGTCCTCAATTATAGGTGGCCGAAAGGCCGTGTCGCTAAATCTCCGGGTAAAAGTCGAAGAACGCTTCCACACTGGTACGGAGCTGTTTTTCGATTTCCTCTTTTGAACCTTCCAGAATATGCATCGTAACGCGCGCTTCGCGGCCGTTCTTGAGCTTGAGGGTAGCTTCTCCCACCGATTCCACTTCATCGGCAGGCAAAAGGCGCATTCCATAGACAAGGGTCAGATTTGCCATTGCGCCATTATAGGACCGAGACCCAGGCGGCGATGAGCCGGAACCCCGCTGTGCATTCCGGGCCAGGAGCAGGCTTCGATAAAATGTGGAGGTGAGAATTCAAGGAATGCGAATTGGGACTCTCGTATCCGCTTGCCTGTTTGGACTGAGCCTGACAGTGTGCGCTCAGGACCAGACGGCGGAACCCCCGAAGGCCAACCAACCCAAAGTTAAGGTCAACATGCTCAACGTTTGCTCGCCTTCGGCCGATGACCAGAAGGAAATTGCCGCAGCCCTGGCCCGAGTTCCTAAGCAGCCCTTGTTTACTGACGATTTCGAGGTATCTCGCGGACGCACCACGCTCACGGATAAGCCGGGATTCGTGGAGGCAGGCCCGAGTGCGCGCTTCTCCGCCGAACCTACTTCGGCGCTCTGGGTTCGCTCCCGCCGCGAATTTTCCGTACAGGCTCTGTTTTCCACCGTGCAGTATTCTTTCAGCGTGGATGCTCAGCTGATGGTGGAAACGCTGGTCCTGCGCGTCCGCGATCCTAAGGACCTTCTGCAAGTAGCGATTGAAGACAATGCTTCCGCGGTAATCACTCCCGCCTCCATGCTGGCGACCGATACCCCTCCCAGCCGCATCAAGTTGGAGCGCTTCGGCAAGTCCTCGGTTGTGCTGGCCAGATGCCAGGGAGATCCTTCCTCTGGTCAGCCCGCCCCCGATCAGAGCGCCTACGATCCCCTGTTCCTGAGCGGGGCTTCGATTATGAGCGCCTACCGCGGTTTGCTCGGCGTTCGTCGTCTGGTGCCTGAGGAACTTGCGCGCATACAGCAGGGAACTGCCGCCAAACCCAAGCCCGCCGCCAAGCCCGCAGCCAAAAAGCCCGCTCACTAGAGTTACCGACGGCGGCTCCCAGCCCCGGCGAGTTACTTCGGTTCCTTTCTGCGGCACTCCAGCGCGTCCTACAATCGAAAGCATCGTGACGAAGTCCCGCATCATTTCGCTGCTGGCGTGGATCGCATTGTTTTCCTGTCTCGCGCAGGCCAAGCAACTGGCCATTGTTGCCGACAAGCAGAATGCCACCGGCAACGTCAAGACTGCCGATCTCGCCAATATCCTCAGCGGCAAGACCAAGAATTGGGCCGACGGTAAGCCCGTCAAGATCATCCTGCGCGACCCCTCTTCACGGGACATGGAACTGGTATTTCGGCGCGTCTTGAACATGACCCCTGATCAAGTCCACGCTCTGATGCAGGCCCGACCCGGTCTGATCGTGGTCGCCGACTCCGACGATGCCGTCCTGCGTTTCGTTTCGGCAACTCGCGGAGCGCTAGGGATCGTCGACCTTTATTCGCTGACCAAGGACGTGAACGTTGTCAAAATTGACGGCAAACTGCCTTTCGACGTTGGCTACCTGCTGAAGGGGAATTGAGTGATGATCACGAAGATTTCATCTGTGAAAGCCGCCATGGGCTCCGCCTTGATCGCGTGCGGCGTACTGTCCTCGGCCCTCGCGGCCGCACCCGCCGCCAAACCGGTAGCTTTTCCGCTCACTACGAAATCTCCGGAAGCCCGCCGTCTCGTCGATGAAGCCTTGACGCAGTACATTGACCACGTAGCTCAGCCGGAAGCCATCGCCAGCCTCCGCAAGGCGGTCGCTGCCGACCCCCAGTTTGCTATGGCGCATGAGCTCTTGGCGCAGATCAGCCTCGACTCAGCCGAACAGGTTGCCGAGCAACAAAAGGCCCTGGCCGCGCGCCGCTACGCCAGCCCGGTTGAACGCACCACCATTCAGTGGTACCAGGATGCTGCTCAACACAAGATGATTCCGGCCATCACCAACATGAATGACGTGATCAGCCAATATCCGCACGACAAGTTGGTGGTTTGGATGGCTTCGTGGTGGCTGATGACCCAAACGCAGTACGAGCGGGCCCTGGCCGTGTACGAGCAGTCCGGAATCACCGACTCTCCTGGCCTGCTCAACAATATGGCGTATAACTATGCCGATCTACGGCAGTACGACAAGGCCATTGCTTTCATGGCGAAGTACGCGGCGTCTTTGCCCGGCGATCCCAATCCGGAAGACTCCTATGCGGAGATTCTCCGGCTGGCCGGACGTTTTGAGCAATCGATCCAGCACTATCGCGCCGCCCTGAAAATTGACCCCAAGTTCTATTCTTCGCAGTTCGGGATCGCGGATACCTACTCGCTCATGGGAAAGCAAGCCCGGGCCCGCGAAGAATACAAGTTAGGCTTTGAGAAATTTCCTCTTGAGGAAATGCAGCAGGTGATGTGGAAGACGCGGGAAGCCACGACCTATGTGCGCGAAGGCGACATCAAGGGCGCGGACCGTGCGTTTCAGGCCCTTGCCGATACTGCTCACTCGCGCCACATCAGTCAGGTGGAAGCGGACACCTACCGTCAAATGGCAATCTGTCAATCCGATGCCAAGCGTGCCTTGCAGCTCATCGACAAAGCCGATGCAGCGTTGTTGGAGCATAGGAACGCAACCCAAGCAGCCGTCCATCAGGAAGCGGCGCAGATTCTCCGCACACGCGTCGAACTTGCCGTACGGGTCGGAGACAAGAAGGCCGCACAGGCGAGCCTTGAACCCCTCGACCAAATGGCACAGACCTCCAGCGACCGCCTGATCGAGGCTGCCTATCACGGAGCCGCCGCCGCAGTTTTCTATTCGGATGGTAACTACGACCGGGCTATTGAACACCTCGAAGAAGACACCGATAACCCTTTCTCCGTAGAACTGCTGGCCGACGCCTACCAGAAGAACGGAGATACGGAAAGCGCCCGCCGTACCGCCGCATCCCTGGCCGAGCGCAACGATCCAACCGTCGAGCAGGCGTTGGTCGTGCCCGGCTTCCGCAAGTGTCGTAAAGATCCTTCCTGCGACAGTAATCTGAAGAACGCATCGTTTCCCCAATAACGCTCACGTGAGGGCTGGAGCCTCGCCACGGAGCGGCGTCCTGCCCGCATTTCGAGACCAGACTTGAATCTTGGTAAGATGGCTGTGGCTGAAACCATCCAGCCTGCCATTCATCTAACTATCGAGTCCTACGTTCTCCATCCATGAGTGAAAACATCCGAAACGTAATCATCCTAGGCTCGGGTTGCTCCGGGCATACCGCAGCTCTGTACACGGCTCGGGCTAACCTGAGCCCGCTCGTCCTCGAAGGCCACGAGCCCGGCGGACAGCTTTCTCTGACCACTCTGGTCGAAAACTTTCCCGGCTTTCCCGAGGGCATCCAAGGCCCCGAACTGATCGAAAGCATGAAGAGGCAGGCCGCGCGATTCGGTGCCGAGTACCATACCGGACACGTCATCAGCGCGGATCTATCGCGGCGGCCTTTCACGATCAATCTGGGCAAAGAAACCTTGCGCACCAAAGCCCTGATCATCGCCAGCGGAGCTTCCGCACGCTGGCTGGGACTGGCCAATGAACAGGCTCTCATCGGTCACGGCGTTTCCTCCTGCGCCACCTGCGATGGCTTCTTCTTCTCCGGCAAACCCATTACCGTCATTGGCGGTGGCGACACAGCGATGGAGGAAGCAATTTTCCTTACGCGTTTCGCCACCAAGGTGACGCTCATCCACCGCCGCGAGGAATTCCGCGCCTCCAAAATCATGCTCGAGCGCGCCCAGAGAAACCCGAAAATTGAATTCTTGATGGACACAATCGTGGAGGATGTCCACGATGCCGCCCGAAAAGAAGTCACCGCCCTCAAGCTGCGCCATGTGAAGACGGGCCAGGTCTCGGATTTTCCCACGAGCGCCATGTTCCTGGGCATTGGCCACAACCCGAACGCGACAATGTTCGAAGGGCAGCTCGATACGGACGCTGACGGATACTTGGTCACGAACAGGTTCGTGCACACGCGTGTGCCCGGCGTATTCGCATCAGGCGACGTCATGGATCGTCGCTATCGCCAAGCCATTACAGCAGCAGGCACGGGCTGTATGGCTGCACTCGAAGTCGAGAAGTTCCTGGAAGCCGAGGGCGGCCACTAAGGTGACTTGCGCGTGCTAAGAACGTTCTTCGTTAAGCTCTCCGAAAATCGCACCATTCGGGGTTTCGCGGAGCGCTCAACCATCGGGCAAAAACTCTCCAGCCGCTTCGTCGCCGGCACCTCCATTCACGACGCTGTCACCGCCACCCAGTCCGTGAACAAACTCGGTATGCACGTGTCGCTCGATAACCTCGGCGAAAACGTCACCAACACCGAAGAAGCCCGCCAAAGCGCTCGGTTGTACGAACAGATTCTTGACGAAATCGGCAGGCGCCAACTCGATGCCAACGTCAGTGTCAAACTCACGCACATGGGTTTCGACCTTGATGAGAAGATGGCGCGGGACATCGTCGGAGACCTGGTTGCAAGAGCAGCGGCCATGCAACCCAAGAACTTTGTCCGCGTGGACATGGAAGGCTCTCCCTACACCCAGCGAACGCTTGACCTCGTCCATCACCTGCATGACCTGCCGGGCAATCCAGGATGTGTCGGAGCAGTCATCCAAGCGTATTTGTTCCGGAGCGAGAAGGACATCGAGCAGTTACTGGCCAAGCGGATTCGCATTCGCCTCTGCAAGGGCGCATACAAAGAAGCCGGTGACATTGCCTTCCAGCAAAAATCCGAAGTCGACGAAAACTACGTCAAGCTGATGAAGATCCTGATGACGAGCGCTGTGTATCATGGCCTGGCGACGCACGATGAAAGCATCATTCAGCAGGCCGTGGTCTTTGCCAAGGCTGAGAGGATTCCACCGGCTGCCTTTGAATTTCAAATGCTGCACGGCATTCGCCGCGACCTGCAACAGAAGCTCGTCCACCAGGGCTGGAACGTCCGCGTCTATATCCCGTTTGGCACAGAGTGGTACCCGTATTTCATGCGCCGCTTGGGCGAGCGCCCCGCCAACGCACTGTTTGTCGTGAAGAACCTGTTGCGCTAGAAAATTACTCCGGCGCCGCCATCGGAAGCTGTGTCACGCCATTCAGCATCTCGCGCTCGCCGGGCGAGAACATGGAGCTGAAGCGCGGCGAATTGAGCACCCGCTGCCTCTGTTCCGGCGGCATTTGCCGCAAATTCCGCACCGCCGCCGACATCGTCCTGCGCCGCTCCGGAGGCAACTGCTTCATTCTCTCGAACAAATCGCGCGCATGTTGCTGTTGCTGCGGGGTCAGGTGCTCCCAAGTTTCCATGCGCTGCAGCACGCGCTCCCTTTGCTCGGGAGGAAGTCCGTTGAACCGCTCCAGCCGCTGCTGCAGCTGCTCCTGTTTCTGAGGCGGGAGCTTCTTGAACTGAGGATCGTTTCGTAGAGCGCGCTCTTGCTGGTCCGGGGGCAAGGCCTCGTTGCTGCGAAGCCAGTCCCCCGCATGAGGTCCCGGTTTCCGGGGCGCCGGCAGCGGACCTTTCGCGGCATGGTTCGGCGCAGCCTGCTGCGCTGCCCGCCGTTGCTGCCGTGCCTCCCGGCGCTGCTCCTGTCGTTGCGCGCGTCGTTGCGCAACAGGATCGCGACGCACCTGCGCGCCGACCGGAACCTGCGCGGCCAGCCAGATACCGCCAGCCATCGCTGCCAGCAGCACCCGCCCCGTGATGGATCCCTTTCCGCGCAATCTCGCCTGCTCTCCTCACTTCACAAGTCTCTAGTTCGTCGCCGTTGCCGTCGCCGAATTCTGCTGGCTGTCAATGTCATCCAGCACGTCAAAATCTGCATACAAATCGTTATCCTTGTCCAAAGTCTGCAAATCGCTCACCGCTGTCCCGCGTTCTGCCGACGGCGTCTGTACCACCCCTCGCATAACTCGCGCCCCATTTTCTGCCACTGTCCCCGACGCATGATGCTGCCAGACTGCAACGCCCGCAGCTACAGCCAACGCCGCAGCCATCGCCAAGGCCGGACGCGGCAGCCAAGCCAACCACCCGTGTCCCCGCGCGGCCTCGACCGCCTTCTCCTGGCGCAGCCGCGCTTGCAGTCGCGTGTCGAAATATGGCGAAGGCTCTGGCGCTTCCCACTCATCCAGCAAGGCCATCGTCTGCCGAAATTCCTGCAGCTGCGCCCCACAAAGCGCGCACGCCTGCAAGTGCTCCCGCATCCCGTCCGACGGCTCCATCAATCCAGCCGCCAAATCCGGCAACGTCTCCCGCACTTCCTCGCACTTCATATTGGATCTCACACAAACTCCTTCAACTGCTCCCGCAAAGTCTCATAAGCCCGGAACAGCAACGACTTCGTCGCCGATTCGCTCAACTTCAGCACTTCCGCAATCTGCTTGTAGTCGAGTCCCTGGTACTTGTGCATCAGGACCGCCGTCCGTTGTTTCTCGGGAAGCCCGAGCACCTTCGCCCGAATCGCCATTAGCCTTTCCCGCCGCACCAGATGCTGTTCCGCCGTCAGCGCACCGTCCGCTAGGTCAAAACTCTGTCCCGTCTCTTCATTCTTCGCATCCACGCTGACCGTATTTTCCGGACGCTCGTTTTTGGTATCTCGCGCATGATTGATGGCCAGGTTGGTCGCGATCCGATAGAGCCACGTCGTAAATTTCGCGCTCGCCTCATAGCTCTGCCGCGAGCGGTACACTCGCAAGAAAACTTCCTGCGCCAAATCCTCGGCCGCAGCCTGCGTGCGCGTGGTGCGAAACATAAAGTGCACCATCGCGCGGCGGTACTTCTGCAGGAGATAGCCGAACGCGTCCTCATCTCCCGCCTTGACTCGCAACATCACTTCCACATCGCCATCGGCTTCAACCGCACCCAAGGCGACAGTTCCCGGGGGGGCCTCGAGTCCGGCGCCAAAGCCCGCATGCAACGCAATGCTGCTCACACCCGTACCAACCCTGCCCGGGGAAGAAAGTTGTGCCTCGGCAGAGGGTGGAACCGTCCGACGCGTCGACGCGTCCGTGGTACCCTCGCCCGTGGCGGGCCGGATTGTCGACTTGTCGCTCGTCATAGCTCACAAACCATAGCAAACCAACCACTTACGCCGCTTGCTGCGCAGAGGATCGCTCCAGCCTACCATGCCCCAACGGCCATTGGGGAACGTTACCTTGGATATAATCCACCCACGCTCGGCGGGTGCTTCACTCAGTGCTCGAGTGCGCCCTTCACACACCGAAATCTAAACGGCAACTGAAACAATTCAAAGCGACTTGGGGACTGCCAAGCAACCCAAATCATCGCAAGGATACAGGTTTTCACGGGAGCCGAATCGGGAGTTCGCCTTCGACCGGCGGCCCTTCGTCCTCGGCACCCATGCTCCGGCAATTCGTCGAAGGGCCGCCCGCCGATCACTTTTTCAGGTTGGTAATCTTCGGGGGTCTGTCGCGCCGAACCAGACTAGCGATCGCCACTGCCTTCACACGCTGCCTGCAGGGTCTCCGCTGCCTCGGCATAGGCTCCCCGCTCACGAAGCACCTGCCCCATTGGTGCAAGCGAGACCGCAGGCGAACAAACTGGGGACAACCATCAGGATGCGCTCGTTCCGCGCGACGCTCGCGACTTATGCGAAATGTGCGGGACCGTGAGGCCGGCCGGCGCGGATTGTTTTATTCGGTGCGGGCTGTTCGAGTTTCTGCCTTCGTGCTGGAACGTGTGTGCTCGGACTCGATTACCGGACGGCACGAGAAGTGAAGCGAACGACGCGGAGGAGATTACTGTAGTCGTCGGTCCAAAGAGGCGTGTGGACATCGTAGTCGAGAGGAGCACCCACCGTAGTGATGAGGGGATCCTGGAGACGTGTGGGGTTGGGCGACAGCAGTACCCAGTCGGTTTGCCCGGAAAATGTGCGCGACTCCGGGTGGTGGATGCGGGTGCTCAACAGGTTGAACTGATGGGCAAGACCGGAAACGACCGGGGCGAGATTAAGTGAAAGGTTGGAGATGTGCAGCGCAATCACCGAATCAGGCGAGCGCAGATGCTGCAGGTAGACCTCGAAAGCTTCCTTGGTCAACAGATGCGTCGGGATGGCGTCACCGCTGAAGGCATCGATGACCAGAACGTCGAATTTCTGGAACTCGCCGGTAGCGGCTTCGCGCTCCAGGCAGAGGCGCGCATCGCCGAGCACCACATCGGTCTTGGCTTGCGAATTCTGCATATACGTGAAAAAGGCGCTGGGCCCATAAGCAAGAGAAATTACAGCGGGATTGATTTCGTAGAAGCGGAAATAGTCTCCCGAACGGGCGAAGGCGGAAAGTGTTCCGATGCCGAGGCCGATGACTCCCACGCGCATCGGACGCGGCTGGCTGACGAGAAGTCTGCTGATACCGCTCTCGGGACCGTAGTAGCCGGTCGCAACGAGGGAGAAACGCGGATCAACGAACTGGATGCCGTGGTTGGTCATGCGATTCCGGAGGTAATAGTAGGGGCCGAGGGGGCTTGTCTCGCCAACGACCGAAATCATGCCGTAGAAATTCCGGGAGCGCAGGCGGATGTCCTCGGGCTTTAAATTGACATCGACGAACAGAGCAAGAGTAAGGACTGAGAGAGCGATCAGGGGGGCAGAGCGTGTGACGAATGGATGGCTGGGTGCGACACGCTTCGGAAAAAAGGCTGCGTAGAGCGCGTATCCAGCCCCTAGCAATGCGATGGCAATGAGCCCGTAAAGAAGTTGCTGATTTCCCTGAAGCAGAAAGATCTGCAACACGGGGATGGCGAGGACAACGACACTCGCGAGCAAAGCGGAGGGTAGCCAGCGAGGCGTTTGATGCCACCAGGATTCCCGGTCATTGGCCAGGGCCACGAGCAGACAGATGGAAGAGGCAACGATGCCAGTATGAAATTCCCAGAGTCCGGTGAAAATGTGCGGGGCGAGTAAGCCGGTAAAGATGCCACCGAGCGCACCCCCAAGAGAGACGAGCACATAGAAATGCGTGAGGTGCTGCGCCACAGGTTTGATGCGGACCAGCTCACCGTGGCCGATCATGCAGGAAACAAACAAGAGCGCAGAATACACGATCAGTTGCAACCAAACGGAAGCTGCCGGGCCCTGGAAGAGCAGCCAGCAGGTCAGCCCCGCCAGCACCAGAAAAAGGGGTTGGAAGACGGAGCGGCGGTACCAGCGCGGGCTCTCGAAGCAAAGGATGAAGGAGCCGAGGTATAGGCATAACGGGACTACCCAGAGAAACGGAATCACCGCGACCTGTTGGGAAATGACGTTGGTGGTGGCGAGCAACATCACCGAGGCGCAAGCAGGCAGGCCAATCCAGAGCAAACGAATCGAAATGCCAGGATTCTGTGCGGGCTCAACATGAGCGATTTCGTTGGAGGAGTCGTCCTGAAAGGAGCCGAAGCGGGAGCAAAGAACGCAAGCACCGACGTAGAGAGAATAACCTGCACACCAAACCCAGGCCTGTGCGCTAACCGTGAGGCTCGGTTCAATCAGGAATGGATACGTCAACAGACCGAGCAGCGAACCGACATTCGACAAGGCGTATAGACGATAAGGAGACACGCCGGGATTGGCGCGAGCAAACCATTTTTGGACGAGCGGCCCGGTGGTAGAAAGCAGAAAAAACGGGAAGGCGATGGAGGCGGCCAGAAGCTGGACGATTCTCCAGGTGGGAGTGTCCCTGGGCAAAGGCTTCCACTCAACACCAGGCGTGATCGGTGTCTTCCAGCGGAAAGCTAACCAAACAAGCAGAGCCAGCGAGCAACCCAGTAAAGCAAAATGCAGCACGTTCTGCATTTTTCTTGGGACCCAGGTGGTGAGAACGTGGGCGTACAGGTAGCCAAGCAAGAGCAGCACCTGAAACACCAACATGCAGGAGGTCCAGACAGAAGGCACGCCGCCAAACCAGGGAAGAATGTATTTGCCCAGGATGAGCTGAACTTCAAAGAGCAGAAACGCGCCGAGACAGATGGCGGTTCCGAAGACTAGGAAGCGCGAGGTGTGCTCGGGCCGGGGCACCCTGATGTCGCTAGTGAGATCGCGGATGACAATCTCACGCACCTGGGGCATGTTTCGGACCTGGGGCATGACGTACCTCCTACGGGAATTATCTGCGGAAACCATGGGGCAGAAACATTACGAAAGTTTTCTCGTGTGTTGAAAGCTAAACCGCCGCGCTCATTCTTTGAGAAATCGAGTCGATTCGCGAGAGGCGGTCGTCTGCAGCATAGAAAAGCGTCGCGCCCACCTCACAACGCCCGCTCGGCACGCAGATTGCCGAGGGTTCATTCCTGTACTTCGTCTGACCTACCTCGCTGGCAACATGGCGCACTGCAACGACTTCACCTCAGAACCCACAGCCATAAGTAAGGGCGCAGCGTTCGAGTGTCGCCAATGACCTCGCAGGCTGGCGAATAGCCCAAGGCAGGAGCCGGAGTTGCGGCTGCCACTGGCGAGGCTCAGACTCCAACCATGACCCTCACACCGATAGCCCTGACCGGGTAGAATCCCTACCGCAAGGTTCGGTCGGGAGGATCGAGAAATGATGCTGATCGAGGAAACTCCGGATGCGATCGCAAAATTCGTGTTTTACGCCGTGATGGGCTGCTGGACTCTATTCGCGGCAACGTTCTGGTTGCGCAAGCGTCCGTCTGCGGGCGAGGTAACGCGCCGCGACCGGACCGCGACCTTTTCAATCCTGATCCAGGCAATTGCCGGCGGCTTGCTCGGGCTTCGCCCTTTGCAAAGAACATACTTCTCCCCGATTTTCCCCATGCCAAAGGCGGCCGAACTGCTGCTCGGGGTTCTGACCGTGGCCAGCGCTGTACTCTCCGTCTGGCTGGTGAATGCTGCTGTCCGACGCCTGGGAAAGCAGTGGGCGGTGGCGGCGCGGCTGGTGGAAGGTCATAAACTCATCACCGATGGACCTTATCGTCTGGTGAGGAACCCGATCTATACCGGCATGTTTGGAATGCTCATCGCTACCGGACTCGCCGTCGGTCGCTGGAGTACCCTGTTGCTGGCAATCCTGGTGTTCGCAGTGGGAACACACCTCCGTATTCGGATTGAAGAGCGCCTCTTGCGAGGACATTTTGGGAATGAGTTCGACGAGTATACGCGAAGGGTGCCGGCGGTGATTCCCGGGGTCTGGTAGGTCGTGAGTGGTACCGCTCGCGGAGGGAAGTCACTGATCGCGCCGTAGGTACTCATCAGCGTTTCCTCCTGCGGTCAGCAGATGATCTTCCCTACCGCGATAAGCTGGTCAAATCGGGAGTGAAATCGGAAGTTGGGAACGAGTGCGCGGAGGCTTTGTGATTTTGGGAACTTGTGTATTATGATGAACTTAGCACAGCACAGCGGGCGCTTAACTCAGCGGTAGAGTGCCACCTTCACACGGTGGAAGTCGTAGGTTCAAATCCTACAGCGCCCACCATGTTTTCAAGGGCCGGGCGGCTAGGTCGGAAGTTTTACGAAACGGGACGAATGGCTGAGCCAGGTCCAGAGTGAAGCGAAGGACAATCGAGCCCTGCCGGACAGAGCAGAGTGCCCGCGTCTATGGAGACGCAGTGGTAGTCACCGGAATCTCCGTCGAGAAAGAAGCTTTAAGGAATGAGTGGGTCTTCCGTTGTGACTATCACGCAGCAGATTCTCGCCCAATCTCTTCGTAATCTCTGAGTGCAGCCGCGATGCAGTCTTTCGCATAGGCCAGTTCCAAACCATCCAAGACTCCAGCCAAGTCAACGTCCTTCTGGGCGTTCGACAAGTGCTTCAGTGCCAATTGCAACTGTTCGCCGACGCTGGCCGGACCCTTCTTCTGGGTATTTCCAATCATGGCCATCCACTCCTGAGCTTGTTCATCGCCAGACGGGGCGCTCGCTAATTTCATGCGAACCTGTTCTGGCGTCAATTTCGCGCACGAAGGTCTAACGTAGCGTTTTTGGGCGTTTGGACAATTCTCCTGAGATGCTGAACCGATATTCCTCATCGAGTCTACCGCCGTTCTCCCCCTCGAACACACAACATAGGAACAGTAAGATAGCGGCCTTTGTCTAGGCGGGAATGTTTCATTTTGCAATGGCAGTCCCCGTTCGGCAAGCACGGTGAATATCGTAGCCTGGCTGAGACCAAGGCCCACGTGTCTTTACCCGAACAATGTGACGTAGATCGCGCGGGCAGCGAAGATGCCAGCCGTCCACAACAAAAGGCTGAGAGCCCTACCACGATAAAACTTGGTTTGGTGGGGAAATTCTTCACCACGGGTTGTTGCGGCACGCGCGGAATAGTAGGCAGGGGGTTCTATGCAGTCAACGGCCTGAACGCGCCACGCGCTGTTCAAAATTGAATGGATTTGCAAAAAGGACTGGTCCATGTTGCGCCCATGGCAAGCAAAGCAGATGTCGCATTGTCAGTTCCTTGTCTAAAGCCGCAGATCTGGAGGCAATCCTAATTTGAAGCGGCAAGCTGATGAAGGGCTCGTGAGGAACAACGGGCACTGCCCCTTCCAGGCGCAGCGTAACCTTGCGGGGATGATCCTACAGCCAGATCGTCGCTACCATGCCATGTTTCTTGGAGCTGTCAGGTCCCTCTCAGGCGGCGTATGGATCATCATCGGAACGCACCGCATAGAGGAAGTCGTGACATTCACGGTGCACTGTTTTCCCGTATGCATCTCTTTCTGCACTGCGTAAATCCACCTGCTTGCTGCAAATCGCGCAAAAGAGTCTTGGGTTCGGGTTGGGGTGATCCATAAAGTGAACTCCCTCAGGCTACCTTTCTTCAGTTTCATGCGGACTTGTCAGGTAAGTCGCACAAAGGCCTTTGTTTCGGTTCCAAAAGTTGATTCCTTTCGCGCACCAGCGCAGGAGTCTGTCTGCGTCTTCCTCATTCGCTGCCAGCTCGGCGAGTTCCTTCCAACGTGCCAGGTTTTTCTGCACCGGGCCCGTAGTTTGCGACAGGATGGCCGGGCCCGGGAATACCGTTGATACTGTAGTCGCTGCCACAAACTTGAACGGACCTTCCAGGAGACAGCGCTCTAGTCTGTTCGCACGTTGGCGAAAATAACAGAGGCCCGAGCCATTCCCGTGCCGATGGCAACGGTTTATACTGTTTTAGCCGCGATAGATGCCCTCTGCCGCGAGCTAACTACATGAAACTACGTGGGTACGGGGATTCAAACCCTACAGCGCCCAGCATACGTCTGTGCCGCTAGGCGCAAAGCGCAGGCCCGTACCGGAAGGACGCCTTGGCCGATCTACGATTCGTAGTTTCCCTCACCAACGACGACAACGACTATCAGATTGAGCAGGCGGTCTCGGCGCAAGCCGCGGCCCGGCGTCTTGGTGTTGATCTCGAAATCTTCCATGCCAACAACGATGCCATCGAACAAAGCCAGCAAATCCTGAAGGTCGTTCAATCCTCCTTCGCCGGAAACCGGCCCGCGGCCATCATCGTTGAGCCGGTGGGTACGCCCTTGCCGCAGGCGGCTCGCGCCGCCGTCGGCGGCGGAATCGGGTGGGTCCTGCTCAATCGCGACGCCGACTATCTTGCCGAACTGCGCGAGTCCTCCAAGGTACCCGTCTTTGCCATCAGTTCCAATCACGAAGAAATTGGGCGGATCCAGGGACGGCAGTTCGCTGCCCTGCTGCCCAACGGCGGGACCGTTCTCTATATTCAAGGCCCTGCCGGGGACGCCGCTGCCGGTCGCACCAGTGGAATGCTCGAGACCAAGCCTGCTAACGTTCACACAAAAATGCTGCGCGGCAACTGGACCGAGGAAAGCGCTCAGAAGGCCGTCAGCTCCTGGCTTCGCCTTTCCACCTCTAAAGACGACAGCATCGACATCGTGGGAGCGCAGGACGATTCTATGGCCATGGGCGCCCGCAAGGCGTTCCAGGACGACAGGTCGCCCCAGGGCAAATCCCGCTGGGAGCACTTGCTCTTCACCGGCTGCGACGGGCTGCCCAAAACCGGCCAAACCTGGGTGCGCAGCAAGATCTTGAAGGCTACAGTCGTCGTCCCCGCCAACACAGGCCTGGCTATGGAAATGCTCGTGAAGGCCAGGCGCAGCGGAGTCAATCCTCCCGAAATTGCTTTCACGGAGGTCAGTTCGTACCCCGCCGTCGAAGTGCTGGCCGTTCCCAGGAACAAGTAACTTCCGCTATGCCGCGAATCGAAGAGCGTTTACGAACACTCGGGTTGATTCTGCCGCCGCCGCCGAAGCCGCCAGGAGTGCGTCTCCCCTTCGAATTGGTCCGCATTTCCGGCCGCCGCGCGCTGATCTCCGGACATGGCCCGCAAAGCCCTGATGGCTCGTTCGCCGCACCTCTTGGCAAACTGGGACGCGACCTCACCGTCGAGCAAGGTTATGCCGCGGCCCGTCTCACTGCTTTATCAATTCTCGGCAGCTTGCATCGTGCTCTCGGCGATCTCGACCGCATCTCCGCCTGGGTTAGAGTTTTCGGCATGGTGAATTCCGCTCCCGGTTTCGAGGAGCAACCCCGCGTCATCAATGGCTTCTCCGATCTAATTTTGGAATTGTTTGGACTGCAAGTCGGCGTCCACAGCCGTAGCGCCGTAGGCATGGCGGAGCTTCCCTTCAATATCCCGGTGGAAATTGAGGGAGAAGTAGAGTTGGTCGGATAGGCGCGTGCCGAGTGCGGGGACTAGTGGGTGGGCGCACATAGAAATCCCTCGCTGCACCAACTCCGGTCACAACGAGGGACATTTTGAAAGCGCAGATCCAGCTATTTCTCCGAGATTTCCACCGCCGCCCGCGTCGTCTCCCAATCCAAATAAAGATGGCAGCCCTTGCCCATCTCGTGGAAACTGATCGTAAAGTTCTCCGTCGCCGGCACCGTGCTCACGTTCATGTTCGCACGTAGCAGATCCTGCTGCTTGTCATATTCCGTGCCCCATTGCCCAGTCTGCTTGTTGATGATGAGCTTCCAGCTTTTTTCCCCGGGCAGCGTATACAGCGTGTACTTGCCGGCGGGAACGGCGGTGCCGCCAATGGTTAGGTCGGCCGTGGTGTCAAACGTCGTCGCCTCGTTGGCTCCTGTGCGCCACTCCTTATCGAACGGAACCACCCCGCCGATAATCTTGCGCCCTTTGCCGCGGGGACTGGAGTAATCGACGGTAATGGTCTTGCCATCAGCAAACTTGCACTGCGCCGAAGCCGGAGGGCTGGGACGCTTGGACTTGTCGTCTTTCTTGCCCGTATCCATCTGCCCGAACGAGAGAGTGCAAGCCGCCAGCGCGAATGCGAGGGAGGTAAGAACGAAACGCTTCATGAAAATCTCCTTGGTTTTTCGGTAACGAAAATCTCAACAACATGTTTCGACCATGCGTCGTCTGGTTAGACGAAGCAGTCCAGAAAAAGGTTATCACGGCATCCGACGCCTCTCCCGGTGCAGCGAACCAGGCGACCCAGTCGATACAATCAACGCATGTCCGTCTACGACGAAAAGCGGGAAGAGCTGGAGCGCTATGAAATCATGATGGGCGTGCCCTGCGGTCGACTCGCGGTGACGCTCGGTGCCATCACGGATGCCATGGCCCTCGTCGGCCAGCACGGCGTCTACTGCCAAAGCCAGCGTCAGTTGGGCAAGCCTGCCATGGATATTCAGGTGGTGATGAAGAGTTTGACCGACGCGAAGGAGTTGATTCAAGGGGTTATGGAGGCGTTAAAAGAGCAGCGGAAGATGCCAACCTAGCGAGACGGAGCAATCTTCGGCGGGAACTTCTTTCATGCGGCAATCCCCAAGCTATTCGTGCGAGTACTTGCCCGTTTCAATCATCCGCTGCGCAATCTGCTGCCGTAGGGCGACGGTGTTGAAAGGCTCGAACTTGGCGAGTCGACGGACGATGGCGAGTTGTGTTCGCAGCATGTCGCCTTCGGCCACGGCGGCGGAGACCTTTTTCGCGGCGGCTTCAACCTTCTCCATGCCCTGCGTGAGATAGACCTGCGTCATCGCGACGGCAAGGCTGGCTGCAGCCTCACCTCGGCTGGCGATGAGCTTTTGTGTGCGAGCCAGACCGGACTCCATGGCGTAAGCCTCGATGATCATGTCCGCGAGGGCGCCGCAGATTTCCTGTTGATCGGGAAGTGTCTGCATATACTTTTGCGAGGCCGCTCCGGCGATGAGGAGCCCGAGCTTCTTGGCGTTGGCTACGATGCCGCGCTCGGCGGTGAGCGGACCATCGAGTTCTTCGCCGCCCGGTCCTGACATCACTTCATCCATCACGCGCTTAATCGCGGGAAGCAGTGCCAGTTGTCCCGACATCGCCCGCTTCAGCACGAAGCCGGTGATAATCATGCGATTGATTTCGTTCGTGCCTTCAAAAATGCGGTTGATGCGCGCGTCGCGGTAGGCGCGCTCGGCGGGATATTCCTCGACGAAGCCGTAGCCGGCATAGACCTGCACGAATTCGTCGACCACGTAGTCAAGCATTTCTGACGCCCACACCTTTACGATGGAACACTCGACGGCGTATTCCTCAATCCCTTTGCGCGCCTGCGTCATGGCATCCGGGGCGGCCTTGTCGATCTCGGAAAGAACGGCATCCATCATCCCCACCGTACGATAGACGATGGATTCGCCCACGTAAACGCCCACTGCTTGGTTCGCCAGCTTCTCGCGGATAAGACCAAAATCGGAAATCGGCTTGTTGAACGCCCTGCGCTGCTTGGCATAGCCGATGGTCTGTTCCAAGGCATTGCGCGAGCCTCCCACGGCACTGGCACCCAGCTTGAAACGGCCCACATTCAGAATGTTGAAAGCGATGACGTGTCCCCTTCCAATTTCGCCGAGGACGTTTTCGACGGGTACCTGGCAATCGTTCAAGATCAGCGGGCACGTCGAAGACCCGCGAATGCCGAGCTTGTGTTCTTCCTTGCCGATGGAAAGACCCGGGAAGTTCTTCTCAACCAGGAATGCTGTGAACTTTTCCCCATCAATCTTGGCAAAGACCGTGAACAGGTCGGCGAACGCGGCATTGGTAATCCACATCTTCTCGCCGTTCAGCAGGTAGTGCTTGCCATCGTCGGAAAGCTGAGCGCGCGCCCGGCAGTTGAGCGCATCGGAGCCGGAGGTCGCCTCGGATAACGCATAAGCACCGACGATCTCTCCCGCGGCGATCCTGGGGAGATACCGTTGCTTCTGTTGTTCGTTTCCGAAAAAAACCAGGGGCAAGGTGCCGATTCCGGTATGCGCCCCCCAAGTGGTGGCAAAGCCGGCGTACTTGGCGATACGATCGGCGATGAGGCAGGAGGTGACCTTGTCCATTTCGAGGCCGCCGTAGGCCTCAGGAATATCCACGGATGCGAGCCCCAGATCGGCCGCCTTCTTCAACAGATCGCGGGTGACGGAGAAATCCTTATGCTCCATCTTGTCCGCATTGGGCACGATTTCGTTGTTGCAAAAATCGTCGGCCGTCTGCGCGATCAGCCGGTGCTGCTCGGAGAAATCTTCAGGGGTGAAAACATCAGCAAGCTTGGGGTCTTGGAGCAGGAAGCCGCAGCCGGGTGTTCGAGGTTTGGGCGGAGCGGTTGTGGACATGGGAACCTCTAGAAGCCCTTTCTACCACAGAACGCAGACGGCCGACGCAGACGTCCTACAATCTTTCGTAATCACGCCAGGTTCTCAAAACTCCGCCAGCCCCCGTGTCTCCGCCGGTGTCACCGCCCGGTGTCACCGCCCGATGTCTCCGCCGACGCCTCCGCCGACGCACATCTTACGGCGAAGTATGTCGGACAGATTGCGTCCGCGACGAGTGTTTCGACCCTGCTGTACCCGGTCGTGCAATAACATTCCTCAGGAGAGAACCAATTTCTCTCCAGCGCTTGCCTGAACGCTCCCGGCTAAACTAGGTTTTCAAAAATTCCTGCCGCGCCCATGCCTCCGCCGACGCACATCGTAACCATTCCGTAGCGGGCTTTGCGGCGTACGAGTTCGCGGAGGAGTGTGGCCGTGAGTTTGGCGCCGGTGCAGCCGAGGGGGTGGCCAAGGGCGATGGCGCCACCGCTCGGATTGACGCGCTCGGGATCGAGTCCGGCTTCTTGGATGACGGCGAGGGATTGCGCGGCGAAGGCCTCGTTGAGTTCGAACACGGCGATGTCTTCGAGCCTGAGTCCGGCGAGTTTCAGAACTTTTGGAATGGCGAAGACGGGCCCGAGTCCCATTTCTTCGGGCTTGTAGCCAGCGGTGGCGAAGGCGACGTAGCGGGCGAGCGGCTGGATGCCAAGGTGCCTCGCGCGCTCGGCGGACATGACGACTGCGGCGGCGGCCCCATCGGACATTTGCGAAGAATTGCCGGCGGTGACTGTGCCTTTGACGTGGAAGGCGGGGCGGAGAGCGGCCAGAGCTTCGAGGGTGGTGTCGGCGCGAGGGCCTTCGTCGGTCTTGAAGACGATGTCAGTGCGCTGGGGTTTGCAGCCGTTGGGCGTGGTGAAACTGACGGGGACGGGAACGGTTTCGTTGTCGAAATTCCCGGCGGCGATGGCGGCTAAGGCCTTTTGATGGCTGCGCAGAGAGAAGGCGTCGGCCTCTTCGCGGCGAATGTGGAAACGCTCGGCCAGGCGCTCGGCGGTCAGTCCCATGGAGAGGTACGCGCCGGGATGGTTCTCCACCAGCCATGGGTTGGGGGCGACCTTGTGGCCTCCCATGGGGATCATCGTCATGGACTCGGTGCCGCCCGCGACGATGACTTCGGCGCCACCCACTTGAATGCGCTCGGCCGCCATGGCGATGGATTGCAGGCCGGACGAGCAGAAGCGATTGATGGTCATGGCCGAGACTTGCTCGGGCAGTCCGGCGCGCAGGGATGCGATACGGGCGACGTTCATGCCCTGTTCCGCTTCTGGCATGGCGCAGCCGAAGATGACGTCTTCGATATCGTTCAGGTCGAGCTGGGGCACGCGGTCGAGCGCGCCCTTGATGGCGACAGCGGCCAGTTCATCTGGACGGGTGGCGCGGAGAGTGCCTTTGTAGGCGCGGCCTACGGGTGTGCGAACGGAAGAGACGACAACGACTTCGCGCATGGGGGATGGCGGCTCCTGAATGCTGTCTCAAGCTTAAACCTTGCCGCGGCGTTGGGGAAGGATGGTAAAGCGCTTGCGCTGGCCCATGCCGTATGTTTCGAAATCGTCGTGGTCGACGGTGAGGATGTTCGAGCGAGACTTGCGGTGGGTGAGGCGAACGAGCGTGGCGTCTGCAAAGTCCAGGGCGCGATCTTGGTAGCGGGACATAAGCTCCTGCAGCGGGGCAAGAGTCGGCGGTCGCAATGGTGGCGGGAACGATGGCTGGTAGACGCACAGTCTGGCAGATGCGAGCACAGGGCTGCTGCCACTAGTTTCTCAGCGTCTTGCCAGTCTTCAGCGTAAATTGAATTCTTTCCTGCGTCTTCTTTTCGCCGCACAAAGACTTGAAGGCTTCGCGCTCCAGGTCCAGCAGGTAGGATTCGCTGACGAGGCTGCCCGGGGTGACGTTGCCGCCGCAGAGAACTTCGGCGATCTTCCTGCCGAGCTTCACTTCATAGTCGGTGATGAAGTCGCCCTGGCGCATGAGGTGGACGCCCATCTTCAGCGCAGCCATAAGATTCTCTCCGGGTGCGGGGATGTCGCTGCGGGAGACGGGCGGTTCGTATCCCGC
>Ga0137418_10000274_pt1 | contig 44504 bp, 36 predicted proteins | sample CZODoug3_1_2_16f_FD_122242 | JGI IMG/M metagenome (GOLD analysis project Ga0137418, IMG submission 122242) | Vadose zone soil fungal communities from Angelo Coast Range Reserve, California, USA - CZODoug3_1_2_16fungal (Hybrid Assembly) | ecosystem: Environmental > Terrestrial > Soil > Vadose...
ATCGGGCCCCCAAACGAATTAAACGCTTAACCTAGTGGGCCACCTATTACACCCGTCCATTGCATCTTGTCAAGCAATTTTTTTCATCTATACTTCGCCTGTCGCCGGCATACTCTCGGGGCTCAGAATTTTTCCGGGATACGGCGGCCGGCTGCGTGATCGAAATATGGGTCTAACGATTCGTGATGTGGCAGAGGCTGCAGGCGTTTCCACCGCCACGGTCTCCAACGTGTTGAACAAGACGGGCAAGGTGGGACGGCGAACGCACCTGCTGGTGCTCTCGACCGTCAAGCGCCTGGGCTACTTCCCGAACGTTCATGCCCGTCACCTCGCTTCCCGAGACAGCCGGACGCTGGGAATCATCGTCTCGGACATCGAAAACCCTTTCTTTCCCGAAGTAATCAAGAGTTTCGAAATCCGGGCGCGCCAGCTTGGCTATGACGCCATTCTGAGCGATACCAATTATGATCCCCGTAGAACTCGCGAAGCCGCCGAAAGAATGATGGAACACAATGTTCGGGGAGTGGCGGTGATGACCTCAGAAATCAGCTTGAAGCTGATCCACGAACTGGCGCGCAGAAGGATTGCCGTGACTTTCCTGGACCTCGCTCCAGTTCGGGGATACATGAGCAACCTGAGAATTGACTATTTTTCTGGCGTCGAGCAGATCGTCAAATACCTCTATGAAAACGGGCACCGGAGAATTGGCTTTATCGCTGGGCGGCCGAGGCTCAAGTCCAACAATGTCCGCCTGGAGGCCTACGAAAAATGCATGCGGGATTTGGGACTCGAACCGGGGCCGATTCTGCGCGGCGACTTGCGCTTCGAAGGGGGCTTGGCGGCCGGTTTGGCGATTGCAAAGCTGGCGCCGAGGCCTACTGCGGTGGTGGCCGTCAACGATCTGACCGCCGTGGGCGTCATCAAGGGCTTATTGAAGGCCGGTTGCCGTGTGCCGCAGGACATTTCCGTTACGGGATTCGACAATACACGATTGGCCGAATACAGCAATCCTTCGATCACGACCGTGGACGTGCACCGCGATATGCTCGGAAGGATGGCGGCCGACGCGCTTCATGAACTTTCGCGCTCGGCCGATCCTCGCGGCCGCGAATACCAAATTCCTGCCGAGTTGATTTTGGGTGATTCTTCAGGACCCGCTCCCGCAGAATAGGCATTCCTTGATAGAGTGAATTCGGGCAAATAGTGCGTCACAAAAACGATAAAAATATTTTGTCGCGTCGCTCCTTCTTGAGGAGGATGCAATGGTCGCCGCTGCTTTTTCTTCCAGCTCCTATGCAACTGTTTCCATTTTCGTTGGGAGCCTCAGAAGACTCCGCACAGAGAATCTCTGCGTATCCCTTCGCTGAGTTTCGTTTCGCGTCACATTATTCGTCGAAATCCCCTCTTGATGATGTGCTTAGCCGAGTCGTTCCCGGCACGGATGAGTTTGTTACTGAAAAATATGCATTTGAAATAATGCGGCTACTAGTCGAATGGAGCCAGGTTCTAAAGGCAGAGCCACCGGCACTTGCCATTGCTGCGAAATTTCTGGACGCGTCGATCGAAGGAGTTTCACTGGTTCCAACTCAGGAAAAGAATGCGCGTTCGGCGAATGGCATTGAGGTCCTGCGAAGACAGTTTTCCGGCAAGGTCATCGCGGGCCGCGAGCGACTTCTTCAAGAGATCAAAGGGTATCTGGCGCCAATGTCACGGGTGGAGACGGCAGAATTCGAAATCGTCGGGATCAAGGAAACCGCCAGTTTATCGAAGAGACTTCACGTCGACATTCGGTATGACTTTGTCGGTACGCGGACGGATCAAGTGCGCGAAGAGCGCATTGGGCTTTGGCGAACGCAATGGAAGCAGGATGAATCTGGCGCGTGGCGAGCGTTTCGCTGGGAGGCCATGGAAGAAACTTTGAGCCGGGCGCGCGGACCCGTTTTCATTGACATCACTTCGCAAGCTCTTGGTCAGACGGAATCGTACAAGAATCAGTTGGCTCACGGAGTGGATTATTGGCGCACGGTTCTAGATGGGGCGTGTGGCATCGATGTCTATGGGAACAATGGTTTGGCGGCGGGCGATTTCGACGGCGACGGGCTAGACGACCTATACATCTGCCAGCCTGCGGGGCTCCCCAACCGGCTGTATCGAAATCGCGGCGACGGCACGTTTGAAGACGTGACGGAAAAGTCGGGAGTGGGCGTGCTGGATTCGACAGCTTGCGCGCTGTTCGCGGATTTCGAGAATAAGGGGCTGCAGGATCTTCTGGTGGTTTGCGGCAGCGGCCCGTTGCTCTTCGTGAACCAGGGCAATGGAAAGTTTTCACTCAAACGCGACGCTTTCCAGTTCGCGCAGCCTCCTCAGGGAACATTCACCCACGCTGGCATCACCGATTATGATGGCGATGGACGGCTAGATATTTATTTTTGCCTTTACACGTACTATTTGGGACTCGACCAGTATCACTACCCCACTCCATATTTCGACGCGCGAAATGGCCCGCCCAACTTTCTGCTTCACAATGATGGAAATGCGAACTTCGTGGATCGGACCGAGGCGGCGGGCTTGAACGTGGACAACGACCGCTTCAGCTTTGCGTGCGCTTGGGGCGACTTTAACGATGATGGTTCTCAGGATCTTTATGTGGCCAACGATTTCGGGCGAAATAATCTTTACCGCAATAATGGCGACGGAAAGTTCACATGTGTCTCCACAGAAGCAGGCGTCGAAGACGTTGGCGCTGGCATGAGCGCTTCGTGGTTCGATTTCGACAACGACGGGAAGATGGACGTCTATTCGGCTGCCATGTGGTCTGGCGCTGGAATTCGTGTCTCAGGGCAAGAGCGTTTTCACGAAAAAGAGGCCGAGAATATCCGGGCACTCTATCGGCAGCATGCGAGGGGAAACGCGCTGTATCGAAATCTGGGAAATGGAAAATTTCAGAATGTGAGTAGCCCAGCGGGCGTCGATATGGGGCGCTGGGCGTGGTGCTCGGACGCCTGGGATTTCGACCACGACGGCTACTCGGACCTCTACATTGCGAACGGGTACATCACCGGAGCGGGGAGTTCAGAACGCGACAAGCCCGACCTCGCCAGCTTCTTCTGGCGGCAACTGGTGGCGAAATCGCCGCTGAACCAAACTCCCTCATTGCAATACGAGCAGGGATGGAACGCCATCAATGAATTAATTCGCTCGGGGAGTTCCTGGAGCGGCAGCGAGAGAAACGTTCTTTACGCGAACAATCACGACGGCACGTTTTCGGATGTCTCGGGCGTGGTGGGGCTGGATTGTATTGAGGACAGCCGTTCGTTTGTGCTCGCGGACCTAGACCAGGATGGACGATTGGAAGTCATCCTAAAAAATCGCAACGCGCCGCAGCTCCGAATTCTGCGCAACGTGATGAAGAACATCGGCCATTCGATCGCATTTCGTTTGCGAGGGCAAAAAAGCAATCGTGATGCAATCGGGGCTGCCGTGACCGTCGAGGCCGAAGGTCGGCGTCAGACGAAATATCTGCAAGCCGGGTCCGGGTTTCTAGCGCAGCACAGCAAAGAGCTCTTCTTCGGCGTCGGGAAAGCCGAAGCTGTGCGCGCCTCAATCCGCTGGCCCGGCGGCATGACTCAGGCCTTCGAGAGTGTGCCCGTGAATCATCGCATCGAAATTCAGGAAGGCTCGGCCGATTTTCTGGCCAAGTCCTTTCCGGCTTCACCCCCGGCTTATACGCGGGCTGGCGAGACTCAGCCGCCAGAGCTTTTGCCCTCGTCTGTGGAAACTTGGCTCATTGAGCCTTTGAGCGCCCCGGAGTTTTCTCTGCCCGATATCGACGGCAAGATGCGGGATCTACGGTCATTCCGAGGCACTGTGCTTCTTTTCCACTTTTGGGCAACAACTTCGCCAGCCTGCGCCGACCAACTCCGCCTTCTTCAAAAGCATTATTCAACGCTCGCCGCAAGCGGGCTGTCGATCCTCGGCATCAACGTTGACGATCCCGGCGACGCGGAAACGGCGCGAGCGTTCGCCGAGAAAGAATCTCTCCGTTTTCCCAATGTGCTCGCCTCGCAGGACGTCGCTGGCGTCTACAACGTTATCTACCGTTATCTGTTCGACCGTCGTAGAGACCTGCCTCTTCCAGCGTCATTCCTTCTCAGCAAAGACGGCATGATCGTCAAGATTTATCAGGGGGCTGTGCATCCGAATCAGCTGCGGGAAGATCTGCAGTCCCTCCGCGTTACTGACGCCGATCAGATTCGGCGAGCGCTTCCCTTTAGTGGAACTCTTTACCAGGACGTGTTCCATCGCAATGACTTCACGTATGGCGTAGCGATGTTTCAGCGCGGCTATCTGGAGCAGGCGGCGGCCTCCTTCAAGCAGGTGATTGCGGCGAAGCCCCAGGATCCGGAGGCCTACTACAATCTGGGAACGTTATATTTACGCAAGAATTCTTTGCACGAGGCGCGGCAATACCTCGAGCAGACGGTGAAGCTGCGTTCAAATTATCCGGAAGCCTGGAACAATCTTGGAATGGTCGCCGCGCAGGAAGGCCAGACGGACGAAGCCATTAGCAACTTCAAACAGTCTTTGCTCTTGCGGCCGACGTATGCCATCGCACTCGCGAATCTCGGGAATGTTTATCGGCGCCAGGGAAACTTTGACGAAGCGGGAAGGCTCCTGCGCCGGGCACTTGCGATTACGCCAGACGATCCGGAGGTCAACTACAGTCTGGGGATGCTCTTCGCTCGACAGGAGAAGCTCGAAGAGGCCGAGCAATATTTGCGAACGGCGGTGAGCTTGCGCCCGGACTATCCCGATGCCCTTAACAATCTCGGCGTGCTCTTTGTGCGCGAGCGGCGAAACTCCGACGCCGAAGAGCGATTCAAGACCTGCATTCGCGTTGCGCCTGAGTTCGACCAGGCCTATCTCAACCTGGCTCGCCTATACGTGCTCTTGGAAGAAAAACAAAAAGCTAGGGAAGTGTTGATGGCATTGGTGCAAAAACAACCGCAGCACAAAGTGGCTCAGCAAGAACTGGAAATGCTAAAGTGAACTCACGGCTCCTGCAACCGGAGTTCGCACGGAGGAATTCTGGAGGATGAATTTCGAGGCTCCATTTCTGCATCCAACCAGAATCACGGGCACCAGGCCGAAGTCCAGAGGGGCCCTCGCACTAGTCTTAATTCTTCTGTTTTCACTCGAAGCCCCGGCCCAACAAACTAGTGTAAATAAGACTAGTGGTCCGCCAACTTCGAAGACCCAGCCGCAATTCCAAGAAGTGGAGGAACTTCTTAGCCAGGGATTGATCGAACAAGCCAAAGCGAAAATTCAGGATGTGCTTGAGCGAGATCCCTCCAGCGTAGAAGGCTACAATTTATTGGGAATTATCTATAGCGATCAAAAAGACTTCACAAATTCCCTGGAAGCATTCCAGCATGCCCTCAAGCTCGACCCCAGCTCCACAAGAACCCGGAACAACCTCGGAAATGTCTATATCGCTCAGGGAAAGCCCGACCTTGCGGAAAAAGAGTTCCGGACTGTCCTGCGCCTTGATCCTGCAAATCGCGACGCGAACTACAATCTAGGACTTGTTTTGTTGGCGAAGAGGCAGCCTGCGGAGGCCATTGGCCACTTTCAGCATGTACGCCCCGCGAGTATTGAAACGCGCTTCAATCTAATTCGGGCGTTTTTGCAAGCTCACAGAATAGCGGAAGGGCTGAAGGCCGCGACTGAACTTTCCGCCGAGAACAAAGATGACGTCCAGTTACATTTCACACTGGGTGTTTTGCTGGCCTCAGAGAAGCAATACCGGCCAGCACAACTCGAACTGGAGAAGGCCAATGCTTTACGTCCGGAAACGTTCGAGATTCTCTTCAACCTCGGGCAAGCTTATCTTCGCGGCGTAGATTATCCGAAAGCCGAGCAGGCGCTGAATCGAGCCCTGAGGCTGAAGCCTGATTCGCCCGAGACACTCTATTTGTTGGGTCAAGTCTGCGCGGATCAGACGCGCGCTGTAGATGCCTTGGATTTGCTGGTGCGCGCCCACAAACTGGCGCCCGAGAATACCGACATCATTTTTCTCCTGGGGCGCGTCAGCATGATGCAGAATTATTTTGAAGATGCGATTCCGCTCCTCGAATCAGGTTTGAAAATCGCGCCGAAACGGGCCGATTTACACGCCGCTTTGGGCGAGAGCTATTTCATGTCCGGCAAGGTGGAAAAGGCCATCGAAGAGTTCAAAAACCTGATCCAACTGGATCCCTCGCCACGCTCTTACACGTTTATGGGCCTCTCGTACCGCCATCTCGGGCGGTTCGAAGAAGCCGGGAAATACTTTCAGGAAGGTCTCAAGCTCGATCCACGCAACGCTTCCTGCCTGTTTAACATGGGCTATATCGAGGAGCATCAGGGAAATCACGCCAAAGCCGAAGAGTTGTTGCAGCAGGCGTTGCGTTCGAATCCGGATTTCTCCGACGCGCTGCTGGAGTTGGCGAACCTGCGCATCGAAAACAAGAAACTGGAAGAGGCCGCCCAGCTTCTCCGAAGATACGTGAAAGTGAGCCGCAACGCCGCTCCGGGTTACTACAAGCTCGCCATGGTCGAACGCAGCCTCCATCAGTTGGACGCCGCGCAGAGAGATCTGAATGTATTCCAGACGCTTTCGAAAGACGCTGCGACGGGCCCGTATCCCTACCAGCATCTTTTCGACTATCTTGACAATCGTTCCGCGCTCTCGGCGCAAGATCGCACACAACTCGATTTGACCGAGCTCAAAGCTCAGATCGAGAAACATCCGGACCAGCCGCAAGATCTCTACCTGCTGGCGGAAGCTTATCTAAAACTCGGCAACCTGGAAGAAGCCCGTAAGGCCATCGCGCAGCTTGACCAGTTAAGCGCCGGCGACTACCGCACTCAGACCGGAGTTGGCGTACTTCTCGGTCGTTTCCGTCTGTACGACGACGCGATCCAACATTTCCAGTCGGCCTTGCGCGCCAATCCTGATTCCGACGACGTAAAATTTGACCTGAGCGATGCCTGCTTTCGTCGCGGCCTCTATGCCCAAGCGCTGGATGCTTTGCAGCAGGTTTCAGCAACGGGGCAGCAGGACGATGCTTACCTGTCGCTGCTTGGAGACATATACGCGCATCTCGGCGATACCGCTCGCGCCGAAGAAATCTTCCGTGAAGCCATCAAGCGCAATCCAGACAACGACCAGTATTACCTCTCGCTTGCTCTGGTCGAACTTCGCGAAAGCAGTATCGCCGCCGCCGAAGGAACCCTGCGCAGAGGTTTGGTGCGCGTTCCCAGTTCCGGGAAAATTCTCTGGGGTTTGGGAATCGTGTCGGCGCTCTCAGGGAACACGACGCAAGCTGCGCAACATCTCGAGCGCGCCGTGGACCTGTTGCCAGAGTGGCCAGGAAGCTATTCCACGCTGGGAGTTTTTTATTATCAAACGGGAGAAATCGCCAAAGCCCGGGAAGTCCTGAATCGTTTTAAGGGGAGCAACGCCGCTGGCGTCCTTGACGTGAATCGCATTGAACAAGCCCTTGCCAATGCCCCGGCAACTTCTTCTTCGCTCCATGAACCGATGCCCATGGCCGCGAGGCAACAGTTACTTCAACTAGCGCTGTCGATCGCTGACCGGACACTGTGAGACTGCTGTGCAAATTCGGAGTTGCGTGCAGCGCAATCCTGGCCTTCAGCGTTGCCATTGGCATGGCCATGCATCAGCTCGCACTCGCTGGCCAGGCTCCCAAAGCTCAGGATTCGCGAATTACCGTCCACTATACGGACATTCGGCAATCCGCCGGAATCACTTTTCGCCAGGATTCCACACAAACTGATGAAAAATATTATCTGGAAACCATGGGCACCGGCGTCGCTTGGATTGACTACGACCAGGACGGCCTGATGGATCTGTATTTCGTGCAATCAGCCGCCACCGACATTTACAAACCAGCGCAGACTCTGCGCTCCGCCCTGTACCACAATAATGGCGACGGAACGTTTACCGACGTGACGGAGCAAGCCGGCGTTGGAGGAGAAGGGCACTACGGCCAGGGCGTTGCTGTCGGCGACTACGACAATGACGGCTACCCCGATCTGTACGTCACTGGCTACGGCCGCGCGATCCTCTATCACAATAACGGCGATGGAACTTTCACCGACGTCACTGCCAAAGCCGGCGTTGCCGACGAAGGCGGTTGGTCCACCAGCGCGGGATGGTTTGACTATGACAAAGACGGCTGGCTCGATCTGGTCGTCACTAATTACATCCAGTGGACGCCCAAGACGAATCTCTGGTGTGGCGAACGCCGCCCCGGCTATCGCTCCTACTGCAATCCCGGAAACTACAAAGGCCAGAAAACCAAGCTCTACCACAACAATCATGACGGCACGTTTACGGATGTCAGCGACAAGTCCGGCATTGGCAAGCCCGAATCAAAAGGCATGGGAGTTGTTCTCGCCGACTTCAACAACGACGGCTGGCCGGACATCGCCATCGCCAACGACACTTGGCCGAATTTTCTGTTCATCAATAAGCATGACGGAACGTTTCAGGATGTTTCGTTTGTCTCTGGCCTGGCCGCAAGCGAGGACGGCCGTTATGAAGCGGGAATGGGCATTGACGCCGCCGACGTGGACGGCGACGGCTGGCAGGACGTCTACGTCACGCACCTCGATTTCGAACTAAACCGTCTCTACCACAACAACCGTGACGGAACTTTTGACGACTACACCTATCGTTCCGGCATCGGAAACAAAGCCATCCTGCTGAGCGGCGTATCCATGAAATTTCTGGATTACGATAACGATGGCTGGCCAGACATCCTGCAATTGAACGGCGCGATGCTGGACAACGTGAATCTCTACCACAGCGAAGTCACGTACAAGGAACCCTTGCTCATGTTTCGCAATTTGGGAAAAGGCCAGTTTGAAAAAGTGTCGGACTCTTTGGGCCCGGACTTCATGCGCCCTATCGCCGGCCGCGGCTTGGCCACCGCTGATTTCGACAATGACGGCGATATCGACATCGCGCTTAATAATCGTGGGGATTTTCCGGAGCTGCTGCGAAACGATGGCGGAAATGCCAATCACTGGCTGGAAATCTTGCTGATCGGCACAAAATCCAACCACGATGGTATCGGCTCCTCGCTGAAGCTGACCTCCGAAGGAGTCACCCACGTCGAGCAGTCCAAAGGGGGCATGAGCTACATGTCCGCCAGCGATCCGCGGATTCATTTTGGTTTGGGGAAGCGCACCAAGATCGAATCTCTAGAGATTACTTGGCCAAGCGGTCTGGTCGAAAAACTAACCAACGTGCCCATCGACAAAATCATCGCCGTCAAGGAAGGCGCAGGAATTGTGGCGCGCAACTTTCCAAGGGCTCCCAGTAAATGACAAGACTCGGTCGAATCGGCGATCATCAACCATGAATCTTCTTCGGCGGCGTTTCCTCGGCTCATCCCTAGTCGTACTCGGAAGTTCTCTACTGGACGCGCTCACAACTCCACTCTGGAAGTGGCGCGGTTCACTGCGCCTTGAAGCCGCTCCCTTCCCGAATCCGTCCATCCCGAATTCACCGGCAATCTCCCCGGTCCAATTCGTCGACGTGGCTCGCGAAGCCGGCCTGCTTGCCCCCAATGTTTGGGGCGGCGTCGATCACAAAAAGTACATCATCGAGGCGAAAGGCAGCGGCCTCGCTTTTTTTGATTACGACCATGACGGCTGGCTCGACATCTATCTCACAAACGGAACGCGCTTCAATACCGACTGGCCGGCGGGCAAAACTCCCATCTCTCATCTGTACAAAAATAATCGCGACGGAACGTTCACAGACGTCACCGAGAAATCCGGCCTCGGACGCACCGGCTGGCAAACCGGCGTCTGCGTCGGCGACTACGACAACGACGGATGGGACGATCTCTTCTGCTGTTTCTGGGGACACAACATTCTTTTTCGTAACAATGGCAACGGCACCTTTACCGATGTCACTCGCAAAGCCGGCTTATACGACGAAAAAATCCGCTGGGGTGCCGGTTGCACCTGGCTCGATTACGACCGCGATGGTCTCCTCGATCTTTTCGTCTGCAACTACATCAAGCTCGATCCGGAAAAAACTCCTTCGAAAGAGGATCCTCCGCAGTGCCAGTGGAAGGGAATTCCCACCATGTGCGGCCCGCGCGGCTTGCCGAGCGACACCAACGTTCTCTATCACAACAACGGCGACGGAACTTTTACGGATGTCTCCGAGAAGTCCGGAATCCTGAAGCCCGGCCCGCGATATTCCATCACCGCCGTCTCGTATGATTTCGACAACGATGGCTGGCCCGATATTTATGTGGCGGTGGACTCGCAACCCAGCATGTTGTTTCACAACAACCACGATGGCACGTTCACCGACGTCGCGGTAATTGCGGGGTGCGCCTACAGCGAGAACGGGCACGAGCAAGCTGGGATGGGCGTTGCGGTTGCCGATTACGATTGCGATGGCTCGCTCGACATTTTCAAGACGAATTTCGCCGACGATACTTGCAACCTCTACCATAACAACGGCGACGGAACCTTCAGCGACGTTACTTTTTCATCCGGCATCGGCATCAACAATCAATACGTCGCGTGGGGCTGCGGTTTTATTGATGTTGACAATGACGGCTGGCAGGACATCCTGCAGATCAACGGCCACGTTTACCCGGAAATCGAGGGACACGATACCGGCCAGACCTACAAAAACCCGCGTCTGGTCTACAAAAACCTGGGCGATGGACGATTCAAAGATGTTTCTTCGGAGATGGGGCCCGGCATCAGCGAGCATTTCTCGAGTCGCGGCGCGGCGTTCGGCGATTATGACAACGATGGTGACATGGACGCGCTGGTTCTAAACATGAACGACCCACCTTCGCTTCTTCGCAACGATGGCGGCAACCAGCAAAACTGGATCAAGATCAAGCTGCTCGGGACCAAGTGCAATCGAACCGCCATCGGCGCTCGTGTGCGCGTCGTGACCGGCAAGCATGTGCAGATGGACGAAGTCCACAGCGGCACCAGCGTGATGTCGCAAGGCGACCTCCGCCTCCACTTCGGCCTCGGAAAAACTCAAACCATCGATCTCATCGAAGTGAAATGGCCGACCACGCAAAAAGTGGAACAGTTCAAGCAGGTGAAAGCCAATCAGATACTGACCATCCGCGAAGGCAGCGGCATCGTCACGACCGCCAACTCCAAAACTAAATAGGAACTCCCGCTTTCAAAGCTATTCTTTTTCGTCGCGGCTTCTGAATCGCGCTCAATAATCAGGTGGTGTTTGTAGCGAATGTGGTGTTATCACCGGCGCACCTTCTAAGCTCCAAGCCGTTGATGGCAGCCGCCCTTGATCAATCGCGGCTTGCATGAGTTTCTCGACGTCGATCTTCTGGGTCCCCGGCTCATCAGCATTTTCTTTCCAGAGTTCAGGCGTAACCGGGACTGAAACGTGTGCGGTTTCAATCGTTACGCGTTGCAATCGAACCGATACTGAATGCGAGTTAGCCATATATGAGCATGATACAACGCTAAGAGGGCTTCATTCGGATGCTTAAGTTTTCAATACGGTGCCGGGCTTGCCGGCTGGTCCTTCAGAATAATCAAGAATTGCCGCAGTTCTCGCCGCCGGCTTTCCAGCGCTGCGGTTTCCGCTTTCTCCATCTGCTCGTACACTCGAAATTCTTGCTTGGCCTTCGATTCTTCGCCCATTCGCCGGTAGGCCAGGCCGAGCCGGTAATGTGGTTCGCTAAGCTGCGGACTCGCTTCGATTGCTTTTTTGTAATCGCGAATCGCTTGATCAAGTCCACCGCGCCCGGAATGCAAAATCCCAAGCTGCAAATAGGCCTCGCCGTACTTCGGATCAATACCCGCCGCTTTTTCTAGCAACATTTCGGCCTGCTGCAGCGCGGCTGAATTGTCCAATCCCCGGTTGCGCTTCCACAGCGTTAATCCGTAGTAATAATTGGCCGATGCATTTTCAGGCTGCTCCCGCACAAACCGCGCAAGCTTTTCCTCGCTGCAGGGCAGCAGCGCTGTCGCCGACTTTTGCATTTTTCCCAGAAACAAATAGGGAGCTGAATCACCCGGTTGCAAATCAGAAGCTTCGCAAATCCGCCGAGCGGCTTCCTCATAAGAGCCGCTGGCGTAAAGCGCCGCGCCAAGTCCCGCCAGCATTCTTGCCGAGCCGGGATGCAGCCGAGTCCCTTTCGTAAAAACTTCCACTGCTGGCTGGTCTGCCTTGTGCAAAAGCAGCTCCGTGCCCCACTCGAAGTAATTTCGCTCGCTCGGATCCATTTGAGCCGCGCGCTCATATTCCCTCACGGCCTCCAGTGGCTCTCCCAATCGTTCATCCAGTTCGCCGAGCACCCGGTGTACGTCGGGCGTATCCCCGCTCGCCAGCATCTTTCGCGCTTGCTCACGTGCTGCGCGCAATTGCGCTTCCGATTTCCGTGAATCCAACGAATGTGCTCCAGCTTTGGTATCCAAGCCAGCGTTTACACCAGCCCCGCCGTTCTTCAACGCCAGTGTTTCCTTGGCCAGCGCTTCGCTGGTTCGCGCCGTAACGTCCGACCCGTGCATCCCGGCATTGTTCCAATCAGTGACTCCAGCTACGGTGAAGTTCGGTTTGTCATCAAATTCCATTTCTGCCGGTCGGGAACCAGCGTTGCCGGAATCGGTCTGACCCACCGCTAAAGGTTCCAACGTCAAATCCACATGCTTCTTCTCGCCGGCCGACAGTTCAAACGCACTCGAACCCCGATCGCGCATTCCCGGCTTTTCCGCCCTCACCATGTATTTGCCCGGTTCAGAAAGCGAAAATGCGAAGGTTCCGTCTGCTTTCGTCTTTGTCTCGGCGGAATGGGCAGCATCCTTTCCTTCCAGCCTAACCGCCGTGTCGCCAACCGCATCTCCCGCAGGGCTCCGCACCACGCCCTCGACAGTGATTCTGCCCCCCTGCGGCAAAGGCAGGGCAGCGCTCTGGCCCAAAGCCAATCCCCCAGTCAAGCCCAGCAACACCCACGCGACGACGAAGTTCACCGCGAAAAAGCCGCCCACGAATTTCCTATCGGTCAAACGAAGCCTCATTTCGCGATTCTAGCCCCCGCCATCTTGAGATGGAACTCTTTTTCCTAGCGTGCGAACAAGTACAACTGGTCGTCTTCGGTCACGATGGTCTGCAGTGGAAGGGGCTCAAGAGAGCGCCGGAATTTTACGAATGAGAGCGTGAAAATGGTTAGCGCAGGAATCCGCCCCGAGCTCGAGAACTTTACAATTTCAGTGGGCTCAGGCATAAGAGGAGCGTAGACACGCACATGAATCTTTCAAAAAAATGGCAACGCCCCTGACATTTCTATGAAGGCGATGCTCCTTTCCAAATATCGGCATCTTGAGATTGCCGAGCTTCCCACGCCAACCCCCGGGCCCGGCGAACTCCTGGTCAAAGTGGCGGCCTGCGGAATTTGCGGCAGCGACGTGCACGGCTACGACGGTTCCTCCGGCCGCCGCATTCCGCCGATCGTGATGGGCCACGAAGCCTCCGGCCTAATCGCCGGCCTCGGCCCCCAAGCAAGCGGCTGGTCCGAAGGCGATCGCGTCACCTTTGATTCCACGATTTCTTGCGGAACTTGTCCGTATTGCGCGCGCGGAGAAATCAATCTTTGCGACCGCCGGCAGGTCCTGGGCGTTTCCTGCACGGATTATCGCTGCGCCGGAGCTTTCGCCGAATACGTCATCGTTCCACAGCGAATCGTTTATCGCTTGCCGGATAAGCTCTCTTTTTCGGAAGCCGCCATGCTGGAGGCCGTTGCCGTCGCGGTGCATGCAGTTTCCCTCTCCCGAATTTCCCCCGGCGATAAGGCCCTCGTTCTTGGCGCCGGAATGATCGGCCTTCTCTGCCTGCAAGCACTCCGGGCCGCTGGTTGTTCAACTGTGTATATCGCGGATGTGGATGCATCGCGCCTGAAACTCGCCAAAGAAATCGGTGCAACGGAAACGCTGCATGCCACCGGCGACAAACTAGTTGCCGAAATTCTCAGCCGCACAAGCGGGGCGGGCGTCGACGTGGCCGTGGAAGCCGTCGGCGTTGATGCTACCGTCCGGTCCGCGGTCCATTCCGTTCGCAAGGGCGGGACAGTTACTCTGGTAGGCAACATCACTCCGGAAGTGACCTTGCCTCTGCAAAAAGCGGTGACGCGCCAGGTTCGCATCCAGGGCTCTTGCGCCTCCGCCGGAGAGTATCCGCTAGCCATTGAGCTTTTGACCAGCGGTGCCATCAAGGTAAAGCCGCTCATCTCCGCGGTCGCGCCTCTCGAAGAAGGCCCACAATGGTTTGAGCGGCTATATTCGCACGAGCCGAACCTGATGAAAGTCGTCCTTACTCCAGGAACAGTTTCATGAACGCACTAGCATGACCAACGGACTCTTCGATCTCACCGGACGAGTAGCGATCGTCACCGGGACGAGCCGCGGGCTGGGTCAATTCATGGCGCGCGCTCTCGCGAAAGCGGGCGCGGACCTTGTACTAACCAGCCGCATCCGCGATCATTTGCTCCCCTTTGAAACGGAGATCAAAGCGCTCGGCCGCCGCGCCGTTTCGTTAGAACTCGACGTCCGCAACCAGTCAAGCATTGGGCAATTTGCCAAAAACGCCGAGGCCGCATATGGCCACGTGGATATTCTCGTGAACAATGCCGGTTGCAATGTCCGCAAGCCCGCGCTCGAGGTGACGTGGGAAGACTGGAACGTGATTCTTGACACCAATTTGCGCGGGAGTTTTTTCGTCGCGCAGTCCGTGGCGCGCTTGATGGTTCCGCGCCGTTACGGCCGCATCATCAACATAGGCTCGGTCACCAGCGTCGCCGGTTATGCCGGCCTCGGCCCCTACGGCGCAAGCCGTGGGGGCATTCGACAATTGACCATGAGCCTCGCGGACGATTGGGGCAAGCATGGCATTACCGTGAACTGCCTCGCACCAGGATGGTTTCGCACCGACCAAAATAAAGTGCTGTACGAAAACAAAGAGTGGGTCGAGTACCTGTGCGATCGCATTCCGCTCAAACGCCCCGGCCAGCCGCAAGACTTGGATGCGGCGGTAGTGTTCCTCGCAGCCGAATCCAGCCGTTACGTGACGGGGCAAACCCTGCTCGTGGATGGTGGAATCTCCACTGGCGCAACTCGCGCACTGGTTTCGCCAGGTCCGGCGAAACCGTCAGAACCAAGCTAGACCTGGCGTTTTCACTTCACGTGTCGCGCTTTTCTACTTCAAGCCGGTTCAGGGATCGGTTCTATCCGCCCGAGTAGAAAGACATATCCCCCGATTCCAACGAGCAAAAAAACCGTAGCGGCAATAAACGCTCCGGAAAAGGAATGCGTTGCCTGCACCACGTATCCTGTAACAACCGGCGCAGCGATCCCCGCGAGTTGATTGCACAGATTCAGAATCCCTCCCAAGGTGCCGACGCTTTCTCGGGGAGCAATCAGCGAGGGGATCGACCAACCTACCGGCGATGCAGCAGACAATCCGCCGATGGAGACGCTGATCCAAAATAGTGCGCTCACCGCAGTGTGGGCGTTTGCTGCGCCGAGAATCCCCAAGCCGAAAGCCGTTCCGCCAATCAATACGACCTGGCGGACTCGAACCGCCCTCCAGCCGCGCTGGATTAACGTATCTACTAGCCAGCCACCGATAACCAGGTCGGTAAACGTGGCGAACGACCAGGGCACAGCGGTATAGAGAGCAGAATGAAGCAAATCTATATGAAGGGTGGCCTTAAGATATGACGGCAGCCACGTCAGGAGAAAATAGAAAGTGTAATTGTAAGACGCGAAGCCCAGGCACAAGCCCCATACTTTGCGTTTCCGCAGCAAGTAAATCAGCGGCGCCCCTTTAGCGGCTCTCACGCGATCCTCTGGCTGCGCTCCGCCTTTGGCGATGAACTCGCGCTCCGAGGCTGTCAGCAATTTGTCCTCGCTCGGATTTCGATAAAAAGCATAGAACAGCGCGAAATAGAAAAGGCTGATGAGTCCCGTCGCGGCAAAATTCCACCGCCACCCGAAATAAAACAGCAAAACGCCCAGTATCGGTATGCCGATCGCGGAAGAAAATTTCGCTGCGGAGTCAAACATGGCGGTGGCCAGGCTGCGCTCATTTTGCGGGAACCAATAGCCGATTGCTTTTGAATTGGCCGGGAATGTCGGCGCCTCGCCGATCCCCAACAGAAAACGCGCCAAAAATAAACCGCTGACGCCGGTGGCGATCGCCGTTGCGAAGGAAGCCACGCTCCAAATCACAGTGCTGATGATGCCCACGCGGCGCACGCCAAATCGATCCAGCAGCAGCCCTGAGGGCAGTTGGAGCAACATGTACGTCCAGTTGTAAGCGCCTGAGAGCCAGCCGAACATCACCGCCGAGATTCCAAACGAGGCCTCGAGCGCATCACGGGATACCGAAAGATTTACGCGGTCGAAATAATTGACCAGAACTCCGACACCCAACAGGAGCGCAATTGCCCACCGCCTGCGCGGTATTTTCTTGCGGCCTGTTTCCGGCTGCAGCATCTCTTGTCTCCGTTTGCGGCGGTAATGATAGCGTATCCCGTCACCAGTCCATCGAAATAAACCGCTTACGTGGGAGCGCGAATTCTTCTTCGACTGCAGGAACCCATTAAGAATTAGAATCCGAATCCGAGGAGGGTGGGAAGATCACCATCTGCTTATGATGTTCCTAGCCGATTGCCAATCGCAGAGAAAAGTCCAGTCGGGAAGGCTTGACAGGGGTGACGCTCTCTTTAGTCCGTCACCCTATCGGCTTGTCTGCGGCCTACACGCAAGGAATCTTTTACATGGCTAATGCAGCTGCCTCCCGCAGGTGTGCTAGTTGCAGGTTGCTCGGGAGCCAAAAGCCTTCTTCTAAAAATTACATAGAGCATTCGGCTCTCGGCCGAATGCCTTTGTGACACTGAGCAAGCGAGCACTGAGGCTGCTGTGAACGCCGCAACACCCAATGCCGATGAAGAACTGCACTTGCGACTAGCACAATCTAGCGGCTTGGTGCGTAGTAGCCTGTTTTTGCGTAGATGCTGAGAGGCGGAAGTCCCTTGGGGGCGTGCATCTTGACCTTGATCTTTCGCCATCGGGCATCGTGTGATTTATTACTCGGGTGGTATCCCAGAATATATTGGTTGCGCAGCTCCGAGCTAATTTTTGTGGCGATGTCCGGTAGTTCGTTCACATTCTCTAGGGTAAAAGCGCGCCCACCGGTCAGTTCCGTCACTTCAGTGAGCAGCGAGGGGCCGTTGAGTTCCTCCGCTGTTCGGCTGCGATATTCAAATGGGTCAAATATACCGATCGAGTAAAGCTGGGTATCTGCTTCGCGCACGAGCCGGTTGATATCCCTCTCATTGTACCGACTATTGTTATCGCCCCCGTCGGAGATAATGAGTAAGGCCCGTTTGGCGTTTCGAGCGGGCCTCATCTCACTGAGGCCCAGATAGATCCCATCGAGGAGCGCAGTGCGGCCTTTTGCAGAAGCCGAGAGTATGCGGCTTTGCAGATCCTCAACACTGCTGGTTAAGGTGCTCATGATTTCCGCGCGCTCGTTGAAACTGACGAGAAAGAACTCGTCCTGCGGATTGGCCGTCTTGAAAAACTGCAAGGCGGCTTCCTTGGCCTTGCCGACTTTGTTGGCCATGCTGCCGCTGAGATCGAAGATGACGCCGATGGAAATGGGGACGTCTTCGGAAGAGAAATACTGGATCTCCTGTTCGACGTTGTTTTCGAAGACGCGGAAGTTATCAGGCTCAAGACCTGTAACCAGGCGGTTATACGGGTCAGTGATAGTAACGTTGACAAGCGCCAGGTCCACGTCGATATGAACGGATTGGCCCCGCTTAATGACCTGGCCCGGTGTGTCATGCTTCACGTCGTCGGAGACGAGGACTTGGGCGACCGCGAGCGCAGAGGATTTCCAGATGACGATGCCAAATAGCAGAACAGGAATGAACAAAACGAAGAAAACACGAGACGCAATCAAACTACTTTTCACAGAGTCTCCGTACTGACGGTCATAGCCCTGAATCTGGGCGATTGTTGCCTGTTACCTGATCGAATTGCGCGGAATTCTGATACAGCTTGTAGTCTCCAAATTCTTCAGTCCTAATATCGTCATCGCTAACGCCAGAGGAATTGAGTAGCTCGCTCATCGCGCTGACCATTCCCGACGGGCCCGCGATGTAGTAGATAGGTCCGCTCAGCCCGAGGAGATAACGCGAGAGTATTTCGCGATTGATGTGACCTTTCTCATAGGGCCACGCAATGGTTCTATGTCCAGTTATCGTTGGAATGAGAGTCAAATTAGGATTCTGCACGGTCATATTCTCAAATTCTTCAAGAAACGCCGCGTCGTCCACTTCCCGGTTTGAGTAGAACAAGTACAGTTTGTGTGGCAGACGTTCTTGGGTGGCATGTTGAAGGATGCTGCGAATGGGCGCAATCCCAATGCCCCCCGCGATAAACACTGCAGTTCGGGTGAAATCCTTATGCAGCGTGAACGATCCTCGCGGACGGCTCACCGTGAACTTCGTGCCAAGAGCAGCGGCCTTCAACGCAGTCTTGAAGGCGGTCTTACGCATGCGCATCGCGATCATGATTGGCTCTTTTTCAAGAGGAGAGCTTGCGAGCGAAAAGGTCCGGGAATTGTCGCTTTCACTTCCCATGTACGGGTGCGTAGCGACAAAATCGGCATGCTGCCCGGCTCGGAATTCGTAGCGGGCGCCATTTGTGTCAAACCAGAAGGCCATCGTATCTCTGGCGATTCTTTGCCGATCAACTAAAGTCATTTGATATTCAGCCATGGATTTCTCCTTCGCCTGGACCCTACTTGGTTTTCATTCGAGCCCTGCACTCCAGCTATGTAGACCAAATTTCGAAAGCTTTATTCCGGCCATCGTCACGACAATGAAAAGCCTCCTCTTTTCGAGACTCCGCGATTTCATTTCCGAAATAAATGCGGTACGTACCAGCGGGTGTAGGTTGCCAACCCCAACAAGAGCACGACCCACCAGAGCACCAGCACAGTTCGCATCCACATCTTGTATTTGGTGATTCGCAATTTCTCCGGCAAGACGCTCGTGCCCGCGGACAGCAGGATGTACAAGCCCGCGAGTTCAGTGACGGTTCCGACCGCACCGTGGGTCGTCGCCAGCGCGTAGTAAGCCTTCCCCAGCTTCGCCGGAATCCTGGGAAGCACATGAACGCGGAATGAAGGAATCATCATCAGTACAACTACAGCGAGGTTCAGAAGCACGATGGCGGATTGGCACCAGGCGTGTTGCCGAAAGCGCCCCTTGCGAGCAAGCCGAGCGCCGGCCAAAAGAGCTACTCCCATGGCGATTTCCAGGGCAAGGACTAAATCGGCAGCCCGCGGAGCAGCCGTTTCAAAGAATTCTTCTCTCAACAGATTGTCACCATGCAGACTGCCGATTGCGGTGGCGCAGTGGACAAAATTCATCTTGCCAGTTAGAAGGGAAGTGCTAAGGTCACACATCAGCGTCGGCCATGAACACCACCTCTTTGGCTCTGCGGGCGAGAACACTCAAAGCCACAAACGTGATGGGTGCACTGTATTTCGACGAAACTGCTCAGCCTCCGTACGAGTTTGTCGCGGAGTCACTTCCAATGGCCGGGCACGCAGCAAATTCTCGAAACGACTCGCGCCCCTTTAGCAACGCACTCGAATTCTTCCTTTTCAGCAGTACGACACTTTGCGTCTTTGTCTCGCCCCCGTTTTCTCCGGGTTCCGCAACGCAAACGTAGATTCCCGAAGATTTCTGGTCGAGGACCTTGATCGCCAACTTCCTCACTCCGCCCGGCGCCTCGATGATGGCTTCGTTTTCGTCCATCCTCTGCGCCGTGAAACCGTAATCCGCAAGCGTCTTCTTTCCTTTTTCCTTCTTCGGCCGGAACGTGGAGGGCAGTGAAGTCAAATCCATTTTTTCGACCACGAACGACGCTATCTTTTCTTTGGGATATGCGGCCTCATTCCCGGCCACCACCAGCGGCGCGTATGATAGCGCTGCAAGTGCCAACACAAGTTTGGTGTTCATTTTCCTTCTCCTTTTATGCTCATAGACTTACTCCGCGCGTTCCTTGCAAACGTCTCGAGAGTTTCCGTCTTGCCCATCCTGCCGCGTCAGCTTAAGATGCCCTGCACCTGGTTACCCGCGACCATGCAAATTCCTCTGTAATTCCTCGTAAGTGAAGTACGTTTCTTCCTGGTTGCCGGCGCGCTCCACGTGGCCTAGTCCTGATTCCTTCGAGATACGGTTGAGCTCCGCTTCAGGTATGCCGAGCATCAAAGAGGCTCTTGTTCGGGTGACATATTTTGGGACTTGATGGTTCATAACTGCTCCTTGTGCCGCCATGATCCAGGCGGCCACTGCGCCAGCAAACAGATTCATCATCTTGCAAATACATCCTTGAGTTGCTAGAGAATCCCTTCTCTCAGCTGGTCTTGGAAAACGTCTATCCCGGTCCATTCACTCCGCTGAGAAAGCCGCCGAGGTGTCCCGTCAGTGCGACGATCACTACGGCCACAGCTTCGATCGGCAAGCGGTATCCGGGCAGAATCTCCTCTTGCTTGCGTCTGGTTCTCATGTGAATGAACCACACAGTACAGATCAGGAGGCTCGACAGGCATCCCATCACGAGATGCATCAAAAGGATGCCTTTCAGCTTCTGCCCCTCGAGTTCCCACTGCCACGCGAGAATTCCAGTGACTACCACGGGTATGGTTGCGATCGCCGCGACAAGCATGTTGTAGTAGGCCGCCGCAGCCAGAAGGCGTTGCTTCTTCCATTGCGCAAGGAAATCAAAGAGGACGCCAATGATAAACAGCGCAATCGGGAAGTGGATCAGCACGACGTGTTGCGCGTGCTTCGCGAAAACTACCGTCTTAATGTCGAACGGATGCAAGGTCGCTCCTCACTCACTGCACGATGACTTTGCCGGTCATCTTCGGATGAATTGAACAAAAGTAGGGATAAGTTCCCGCTTTGCTGAACGTAAAGGAAAACTTTTCGTCCGTGTCGAGCACCTTGGACTTAAATGTCTTCGAATCATCCGTGCTGACGACCGTATGGGGAATGTCGTCTCGGTTTGTCCAAGTAACCATAGTTCCCACGGGCACCGTTAGCGTTACAGGACCGAAGCTGAAGTTGTCGATCTTCACCTCCATCGTCGACATCTTCTCCTGCGCGCTTAAGGCGAAACCTCTGCGGCCTTCTATGGTCCCCACAAATCCGATCGTTAGCACTGCCGCGAGTATTACAACAGACACACTTCTGCTCATGCTTCTTCTCCTTTTCTTATCTGAGTCAAGTTCGAATTGTTTTCTGAGTTTGGCTAAGTCTTCCTCAGGCGAGTGAAGAATCAACCACTGCCAAAGCGTGCTTCCCTTGTATGTAGTTCACATTGGTGATGCCGAGGACGCTTTTCAGTTGCTCCGCTGGCACCTTCATCGGGCCCGGTGAATCGGCTTTGCCCGGCGCCGGTTGTGGAAACGCCGTTGACGCCGCGGTATGAAACGTCACGTTTCCCTCGACCTTCTGCATCGTCTGGTGGATATGCCCATTGAGCACCGTCACCGAACCGAATTTCTTCAAATACGCCAGTGCTTGCGCACTATCGTCCGTTCCCCAGCCCCACTCCGGATAGACCGACCAGAGTGGAATGTGCGCAAACACAACAATCGGAGTGCTGTGCTTCAAGTGTTTTACATCGTCTTCCAACCACTCAAGCTGATCGTGGCCCAGCGTTCCGAGCCCGCCGGCCTTCAGATTCATCACGTTGACCAGCCCGATGAAGTGCACGCCCTTCTTTTCGAAGCTGTACCATCCCGCGCCCTTGCTACCTTTTCCATAGCGCTCCAGAAACTGTTTCCCATCGTCATTCAGCACGTCGTGTTCACCGGGCACGTAGAAGACATCCTTGGGGGCCGCACCTTTCAAGATCTGGTCCACCGTATCAAACTCTTCGGGCTTCGAGAGGTGGCTGATGTCGCCAGTGTGCAGCATGAATTCCGGCGCTGCTGACAATCCATTGATCTTGTCTACTGCGGCCTTTAGCGTCCCTGCAACGTCCGGATTCGCCGGCTTGTTGAATCCCATGTGACTGTCGCTGATCTGCACGAAGCTCAGCGCGCCCATCATGTCAGCCGTGTTCATCTCCGAAAGTCGGCTCAAGCTGTATGAGTTCAGCACCCCGCCTTTCATCACGCAAAAGGCACCGGTGCCTGCCCAGGCCATGCACTTCAGAAATCCGCGGCGGTCAACTCCGTCATGATTGTGGTCATTCAGGAGTTCATCTTTTTTCTTTTCGGACATTTTTGCGCTCCTTACTTCCTATGATTTTTACCCCTCTGTAAAATCTCCACGTGCCATTGGGAGTGGCGGCGCGGGGTGGGGGTTGTCCGCACCGCCATTTGAACGTGCTTGCGTTCATCCAGACCGAGGCAGCGCCCGTCTTATTCCAAATTCCTCCGCGTTCATGTCTTTCTTCACTTGTTCGTCAGAAGCGAGCAGCCGTCGAGAATAAAATTGTCGGTCAGACAGTTCTGACAAGTGAAGCATCACTGATCGGGGGAAGTCATTGAACGATTTGGATGCCGAAGACCGGCTGCGCTTCGAACAGCTTGTGCTGCCTCATGTCGACGCTGCTTTCAACCTCGCGCGCTGGTTGCTGCGTAGGCGCGAAGATGCCGAAGAGGTGGCTCAAGAAGCGTTACTTCGCGCGTGCCGCTCCTTTCATGGTTTTCGCGGTGGGGATGCGCGCGCATGGCTGCTGCAGATCGTGCGCAATACGTGTTACTCCTGGTTGGAAAACAATCGCCCGAGGGAACTGATGGTCGAATTTGACGAAGAACTGCACCCGCGACCCGTTGCTACTCCCGAATCCATCGCGATCGCCGATGAAGATCGCGAGCGCCTTACCCGTGGCCTCGAAACCCTGCCGCCGCGTTTCCGCGAAGTCCTTGTCCTTCGAGAGCTCGAAGGCTGTTCCTACAAGGAGATCGCTGCGATCACGTCGATGCCCATGGGCACCGTGATGTCCTCGCTCTCTCGTGCCCGTCGGCAGTTATGTTCCGCGCTGACAAGTTCCAGTCACAAGGAGGCTGTCCGTGAGGTGTGACTTTGCTGATTCTCTCCTTCAAGGTTATTTCGACGGTGAGCTAAGTTCTGCCAGCGCTGTTGAATTCGAGCGCCACCTCCAACAATGCACCCACTGCCCGGTTGAGCTCGTGGACATGGACCTGCTAAGTGAGCGATTGCAGATCGCACAACTCTATGAGTCCGCGCCGGCCTCGCTCAGGAAAAAGATTCGCGCCAATCTTCGCCCCGTCGCGGCCGCGACTGCTATGTCTCAGCCTCTCCGTTGGCACTGGCTGGCCGCGGCGGCCGTCCTCCTTCTTCTAGTAATCGCGGGATGGAGAGTGAACTCTGTGCTTCGCACCGACGACTATCAAGCCGAACTTGCTGAGGCAATAGTTGATGCGCATGTGCTCTCGCTGCAATCAGGCCACCTGACTGGCATCAGTTCCAACGATGAACAGGCTGTGAACGGATGGTTCAAGGGCAGACTCAAATTTGTACTCCCGGCACGAGATTTCGCGAACGACGGATTCACACTGCAGGGCGGGCGCCTTGACGTTGTCGATGAGCGCTCCGTCGCGGTGCTCGTCTATACGAGCACCGGACATCTTATTAACGTATTTGTCTGGCCCACACAGGGACGGGACACCTCCGCGCAAGTAGGGTCCCGGCAAGGCTATCAATGGGTTGATTGGCGAAAAGGCAGAATAGAATTCTGCGCCGTCTCCGATGCACCCACCTCCGACCTTCAACAGCTTCAGCGGCTTTTCACGAACTAATCACACAAAAGAGAATCTCAGGAGTACTCGTATGGACAGGTCTGCTCGAAAGCGCCTTACAAATTGCGTAATCACTATCGAGAACCGTGAGGATCGACACAGGGAGATCATCCAATCGGCGGTCGCTAAACGCGCGTATCAGATTTTTGAGACACGTGGCTGCAAGCATGGCTTTGACCTCGAGGACTGGATCTCTGCAGAGAAGGAACTCTTGCGCGATGACTTTGATGGAAATACGTCCGCATTTCACTTTCTCTTTGAGGGCCCGCGAGATCCGGAGGTGACCACGATCCTGAGCTTGACCACACTCAGCTTGGTAGTCTTTCGGAGCCATACGCGACTTGTCAGCAAAACGAATAATCGCCCAGACGTACTATCCGTCCATGTTTTGCCAGAAGAAATTGATCCAGCTCAGGCAGACGTGAAGACCGTGGACGGGCTATTGCACGTCTACTTGCCAAAGAAGAACAACAAGGGCTGCGCCAAGAAGGCGGAGAGATAAAAGTGTGACTACTAGAGGCGAACAGGGGATTGAGCGCGAAGATGGGAAAGGAAGGCGTGGTGGGCGCGGCTGAGAGAGCGACCGCGTAAGACGACCGTACCTATGGTGCGGGCGGCTCGTTCGTCGGCAATGGGCACGTAGCGGCACGGTGGATTCTTTTCGATGACCATCTCAGGAACGATGGAAATACCCATGCCTGCGCCGACCATGCTGAGCAAACTGCTGAATTGGCCGCTTTCGAAAACAATTTGGGGATGGAGGCGCGCGCGATCGCAGGCGGCGACGGCGGTGTCGCGAAAACAGTGGCCGTCGCGGAGAAGTAAGAAGGGTTCGGAGCGAAGGTCTTTTAGGACGAGAGAGCGACGCTTGGCAAGTTTGTGATTCTTAGGAAGAGCGGCGAAGAGGCGCTCAGTGAGCAGCGGGGCAGTTTCGAATTCGTGGCCACGAATGGGAAGCGCGAGGATGGCGACGTCAATGGCGCCCGCACGGAGACGGTCCAGAAGGACAGGCGTAATTTCTTCCATAACACTCAGAAGCGCCTGTGGGAATTTGCGCGAGAACGAAGTAAGACGCGAAGGGAGGAAGTAGGGAGCAACTGTGGGAATGACGCCAACGGTGACGAGTCCGCTGATGGAGTCCTTGCGCTCGACGACGTCGCCTTTGGCGACTTCCAGCTCGCGGAGAACGGAGCGGGCGCGAGGGAGAAATGTCTTGCCTACGTCGGTAAGCCGTACCGAGCGGCCCAAGCGGTCAAAGAGACGCGCGCCGAGTTCATCTTCGAGTTTCATGATCTGCTGAGAGAGGGATGGCTGAGAGACGTAAGACTGCTCGGCGGCGCGGCTGAAGCTGCCGGTTTCGGCCACGGCACAAAAGTAACGAAGTTGATGGAGCTCCATAGGCTATACCTATCTATCGTATCCGAACTATATATTGGATGTATAGGTCGCAGCCCGCTACTTTTGCAGTTGAGATCGCAGGCGACTTGTTCTGGGCCGCTGCAGTGATCCAACTTGAGGAGGAAAGATGGCGGAAGAAAAAAAGGGAATTATGACCACAGACGCGGGTCGTCCCGTCGGCGACAATCAGAATTCGCTCACAGTGGGGCCGCGCGGGCCGGTGGTCTTCGAAGATTTCCTGCTGTTCGAAAAGATGGCACACTTCAACCGGGAGAGAATTCCGGAACGCGTGGTGCACGCGAAGGGTTCAGGCGCATACGGGCATTTCGTTTGTACGAGCGCGGAGATCAGCAAGTACACGACGGCTAAGCTGTTCAATGCTGTTGGCAAGAAGACGCCTACTTTCATTAGGTTTTCGACGGTCGGCGGTGAAAAGGGCTCGGCGGATACGGCGCGTGACCCGCGCGGCTTTGCATTGAAGTTTTATACCGAGGAAGGCAACTGGGACATGACGGGAAACAATACGCCCGTCTTTTTCATCCGCGATCCGCTGAAGTTTGGGGATTTCATCCATACGCAAAAACGCGATCCGGAGACCAATCTGAAGTCACCAACGATGATGTGGGACTTCTGGTCGCTCTCGCCCGAATCGCTGCACCAGGTGACCATTCTCTTCTCCGACCGCGGCACACCCGACGGCTACAGGCACATGAACGGTTACAGCAGCCACACCTTCAGCCTGATTAACGCGAAGAATGAGCTGTTCTACGTGAAGTGGCACTTCAAGACCAAGCAAGGCATCAAGAACTTTTTTCGCGAGCAGGCAGGCGCTCTGGAAGGAACGGATCCGGACTATTCCCAGCGCGACCTTTTCCACGCCATTCAGAAGGGCGACTTCCCGAAATGGCGCGTGTGCGTGCAGATCATGCCGGAAAAGGATGCGGAGACGTACCACATCAATCCATTCGACCTGACGAAAGTGTGGCCGCATAGGGACTACCCGCTGCACGAAGTGGGTGAACTGGAACTAAACCGCAATCCGGAGAATTATTTTGCAGAAGTGGAGCAGGCCGCGTTCGAACCGCGCAACGTCGCGCCGGGAATGGGTTTCTCACCGGACAAAATGTTGCAAGCGCGCTTGATTTCGTACCCGGATGCGCACCGCTATCGTTTGGGAGTGAACTACGATTCCCTGCCGGTGAACAAACCACAGTGCCCGTATCACACTTACAACAAGGATGGTGCCATGCGGTTCGATGGAAACAGCGGCCGAGCAGTGAATTATGAACCGAACAGCTTCGGCGGCCCGACGCAGGACCGCTCATATATCGAACGGCCACATGCGATCAGTGGAACCGTCGCACGGCACGATCATCGGACGGATACCGACTATTACACGCAGCCTGGGAATCTTTTCCGGCTGATGCCGGCGGACGCCAAGCAGCGTTTGATTGGCAACATCGTCTCCAGCCTCGGCAACGGCGTGCCGCAGCGTATCCAAGAACTGCAAATCCAGCACTTCTACAAAGCCGATCCGGCATACGGCACGGGCGTGGCAACGGGGCTGGGGCTAAGTATCGAATCGATCGTCGCGAAGGCGAAACAGGCCAGCGCGGCGGATTGATCTGCTTTTCGGGGGCGCAGCACGCTGCGCCCCCGAATTGAATTCACCAGTTCTCAGCGGAAAGCTTCCGCAGATAAACATTATTAGATGCGTGGATTTCCTGAAAGGCTTACGCGTCAGCGCAGGACGGTAAGCCGGTCCAGCAATGGAACAACATCAACCATGAACTTTCTACAAAACGACCGAAGCGGAAACAGCATCCCGCCTGGAACCTGATCCACACCGATAGACAGACTCTACCGACGCGAAAAATATTCCATTGGATTTTTCTCTACACGCAAAGGAATAAACCAGCAATAGGTTTGGTCACTGTCATTAGAGCATCGTGATTGTGATGCTCGTGGTTCGTGTAGCGCAGAGATTAAATGCGCTTCGCCATTGTCCTGTCGATCGAGAGAGAACATTTGAGGTTCGATTGTTCCTTCCTGAATGCGGGCCAGTCCAGATCAGCTCACCGAAACACGCAATTCAAATGGTTCGGAACTCGATTTGCCAAAAGGAGACAGTAATGAAAGAAAAGGGAAGTGTCTTTAGCGGGGCCAAGAATCGTCGGTCATTCTTGAAGAACAGTATGGTAGCTGCAGGGGCCGCCACGATGGGTGCGGCGCTGTTGCCGGGTACCTCGGCTGCCTTTGGCAAAGAGGGCGATGATCACTCACCAATCACAAAGGGCGACATCGCAATTCTGACTTTCCTGAGTGCCTTGGAGCAAGTCGAGGCCGATCTCTGGATTCAGTACGCGGAACTCGGCGGAGCCACCAACCAAGGGCTCTCCCCGATCGATCTACAGCAAAACGGCAGAAAGATTGTTACGGGGCTTGCTCCGGCCTACATTACCGGCCTGATGGTGCTCGACGGCGACATGCCGCAATACATTGCCGACAACACCGACGACGAGATCAGCCATCACGCGTTTTTGAATAATTACCTGCAGTCGAAGGGCGCCAAACCTGTCGACCTCAATCAATTTGCGATTCTGCCGCCGAGCCAAGTCACGGGCATTCCACAAAAAGGGCGGCTTACCAACTTGAAGCAATTAACCATAGATACCTCTTGGTGGACACGGTACCGCAGCGAGACAACCAACCCCGACCTCGGAGCAACTTTCGAGAACGCCGTCCCGGACTTGGCCAAGGGACAGCATCCGGCCATTCCCTTGAACGATGGCGATCTGGTCTTGGACAACAGTGGCAACATCTCCAACCATCTGCAGGCGATTGCAAACACGGCAGGTTTCCACTTCGCGTTCATCGAGCAGGGCGGCAGTAGCCTGTACCCTGCGCTGGCTCAGAAAGTAACCAATCTAGAGGTCTTGCGAGTTCTTCTAAGTATCGGCGGGTCCGAGATCATGCACTTTCAAACATGGCACGACAAGGCCGGCAACGCAGCCAACATTACCGACGGCGATCTTACATTTCCGAACCTCAATCTCGGCGTCGACCCCAACAACGGCTCCACTGGCACAAATGTTGCTGACGAGTTCCAGACCAATCTCATCATGCCCGAACCGACCGTCTTCCTTAACCCAAAGTTAGGTCCCGTTGCAATCATTCGGCCGACGTCCACTCAACAGGGGGGCGCAGTAGCCTCCGTCGTCAGCTTTGTTGATGATGGGCTCTTCCTCGACCCAGCTACAAATAAAAACACCGGGATCGTGGACGTGCTCATGCGTCTGGCGGAAGAAGCAGATGAGGCGCGGCGCAGCTTGTAAGAGAAACGAGGCATAGCTACGACAGCAAGCTTCCCCGCTCCATAGTGCAATAGGCACGCTGGATGCTAACCAACTAGGATGGACGCGTCAGCTTGACAATCAGGGAGTCTTGACCCGAAAGGTCGATGCTCCAGTAGTCAGCGCGTCCATCCTAGCCAGCTCTTAGAGTTTCACGGTTAAAGCGAACGACAAAGAGGATCAATGAAGAAGATTGCGAAGCGTTTTCCCTTGTCCATTCTCACCGTGTCCCTGCTGATAGTGGCTATGCTTCTCTCGCTGTCAATGTCGCTTCGGGCGCAAAATCAAAATGCACAGGTCATCGAAATTACGGCAAAGAAGTACGAGTACTCGATCTCACCAATTCATGTGAAGGCCGGCACCAAAGTTCAACTGAAGATCACAGCCACCGACCACGATCACGGTTTCAAAATTGCAACGGTTCCCGATGGCGCCCAGCCGACGGGCGCCGCCGGCCTGATTTTCACTTCGGCACAAGACTGTTGGCAGCTCAAGAAAGGTGAAACGACGACGATTGACTTCTTGGCCCAAACACCAGGTGCCTATACGTTCAGGTGCTGCCATACTTGCGGCCTAGGGCACAAAGGGATGAGAGGCCAGATTGTTGTGGATTAGCGAGTGCACGCGTGCTCACGGAAGAGCAATCTGCCTTGGTGGCGGCAGAGCCTATCGTCGTTAGTGCGCTTGTTCTTCTTCGTTCTCGTCATCAAATTCACCGGTTCAGCGGGGGAGGCCGATGCGGCGCACCAGGTCTTGAAAGCGCCGATCCGAGCGAAGAGGATCGAAGCCCGGCCGCAATAGAACTCCCGGATTAAAACGTTCTTCGTAACCCTTTTCGAGCCATTTCATGGCTTGATCCGTATCACCGAGAGCCGCATAGATCACGGCAATCTCCGAAGCATGCGAAGAAACAGGACTGGAACGTTTCTTCAGATCGTTCAATAGTTTTACTGCTTCGCTCTTCTTGCCGGATGCAACATACGCGCGAGCGAGATTGGCTATGGCTGTGGGGCTACCCGCAGAAAGCTGTACCGCTCTTTGTAGTTCCGCGACCGCTTCAACCTGCATGTGGGTTTGGAGGTAAGCCTGGGCGAGTTGATTGTGTGCGAGAGCAAAATTAGGATCCATTTCGATCGTCTTGCGGCTCTGTCGGATCGATTCTTCATAAGAATGCGCAAGAACAAGAAGCTCCGCCAAATCGGCGTTAATGATGAGAGATAGCGGATCGAGGTTCTCTGCTTTTCTCATTTCCGCAATCGCTTCGTCATACTTGCCCAATAAACTTAAATGCCAGGCGTACCAGTGATGGGCGGTTGCGTAGCCGGGGTTTAGCTCAATAGCTCGCCGGAATTCCTTTCCGGCAGAGTCAAAATCCCAGTCAAAACCATCCAAGCAGAATGCTAGCGAGTTGTGGGCTTCGCCGAGCGTGTTGTCCAATTCCAGAGCTTTGATCGCTGCGGCCTTTGCTTTTGGGAGTGCTTCCTTGGGAGCCATCACCGCATACTGCCAGTCTCCCAATAAAGAATAAGTGTCGGCCAAGCCAGAATAAGCTTGGGCATATTTCGGGTCCTCCTCGGTGGCCTGATTGAAATAAGCCAGAGCGACTTTCAAACTATCCGCCGTCCGTTTGTTCCAGAAGTAGCGCCCTTTGAGAAAGGACTCGTACGCTTGTGGGTTAACGACCTTGACGTTTTTCAGGGTGGCTTGTTCTTGTGGATTCACGTTGATTCGAATCTGATCTGCGATGGCTCTTGCCACCTGGCTCTGGAGCGCCAAAGTATCCTGCAACTCTCCCTCGTAGCTTTGGGACCATAAGTGCTTGTCCGAAGAGGCGTCGATCAATTGCGCTGTGATGCGGACCCTGTTGCCGGAACGGAGCACAGTGCCTTCTACCACGGCGTCGACATTCAGTTCGCGAGCGATTTGCGGCAGCGGCTTGCGCGCGTGTTTATAAACCATCACTGAGGTACGCGAGATCACACGCAACGCACCGATCTGGCCGAGGTCCGAAATCAACTCGTCGGTCATTCCATCAGCAAAGTAATCCTGAGTCGCATCGTTCGAGAGGCTTTCGAGCGGCAGGACAGCCAACGAGCGAATGACAAGTGATGGGCGGTTCCAGGAGTGAAGCTTCCAGGCGGAGAGAGAAACCACCAACAGAAGGAGCACGAAGGCCGATACCTTCCATGTAAGTGACGACAGAAAATGCTTGGGCACTGCGGGCGTGCCAGCTAAGCCCCCGCTATCACCAGCTTCTGCCATGGGATGAGAAAGAGTAGCGAACTCCGGGGTGCGAGCTGGAGCTATATCGACAACTTTAACCTCGGCGAGGAAGCGGTAGCCGCGACGAGCAACGGTTTCCACAAAGCGGGGACTCTCGACAGAGTCGCTGAGGGCCTCACGGATTTTGCTGATCGCTTTGTTGAGACCATGGTCGAAATCCACGAAAGTGTCCGCGGGCCAAAGCTTTTTCTGGAGTTCCTCACGAGTTACGACATCGCCGGAGTGCTCAAGCAGCAAGGCCAGGACTTGGAAAGGCTGCTCCTGAATGCGAATTCGCAGGCCATGCTTGCGCAATTCGCCAGCCCGAAGATCAAGCTCGAAAATCCCAAAACGGAGCCGCACGCCGTGGTGAAGGTCTTCTTGCATGCAAGGTGAATGCCCCGCGAAAGTGAGTGTATCACTTGGCAGAGTTCGCGGGAATCCGAACGGGGACATCTTCCCATAAGTCTTTTGTAGAGCGGAACTTACCAGGGGACCGCCATTCCCACAGGAAAGAACCGCCTGTCCATTGAATCGATTTCAAGCGCGAACCATAGTGACGCCGTTAAGTGAACTGCTAGGACGTTTTTTATTGCAGGGAGGTTTCAATGTTCGAGCACAACCAGATTCCGAATTTTGAGCAGGACGTGCTGCCGCACCTTGATGCCGCCTACAACCTCGCGCGCTGGCTGACACGCAATGAGCAGGATGCCCAGGACGTAGCCCAGGAAGCATGCTTACGCGCTTTCCGATTCTTTCCTGGCTTCCGCGGCGGCGACGCGCGTGCTTGGCTCCTGAAAATTGTCCGGAATACTTTCTATACCTGGTCGCATGGAAACCGGCCGCTGCAAGACGCCGCCGAATTTGACGAGAAATTTTTCCCTCCAGATTCCGACGTTCTCAATCCAGAAGAAGTTGCCCTCCAAAACGACAGCGACGCTCTGGTCCGAAAAGCGCTGGAGATGCTTCCGTCGACCTCCCGCGAAGTCCTCATTCTGCGCGAACTCGAGGGGATGTCCTACAAAGAGATTGCAGATATCACGGGCATGCCTATAGGCACCGTGATGTCGAGCTTGTCGCGTGCGCGCGGCCGCCTTCGTCAAGTTCTGGCAACTCTTATGAATAGAGATCCGATGGCAAGTTCACGGCGAATCGTAGACGTGAACGCATGAGTGCGCGGGAGTATGCGGAAATTGCAGATCCGCAGTCATTGATTTGGCGGCGCGGCAAACCTCGCGCTCATTCGCTTTTCGGTCATCTATTAATGGGGCAGGAGCGCTTCATGAACGGCAAGGACGGATAGAACGTTTCCATCAGTTCCTTCGCTACGCAGGTGCGCTGAGAAAAACGGTCATAACTTGGTGACCGAAACACTCACTATTTTATTCCCTTCTCCTAAACAGCGCTGAATCGGGGAATTATCCACGAGCACGCGTGGTCTTACACGCTGAAGGCAATGAAATGTCTTGCAGTTCAAAACCGAATCGAACAAGGAGATTGGAAATGATCTGGGCTCGACGTTTGAAATTACTTACGAAGTTTGGCGTGGCTGCTCTTGCCCTGGGCGCTCTAGCGGCGTGTGGGAACGCGCAGACTGTATACAAAGGGCAATTCACGTTGCCATTTGAGACTCACTGGGGAGGCACAACACTGCCCGCTGGCGATTACACTTTTACTATGTCCTCCGCGATCTCTCCATACACTCTTTACATCCGTGGCGAGAAATTCAACGCCATCGTCATGGCTTCTGCAGCTGACGAAAAGGTTGTTTCAGGCCACGCGCAGTTGAACCTGGTGGACATCGCAGATGTGCAGAACGTCAAGACATTCGATGCGCCGGAGCTAGGACTGACCCTTAGCTACTGGACACCTAAACAAAAGAACATGGGACGCAAGGAAGCCCACCAAAAAACAGTGCCGCAGACCGCGCCCGCATCGCAGGTCAGTGAAAACAAAACAACCTCCATCGAAGTCCGCTCCGCGCGTCGCTAAGGAAGGAAGTCATGCCAGTCACTGCAAATACCACATTCAGAAAAATAGTAGTTGCATCACTGGCAAGGCCCACAGTAGCGAAGCGGCGTAGCCTAAACCGGGATGCGCGTCCCAGCACGGAATGCATCTCGAAGAAGGCTGCGCCGCCAGCCTCTACTATCGCCAGCGATCAACTGAGCGAAGCGGAGGCCATTCGGCGAGCCTCCAACGGCGATCGGTCCGTGTTTGAATACCTCTACCGGTTACATGGCCGGCGCGTTTATGCGCTATGCCTGCGCATGGTAGGAAACGCCGCCGAAGCAGAAGATCTGACTCAAGAAGCCTTCTTGCTCTTGCTCCGTAAAATCCACACCTTTCGCGGCGAATCGGCCTTCTCCACCTGGCTTTACAGGCTCGCGGTTAACGTCGTGCTGATGCGCCTCCGCAAGAAGTCTCCACGAATCGTCTCGATCGAGGCGACTCACGACCCCGACGACGAAACCGTCTCACCGGACTTTGATATCGGAGCGCCTGACTTGTTACTGGAGGGGTCGATTGACCGAATAAATCTCGAACACTGCATTCGGCAATTGCCGGCGGGTTACCGCAGAATATTTGTCTTGCATGATATTCAGGGATACGAACACAACGAGATTGCCGAGATATTGGGACGCTCGGTAGGTGATTCGAAGTCGCAGTTACACAAGGCCCGGACGCGGCTGCGCGAACAACTCCAAGAACATCAGCGTGACAAGGCGCGCGATGTGCGCCTGGCAACAGCTAAAATGCGTTCCCGATCCAGTGAGACTCTGCTCCTTTAGCCCCCAACGAGTTCGAAGGACGACAGTTATGCTCAACGTAAGTTTCCTTTCAGGGATCGACCTTTTCAAACATCTGCCCGATTCCTGCTTAGAGGCGCTTGAGAAAGACAGTCATGTATTGAATTGCAGTGCTAGGCATCTGTTTTTTCAGCCCCGGCAGACGAGAAAAGTGCTCTTCGTTTTGGAAAAGGGCTCGGTTCGCACTTTCACAACCTACGGCGATAGAAAGCTAACAATCGCGGTGCTTCAACCTCCTGCCATATTCGGTGTAATGGGTTGCTTTGGCCAGGGAAGATACCTTTCTTCCGCAGAAGCTCTCGAGGAATCCCGCGTGCGAACAATTTCGCGCGATAGTATCCAATCTCTTTTAGAATGCGCCCCGCACGTAACCCACAAGCTCGTCGACCTGATGAGCGAGCGATGCGCGCACTTTCTCCACAAGATGGAGACCCTCGCGCTTAAGGGCCTGATTCCGCGCATCGCAACCCTCCTGTTAGAAAAGGCGGAGAACGGCGTGGTGGGAGGCATGACGCATAAAGATCTGGCCGGGCACCTTGACGTCCACAGAGAATCCATAACTGCCACATTGGGTGAATTACGAAGGGCTGGCATTATCAAGGTAGAACGAAAGACAATTCGCATTCTTCACCGCGAACGCCTCCAGCGCGCCGCGCAGGAATAGAGCTCCGTTCGTGCCGCTTCGCACTTTTGTAAGGATGATTACATTTCGATGTTGCAACCTATCCGATGGATATTCCTCTAACAGTGAGACAGACGTACTGCAAATTCTCGGAGGAATTGTCATGAACTTGAAGTGGAAGTGTGGGCAAATCGTTCTTGCAGTCATTCTCGGTATGGTCGTTTCGCTGTCAGCGCACGCGCAGACGAGCAATGGCACGATTGTAGGTAGTGTCACGGATCCCGCTGGAGCCGTTGTGCTGGGGGCCACTGTGACCGTTACAAACACCGACCTGGGCGCCTTCAAACGGACCACGAAGACGGATTCCGTGGGGAGCTATCGCATCGATGGCCTTCTACCCGGGAACTACAGTGTGTCCATCCAAGCCTCCGGCATGCAGGAATTCGTGGAGGTTGGAGTTGCCGTGAAGGCGTCTCTTGCCTCCACTGTGAACGCATCTTTGATTATTGGGACTGTAAATCAATCAGTGTCTGTGGAAGCCTCTACTGGCGCAGAATTACAAACGCAATCCGGCGAGCTCAGCAGTAATCTTGGGCAAACCGAACTCAAGAATCTCCCCATTGCTGGCCTTAATCCGATCGAACTCGCATTTACAGTGGCTGGTGTCCAGGAGCAAGCCAACCGCGACGCCTTAACCAACGGCGTGGGTTTCTCCGTCAATGGGACGCGTCCGCGCGCCAACAACTTTTTGATCGACGGCCAGGACAATAATGACAACAGCATCCAGGGCCAGGCATTCCTACAAACAAACGAGGAAGCTGTTCGAGAAGTGACTGTGCTCACCAACTCCTACAGTGCGGAATTCGGTCGCGGGGGCGGCTCGGTCACCAACGTTATTTATAAGAGTGGAACAAATGACTTTCACGGTTCCGCATGGGAACTCAATCGCAACTCGGCACTCGCCGCCGTTCCCGCACAGAGCGGCTTCGCCGGCATCACCACAAATCCGTTTGACAACGAGAACACGTTTGGATTCACCTTCGGCGGTCCTATCAAGAAAAACAAACTCTTCGTCTTCGGAACGTCCCAGTGGGACCGCGAGCGCGCGAGCGCTGCAGCGCAGACGAATACGCTACTTATTCCGACCGATGCGGGCATCGCTACATTGCAATCGCTGGGCACCAATCCCCGTGTCGACTTTCTGATTGCGGCTCTAGGTGGACTTCGAGGAGGTACTACCGGCGTCACCGACATTGCGCTGGGCAATGGTCCGAACGGCAATCCTCGTCCGGCAGTCCAGGTAGGCGATGTGCAGCGCAGCCAAGGAAGCATTGCCACGAACGACCGGCAGTGGAGCGTCAAACTGGATTATCTTGCTTCGCCTAACGATACGTTAACCCTACGGTATTTCCGAGACGACAGTAATACTGCGCCGGATTTCTTCAACCAGCCGAGTGCGCTCCCTGGACTGGATTCTCAGGTCGGTGGCCCCTCGTTTAACTTCGGTTTTAGCTGGCAGCACACCTTGTCATCTCACGCGGTGAACGAACTGCGCTTCTCTTACGGCCAATTTGATCTTGAATTTGGTCCCACCCCACAGACGCTCGCGAACCCCATCTTGAACTCGACTGCAATCCAAATCTCAGACCTGCTGGGGCCAACTGGCCAGACACCGTCTTTCGGATTTGCGACGGGATTCCCGCAGGGTCGCGGTCATAAGACCTATCAATTCCAGGATGCCTTGAGCTACACGGTTGGCCGCCACACTTTCAAAGCTGGCGCGGACGTGGCGCTCCTAACGGTCCGGGATATAAGCCCGATCGACAACCGTGGTCAAATTATTGTTCGGCCAGGCGGCGGGTTTACTGGATTGGCCAACTTCATCGACGATTTCACGGGCGCGGGGGGATCGATTGACAAAGTCTTCGGAAGCCCTGTTACCCTACCGTTCCTGGCGACCTACGCCCCATACATTCAAGATACCTGGCATCTTCGCCAAAATCTCTCTGTTGATCTCGGCTTACGGTACGAATATCAGAGCACGCTCGAAAACTCGCTGCAGTTTCCATCTGTCGATACCAGGCTCGGCATTGGCTTGGGTGGCACCAGCAACTTCCCCGGAGTCTTTGCGAGCCCGCAGCAAGGAGACAAGAATAATTTCGCGCCGCGGGTAGGCTTCGCCTACACGCCCCATCTTTTGAGCCGCTTTTTCGGACACGACAAAACCGTGATTCGCGCTGGCTACGGCATCTTTTACGACCAGCTCTTCACAAATATTCTCGATAACACCGCTACCAGTTCTCCGAACGCAGTTCAGGACACCGTCAACGCCGGGGTTGGCCGCGGCGTAGCCGATGCCTCCGCTGTTTTGGCAGGCTTCTCTTCTACGCCTAGTCCGACGGGTTCCGTTAGCACGATCGCCAGCAATTTACGCAATCCGCTTACGCATCAGTGGAATCTAGACATTCAGCGAGAGCTCCCCGGTAATTTCATTCTCACTGCCGCGTATGTTGGAACTCGGGGCGAGCGTCTTTTCGTCAATCAGGACTACAACCCCGGAACCGGTCAATTTGATGCGAACGGCAACCTTATCCGTGTGAATCCGAATCTCGGCCCAATTCTTGTGCGAACCAATGGCGGGGACTCGATCTATCACGCCGGACAATTGACGCTCGATCGCAAGTTCTCTCATGGCTTGCTGCTTCGCGGAGCCTACACTTACTCGAAGTTCATCGACGATACGTCAGAGGTCTTTGTCACCAGCGGACTCAGTTCGTTTGCGCAGAACGTGTTGAACCAGGGGGCTGATCGAGGCCTCTCCGCCTATGACCGCCGCCATCGCATGGTGCTCACCTACGTGTGGGACGTGCCTTTTGTGCGCGGGTCCAGCAATCGATTTTCTTCCACTCTCCATGCCATCACCCGGGACTGGCAGACTTCCGGTATTTTCACCTGGAGTTCCGGCGCCCCCGAGACGTTCAATGATGGATTCGATGTCAATGGCGATGGCCATGGCGGCAATGACCGGCCCAACCTAGGCAATCCTGCGGCACCCCTTACCGCCATCGGCATTGATGGGACACAATTGGGCCTCACCAACACCCCGGGCACGTTCTTTGGTCCGAATATTCAGGCCTGCCTGAACGGAGCACCGACTTGCGTTGCCGGTCCGGCATCGAATTTCCACTTCCTGATCCCTGCCAGTGGGCTCGGGAATGTCGGCCGAAACACCTTTATCTCGCCTGGCTTCCAGACCTACAACCTCACCGTTCAGCGTTCGTTCAGGATACCGGTGCACGACACGCAGAGGCAGCAACTCCTACTACGCGGCGAATTCTTGAATGCCTTCAATCACCCGAATCTTGGAATTCCCAGCCTGAATCTTACCGGAGGCAACTTCTTAAACGAAGCGGGCACGATTAATGGCGGCCGGGAGATCCGTGTTCTTCTCCGCTACAGCTTCTAGCATGAGCATGGCTGAGGGCTCGCCGAATAGGGGACCGGCTTTGCCGATCCGGCGTTGGAGGATGGCGGCATCGGGAGCATTCGTTTCGGGCTGACTTTTAAGTTCTAGCCCCAGATTCTCAAGTAATCGTTTTGGCCGGAGAACTCCGACCGGAGGCCAGGCACTTGGCCAAGTGCTGGAATAGAAGAAATCAATAACACCATGGTGCCAAGTGCAAGCGTGTTCTTTCGAATCGGGCAAGCATATTGCAGAGCAGACTTATTCATTTCTTGCGGGCGACCGTTTCAGGACCCGCTTCGCGTACGGGGTTCCGGAGAAGACTGCTGGAACCCCCAAAAGTTCAACGCTAAGTGACCGACGTGCAGGCCTTGTCGAAAACTACTAGCGTTTCTCCCCACTGGTGGTTTGCGACGGCTCCTCTTCCACCTTGCTCCAACTGGAATCGGGGTTGTATTCCTGCATGGCCTTGGCGAGCGCACGTTTCTCTTGATCGGCGCAGTGACGATTATGGTTTTTCTCTGCTTCATCGGTCCAGAAGGGTTCACCCGCACCAAGTATCGCAGATGAATCGCGTTTTCGCAGGCGGCTTTGGATTGGCTCTGCATCCCGGTGCGACAGCGCACTTAGGCCAGCCCTTCGCGAGCATCGCTTGTCGTTCTGAACGGCGATACCGCGCGAGTCGCCACGAAGTCCCGGCTGCCCCCGCCGGGACTCCTGGCGCAAGGCTTTGACCGGGAAGTTGCAGAAATCGAAGAAGAATTTCTTCAAGGAGGAACGAAGCAATGAAACGGGCTGCAGTAAGGAATGCTGAGTCTAAGCCGAGCGTGATAATCCAATCACATAACGCACAACGAGGAAGAAGGAGCTCGCCATCCCCAGAGGAGATCCGGCAACGAGCATTCGAGATCTATATGGAACGTGGCGGAATTCACGGTTGCGAGCTGGACGACTGGCTGCAGTCGGAACGCGAGCTCCGGGAAGCGTACAACAAGAACTCTGTGCAGTAAGACGAAGCTGAAGGAGGCTTGTCCCGAGTTGGGATTTGGTGACCGGAGCCGGCCGGTCGAGGTCAAAGAACACTTTGGAAAGGAGAAAAGAACATGCACGTGCAAAATCTGGCCACCAATGCACAGAGCACGCGGCCGACATGTGTCGAGTCTGACGTTCCGGAAGAAATAGGTAAGAAGGTCCCAACCCTGGACGAAATCCATCGGCGGGCGCTTGAGATTCACATCGAACGTGGCGTTCACAGTTGCGACCTGGACAACTACTTGGACGAATGGCCGCAGGCGCAACGCGAGCTCCAGGGAAAGAACAACAAGAGCAACGGCGAGGCCCCGAAAGACAAATGAGATCGATTTCAAAACAATCGTCGTCGTGATCCTGTTCCGTGATCTCCTCCGTCGTCACCCCGGGAAGGGCCCCATAAAAGAAAACGGCTCAGGAGTGGAGCCTCCTAAGCCGTTGTATCTAAGCTAACAATTGGTTGCGGGGGTCAGATTTGAACTGACGACCTTCGGGTTATGAGCCCGACGAGCTACCAGGCTGCTCCACCCCGCACACCCACTATATCGGACGCACGCGTTTCCGTCAAACTGGTGCGAACGGACTCAGCTTCTCGTAAATCCGGAAGTCAACAGTTACCACTCGTTGTAAGCCGTGTTCTCGAACGGCGAAACTCGCGGCGAATTGGAATGCACGTCAATGATGCCTGTACTCGATTGCTCCGGGCTCAGTACGATGCTGTCGTATTGCGGCACCCAGTCCGCCGCCCCAGTCATTGGGTCCGTGGGAACCTTGCGCAGATAGCCCGCCTGCACCAAATCCTCCAACGATTGCGGAGCCGCCTGCTTGTCCAGAGTGAAATTATCAATCGACTGGCGCATCACCATCAGGTCCTGATGCAACGTCGCTTCTCGCGCGTGCTGCACACTTCTCTCATAGCGCTGCGCTGCCATCCCAATCAGGATCAGGATGATCGTAATGACGATCATCAATTCGATGAGCGTAAACCCTATCTCATGCAAGCCGCTGCAGCGCTCCCCTAGCGCTGACCTGCCCCTCCGAATTTGCGACTGAATCTTCAACGCGTTTCCTCGTTCCAACTACCAATCCGAATACTTTGTCCCGTCCAGCGCCGTCCCCGTTGACTTCGAGTAAACGTCAAACACGTTTTTTCCGCCCCAGCTTGTCGAATCCGGATCGTCACTAACCGCACGCAACCCCCATTCGGCTCGTCCCGTTGTCGGGTCCACTGGAATCTTCCGCAGAAAGCGAATCTTTTTATCGCCACTGGTACCCAGTTGCACTCCGGTGACCAGCGTTTCCATGTTCGGCGGATAGCCCTCACTTCCGATTTCAACGCGGATCTGGTTTCGGTCGGCCGCGTCCTTGTACCGGTCGATCGCATCTCTCATCTCCAGCAAATCTTGCCGAAGCTCCGTTTCTTTTTGCCGGACAATCGTGTACTTCGCGATAGGCAGTGCGGCGGAAGACAGGACCAGCAGAATGGCGCAGGTAATGATCAATTCCAGCAGCGTCATCCCTGCTTCGGCAGAAAACGTCCGCCGCTGCATTCGTTCGTCCCTTCGTCCGCGGTTTGCGGTGTCGCGCAACATCGCTCGCACAATCCACCTACGGCTGGACTTGCAGCGTTGCTTCGCTGGTGACCAGCGGTATCAGCTTCTGTTGCGAATCTTTCGCGTTCACCTGCACGATCGACAGGTTCGATGAGCCCGGCGCTATCCCTTTGACCACGATTCCGATCAGCGTCCCGCTCCCGCTCACTCCCGGCGTGTTGGGTTGCCGCGTCGCGGAAATAATCGACTGCCCCTTATCCTTGAAGTGCTGCGACACGATCGCAATTTCCTGCGTCCCGCCGGAAAGGAATCCGCCGTGTCTCACTTCTTCTATGCTCAGTACTGCGGAGTTGTACTGCAACAACATCGGGATCGAGTACAGATCATTCACGTTCTCCACCACCACTCCGATCGTCGCTGTTTGCCCCACTTTCAAAGACAAGTTCGGAGGTTCAAAGCGCATCTTGGCTGTGGCAGTCGCCGTTCCTTGGGCTGCTCCCGCCGCGGGCGCTGTGGCTCCTGGTGCGGGCGTAGGCGTCACCGCTCCGATGTTTTGATTTGCAGCTGGCGGTTGCTCTGGTTTTGCAGCAGGCTGTTGCGCCGGCGCGTGAATTTCGCTCTCCCGCTTCACCTGCACCGTCGTTTCCGTCCCTGAATACATCGACCGTAGATTCGCCTTGGTCCACTCAGGAATTCTCACAATTCGCGGTGTGAGCACGATCAGCACTTCATCTTCCTGAATGTCTTTCTTTTCGTCGGAGAAGAGATAGTGCAGCAGCGGTAGCTTCGCCAAGCCCGGCCAGCCATTCAGACTCTTTGACTCGGTTCGTTGCACCAAGCCGGCAAGGATGCTGGCTTCGCCTTCCCGCAACCGGATGTCGTGTTCGATGGTTCGCTGGCTGATGATCGGTTGTGTAATCCCGCCAATCGACTGGTCGCCCGTGTGCGATGAGATTTCTACTTTCAATTTCAAACTGACGTCGCGATTCGGATGCACGCGTGGAGTGATGTCAACGTTCACGCCGACATCCAGGTAGGTGAACTGTGTATTCACAAGCGGGCTTATGCCGCCGGCGGCAGTTGCTCCACCGATTCCTATGCCGGACGAAAAACTGCCCGTAGCGATAGGTATGCGATCGCCTATCTTCAGCTTGGCGGTCTGTCCGTCGATCGAGCGGACTTCCGGGTTCTGGATAATCCTTGTGCTCGTATCACTCAGGATCGCGGTTGCTGTCGCGGTCGGCAGCGTGAAGGCAATATCAGAACCATTCAAGTGACGCAGTTGGCCCAGGGTAGCCGTACCGCTGCTTGTGCTTGAAGGGTTGCTGGAAGAAACCGTCGTATTGCCAGTGTTCGGGTTGATTGTGGCGGTTACAGATTGCGGCGGGAGAATTCCCAGCTCCCGCAATCGGTCGGTGCGTGCCTCCAGTACTTCGACCTGCACCACGACTTCCGGCTTGGCTTTATCGATGTCCCGGATCATTTTCTCCGCGAGCATCAGTTTGTCCGGCGTGTCGCGGACGATGATGGCATTCTGCGAGTTGACCTGCTGGAGCCTCTTCAGATCCAGCAATTGCCTCAGCCCGGTCACGATTTCCGTCAGGTCTTGTGCCTGAACAGTGTTTGACAGGTAAAATGTCCTGACGACTTGTTCTTCATAGTCCCGGCGTTTTTGCGGCTGGTCCGGGATCACGAAAATAATATTTTCCGTCACCGGCTTTACGAAAGCCTTGCTCTCCAGTTGCACGATTTCCAGTGCCTGCTCCATCGTCACGTTGTTCAATTCCACCGTGATGCGGCGGGCAGGGAAGTCCGGGTCAAAAATCACCGTCAGGCCCGCGAGTTTCCCTATGGTGTTGAACACCACCTTCGCGTCATCGGACATCTTCAGATTAATGGCCGCGCGTGAGAATGGCTTGATTTCCGGCGGCATCGCCGCCATCGGCTGATCGTTCGGATCGGCCGGCGGCTCCGCTGCCGCATCGGACGCGCGGTTTTTGTCCGCGATCAGTTCGATTGTCTTGCGAAGCTCCTGCTCGGCAATCGCGCTGGCAGGATCGATCGTTTGCGCCCGCTGGAATTCGGCGGCAGCGCCTTGCAAGTCGCCCTTCTTCCGGAACTCAACTCCCATTTTGATATGCTGCTGGCTGGCCTCGAACCGCGTCGAGTTCAGTTTGATCCTGTAGGCTGCATTGTTGGGGTTAGCTTTGACGGCCTTTTGGTAGTAAACGTACGCGGCGTCGTAGTCTTGAAGCGTTTCCGCTTTTTTTCCTTGCGAAAAATCCGGTTGGCCCTTCGGGCAGCCTGCTATGAGCAGTCCGAATCCAACACACAATAATAGGCTTCCCCAGCGGCGCATGCACTCTCCAGGGCCTCGACTCGAAGCCCGAGCAGTCTATCATTCGCGTTAGAGGCCCGGCAAGGATGCTTAGGTTGGCCGCCGCGCCGCAAATAAACCGCTCTTGTGTCGAGAGTGACAAGTCTAAACACTCCAGTTATGATGGAAAGTTGTGGCTAAGCCCGCCAAAAAAACTGACAAGTCCGCAAAGTCCGGCGAGCTTATCGTCGCCCAGAACCGCGCGGCCTCTTATAACTACCATATCCTTGAGAGACATGAGGCTGGCATGGTCCTTCATGGTACCGAGGTGAAGGCTCTCCGCGAGGGCAAGGCCAATATCCGTGACGCCTATGTCGACTTTAGGCCCAATGGCGCCTGGCTAGTTAACGCGCACATTGCACAGTACTTAGCCGGCGGCCCTTGGAACCACGAGCCCCTCGGCTCCCGCAAACTGCTCCTTCACAAGCGCGAAATTGACAAGCTTTCCGGACGCACCGAATCCAAGGGTTTGACCGTCATACCTTTGAAGATCTATTTTCGCAACGGCATCGCCAAAGTCGAAATTGCTTTGGCGCAAGGCAAGAAGTCCTGGGACCGCCGCCAGGACGAACGCACCAAGGAAGCTCGCAGGGAAGTCGAACAATCCATGTACAACAATCGGAGGCGTTAACGCACCATGCAGATCACGTTGGAGACCAAGCCGTTCGCGGCGCTCGATACGGAAGCCCTGGTTACTTACATCTTTGAAGAGACCGATCCCATTCAAGGCCGCATCGCGGAGATCGACCAGGCCGCCGCAGGCCTGCTTCGCAAGCTCGCAAAAAGCGGTGAATTAACTGGGAAAACCTTGGAGTTCACGTTGGTCCATGCGCCCGCAGGTCTCAAGGCCGCGCGCTTGCTCCTTGTTGGAGCAGGGAAGCGCGAGCAATTGAATGCGGCCACACTTCGCAAAATCGCCGGTGCTGCCCTTCGCTATCTGAAGTCTCGCTCCGTTAAAAACTTCGCCTACCTGGTTCGAGAGGGCGCCGCCAACGATGAAACTGCCCAGTCCATTGCCGAAGGCGCGCTCACCGCAAATTTCGAAACAGACAAATACAAAACGGAAAAGAAAAACGAAAAGAACATCGAAACTGTTTCGATTGCAGGTTACTCCGACGCGGAACGTGCCGCTGGCGACAAGGGCCTTTCCAAAGGGCGGATCATCGCTGACGCCCAAAATTTCGCCCGCGACCTCGTCAACGAGCCTTCCAACAAGCTCACCCCACGCATCCTTGCCGATAAAGCCGCGGCCATGGCCAAGGAAGCCGGTCTCGTTGTCGAAATCCTCGACGAAAAGAAAATCGCCGATCTCAAGATGGGTGCCCTCCTCAGCGTCTCCCAAGGTGGTCCTGAACCTCCCCGCGTCATGGTCGTCACTTACACGCCAGCGAATCCCAAGCCCGGCGCCCCGGTGATCGGTCTGGTCGGCAAAGCGGTCACCTTTGATACTGGCGGCATTTCCATCAAGCCCGCCGACGGCATGGAAAAAATGAAGTACGACATGGCCGGCGGCGCCACCATGCTCGGCGTCATGCGCGCGCTTGCCGCGCTGAAGCCCAACGTTAAAGTCATCTGCGTCGTCCCCTCCACCGAAAACATGCCCGGCGGCAGCGCGCAAAAGCCCGGAGACATTCAGACTGCCATGTCCGGCAAAACCATCGAAGTCCTCAACACCGACGCGGAAGGCCGCCTC
>Ga0137418_10000275_pt1 | contig 44431 bp, 35 predicted proteins | sample CZODoug3_1_2_16f_FD_122242 | JGI IMG/M metagenome (GOLD analysis project Ga0137418, IMG submission 122242) | Vadose zone soil fungal communities from Angelo Coast Range Reserve, California, USA - CZODoug3_1_2_16fungal (Hybrid Assembly) | ecosystem: Environmental > Terrestrial > Soil > Vadose...
TGGCAGGGGTCGGCGCTTTTTATTTGCTGACGAAGCGCGATGAAACTTACGGCCGCACTTTTGTGCGGGCGGGCGTATTGGTAGGAACGGTTGCAGCGATCCTGCAGCTCTTCCCCACCGGCGACATGCAAGGAAAGTTGGTTGCCTACAATCAGCAGCCGACGCTGGCAGCGATGGAAGGACTTTTTGAATCGCAGGAAGGAGCGCCGCTGGCAATCCTCGGACAACCGGATGTGGAAAAAAGAAAACTCGACAACCCTCTGGAAGTTCCCAATATGCTGAGTTTTCTGACTTACAGGCAGTGGCGTGCTAACGTGAAGGGCTTATCCGATTTTCCTCAAACAGAATGGCCAGACCAGATCCCGTTGCTCTATTACAGCTATCACGTGATGGTGGGTCTCGGGACCATCTTCATTGCGGTGATGGTTCTGGCTTCGCTGCTGCTGTGGCGCGGAAAACTGTACAGCTCCCGTGGAATGTTGTGGACGCTGATGGTTTGCGAGCCGTTTCCTTATATTGCAAACACGGCAGGATGGATGACCGCTGAACTGGGGCGGCAGCCCTGGTTGATCTACGGATTGATGCGCACCGCCAGCGGTGTCTCTCCGCGCGTGGCGGCGGGCAACGCCTGGTTCACGCTGATTGGCTTCATGGGGATGTACACCGTGCTGGCGATCCTGTGGCTATTCCTGATTTACCGCGAGATCGAACTCGGGCCGGAACCCGGCGGGCATCTGCAAAAAGACCATGCTGCCGTGTTGGCGGCGGGCTGAAGAAGGCGCGATGGGAACCATCTGGTTCTGGTTAGTAGCGATTATGATCGCGATATACGTGCTCCTGGACGGGTTTGACCTGGGCGCAGGGGCGATTCACCTTTTTGTGGCAAAAACAGATGAAGAGCGGCGGCAAGTGCTGGCCAGCATTGGCCCGGTCTGGGACGGAAACGAAGTGTGGTTGATTGCGGCGGGTGGAACTTTGTACTTCGCCTTCCCCACTCTCTACGCCAGCGCCTTCAGCGGGTTTTATCTGCCGCTGATGATCGTTCTCTGGCTTCTGATTCTCCGCGGAGCGTCCATCGAATTTCGGAATCACATCAAGAGCACGGTTTGGGATCCGTTGTGGGACTTCCTCTTCTGCGCATCCAGCTTACTGCTCGCCGTGTTTTTCGGGGCGGCGCTGGGCAACGTGGTGCGCGGTGTGCCGCTGGATGCGAGCGGTTATTTCTTCGAGCCGCTGTGGACCAATTTCCAGCTCGGTGACGAAACCGGCATCCTCGATTGGTACACCATCCTCGTGGGAGTCTTGGCTCTGCTCGCGCTGATGATGCACGGCGGACTGTGGGTGCAGATGAAAACCGGCGGCGAGGTCAATGCGCGCGCGGGAAGACTGGCTGGACGGGCGTGGTGGGGCGTCGTGGTTCTAACCGCACTGGTGACTGCCCTCACGTTCCGCATTCAGCCACAGGTAAGAGAAAATTTCACGACCCGGCCGTGGGGATTCGTTTTTCCGCTGCTTGCACTGGCGGGGCTGGCAGGCGTCATTTTTGAATTGGGAAGGCACCAAGAGCGCAAAGCGTTCTTGGCGTCCTGTGCCTATCTGGCGGGCATGCTCACGAGCGTCGTGTTCGGAGTGTATCCGATGGTGTTGCCCGCGCGGAATCCGGGGTATTCCTTGACGGTGACGACTGCTAAGGCAGGCGCCTATGGACTGAAGGTTGGGCTGGTCTGGTGGGTCCTCGGAATGATCCTGGCAGCGGGCTACTTTACGCTTGTCTACCGCTCTTTTGCGGGAAAAGTTGTCGTAGACAAAGACTCGCACGGCTACTGAAAGGTCATAGGCATGAATTTGACTGACCTTGTGGCATAATTCCAGCCAATATGAACACTTCCTTTAGGATTTCCACCAGAAACAGCGTGCTTAGATTTGTGGCTGCCGGCGGATTGGTCCTCCCCGCAGCATTTATTGGGGAGACCAGCAGCGCACAAGAGGCAAAGGCCCAACTCGATCCCGCTGCGCAGCAGGAACTGAAAGCGGGACAGGAAGCTCTCGTGGCTCGTCACTACGCCGATGCGGAGAAAGCCTTCCGCAAAGCGAACAAGATTCAACATGAATCGTGCCTCGCTTGTTACGTAGGTTTGGCCCAGGCGCTGGCAAGCCTCGACGAGAAAAAAGACGCCCTGGGCGCTGCCGACAAAGCGATGAAGCTCGCCACCAACGACGTGGAACGCGCGCAAGTGCATAGTCTGCGCGGGTTCACTCTTGCCTCCGCTGGCTCCGACGCCAAGACCCTGAAGGAAGAGGAGTCTGAATATCGGCAGGCATTGCAGCTGGACTCCACGGTAACCGAATACCATCTGCGGCTCGGCATGACTCTCATGAAAGAGTCGCAGGATGACGAAGGAAAGAAGGAAATCGACCAGTATGTGCTACTCGACCCTCGGGGCCGATACACGGAATACGCCCGGAAGCTGATGGACAATCCAAGGCGCGCGCGCGAGGACTATGCACCGGAATTCAGTGTCAGGACGCTTCAGGGAGAAACTGTTTCCCTGAGCGGGCTGACGGGGAAATTTATCGTTCTCGATTTTTGGGCCACGTGGTGCCCGCCTTGCCGCGCCTCCGTTGGCGAACTCAAAGAACTCACCCGGAAATATCCGCGGGACAGAGTCGTTCTGATCAGTGTAAGCGCAGACAAGGAAGAGGATAAGTGGCGTGAATTTGTCGCCAAGAAAGAGATGGATTGGCACCAGTATCGCGATCCCGAGGGATCCATTCAAAGAACGTTCGGGATTCACGCCTTCCCAACGTATATCGTCATCGACCCCGAGGGAATTGTTCGCCAGAGGATTGTTGGTGAGAATCCGCAACAATCAATCGTAGCGCGACTGAAGAGCGTGCTGGCAACGTTGACAGCGGACAAGGGGAAAGCCTGAAAGCTGGCTGGCACTTCGGTAATTCACGAAGCAGCTGTGGTCGCAACGCCAAAAGAGAAATGCTATTCAAGCTTGCGGCTTCATGAGAAAATCTTTGAAGCAGCTCGCGGGCTGCCGGCGCATGAAAGAGACTCAGAAAACGCGAATGAGTCAACGAGGCGTGGCGATGCTTGCCATGGTGGCGATCTTCGCCATGTTAAGCGGTCCTCTATGTCTGCCCCTGTGCATGGGAGTCGCCTGCCCTCCCGAATTCTCTCTGCAGCCCTCACAAGAAGTGAAGTGTCACGGCGGCGCCGGAGCACATCTGGGCGCAACAGCTACTTATCTCACAGCCCCTAAGAGATGCGGGCGGGGCGAACTGCCAGCCGTAACCAAGCAATCCATCAGTCGGTTACGCAACGACTTTTCGCAGAAGGCCGCGAAGAGCGACTTCGCAGGAGCGCAATCCACTTCTCAAGTCCCAACCCTTGGTGCCAAGTGCGGATGGGATTGTAAGGCCCCGCCGCAATTGAATCTTTCCGTACGAACAGTCCGCTTGCGAATCTAGAAATTGTTCCAACCGCAAAAGATCGTCCGTGGCGAATTCCGCCCGATGCAGGATTTCGCCTGCCCGCCGTCTTAGTCGAACACAAACACGGCGGCGGTTTGACACCGCCACCGCAAAGGATCGTTATTCGGAGGCTGCCATGAGTGAATCGAGGCGTAAGTTTTTTTATGATGCGGCAATTCTGGGAGCAGGGTTGTTTGGATTGGGCGAAGATCTGCAGGCGCGAGGCTACGGAATTCGGGGTGAGTCCCGGGCCCCCCGAAGGGAACGGGGGAACACTCCAGTCGTGGGCGGCGAAAAAAAGAGCGCACAGCCGAAGATGTCCGGTCTCTCCATGCTCACTCCGGACGTGGCGGACTTGCCGCACGAAATGGATGGCAATGTGAAGGTCTTCCAACTCGTCGGCGAACCGGTGAAGAAAAAAATCGCGCCGTTCAAGACCATCGACGCTTGGGGTTACAACGGAAGCTGCCCCGGGCCGACGATTCAGGTGCAGCAGGGGGATCGCGTGCGTGTGGTGTTCGAGAATCGCCTGCCGGAGTCGACTTCTCTGCACTGGCATGGCCTGGAAATTCCCATCGAGCAGGACGGCGTGCCCTTTATCAGCCAGAAGCCCGTCGCTCCCGGTGAAAAGTACGTTTACGAATTCACGGTGCGCCAGGAAGGCACGTTTTTCTACCACGCGCACAGCGCCATGCAGGAGATGATGGGGCAGATCGGATTTTTCGTGGCGCATCCGGAAAAAGATGACAAGCCGCGCGTGGATCATGACTATGGACTGATTCTGCAGGAATGGGCCATCCTGCCCAGCAATACCATTCCGAACACGGCCGCGATGGAATTCAACTGGCTGACGTTCAACGGCGTTTCCGCGCCGATGACGACGCCGTTGCTTGCGCGATTGGGTAGCCGGGTGCGCCTGCGCATCCTGAACCTGGGAATGGATCATCATCCGATCCATCTGCATGGGCACCAGTTCGTCGTCACGGGCACGGAAGGCGGGCGCGCGCCGGAGTCGACCTGGTATCCGATGAACACCGTGTTGGTGGGCGTAGCTCAGGCGCGCGTGGTGGAGTTTGAAGCGAAGTATCCGGGCGCGTGGATGATCCACTGCCACCTGCCGCACCACATGATGAACAGCATGATGGACTTGCTGAGCGACCGTCAGATCCAGACGGCGGATCAGACGGAAGAGAAAGCGGTCGGGCAGATGATGTCACTGGCAAAGAGCGTGCCGTTCGAACACGTACATCCTTCACCGATCGCGGCCAACGCGGAAAAAGTGCCGGGCTTCCCGCAGGATGCGTTCATGGAAATGGCGATGGATGAAGTGGTGGAGCGGCCGGAGACCTACGGACTGCCGAAAAATTGGAGCGCGGGGATGATGGGGATGATGACGATGGTGCGTGTTCTGCCGGAAAAAGAATATGACGAGATTCTCGCGCGGAAGAAAGCGGCCGGGGCGCAAACGGAGCATGGCCATGAATCGTAGAAAGCGGGAGAAAGATTTTACACAAAGATCGCAGAGTGCACAGAGGACGCAGAGAAGAGGAGACAGTATGCGGGCTTCGATGAAAAGTGGAGCGATCCTTCTCACAGGCTTGCTGGTAACTGCTGGGGCGGTGCGGGCGCAGGAAATGCAGATGAGCAAGCAGGATGCGCACAGCCACATGGAGAGTGCGATGGTGAAACCGGAATACCCACGGATGGGGAGAGCGCAGGAAAATGCGAAGGACGCACTGGTCACACTGGAGCAAGTGCAGAAGATTGCCAGCGAATCCAATCCAACTCTGAGGCAGGCAGAGGCCGAGATTCGCGCGGCGAAAGCACGTCAGCAGCAGGCGGGTCTTTATCCGAATCCGACGGTGGCGTACACGGGGGATGAAATTCGAGGAGGATCGGTCGGCGGCGGAAAGCAAGGTTTTTTTGTGCAGCAGACGGTGGTTACAGGCGGAAAACTCGGGTTGAGCCGGGAAGTTTTCGGAAAAGAGGTGAAGCTTGCGGAGATTGAAGCCGAAGAGCAGAAAACTCGCGTTGAGAGCGCCGTGAAGATGGCCTTTTTGCGCGTGCTGGCGGCTCAGGAGCTGCTTTACGCGAGGCGCGACTTGGCGGCCATCGCGCAAGATGCCACGGAAACGCTGCGGCGCCTAATGAACACCGGCCAGGCCGACGAATCCGAAGTGCTCGAAGTAGAAGTGGAAGCACAGAGAATGCGCATGAGCGCGCGGATGCAGGAGAACACGTTGCGCGAAGAGTGGCGCTCGCTCGCGGCAGTGATCGGGCAGCCCGGGCTTCCGTTGGCGACAGTGGCCGGTGACCTGGAAAAAGGCTGGCCGGAAGTAAATGAAGAAGAAGCCGTCGAATCGATCGCGAAACAGAGCCCGGCCGTTCGAATTGCGGACGAAGCGGAAACTCGCGCCCAAACGGTGCTGAGCCGAGCTCGGCGGGAGGGAACTCCTGATATTCAAATCCGCGGCGGACTGGAGTACAACCACGAAGTGCTCGGCAGCGCGCCCTTCGCAAAAGGCTGGGAAGGAATCGCGGAAGTCGCCGTGCAGATTCCTCTCTTCAATCGCAACCAAGGAAATATAACGGCAGCACGGGCGGATATCGATCGTGCCAAGCAGGAAAAACTGCGCATCGCGCTCACGTTGCGCGAACGCGCGGCGTCGGTTGTCGATCAATATGCGAACGCGCGTCTGATGGCCGTGGAATATCGCGATGAGATGCTCCCGCGTGCAAAGAAAGCATACGGGCTAATGGTCGATAGATATGGCCGGATGCTGGCCTCTTACCCCCGCGTGCTGGACGCGCAAAGAAAACTTTATGAGTTGCAACTCGAATACATCGCCGCCCTTGAGAGCGTCTGGACCAACGGCATCGCCCTGCAAGGTTATCTGCTCACGGACGGCCTCGAAGGGCCCGCTCGTCCCGGCGAAGTCGACCGCCCCATCCGCGAAACCAACGTGCCCATGCCAGAACGGACGATGTCTCCGCGAGAATCCATGCGAAATCCCTGATTCAGAGCAGAAAAACCACCAAACCCGAGACCAGGTGCCTGTTATTAAAGAAGAATAGAGCACTGCGACCGTATCGAGTGCGAAACACTAGTACCCCAGTAGCGTTGACGGGCAGAAAATTGGCTCGGTACTGTCAGGATAGGGCGCCCGGGTGTCGGCGGAAGCATTTCCGCTGATGAAAGATGTGGAACTGCGATAGAAGGTCTGGGGGTATTTCCAGAATGCTGTCCTTCCAGAGCCGCTACCCGAATCGTGCCAGCAGGCTTTGAACTGTTCGTGCCGCTTTTCCGTGGCGACAGATTGATTGGATGATGCCAACTGTAACAAAAGCCGGAAGATACGAATTCCTCGGGGAGCTCGGCCGCGGCGCAATGGGCGTTGTCTACAAGGCTATGGACCCGGTCATTGGGCGTACCGTAGCGGTAAAAACCATCCGGCTGAGCGAAGAAGGTACGGGACTCTCGCGTCCCGAACTTTTGACGCGCTTCCAAACCGAAGCGCGCGCCGCTGGATTGCTGACCCACCCCAACATCGTTGTGGTATTCGACGCCGGCGAAGAAGACGGCCTCTACTACATCACCATGGAGTTGGTGGAGGGAAAAAGCCTTCAGGCGCTGCTCGATGGCGGCCATGCGTTTCCGCTACCGCGTACGCTGCGCATCATGGAGCAGACTTGCAGCGCGCTGCAATTCGCCCATGAACGAAACGTCATCCACCGCGACATCAAGCCGGCGAACCTGATGCTCACCGCCGACGATACCGTGAAGGTCACGGACTTCGGCACGGCAAAAATCCTGCAGTTCGGCACCGTGCAGCAAACGGCGCATGTCATGGGCACTCCTAGCTACATGTCGCCGGAACAAGTGAAGGGGCGCGCCGTCGACGGCCGCAGCGATATTTTTTCACTGGGCGTGATGCTCTATGAAATGGTCACCGGCGAAAAACCTTTCCCGGGCCAGAACATCACTACAGTGATCTACAAGATCGTCAATGAAGATCCTGTTCCGCCGCGCCAGATTGATCCTTCGATTCATCCCGGGATTAGCGCCGTAATTATGAAGGCGCTTGTCAAAGAGCCGGACCAGAGATACCAGAGTTGCCGCGAAATGCAGGAGGATTTGCGGAACTATCGGACAATTGCACCAGGCGGAGGCAATCCGCAGTCGACGATGGTGGGTGGTGGCTCGCCAACGGCGACCCTGGTTTCCGGGAATGTGGCGGGACGTGGTCTCACCAGCGAAGATCAAACTGTCGCTGCAACGGCGCGCTCGCTGAATGCCCGAGCCTCGGCTCCTGGCCAGACTCCATTAGTGCGGAGAACGGGCACGATTGCACCTGCTCCAGAACCTCCAAAGAAAAAAAGTGTGGTTGGCACGATTTTCGCCGCGCTACTGCTTCTCGGCGTAATTGTTTACGGCGCGATCAAGATTAGACCGGTTTTCGAGGCCGCACGCGAACTTCATGCAGAGCAGAAGAAGGCTGCCCCGTCCTCCGCCGCCGTGCCGACAGTTTCAGAAGTCAATACGGCTAACTCGGCAGCCAATCCCGCTACGACGGAAGCTGCTCCGCCGCCGAAAGATCCTGCCGTTGGAGCAAGTGCCGAGCCGAAGCCCGCGGAGTCCAAGCCCGCGGAAATCATCGCGGAAAAACCGGCGCCTAAGAAACCTGAAAACTCGATTAGTCCGAGAGCAGCGGAATACAAGGGACGGATCGAACAAGCCATCGCCGATAAAGGATTAACTGCCCACGTGAGAGTGCAGGCCGCCGGCAACACGCTAACTCTCGCGGGTAAGCTCCGGCCTGCGGAGCATGGCGCTCTCCTGAAATTGTTGCGCAACGCACCCTCAGACGTCCGCGTGATCGATCACCTCGAATACGATGACACACCAGTGGCCGCCGCGGCGGGCGGCTCGGACGAGGGCGCGCACCCGGTTCCTCCACCGGGACAGGCAGCCATCCATGTCGTTACTGACGTAATCGGCGCCACTGCCATGCTGCGCGGCCCGGCGGGGCACGTGTTGAACAAATGCGAAACGCCGTGCAGTTTTAATAATTTAAATCCCGCGCAATACAGCCTTGAAGTGCAGAAGGACGGTTATCAACCTGTCCAAACAGCGCTGCAGGTGAAGAGCGGTGACTCCCAGGACCAGAAAATCAAACTTGAATCGCTCGCGAAAGGCATTTACATCAGCAGCCAGCCGCCAGGAGCGGACGTTTTCATCAATGGCGCGAAACAATCGGGACAGACCCCCGTAACGCTTCCCTTGGCGCCTGGCCAGTACAATCTCGTCCTGCGGCGGTCAGGTTATGAGCCTTACGCCGGGGGCATTCAGGTCAAGGACAATATCCAGACGCAGCTCAACGTTCCCCTAAGCGAGAAGTCCGCAGCCCGTGTCGCCTGGGCGCAGGTGAACTCTACACCCAAAGGCGCGGAAATCATCGTAGACGGCAATTCCACCGGCCAGTTCACTCCGGCTCGTGTACAGGTTCCCACAGGGATGCACACGGTCACAGTTCATTTGAACGGATTTCAGTTTGGGAAGAGGACATTCCAGGCCAGTGAAGGTGGCACCATCTCAATTGAAGTGCCGCTCCAGCAGAAATAGGCGTCGCACCCCCCTGAGAGTAGCGATTTGGTCGCAGGTGAGGACGCCGGAACCCGCATCAAAATCGTACCCAAAACGTAACATTTTGTTACACTACATAACTCTTGGTTTTTGAATTCCAGATACTATTCATTACAAATAAAGGACTTATAGGCATCAAGTTCGGGCCGGAGGCGTGCTTGCTTCATAGGTAGGGACCACCTGTCCTCGTACGTGCTCGAGGCGGGGTGAACGAAGCATCAGGAAGAAAGCGGAGACTCCTTTGGTTGTCAGGGCCACAATTCCGGTAGTCGAAGCACAGCGCGACCCGTCGCAGTCGAACCCGGATCTTACTCCACGTACTTACTTGCGCCAACTCGCGACAGCGGTTTCCCGTGTTCCGGTAGTGGCGATGGACCACAAAGGCATCGAGGTCCAGAAAGCTCTCCGAAACCTGCACCTGTTAATGCGCTCGGAACGCCTCTACGAAAAGGACCACCCGCGCCGGCTGGACAGCCTCGACAGCGCCTACGATTCCATCCGCAGCGCCACCGAAACTTTGGGCGGTCTGGAAATTCGCGTGGAACGCGGCGGCTTGGTTGCGCCGCGAATCGGCGACGCCCACCTCCCCGATGCGCGCGGAGAAATGCAAGCTCTGGCGGTCGACCTGCAGCGCGCCGGAGTTCACGCGCTGGTCTTCTCGAAAAAATTCCATGTAGGCGAACTGGACACGCTGGTGCGTCTCGTGAAAGCATCGTTGCTAAGATCGGAAGAGCCCGCGAACGGCGGCGCCAATGCTTGGTGGCCGGCGCGACTTCTGGAGAACCGTGTGGAAGGGATTTCCATCAATACGCAAACGGAGCGCCGTGTAGACACAGTGTTGGCAAGCCTCATCGCTGCGCTCGTGGCGTATGGCGGACATTCGCCGCGCGAAGCGGCCGATGCGCCCATTCAAGCTCCTGACTTCGACGATCTTGTGTCTTGCCTGCGTCTTCTGGCAAGGCTCACTCCGCCTCTTGAATCCGCGCGCGGACTTTCCCCGGAAGAAGCGGCGCGCGCCATCCACGGCGCGATGGAAGAAGCCAGCCGCGACAGCGTATCCATGTTGCTCAGCTCGGTTTCGCAATATGGACCCCGCGAAGGCGAACGCCCGCAACCCTATTTGTTGCGCCTCTCCGAACACCTCATTTTTGAATTTCTCAGCGCCGAGTTTTCCAGCGGCTCTCTCACGGCCTCGTCCGTCAGGCCGACCTTCTTTCGTTTGAGCGATGTGATGGTCGAAGCTGGCGGCTATTCTGGCCCGCATTCTTCGCAGCATCTCTCATCGCTTGCGGTCACCTGGGCGGCCGACACGCATCGCGAACGGCTCATCGACCGGTTCTGGCTGGAACTTTCGCCCCGCGAAAAATCAGCCGTATTGCGCGGCCCGGATGTTTGGTGCGTTCCCGTGACGGCGTTGCGCCATACTCTTGGCCAGCTCGCCGATGCCGGTGCTGACGCTCCTCGCCGCGAAGCGCGCAACATCGTTTTGAATTACGCCCGTCGCATCGACCATGCTGATCCTTCCGCAAGGCGCTCCGTCGCCGCCGGACTCAATGAACTTTCTTCGATCCTCGAATCCCTGTGGCCCAATCAATTGCCGGAAGACCTCAGCCGTGGAGCCATGAAAGCTCTGGACACGGAAAAGTCTCCCGAGACCGCCGCGCTGCTTGCGGCCTTCCTCGAATCCCTTGGGCGCATCGCCGTCAATCGGGGCGACTATTCCGGTTTCGAATCCATCCTCACCGGTCTTGAGCGCCTCCCGCATGACAAAGAGCACGATCACATGTCAGCGCTCGCAAACCGCTTGGTGGCGCAGGATCGCTGGCTCTTGCTGGCGGACGCTGCACTGGCCAACCGCGCATTGGATCCCGTCCTTCCTCGGCTCCTGCAGCGCGATCCCGAGCGGCTGCTGGATCGGTTGACTTTGCTGCTCACCGAACCCCGCGGGGCAGAAATGGTGCCCGCGATGGCTCGCCTTTTGCGGACTATCGGCGTTCCCGTTCTAAACCTTCTGGAAACGCGACTCTACGAAGCCCGCCGCCAACGCGTGACCGCGGCGATTAAGCTTCTGGCTGCCGCCGACCCGGAGCGACTGCTGCGCGGCCTGGCTCGCGCCATGGCTAGCTGGGAATGGAATCTTCAGGATCTGGCGGTCAGCGAGCTTTCGCGCCCCAACAATTCCGCTTCGGCTCTGAGCACTGCTTTTGTCTTTTCCGCTATCCTTGCCGACGCGCATCCCATGGTCGTTCCCATGATGATCGACCAACTCGGTTTGGCCCAGGAAACCACCGCCGTGCCGCAACTGATGGAAATCGCTGCAGGCGAACACGAAGTTTTGCGCGACCAGTTTGTGCGCATCAAGGCCATCGAAGCACTCGGCCGTTTGCGCGCCCCGGAGGCCGCAGAGCTACTCCGCACGCTGGCACAGAGCCGCGAAGGCCTCGCGTATGTGGAGCCTGCCGGTCTGCGCGCCGCTGCGGAAGACGCGCTGGCGCTCATCGAGGATCGTCCAACATTCAAGCAAGCCGCCGCGGCGTTTGGAGCACCGGGACAATCAAGCTCCAGCTATGTAATCCCGCGCCGCTACACTCGAGTCCCTCTGGAGTCGCCACTTCGCGCTCAAATCGAAGGCGCCCCGGCAGGCCTCGCACGCGTCAAAACCATCAGCCTGGGCGGCGCCTATCTCGAATCTCCGCGCAAACTCAGTATCGGCGACTCCATCAAGCTGGAAGTCCGCACGGGCCTCCGCAAGATCAATTTCACCGCCGTGGTTCGCAACATCGGCCCCGACGGCAGCGGTGTGGAATTCGTGCACATGCGCGATGAAGACCGCGAAAAGCTGCGCAAGCTTGTCCAGCGCCACCTCCAGCTTTAACCACTTTCGTTTCACCCGTCTTCGCCATTTTCTGCGGCTCGCTGCTATTCGCCTTCACTGTCGGCTTCCCGGGCCGCATAGCGACAAGAAGCGACATCCCCTCGATCTAGCTCCATTTCGTACCTTGTCTCTTGCCAAACCTCCCGCTTAGCACGATTCTGCCCTGGTGCCAAGGATCCTCAGCTCGTCAAGCCGGTCCAGCCTGGTTGAAGGAACCCTCGCATCATGGATAGTACGTTCTGGGCGACGCTTCGGAAGTTTTCAGTTGAAAGCAACGGTATATTGCAGTAAAAGCCGTGTATTCAATTGTTTCATCGGTATGACTTGAGAAGCGGCGGGAAACCTCGCCACCGCTAGGGGTAGCGGAAGTTTAGTCGGTGCCAACAGGAGGATTCATGCAAGGCAGTCTGGGTGTGTGTGTGTCAACTTCGATTCGGAGATACTCGCAATTTAGATCAAACCTTTTGCGGTCGCTCACGATCGCAGCCACGCTGTGCCTGCTGGTGATGGGGTGGGCCACTTCTTCCCCGGCACAGGTGAATACCGCGACGATGTCGGGAGCCGTATCCGATCCTCAAGGTCTCCCGGTAAAGGGCGCGAAGATTACCATGACTAATGCGGGCACCGGGGCCCAGCGCAATGCCGTCACGGATGATAGCGGACGCTACAATCTCGTCGGCATCGCTCCCGGCCGATACAAAATGGCTGTCGATGGGGGCGCCAACTTTGAATTATTCGAGGATGCTTCCATTGTTCTCACAGTTGGGGAGAGCGCCACATTCGACCCACGGTTGGTACTGAAAGGGATGCAGCAGTCCGTGACGGTGTCAGCAGAAACGTCGCCGATCGAGACCACCAAGTCCGACGTTTCGCAGACCGTCGAGCAGCGCCGCATCGACAATCTCCCGATAAATGGCCGCAGTTATATCAATTTCACGCTGACGAACTCGCAGACCAACCGCGATATGTCTCCCACCATCGGTCCGGCGCCCAACAGCGGGTTAAGCATTGGGGGGGCGCGCGCGCGTGGGACCGCGGTCAGTGTTGACGGCGCAGACGCCGTCGACAACTCCATCAACGCCATTCGCTCGACGCTCTCTCAAGAGGGCATCCAGGAATTTCAGCTCATTCTGAGCAACTACAACGCCGAATACGGCCGCGCCAGCGGCGGCGTCATCAACATCGTGAGCAAAAGCGGCAGTAATGACTTTCACGGTGACGTTTTCAGCTTTTTGCGCAATAAAGCGTTCCAAGCACGCAACCCTTTTTCCGGCCAGATCAATCCGGTAACTGGAACGCTGGATCCCGTCAAGCAGGCGTACACGCGCACGCAAAGCGGATTCACTTTTGGCGGCCCTCTCAAAAAGGATAAGACTTTCTTTTTTGGGTCGTACGAATACACGCAGCGCGAAGAGTCCGGATTCTCCAGCATCGGCGTTAACAATTTCGGCATGCAAACCGTGACAATGCCGACGCCCGCGGGTCCGCTACCAGTGCAATTGACAGGCCCGCAAGCGACCGCTGTGAACGCACTTCTGACATCTGGTGTCCCCGCCCTGCAGACACTTGGCGTGCAGTACGGTGTATTCATGGGTTCCGCTTCAAGCGTTGCCCTAAATGGGATCGATTTTGGCGCAGTGGCCGCTGGTGCCACGGGCGGTTTCCTCAATCCAGGGCCCGGAGCGCAATTTCCTATTCCGGTAAGATGCCCCGCCGGGCAACCAGTGAACAATGGTGCGACCTGCTCGGCCGCCGGTGTCTACGTGGCCCCGCTGCCTGCATCCTATGCCGTTCTCAATGGTCCTAACGTTCGCGGCAACTATCCGGCCATGGAGAAGACCAGCTTGTGGTCTGCCCGCCTCGACCAGCGTTGGAACAATCACAACAATTCGTTCCTGCGCGTAGGCGTTTCTCCCTCTCTCGTGACCGGCCTTCCCTCCACTTCGCAGAATCAAGTCTTCGGCCAGAATGCCGGCACGCGGGCTGGGGTGAACCAGACACGGGACCTCAGTTTTACCTTTCAGCACGACACCATCGCCAGCGACACCGCTTTCAACGAATTCCGAATGCAGGTGGCGCGACGCGGCTTGCACTTCGGTTTTTCTCAGCTTCCAGGCGGCTCCGATATCGGCGTGAATATTCCCGGATATGCCTACTTCGGCCGCGAACCCTACTCCACCGTGGACCGGATCGAACGGCGCTTCGAGTTTACAGACAATGTCACTCTGATCCGCGGAAAGCATACTTTCAAGGTCGGCGCCGACATGAACCTCATTCAGTTGCGCTCCAAAAAAGAGCAAATCTTCGAACTCGACTTTGGCGGCGACGTCAACTTCGGCGGCTTCTCCGCTTCCACTTTCGGCTTTCCCAATAGCATCGCGGGAATCAATCTGCCGGGAACAACCGGTCTTCAGTCCTACGGCCTGGGTATTCCGACCTCCTACATCCAGGGCATTGGAAACTCCAACAATCCTTTTGACAACATTCCCATGGGCTTTTTCGCTCAGGATGCCTGGCGCGTCAATCGCAAGCTGACCGTCAACTATGGCGTACGCTATGACGTCGAAATTACCCCACTCTTCGCGCCGCTGCCGGGCATTAATGCCGCAGCCGAACAGGTGATGGGAGTCATCGAAGGCATCCCGCGTGATTACAACAACGTCGCGCCGCGCATCGGCATCGCTTGGGATCCTAAGGGAGATGGCAAGACCGTCATCCGCGCCGGGTTTGGCATGTTCTATGACCACCCCTTGTTGGCTACGGCTTTTGACTCCGCGACCGCCGACGGTGGGCGCTCCACTCAATTGCTTTCCACCGGCGGCACTCCCTCCGCGTGCGGATTGCTGCCACTTCCACAAGCCATAATCAACACGCCTCCTCCGGGATATTGCGGTGGCGGAGCGGACACCCCAGCGAATCTGAATGGCTCATCCATTTTCCAAGGGGTGTTGAACGCTAATTCGATCTATCTTGCTCTTCCGACATCTCTCACTCTTGGCTACCAAGCAAATCAGCAGCGCTTCGATCCCTTTGCGGCTGGGTCGCTGTTCGCCAATCAAAACTACCTGAACGCCGGTTTCCCGCTTCCCATCCTGCCGTTCACGCTTCCGCTGGGCAGGAATTTTGTCTATGGCTATGCGAACCAGGCAAATCTCACCATCGAGCGCGAACTCGCCGGCTCCTGGAAATTCAGCCTCGGCTTTCAACACAGCCGCGGCGTGCACTTGAACCGGCCGCAGGATTTGAACTCCACCGATCCTCAGCTTCTGGACCAGAATGCGTTTAACGCTGCTGCTTCAGGAATCTCTGTCAGCAACCCGCTGACGGTAGTGGTCCCCGGTGGCAACCCCAATTCTTGCGTCAATGTGGGCACAGGCAGCGTCTTCTTGACTGCTCCCGGCGTGCTCGGCACGGGCTTCGCTGCACCGAACTGCAATGTTCTCGCGAAAGTGGGATTCGTGAGTACCCCCGCCTTCTTCAACTTCTTCCGGCCCTCCGGCCCCAATCCATCCTTCGCCGGTTTGGTTCCCGGCGGTTACGCCACCCAAGTGGCTCTGGCGACCGCCGCGGGATATCCGAAGGGCTTTGGCGTGCCCGTGGCCTACAACAGCGTTGACGCGCAAGTTTCCAACGGCAATTCCTGGTACGACGCTTTAACCTTCAATCTGACTAAGCGTTTCTCACATAGCTTTGAAATGCTTTCCAGCTTCACCTGGTCTCATTCCATCGATGACTCGACCGACTTGCAGTCTCCTCTCGAGCCACAGGATAGCCGCTTCCCCAACCTGGAGCGCTCCAATTCCGTGAACGACCAGCGCTATCGCTGGGTGAACAGCGCCGTCATCCAATCGGCCAGCGCCAAATCCGGCGAAGGATTCTTCAAGCATCTCATCGGCGATTTCACGCTTTCTCCAATCGTCGAATTCGCCGCCGGCCGGCCCTACAACGTTATTACTGGTACGGATACTCGGCTCGATTTGGGCGCTTCACAGGCTCGGCCCTCGGTCGGCTCTTCCGGCGGAACAACCTCTACTTTCATACCGGGCGTTGTCTTCGTTACCGCCAATCAGTGTCTGACGAACAGCGGCGGCACTTTCAGCATCCCTCCCTTCACGACTCTGGGAGCCGGCTGCAACGGCAACCTGGGCCGGAACCGCTTCACCGAACCCAACTTTTTCCAATGGGATATGCGCCTTTCGCGGCGGATTCCCCTGGGCGAGCGCTTCAAGCTTGACGTCATCGCCGATGCTTTCAATCTCTTCAATCGCACTAACATTGCTGCCGTCAACCAGCTCTGTGACCCATCCGCCGGCTCGTCCTGCACCGCGGGCCAGCCCACGGCTTCTTACGACGCGCGCCAGTTCCAGTTTGCCCTCAAGGTAAGCTGGTAGTCTCCGAACCGGTTGTTGTCTTGCAGGGGCGTCCGCCGCGGCGGGCGCCCCTGCATTTTTCATCCCCGGCGAGCCAATGCTTCCCGTTGCCATCTCCCACCTCGTTTGCACCTTTGCCTTTTCAGCGTAAAGTAAGAAGACCGTCTTCTATGCTCGGCTCGGAGAGTAAATGAACGCATTCTTGATCGGCGGCGTGATTCTTGTAGCCATCCTGGTGATCTGGCTGGCTTTGCAGACCTTGCAAAGCCGCGCGAAAAGCGGAGCCATCGAATCCCAGATGAACGAACTGCGCCGCGATCTGCAAAACATCGCCACCTCGCAAGCCTCCAGCACCGGGCAACTGGAAACCATTGCCAAAGGTGTCGCGCAGCGCCTCGATAGCGTGGCTCCCGCCTTGCAAGACGCCATCAAGAATTCCGCCCAGATCACCGGCCAAATGACTTCCGACGCGCAAAAGAAAATGGCCGATGAGCTCAAGAACACGCGCGAGCAAATCAGCCAGATTCAGCGCCAGCTCGGCGAAGTCCAGGAAGCCGGAAAGCAGATGTCCCAGACCGCGCAGACGCTCGAAGGCATTTTGGGGGGCGCCAAGTCCCGCGGTTCGCTTGGCGAAGTGACTCTCGAGCGGCTGCTCGAGGATTCCCTTCCCTCCGCGCAGTATGCGATGCAGTACCGCTTTTCCACCGGCGAAGCAGCGGATGCCGTGATCAAGCTCCGCGACAAAAAACTGATGGCCATCGATTCCAAGTTTCCGCTCGACGCCTATCGCCGAATCGCCACCGAGGGCGACGAAGCGCGCCGCGCGTTCGCCACGGCCGTCAAAGGCCATGCCGATGCCATCACCAAGAAATACATTGTGCCCGATGAAGGCACACTCGATGTCGCGCTCATGTTTGTCCCCTCGGAGAGCGTTTACTACGAACTCCTGCAAACTTCGGACAATAAGGGACAGCCCCTCGACGCCTACTGCCGCGATAAACACGTCATCGCCGTTTCGCCTAACACTCTCTACGCACATCTGCACGTAATCGCCCTGGGCCTTCGTGGCATGCAGATGGAAGAGAATGCCAAGCGCCTCCTGGCCAGCCTTTCCGGGATGGAAAAGCAAATGGAAAAGTTCGCCGACAAGTTCGACACTCTGGGCACCCATTTGAAGAACGCCCAGCAAAGCTACAGTGACTCCGAGAAGCTCTTCGAGAGGGCCCATAACACTCTCGAAACCATGCTCGGCGCCGGTGTTCCGGAGCTTCCTTTCGAGAACCCCCAGGGGACCCTGGCGCTTCCCCGCGAAGCCAGCATCAAGAAAGGCGCCTAACTGCTCGCCACAGGCTCCTCACGCCCTCAGGGCTGCGGACGCCCGAGGAAAGGCACTAGCCGGATCGAAATCAAGAAGCTGCCGTTCTTCCGTCCCACAACTTCAAAATTTGCGGAGTTTTCGGTGCCTCCGCTACTGGAAGCCCGCACTGGATTGCCTCCAGTAAGCTCCGCGATCTCCGGCGCAAGGTTTCGCGCCTCTAATGCGATTTTCGCCGCCGTACCGCGCACTTGGACCGTAAGTGCTCGATGTTCTTCCGGCTTCAAAGGCGAGGCATCGCCTTGGAGCTCGAGCACGATCAGAGTTAGAGAAAATGGCGGCGCTTGGCGTTTCGCGCACGAAATGTCCACCGCCGCGCCGCCAGGTTGCAAATCCGCCGGAGGAAGCACCACCAGCACCGTGGGCGAGGACGCGAGCACCATCGCAGACTGCCCCGCAATCGTCACCCGGTTGGCATCCGCATCGCCGCAGAAACCCTTTCCAAGAATCTCGAAACGATCTGTCAGCGAAGCCACTCGAGGCGCCGCGGAAATTTCGATCGCACCCGATGCTGCCTCCTCGGGCGTGAGAACAGCTGTGGCCACCCGGCCGATGCGCCCCGCAATCGAGCCAAAAATCACGCCGGGATTCAGCGGCGCCACGAAAAGCGCCCTGCCCGTCGCATCGGTCGTGAACCGGTCCCCGTTCGAAAAACTCACCGTGACACCCGGGGTCAGCCGCCCGTTCACATCCAGCACCGCGAGCGTGGCGCGCTCACCCGAAACAATGCGCCTCGGCAGCAGCAACATTCGCGCACCGGAGGCTGCGGGAGCCGCAGCAGGCTGTTGGGCGTTAGCCTCCAGCGCGAAGACCCCGGCAATCAGAAACAGGAAGAGCAAAACGAAGCCGGTACGTGGCAAGGACATGCGTGGGATTGTAGTGGAGAACCGCATGCCGATGAAAGCGCAGCACGGATCAGTTCCATGGCATCGCTTGCTTCATTTCTTCGCGAGGACTGGGGCTTCCACTGGCTTGTAAACCAACACCGTCCGGCCCATCACTCCGGCTGACAGTTTCCGCAGCGTATAGCGAAAAGGGCGCGGCGGCAGCCCGTCGGCGCAAGCTTCCAGCCGGTAAAATGTATCCTGGTACCGTACTGTGCGGGGCGGGTTCCAATCTTCCTTTCGCCGGCACGCGCGAATCTCCAACAGCTCCTCGGTCCCGCTTCCGCTGGTGAAAACTTCGTCCGGAACCTCGGGAAGCGTCTTAAATAACGTTTTCTCCCGGATGGCCCTCGCATAAGAAGATAAATTTCCTTCCGAGTAGCCCGCAGTTTTAGCGGCGCCCGGCTGGCTCTGCCCTGTAAGTTTCATGAAAATTTTGTCCGCCAGGAACAGCGGGAGAGTCCCAAGATTGGTCTCCGTGAACGCGGCTCCCACTAACCGCACAGCTCCCTCGACCCCCGCGGACGCAATGAGCCACGTCAACGGATGCGTCGCCCAAACCACCAGCGCGGTGAATCCGAGCGTCTGATCTGTCACTCCTGGCCCCAGTTTTCCGCTGAGCGCCGAATCCAGACCGTTGCTCACCAGGAGGTTTATGTAATACGAATACCAAAACAGCAAGGCGGCAAGCGCGATCACCGCCTCTGCAAATCCACTGAGGACCGTAGCTCTGCGCCACTGCACGCCCTCACCGAAGGGCAGCACATTCCGCCAGCGTCGCGGGAGCAGCGCCAGGAAAGGGCCAAGTAGATAGGTCAGCATGACAAAGGGGCCTCTCCTCAGTTTAGAAGATGCTGAAGCGCAATTCTCGCTACGTGCGGCGCCAAATCCAATGAGTCAACCACGATGGACCCTAGGCAGATTTCGCGGCCAGCCGGTAAACCCGCGCATCCAGAAAAACGCGGAACAGCTCGGGATCGATTTCTTCGTCGCGCACGCAGAGCTTCAAAATATCCAGCGCGCGATCGGTGGGAACCGCGCGTTTGTAAGGACGGTCCGACGCGGAGAGTGCGTCGAAAATGTCGCATATCGTCATCATCTTCGCTTGCACCGGAATTTGCCCGGATACCAGGCCGAACGGATAGCCCTTGCCGTTGAGCTTTTCATGGTGCGCGCGGGCAATCGCGGGGATGGCTCGGAATTCCTGCGTCCACGGAATTTGCGCCAGAAAATTGAAGCTGTGCACCACGTGCGATTCGATCTGGCGGCGCTCGTCGTCGTCCAGGCTTCCGCGAGGAATGGAAAGAAAACGCACCTCTTCGGCGGAAAGATAGGGGCGCTCCATCCCGCGCGCATCGCGGTACGATTTTTGCGCGATCTCGGTCAACACTTCGAAATCCCAGGAGGGCAGCAACGTCGGCTCGTTGGCTTTGGCGATGAACTCCGCATAACGGTCCAATTCACCGTGCAGCCTCCGCGATTCTTCGTCGAGCGCGCGCAAGCGCTCCACAGCTTGCTTTTTCGGCAGGGAAAGCAGCGCTTCCACCTTTTGCTCCGCGACGCGCGCCTCGACGTCCCTCCGAATGTAATCGAAACGATCCAGCACGCGCACAAAATGCGGCGGATAAAGCTTCTTTGCCTTCACCAGAACTTCCTCGCGCACTCCTACCTTGCCGAAATCGTGCAGCAGAGCCGCGTAGCGAAGCTCCTTCATCTGTTCCCGCGAAAATCGTAAATCCCCGTAAGGCCCGCGCGGCTCACGATCCACCGCTTCTGCCAGCGCTACAGTCATTTCGCAAACGCGCTGCGAATGGCCGGACGTTGTCGGGTCGCGCTGCTCGATGGCCTGCACCGCCGCGTTGACAAACCCGTCGAACAAATCCTCAATTTCTTGATAAAGCCTTGAATTCTCATACGCCACCGCCGCCTGCGAAGCCAGCGACAATCCCAGCCGCACCGCACGTTCCGGAAACGGGTGCACCCACCGCCGCACCGCGCTGGAATCGTTCAGTTGCGCTTTCGGATTGCGCTTGCAATTGATCAATTGGAGTACGCCAAGGACTTCTCCCTTGCCGTTTTTCATTGGCAGCGTGATCAGGGAACGCGTGCGATAGCCCGCCTGCTCATCGAACGTGGCATTGAAGTGAAATGGCAGCGCCTTCGGAATGCGGTACGCGTCAGCCAGCTCGATCACTTCGCCGTGCAGCGCGCAGTATCCCGCCATCGAATCTTCCGTCAACGGAAGCGTGTGTTCGCTGAAGGGAAATTGCACGCTGTCGTTTTGCGTCAGCTTAAAACGCAACAACGGAACGCGCAACCCGGCTTCCGCCGAAGCTCCCCCCTTCTCCACGAGATAAAGCGAACCTGCGTCGGCCTCCGTGATTTCCCTGGCTTTCGTCAAGATCAGGTCCAGCAATTGCCCAACCTGCCGGGTCTCGGATAATGCAATCCCCACGCGGTTTAGCTCTTCGAGTTCGCGCGTGGCTTTCGACACGCTGAACGCCTTTCTTCGGGCTCTCGGGGCGCTCTCCGGTGGCGATTTTCTGTTTTTGTTCATGGAAGAAAGGCAAAAAACCGCAGAGGCAGGGCGCTCCGCGGAAACCGAAAGTATAACGAAAGCCCGAAGGGTAGGCACGCACTGTGTGAACGCTGGAATGCCCAATTGTCCACACTCACCTATAAACCAAAGAGGACGTGCCACTTCCCCGCTCCCCCTGTGGCGAAAGAGCGAGTAATCAGTAGGGTTCACAGCCTTTCGCGGGCCCCGGGGCTCTGTTAGCGTGGGAGCAGAGTTGCCCGGTACACGTGTGGGCAGGGGTGTAGCTTTACGGGGGCAAAGGGGAGTTCGCGTGCGAATCGCCAGTGGCGGCGTGACCGATCTGGGTCGCGTGCGTTCGAACAACGAAGACAGTTACAAGATCGTTGAGCCGCTGAACCTCTACGTGCTTTCCGACGGCATGGGGGGTGAAGCGCACGGCGAAATCGCCAGCGCCATGGCTGTCGAAACGGTCGTGCAGCATTGCATCGACTTGGAGGCTAATCCCGCGGCCGCGGTGATCGGCGCGGTTCAACCCAATTGGAGCAGTTTCACAAAACGCCTTTCCACCGCCGTCCATCTGGCGAATCGAAATATTTTCAAGTCCGCCGAAGAAAATCCCGATCAACATGGCATGGGTGCGACTCTAACCGCGGTGTGGATCAACGGCACAAAACTCAGCGTCGCGCACATCGGCGACAGCCGGGCCTATCTGCTTCGGGGCGGCACCTTGCTGCAGCTCACTCGGGATCATTCGCTCGTGGCGGAGCAGGTGCGGCGCGGCATTCTGACTTCCGCCGAAGCGGAAGAAAGCGACATGCAGAGCGTGCTGCTGCGTGCGCTGGGCGCGCAAGCGGAAATCGAAGTGGACGCCGAGGAACACACGCTTTTTCCGCGCGATGTGCTGCTGCTTTGCTCCGATGGATTGACGCGCATGGTTACCGAGCCCGAAATCGCGGGAACGCTGCAGGTCGAGTCCGACCTTACAAGGGCGGCGGAAAGTCTCGTAGCCATGGCTAATGAACGCGGCGGCCCGGACAACATCACCGTCGTCATTGTGCGGCTCGAAAAAGAATCCAAAGGATGGTTTTCGTGGTTGCGCCGCGGGGCGCGAAAAAATCCAGGATCAAATGGAAGGGTTGGAGGAAATTGAGATGCCGAAGCTCAGCCTCATGTTTGACAACAAAATCGTGAAAGAGGTGCCCGTGGGCAGCCGGCCCGTAACCATAGGGCGTTCTCCGGACAACGACATACTCGTTGACAATCTAGCGGTGTCCAACTATCACGCAAAAATCTATTACGAAGCCGGCCGCATGGTCATCGAAGACCTCGCCAGCCTCAATGGCACTTTTGTGAACGATCTCCGCGTGGAGCGCGCTACGCTGCACGACGGCGACAACATCCACATCGGCAAACATAAAATCAAGGTCGATACCAGCGGCGATGCACCACTAGCCTGGGACACTGGCCGCAAAACGGCCGCGCCGCGCATCAACGAAACGATGGTTCTGGACACTAAGGAACGCCGCCAGATGCTCCAGCAAGCCGCCGCCATGGGCGAATCCATGCAGTTTGCCGGCGCGCGCATGAAGGTCCCAACGCTGATCGTTCTTGGCGGTAAGACCGACCAGAAAGAATATGTGCTGACCAACAAACTCACGGTTATCGGGAAATCCGTCATGGCCACCGTTAAGCTGAAGGGCTGGTTTAAGCCGCAGATGGCTGCGCAGATCAACCAGCGCGACGACGGCTTCTACCTCGGTCCTGGCGACAAGGTGCCCACCGTCAACGGCAATCCTGTTTCCGGGCCTGTGCGTTTGAACGACGGCGATCTCGTTGAGGTTTCCGGCGTGCGGCTGAACTTCATCTTCCGCGAGTAGCACACGAACCGCGATGGCTGCTCCGTCAGCAGGTTTCTGGCAACGGCGGGGCGCACTCGGCCTCTACGAATTGCTACTGACGTGGTGGCGCCACCGCGTTTCCTTTCTTATTTCCGTCGCTATCACGCTTGGGTCAATGACTCTCTACTATTTCACCTTCTTCGGAGAACACCCCACTCCCATGTTTCAATTCCTCCAGCGAGTGGAGTACAACACCCTGGACACGCGATTTCGCTCACGTCCCCTAAAAAAGACTCCGCCCGATCCGCGCATCGTCATCGTTGAAATTGATCAGCAATCGCAGGAAGTTCTGGGCAAATGGCCGTTCTCGCGTTCCAATTTTGCCACCATGCTTGACGCGCTGCGCGAGGACGGAGCGAAGGTCGTAGCCTTCGATGTCACTTTCGACAAGCCCGACCGTACCGCTGACCCTGTGCGCGCGCTTTGGGCGGAACTCGAGGAGCGAAAGAAACGCGGAGAGTCCGTCGACCCGAAACTGGAAGCGGAAGTCCGAAATCTGGCGGCCAAATACGAAGCTGATAAACGATTCTCAGAAGCCCTCGACCGGTTTGGCTCAGTGGTACTCGGAAATTTCTTCCTGACCCCGGACCAACTTACGGGAATTGACAGCAAGACTCTCGATGAATATGACGAACTGATTGAATGGTTTTCCATCGGGCGGAATGCTTTGCATCAAGAAGCCGGAAAGCAGGATTTCGCCGAACTTGTAGGACGCTACAAGAGAGATGATCTTCTTTTTGCCGCGAATGTCGCGAACATTCCGGAGCTGGCAAATCCGGACAAAAGTGAAAAAACCGCCATGGGTTTCTTTAATGAACCATCCGACGAAGACGGCGTAGTACGCCGCTCGTTGCTGGTCTTGCCCTTTGGGAGATCCAAGGAAATCAACGAATGGCAGATGTACGGTTCGCTCGAGGTGCAAGCGATTCGATTGTATCTTGGCGTCCGCTCGGACCAGGTGACCGTTCAATTCGACCAGACCGGCGTGGTCCGCCTCGACTTTGGTTCCGCTTTGCAGTTAAAGACAGATGCAACCGGCCGCAACCAAATTAATTATCACGGACCGAAAAGAACCTATCCTTACCATTCGGTGGCCGACGTCGTTCAGCGAAAGTTTCAGCAAGGCATTTTTAAAGACAAAATTGTTCTAGTTGGCGCTTCGGCTACGGGCATCGCCGATCTGCGCACGCCTCCCTACGGAGAGAACGACTATCCCGGCGTAGAAATTCACGCCAACGTCATCGACAACATGCTGCACCAAAATTTCCTTGTGCGTGGAGTAAAGCAGCAAATGTGGGATGGCATTTTGATCTTGCTCTTCGGCCTCCCACTGGGAATCTGGATGGCTCTCGTCTCTCCACGCTGGATGTGGTTTGGCATCGCCCTGTTCGTGCCGCTTGTGGCCGCAGACTACTACTCGTTTCTGCGGGGTTGGTGGCTTAATTTCACGATTCCTGCTTTGACCCTCAGCGCCAACGTTTTGCTCGTTTCGCTCTACCGCTCGCTGTTCGAGGAAAAAGAAAAACGTCGTGTGCGATCCGCGTTCGGCCAATACCTCAGCCCGGAAGTGATTCGCCGGCTGCTCGTCAATCCACAGCTTGTCGAACCGAAAAAAACCGACATTACCGTGATGTTCAGCGACATCCGCGGATTCACAACCATTTCCGAAAAGCTCGACGCCCAGGACCTGGCCCTCTTCCTCAACCAATATCTCTCGGACATGACCGGCCTCGTTTTCGAGCACCACGGCACGCTCGACAAATACATCGGCGACGCGGTGATGGCCTTTTGGGGCGCGCCGTTCGAAGAACCGGGGCATGCGGGCAGAGCTTGCTACACCGCGCTGAAAATGATGGAGCGCGTCCGCGAGATGCAGAAGAAATGGGAAGCGGAGGGCAAACCCCATCTCGATATTGGCATCGGCCTGAACACCGGTGTGGCCAGCGTCGGCAACATGGGCTCGGCGCTTCGCTACGGGTACACCGCCCTCGGCGACACCGTGAATCTCTCATCGCGCCTCGAAGGTCTGAACAAAGACTACGGCACGCATATCCTGGTCAACGAAACCACCTACGCCGCCGCCAAGGACGACGGCTTCCTTTTTCGCGAACTCGATCTCATCCGCGTGAAGGGCAAGCTCCAGCCAGTCGTCATCTATGAACTCATCGGCCGCGCCACGGAGAATTCCACCTACGGAACGGCAGAAGAAGTGCGCCAGCGTCTTGAGCTCTTTCGCCAGGCTCACGAACTCTACCGTAAGCGCCGGTGGGAAGACGCGCAGAAATCTTTTCAAATCATCCTGGACCAGTGGCCCGATGACGGCCCCTCGCGTACGTACTGGAAGCGCTGTCAGGACTACCTCTTCGACGAACCGCCTTCCGGCTGGGATGGCGTCTTCACCATGACCCATAAATAGTTTTTATCGCGAGTCTTACCGCCGCTTGGCCCGGCCCTACCCTAAGGCAAAGAGCGCCATCCAAATTGGATGGAGCGGTCTATGTGCCTTGTGTCAGAATGTCTGCATCGAACAGGTGTGGCCTTACGGGGAGCAGTGCCTTTCGATCACTAACTGTTACAAAGCGCGGGACTTAATCGGTGACCCAGCGCAGACCGATGAGGGCCGTACCCAAACAAACGCTCTCAGGAATCTAAGTGAAACTGGCGATGGAGGGGCGGCCAGGCGAGAGCTTCGCCCTCCCAAAGTAAGGTGGCGGCTAAGAATTTATGTGGATTGTCCGGCTAGCACTACGAAGGCCATACACGTTTGTGGTGATGGCGCTCGCCATTATCCTGCTGTTTCCGGTGGTGCTGCTGCGCACACCTGTCGACATTTTCCCCGACATCGATATCCCGGTCATCTCTCTGGTGTGGACTTACAACGGCCTGCAACCTCAGGAGATGGAGCAACGCATCACCTCCAACGTCGAGCGTGGTGTGACAACATTGGTGAATGATGTCGAGCACATCGAATCACAATCGCTCAATGGCATCGCCATCATCAAGGTCTACTTCCAGCCAGGCGCCAATATTCAGACGGCTCTGGCCCAGACCGCTGCTATATCGCAAACCTTTTTGCGTTTCCTGCCGCCCGGGACCACGCCGCCCTTGGTGATCATCTATTCGGCTTCGACCGTGCCGGTCATTCAGATCGGCCTGACCAGCGAAACGCTCAGCGAGCAGCAGCTTTTCGATTTCGGCAACTTTTTTATCCGCACGCAGTTGGCCACCGTTCCTGGCGCCGCCACGCCGTTCCCCTATGGAGGCAAGCAGCGAATCGTCAGCGTCGACATCGACCCGACAGCGCTTCAAGCCAAAGGACTTTCCGCGGTTGATATCGTAAACGCCGTGAACGTGCAAAACCTGATTTTGCCTACCGGCACCGCGAAGCTGGGCACCCTTGAATACAACGTGGAGATGAACGGCAGCCCGCAATCCGTCGCGGAACTGAACGATCTTCCGGTCAAGACCGTGAACGGTGCAACGATTTACATGAAAGACGTCGCACACGTACGCGACGGATTTTCCCCGCAGACCAATATCGTCCTATCGAACGGCCAGCGTGGCGTGCTAATGAGCATTTACAAAACGGGCAGTGCTTCCACCATCGAAATCGTCGACAACGTGAAGCGCATGCTCGAGTACAACAAGGGCTCGATCCCCGATGGCATGCACATCTCCACGTTCTTCGACCAGTCGCTCTATGTGCGCGCGTCCATCGAAGGCGTCATCCGTGAAGCGATCATCGCCGCCTGTCTGACAGCGGTCATGATTCTGCTCTTCCTCGGCAACTGGAAAAGCACGCTGATCATTGCCGTCTCGATCCCGCTGTCCATTCTGGTGAGCATTCTCTGCCTCAGTGCCCTCGGCCAGTCCATCAATATCATGACCCTCGGCGGCCTGGCGCTCGCTGTCGGCATCCTGGTTGACGACGCCACGGTGGAAATCGAAAACATCAATCGTAACCTGGCGATGGGCAAGGAAACGGTCCAGGCGATCCTTGACGGCGCGCAGCAAATTGCCGTGCCGGCGTTTGTTTCCACGCTGTGCATTTGTATCGTGTTCATCCCGATGTTTTTTCTGTCCGGGGTGGCCAAGTTCCTGTTCGTGCCGCTGGCCGAAGCCGTGAGCTTCGCCATGCTGGCTTCTTACATGTGGTCGCGCACCATCGTGCCCACGCTGGCCATGTATCTTCTGAGTTCGGACGACGAGTATCACCCCGAGGAGCACATCGGAGAAAAGATGGGCTTCTTCCGCCGCTATCAACAGGGCTTCGAGCGGAATTTTGAGAAATTCAGGGAAGGCTATCGCGGCGCCTTGGGGGCCGCTCTGCGCTCGCCAGGAATCTTCTCGGCTTGCTTTCTGACCTTCTGCATTTTGTCGGTGACGCTCGTCGGCGTCCTCGGCCGCGATTTTTTTCCAAAGGTTGATGCGGGACAAATTCGCATGCACATGCGCGCTCGCACTGGTCTGCGCATCGAGGAAACGGCGCGTCTCGCCGACCAGGTAAATGGCATCATCCGTGAAACCATCCCGAAGGAAGAGCTGACCACGATTCTCGACAATATCGGCTTGCCTTACAGCGGCATCAACCTGACTTACAGTAATTCGGGCACCATTGGTAGTTCCGACGCGGAATTTCTCGTCCAGTTGAAGGAAGTCCGCGGCAAGCCCACCGGCATGTACATCAATGAATTGCGCGAGAAGCTTCCGCAACGCTTTCCCGGCGTGCAGTTTTTCTTTCAACCCGCGGATATCGTGACGCAAATCCTGAACTTCGGGACTCCCGCGCCGATCGATGTGGAAGTCACCGGTGCGAACCAGCGCGGAAATTATCTGATCGGGGAAAAATTGGCCAACGAGTTCCGGCACATTCCTGGCGCGGTGGATGTGCACGTCCAGCAGGCTTTTGACAATCCCACGCTGTACATGGAGATCGACCGGGCTCGTGCGCAATCCGTGGGCATGCAGTCGCGCGACGTGGCTCAAAACGTTCTTGTTTCGCTGAGCTCCAGCTTCCAGACCGCGCCGGCCTTCTGGCTGGATCCGAAAAATGGCGTGGAGTACTCCGTCGCCGTGCAGGAACCGCAGTATCGCGTGGACTCTTACCAGGCGCTTCAAAATACCCCCATTAGCGGCAGCATGCCGGGTGCGCGGCCGCAAATTCTGGGAAACCTGGTGACCACCTCGACGACCGCGCGCCCGGCCGAAGTGTCGCACTACACCACGCAACCCATGATCAACGTCTATGCGTCCGTGGACGGGCGCGACCTCGGCGGCGTCGCTGACGTGGTGGAACAGCGCGTGCACGCTATCGAGAAGGATTTGCCGAAGGGCAGCCACATCGTCATTCGTGGCCAGGTGCAGACTATGAAGAGTTCTTTCGCCGGCCTGGGCATCGGCTTGATTGGGGCCATCGTGCTCGCTTACCTCCTGATCGTTGTCAATTTCCAGTCCTGGCTCGATCCCTTCATCATCATTACGGCGTTGCCCGGAGCACTAGCGGGCATCTGCTGGACGCTGCTGCTGACGCACACCACCCTAAACGTCCCGTCGTTGACCGGCGCGATCATGTGCATGGGCGTGGCCACAGCGAACAGTATCTTGATGGTCTCCTTCGCGCGCGAACAGCTGGATGAGGGCAAGAATGCGCGGGATGCGGCCATCGAAGCCGGCTTCGTGCGAATCCGCCCCGTGCTGATGACCGCGCTGGCGATGATCATCGGCATGGTGCCCATGGCCGTGGGCCTCGGCGAAGGCGGCGAGCAAAATGCGCCGCTGGGCCGCGCCGTGATAGGCGGGCTGGTCTTTGCTACCTTTGCAACGCTTTTCTTTGTGCCGTGCGTTTTCTCGATGATTCACGGACGCCGCGCGCGCAGATCGGCGCAGCACGGATCGCCGTCGCCGGCAACGACCTGACATTTTTCTTTCTGGAACTGAAAGCGGGGATAGGTAATTATGGAACGCGGAGTTCAGATGGATCCTGCAGATCAAGAGCAACCGAGGCAAAGGGGCAACCGGGTTTTCACGATTCTCTTCCTTGTCGTGATTGTGCTGGTGGTTCTTGGCGCATTTACGCTCTTTCAGCGCCGCACTCAATATCAAGCGCTGGCTAAGGAAACGGAAACGCTGGCGATTCCCACTGTGGCCGTGATTCATGCCGGCGTGGAATCGGCGGAGGAGGACCTTGTCCTCCCTGGCGCCATGCAAGCCTATGTCGAGTCGCCCATCTATGCGCGCACCAACGGCTACCTGAAGAAGTGGTATCACGACATCGGGAGCCGCATACGGCAAGGCGATTTGCTTGCGGACATCGACACGCCGGAAGTGGATCAGCAATTGTCTCAGGCGCGCGCCGACCTGAATACCTCGCAGGCCAATGCGAATCTGTCCAAGATCACCGCGGCCCGGTTCCAGGAACTCATCAAAACCGACGGCGTCTCCAAGCAGGAAGTCGATAACGCGGTCGGTGACCTGGAAGCCAAAGTCGCCAACGTAAAATCCGCGGAAGCCAATGTGCGGCGGCTTGAGGAATTGGAATCCTTCAAGCACGTTTATGCTCCCTTTAGCGGGGTCATCACTCGGCGCAACGTCGATACCGGTACGTTGATCAACGCCGGCAACGGCGGCGCGTCGCAGCAACTCTTCGTTCTCGCGCAGACCGATCCCATTCGCGTGTATGTAAGCGTGCCGGAAGCTTATGCACCCTCAATTCGCGCGGGGCTCGGCGCTTTTCTGGAGCTTACGCAGTATCCCAGCCAGAAATTTACCGGCAAGGTGGTGCGCACCGCGGAGTCCATCGACCCCGGCACGCGAACCCTGCTCACCGAAGTGGACGTGCCAAATCACACTGGCGCGTTGCTTCCCGGCGGTTACTCGCAAGCTCACCTGCAGGTGAAGGTGACCGGTGCCCGCCTCGCCGTTCCCGTTAACGCGCTGCTGTTCCGGTCGGAAGGCCTGCGCGCGGTGGTGGTGGATGCCAATCATCGAGCGCACCTCCGCGCGATTACTGTGGGCCGCGACTATGGCACTACTCTCGAAGTCCTTCAGGGGCTCGACGTCAGCGACTGGATCGTGCTGAATCCCGCAGATTCCCTCGATGACGGGCAGGAAGTTCGCGTAAGGGAAATTGCAGTGAACCGCGCGCCGAGTCAGCCAGCTCCGCAGCAACCTCCCGCTCCGGCGGCCAAGAAACAATAATGAAACGCATCAAGCAATTTCTTGCTGTGTCGGGACTTGGTGTTTGCGCCCTCGCCGGTGGTTGCACCGTCGGGCCAAACTATAAGCGCGTTGCCGCGCCCGTGCCGGCCAAATGGGATGTCTCCGAGCCCTGGCGCGAAAGCGCCCCCAAGGACGGTGTAGCCAAAGGCGAGTGGTGGAGCGCTTTTCACGATGACGAATTGAGCGGGCTGGAAAAACAAGCGCTCGACGCAAACCAGACTATCAAGATTTCCGCCGCGCGGCTGGAACAAGCACGGGCCTCTGCTGCGGTACAGGTCGCGACGCAATTTCCCAATCTTGCGACCGCTCCCAGTGCCGAACGTCAGCGGCTTTCTGGAAACCGGCCCGCCAACAGCAACTTCCCCGTAGCTTCACCTGTGTCGCAATCCAATTTTGTCCTGCCTTTCACCGTCGGCTACGAAGTGGATTTGTTCGGGCGGCGCCGACGCAGTATTGAAGCGGCGCAGGCGTCCTATCAGGCAAGCGCCGCCGATCTTGAAAATGTGCGGCTGGTGATCACCGCGGAGCTCGCCGGCGATTATTTCACGCTGCGCCAGCTCGATACCGAGATCGGAATTCTGAACCGCACCGTGGAGACGCTGCGGAAGGGTTTGCAACTGGTGGATTCCCGCCACAAAGGCGGCGTAGCCTCGGGGCTCGACGTTGCCGAAGAAGAGACGCTCTTAAATACCACGCGAACGCAGGCCATTCTGCTGCAACAGCAAAGAAAACAGTTCGAAGACGCCATCGCCGTGCTGGTCGGAAGGCCTGCGCCGGACTTTCATCTTTCGCCAAAGGAACTTCAGGATGCGCCGCCTGCGCTGGATGCCGGGCTTCCTTCCGATCTGCTGGAGCGCCGGCCGGACATCGCGGAAGCCGAGCGGCAAATGGCCGTGGCCAACGCACAAATCGGCATCGCTCGCGCCGCCTACTATCCGTCGCTGAATCTTTTTGGAACTGGCGGGTGGCAAGCCGCTGACATCGCCAAGCTGATTAACGTGCAGAGCACCTTCTGGGCAGTCGGGGCCAACGTCGCGGAAAGCATATTCACAGGTGGGTCCCGGCGCGCGCAAGTGCAATTCGCCAAAGCGGGATACGACGCCAACGTGGCTGCTTATCGCGACAGCGTTCTGAATGCGTTTCGCGAAGTACAGGACGACGTTACCGGCTTGACGGTCTTGGATCAGGCGAATCAGGCGCAGCAGCAGGCCGTCGATTCGGCACGGCGCACCCTGGACATTGCCAGCAGCCGCTACACAGGCGGCCTCGTGAATTACCTGGATGTCGTAAATGCGCAACAAAATCTTTTGAATAATGAACAGGAGCTTGCCGTGATTCACGGACAGCGCCTGGTAATGAGCGTGCTCCTCATCAAGGCCCTTGGCGGCGGATGGGATGCCTCCAGCCTTTCTGCCGTGCAAGTAAAGCCGAAATGGAAGGACGTTGTTGCTCCTTGAAATCGAATCGATCGTCTGAAGAAATCTGTACGGCTGATAGTTGCGGCTTCAGCTCAATTCCGGAATTAATTCACAAATTTCTTTAGTAACTACCGTTTTGACCTCAGTTGAAACGATTGGTCGTGAAACCGTAGGTGTTACCGCTAATCGCCAGCAATTGCGGAATCGCCGACAGCCTGTGCCATCTTCTGGAGTGCGCCATTTTCCAGCTGACCCAGTTCAGGCCGGTAGCCAGCGCGAAGCCGCTTGCGTAATAGGCGGGCGCAGGTAGCTTCACCAGCGGTCTTGCCAGCGGATCCGCTTCGTACCACCACGGATATTTTCTTTGTTTGAGCGTTTCATGCATGTCCGCAAAACTCGCCCCGTAGACTCCCGCGCTCAGAATTACAAATTGCATGCTGTGGGTGCGCACCGACGGCAGTGGTTTTGCTTCATTGCTCCCTTTCAATCGAATCGGTGCCGGCACTTCCGCTTTAAGATCGGCTCTATTGACGGCAGGTGCGAAGACGTTTGGCCGGATGACGGGTTCATCGGAAAGCATCTGGGCTTCGCCGCCGGTGGCAAAACAAACGATTGTGAGACCCGCTGCCCCGACGATATTTCGACATTTCATAAGGACTCGCTAACATTTCCTGAATACACACCGATCTACTTGGCAATCCGCTGCCCATCGAACATGGAGACACACATAGCCACGACCTCCGCTTGCTGCTATCACAGAAATTCACTGATTTGCCGTAGTTGCGGGTCTTTGCGGGAATACGCTTCTGGGCATCTTTGTCTTAGAAGGCGAAACACAATAGCAATTGGGCGTGTTTCAATCCAGCACGCTGTGCCGTGGCAAAGCAATTCACGTCAGATGAGAGTTTTCTTAGGGATTTCCCGTATCGTGTGCCGAAACCACCCGGCCATATTGCGAGGCTCGGCTGAGGCGGTCAAACATCTGGTACGCCGCTGTCGCGATTCTCACAATCGCGTCCCCGCCGTCTTTTTCGCGCCGTAAGTAAGTTGTCATCACACTGATGGCGAATGGCCGGTTGCCCGTGAAAACGATGCCGGAATCATTGCGCACGCCCTCCAGCTCCCCGGGCTTGTTGGCGATGCGCAAATCTTCGGGTAGTTCGCGCGGAATGTAACTCTCCTTGTGTACGCTAAGCAGTTCGAAAAAATCGTCGGTCATCTGTTTATTCAACACTTTCCCGCGGTACAAATCTTCCAGTAGCATCGCCATCTCGCGCGGCGTGGCGATATTCTCGCGGCCTTCCGACGCGGCTTTGACGTCCATCATTTTCCGCCGCAGCCGCGTGTGCGTCAGGCCCAGTGAATCGAGCAGCGCATTCACGTTCTCCATGCCGATGCGGTCGATGATGATATTGGTGGCGGAATTGTCGCTCACGGAAATCATCAGTGCGGCCACGTCGCGAATCGTCAACCTTGTAACGCCAGGAGTGAGCGCATTGGCGATTCCGCTCCCGGCAACAAGATCGGAAGCTTGCAGCGTGTAGAGATCACCAAGCTTGATTTTGCCCTGCTGCGCTTGGCGGTAGAGTTCCGCAAGTATCGCGATCTTGATGGAACTGGCGGTGGGAAGCACTTCATCGGCATGGAGAAAATATTTTTGCCCGGTTGTGAGATCCAGAATCGCGACACCGAGAACACCGTCAAGACTGTGGTCCACTCCGCTGATAGTCGCTTCCAGCTTTTGCCAGAGGAATTGCTCTTTCTCTTGAGCCGCTTTGTCAGTTTTTTCTGTAGCGGCTTGCTGCGCGCAAGACGGCGCTGGCGCCCAAATCAAGGCGGCGAGCAAAGCGGGAAAGCACAGTCGTTTCAGCACGGTGACCTCCGGGTCAGCCGGATTATAAGGCCGAATGGGCGTGACCGCGGAAAATCCGCCAAACTAAACTCACGGCAACAATCTCAGTGCCAACCCACCGGGGGCGCTAACCGGGCATGGGACGTGCCTACTGTGAAACGCGTGATTCTTGACTATGGAAGGAAGCGGCCGAAAAGGCGAGAATAACCACAGGCACCCACCCGCCTGCGGAATGCTGCACCGATCCACATGGGGAAACTGAGCTAGAAAAAATCGGCCGGCACCGCACTTCCAGGAGAGACGGAACTCATGCGCAAAATCCTAATGGGAATATGGTTCATGGCTTTGGCGGGAACGCTTTCCATCGCCGCTCCGCCCCAGGACCGCGACGACCACCGCGATCGGGACGATCGTCACGACAACGGGAAGCACAAAGGACAGGACAAGCACGACGATCGCGACCGCCATGACAATGGCAATCACAAGGGTTGGGATAATCCCCACAACCCCCATGCCAATTGGGATGCCGACCACGACCGCGTCCAGCCGGGGCGCGCTTATCCCCACGGCCGTTACGAGCATGTGCGAAGCGACTTCGTCGCCCGGCGCATGGATTTCCGCACCCGCCGTGTTGAGCTCTACGACAATTCGAGCTGGGTGGTTGCTTCCTACGACCTCGACCGCTGCCGCGATTGGCAGTGGGACCACGACCGCGTCTACGTCTACGACGACGATCATCACCCTGGCTGGTACTTGCTCTTCAACGCCCGCCTCGGCCGTTACGTCCACGTCGAATACTTCGGCGTGCACTGAAATTCACGGAGCCTGTGGCATTCGCCAGTGAAACGAAAACGCCGTGAGAAGCGGTTGCTCCGCGCGGCGTTTTTCTTCAATTGCTCTTCGCAAGCCGCTCCCTAGATCGGCACCCGATCGAGCGGTACGATGAACTGAATCCCCGGAATCTGCTTCGAATGCAACCGCGCATCGTTGGTGATGAACAAATCCACTCCGGTCGAAGCCGCACACGCCAGTTGAATCGTGTCCGGGGGACGCAGCGAGCGATCCGCCCGCAACCGCGCGTAAGCCAAAGCAGCCTTCTCCTCGAAAGGGATCACCACTGCCGTGGTAGCAATCAGTTTCTGGTAATAGGCGACTGCCTTTGCGTCATGATTTTGCATCGGCTTTACGAGAATCTCACCAAGCGTGATGGCGGAAGTCAAAAGCTGATCGTTGCGCGCCAGCATCTTATTCCGAAGTGCCACGACTTGAGTCGAGAATTTACCCGAGCCTTCGAAGAGATAGATGAAGATATTCGTGTCCCAAAAAATGCGACTCATTCCCAGCCGTCTCGCAGCCGATTGACATATTCGTCCGCATGCTCATCGGCCCAAATGTGCTTGCCCGATCCACGCGACTGCAGAAGCGGATCCGTTTCTGCAAGATCTTGCCTGGCCGCTGCATACCATTCGCGATACCACTTCAGGAGCTCCGCATATTCCGCGGGAACATCTTCAGGGTCGGGAGTAGTTTTTGAGCCTTCCCGGTCTGGATGATAGGGATCCCCAATTCGGTAAAGCCGTCGGCGGCCTTCAGTGGTTTCATAGAGAAGGCGGTAACGGCCCGGATTGGGCGGGCGGTTGGCAACGCAATGCAATACGGCATGGACATAAACGCCGGGACGAAGCGGCTCGTGGAGGCCTTCGCGACGAGCGCGGTCAACTATTTCTTCAATCAAGAAATCGAGAGCCTCGGGGTGTTCACGGTGAAGGAGTGCTGTGGCAATCCAAACTTCGTCAGCGACTTTGATCTTGGCTGGAATCTGGGTCTTCATAATCCCTCTTTGCGATGTATTACATCACGACCAAGTATTATAGCAAATTCCAAGTCAATGTCAAGAAATTTTGAGATTTGCTCCATATCACACTATCTCTGGCAGAATCTATAAGTTATCGATGAAGAATTGCGTCACGCGCTGCATCAGAACGCGGCGTGCGGGAGGGTCGCTCACTCCGTGCCCGCGGCCCGGGAAAGCCAGGACCTCCACGTACTTCCCCGCCTCGATGAGGTCGTTAATCACTGAGAGCGTGTTAGCGAAGTGCACGTTGTCGTCGCCGGTCCCGTGGGCGATCATCAGCTTGCCTTTGAGCTGAGAGGCATACTTCACGGGCGAAGAGTCCTGATAGCCTTTTTCGTTTTTCTGCGGCAGGCCAAGGTACCGTTCGGTATAGATCGAATCGTAGTAGCGCCAGTCGGTCACCGGCCCGCCCGCGAAACCCACTTTGAAATCGTCGCCGGCTTCAAACATGGCGTGCAGCGTCATGTGGCCGCCGTAGCTCCATCCCCAGATGCCGATGCGATTCCCATCGACGTATGGAAGGGACTTGAGATATTGCACTCCCTCGCGCTGGTCGGAAAGCTCTTGCGCACCCATTCGAAAGTGCAGCGGCGTTTCGAACGCATGGCCGCGTCCCGCCGAGCCGCGATTATCCAGCGAAAAAATAATGTAGCCCTTCTGCGCCATGAGTTCGTGCCATAGAAAATTGGCGCCACCCCAGGTATTTCGAACCACCTGGGCGTGCGGCCCTCCGTAGGTGTAAACCAGCACGGGATACTTTTTTTGCGCATCAAAGTTCGGCGGCTTGATGATGCTTGCGTTGAGCTGCACCCCATCGCGTGATTTCACGGTGACAAACTCCATCGGCGAGAGATGGTAGTCGGCCAACTCAGCGATCTTATTTTCATTAACGGCTGCAATGCGCGATCCATCCGCGCGGAAAAAGTCCTGGCGGGGAGGTGTCGCGGCGCTCGAATACGTGTCATAGAAAGCTGCTGCATTGGGCGCAAAACTTACGGCGTGTGTCCCACTTTCTTTCGTGATGCGCACAAAGTCCTTGGGCAGGACATTTGCCCTGTGTGTGTCCTTATCCTTTGTGATTTCCAGGAATCCTCGGTCCTCGAATCCTGCCAGGTAAAGCTGCCGCTCCATCGGGGACAATTCTGTCGCGGTGAAGTAAAGAAGGCCTTTGGATTCGTCCACAGCGTCAAGTGAGGTAACTTCCCAATCTCCTTTGGTGATCTGCGCGAGCTGCTTGCCGGAAAGGTCGTAGAGATAAAGATGGCGATACCCGCTTTGCTCGCTTGACCACAGGAAGCGCTTGCCATCCTTCAGGAAGTAGAGATCATCACTGATGTTGACCCAGTTCGAATCACTCTGACTAAGGACGGTACGCGACTTGCCTGTGCTAGTATCGGAAACCAGGAGCTCTAGTGTCGTTTGCGTGCGATTGAGGCGCTGAATCGCAACGTGTTTGGAATCGGTGAGCCAGTTCACGCGCGGAACGTAAATGTCGGTTTCCGCTCCGATGTCCATCACTCGCGATTCCCCGCCGTTCAGCGGAGTCACAAAAACACGCACGATGGGATTCGCGCCGCCAGCCGCGGGATACCGCTCCTTCTCGGCCTCTCCGCTCGGCGACGAAAAATCGACCAGCGGATATTGCGAAACTCTGCGCTCATCCATTTCGAGATACGCAATCGCCGACGAATCCGGCGCCCACCAATACCCGTTTTTGCATTCCAACTCTTCTGGATATACCCAGTCCAGCTCGCCCCTGCGAATCTCCTCCGTACCGCCTTGAGTGATCGCTCGCTCCTTGCCATCGGCAAGATTCACGACCCAAACATTGTGATCGCGCACGAAACTTACGTACCTGCCATCGGGAGAAATCTTTGGATCGGCTATTGCCGCCTTGCCGGAAACCAGCGTGCGTCCCGTTTGCGACTTCGCATCCAGCCATGCCAGCGCCGTGGGGCCTTGAAACAAGATTCCAGCGCCATCCGGTGCCCATTGATATTGCGAAGGCGCGCGCCGTCCCAGCCCGGTGGCTTGCGTGGGTCTCGAGGTCTCCGCCGGCAGAATAGTTTCGAGTTTGTCAGCAGCAACAAGAAGCCGTCGTTCCCCGGACGCGGCGTCCATCGCCCAAAGCTCCGTCTTGGCTTCTTTGCCCAATCCTTTCGTTTCGAAATAACTGAGCTGCTTGCCGTCGGGAGTCCATGCAAGCCCTCGCGTCAATCGCCCGCTCAAACTCGGCTGCGAATAGATGCGTTCCACGGTAAGCGCTTTTCCTCCTGTGGGAAGGGGACCTGATTGCTGGGCGGTGGCGACGGGTGGCAGCCCCGCGCAAGCAACAATTCCATGGGCAAGCAGAAGCATGGACAACGATGGGTGCCGCGATCGCATGAATTCCTCCTAAAGGGGCCCTTCATCTTAACTTGTGCTTCATCCTCGACCAACTCGGCGGTGACAGCGATGGACACGGAGCGTCCGCCCAAGCTGGTGTGCCAACATCAACAGACAGGCTTGATGTAGTCTTTGACATCTTGACATCATTCATTCTTTATAACATCATTCTGACATGAGAACCACGCTATCCTTGGATGATGATGTTCTCGAAGAAGTACGCACATACGCTAAGAGCCGGGATGTCGCTATCGGCAAGGCTGTATCAGACCTCATACGGCGGGGATTGCACGCACCTTTGCAAACCCGCGTGGTCAACGGTTTTCACGTTGTCGAGTTACCGCCTGGCTCACCACCGGTGAGCATTGAGGACGTCAAAAAAATCCAGGATGAATTGGAGTGAAAGCCGGTTTCTTGCTGGACGTCAATGTCCTTGTCGCCATGGCTTGGCCCACCCATAGTGCCCACGAGAAAGTCCAGGAATGGCTTTCGCGCCACGCACGCGAGGGGTGGGCAACATGCCCGCTCACTCAGACTGGCTTCGTCCGCATTCTCTCGAATCCCGCGTTCTCTCCGAACGCGCTCACTCCGGCCCATGCTCTCGCCCTGCTACAAGCCAACCTTGGCCATCCTGCGCACAAGTTCTGGGCTGATGAAATCAGCTTCAACGATGCGCTTGAAGCGTTTCGTCCACGATTGGCGGGCCATCAACAAGTGGCCGATGCTTATTTGCTGGGACTGGCCATACACAAAAAATGTAAGCTCGCCAGCTTGGATCGTGGCCTGTTGACGCTGCTGCGGGAAAACAGCCGCGACCGAGACTCCATTGAGTTGATCTAACCGGCATCCGTTTGTGCGACTGAACGTGCCGGCGCGCCAGTGAAACACACTTTGCATCCGCTATCCGGGAGGCCAACGGAATTGCCGTCCGCCGAGCAAGTGCAAATGGAGATGGAAGACGGATTGGCCAGCGCCGGTGCCGTTGTTTAGGACGGTGCGGTAGCCGGCAAGGAGATTGCGTTCGCGCGCGAGCTGCGCGGCCACTAGTTGCAGCTTGCCGAGCACGGCTTGATCATCGATTGCGGCGTCGGTCAACGACTCGAAGTGCTTGCGCGGGCAAATGAGGATGTGCGTTGGCGCCTGGGGGCTGATGTCCTCGAAGGCGAAGAGATCGGGGTCTTCGTAGACCATCTTCGACGGAATTTTCTTCGCGGCGATCTTACAGAACAGACAGTCGGCGCTCATCGGTTCCCTCCTGCGGGTGAAACTTCATCGAGACGCGTCACAAACGGAGTAAAACCTTCCCGGCCGTGGAGCTGCTCGCCGAATTGGTGCGCGGCATCTTCGCCGGAGATTTTGCCGACGCGCACGCGATAAAACACCCCGTCGGGCGAATCATATTGCTGGATGAAAATGGGCGAGTATGTGGCGCTGAGGCGGTCGCGCAACCGCTCGGCGTTGGTGCGGTCGCGGAAAGCGCCGACTTGCACGGTAAAAAAACCGGCGGTGGGATCGACGCCGCCGAGAACTTCCACGCGCACGGGCACAACGCCTGCGCCAATCGAATCGACTTCGCGCGCAGCGGCGAGCGAAAGATCGATGATGCGATTGTCGACGAAGGGGCCGCGGTCGGTAATACGCACCACGGTGGATTTGCCATTGTTTAAGTTCGTGACGCGGACCATGGTTTCAAACGGGAGGGTGCGGTGTGCGGCGGTGAGTTTGTACATGTCGTAGACCTCGCCGTTTGAAGCGTGCCGCCCGTGAAACGGGACGCCGTACCAGGAGGCGTTGCCTTCTTCGGTGTAACCGGAAGGAGCAGGCATGGGCGCGGGTTTGGCGCGCTTCGGAGTCGGCACCGCTGTTGGCGGAGGCGCTGGAGTTTCTGGTACATCGGTGGAGCGCTTCGCGGCTTCTGCGTTTGTTGGGGGAGTTTCGGCGGGCTGCGTCGGGGGCGGTTGGCGGCGATCGGCGATTGGTTTGCGCGAGGCGCAGCCGATGGAATTAACACAGAGGAGGCAGAGAACGCAGAGGGCACTGAGAGGACAAAATCGCGAATGGGAAAAATTCTTAAGAGAACCAGAATGCCCCGTGGAAATGCGCCTTCGCAAACCCGTGCTGAAGAACACTGATACCCGCGAATTCTTCAAAGGGCCGCCTGCTTCATGAAGTTGGCGGATTCTCCGGAGGCTGTGCTGCGTTGCGCGCGGAGTTACGTGCTTCAATCTTGGACGCGGCCTCGGCGAGCTTTTCAGAAACTTCGCGCAAAAACTGGGCGGTGCGCTTTTCCGTTTCCGGCGCGACTTCTTCTCTTACAAAACTCTTCACGCGATCGAGTTCTTCGTCCACTCGCTTGCCGAAATCCTCGAAATTCTTGATGCTCTTGAGCCGCGCGAACTCTTCATCGATGTGCCTGCCGAACTCTTCGAATTTGTCCATAGCGCCAGTCCCCCGGAAAAATCGCCGGAAGGAGAAGAAGACCGGCGACTTGGGTATTATAGGAACGCGGTGTGCGGGTCGCAAGGAGGAGAATTGGCGCTTCCCTATCGGTGGCAGTGGCGCGTGGAAAAATGGAAAAACGCGGTGCGCACATTTTTTGGCGGAGGCGACCAGCAACCGCGGCCGAAAATCTGCCCGGCGTGCAATGCGCTGGTCGGAATCAACGCCACGCGCTGCCACGAGTGCGGAGCGAGCCTGCGATTTTCTCTCGCTGCCCTGAGCAAGAAATTTTCCGGACTCTTTGGCGAGCAGGAAACTCCCGTGACCACGGCGCTCCTGGTCGCAAATTTTCTGATGTTCGGAATCAGTTGGGTGGCGCTCGCTAACGAATCGGGAGGCGGCGGTTTTAAAATCCTGTGGGGTATGGGCGGCGAGGCGACTTACCGTTTGGGTGCTAGCCATTGGTACCCGATATTTTATGAACACCAGTGGTGGAGGCTTGCGACGGCCATGTTTTTGCATGGCGGCTTGATACACATCGGCTTCAACATGATGTCGTTGATGCAGCTCGGTCCCGCGCTGGAAGAGCTCTACGGTTCTGCTCGATACTTTTTCATGTACATGTTCACGGGCATGTTTGGCTTTCTGGTCAGCGCGACATTCCATAACTATTCGCTGGGAGCAAGCGGCGGACTCCTGGGGCTGGTTGGAGTAATGCTGGCGATCACCACGAAGCGCGGCGGAGCTTACATGCGCGACTTGCGGTCAAGATTGATCTCTTCGGTGGCCATCCTCTTTGTTCTCGGATTTTCGGGGGTGGGAATCGATAACTATGCCCACTTTGCTGGATTGGCTGCGGGGTTTGGACTTGGAAAATTGTTCGCCGATCGCCAGCCGATGAATTCGAGCGAGCGCCGAACCGCGTACGCGCTGGGGTGGCTTGCCGGTCTCGTTGTGGTTGCGAGCTTTGCTTTGATGATTCTGCATTATCGCGATGCGCTGCCCGGCAGGTAGTACTGAAATCCTGGAAGACCGGTGCGAGGCTGCGCTTTTGGCGCTCGAAGCATTTTCTAAGACTCCGGCGCCGAACACCCTGAAATCTGCGATACTCTAGTTGCTCTCTCTCATGGATCCACACTCCATCGTCGTCATCAGCCTGCACACGCCCAAGGAAAAAGTTTGGGGCGAGTTGCTGGCCATCGTGCCTTCGGGCATCACGCTGCGCGGCATCGATTTGAATTCCTTCGATCATTTCATCCGGCAGATCAATGAGCCGGATGGCGAGCGCATGGGCCTGCCCACGATTTTCTTTCCCATGAACCGCGTTGAGCGCATTTCTCTCGATGAACCTTCCGGGTCCATCCCTTCGATGAACGAGCTGTTCGCGCGCAAGGTGGGACGCACCCTTGCCGACTATCTCGCGCAATTCGCCTGAATTGCGTTATCCTGAATCACAATGAAAGGCCGCATCTGGACGGTTCCCAATCAAATAACTTTCTTGCGTCTCGGCTTCTTGCCGATTTTTCTGATGCTTATCGCCTACGATCGTTATCGATGGGCGCTGCTGGTTCTTGTGGTCTCCGGGCTTTCCGATGGAATTGATGGTTTGCTGGCGCGAAGCCTGAATCAGCGGTCGGCGCTCGGCGCTTATCTCGATCCCATCGCGGACAAACTTCTGCTTTCTTCTTCGTTCGTCCTTCTGGCGTTTAAGAAACAGCTGGCCTGGTGGCTCACCATTCTTGTTTTCAGCCGGGACGTGCTGATTCTGATTGTCGCCGTCGTGATTCTGCTGACCTCGGGCTACCGGCCTTTTCCGCCCAGTATTTACGGCAAGCTTACGACAGCTTCTGAAATCGTTCTCGTATTCCTGATCGTATTGGGCGCGGCATACCCCGACTACCACATCGGCGTTCTCGATCGCATATTCATTTATACGGTTACGGTTCTAAGCATCGTGTCCGGGTTCCACTATTCGTTCAGCACGGCCCGGCATCTCCACGGTTCCACACCAGAAGCAAAATAAAAACCGCAGATCATGTGGGGAGGAGCGCTATTTCTTCGCGGCTTCGTAGGCGCGGCCTAGCCAGCCGAGGGCGTCTTTCATGGCGGAAGCTTCGTCCAGTTCAAAGAAAAACCATCGTGCGCCGGACATGCCCGAAACGGTATCCACCCGGGGATCCTTCTCCAAGGAATTAAGAATGATTGGAGATGCGTCTGCGAACTTGAGCATGAGCGCCCTGGGCGATTTCATAGCGCGCGAACGCGGCAGGGCCGCAAAGATTTTTCCATCCCGGTAAAGCCCCTGGTAGCCGAACATGTTTTTCTTGGATACCCCGGACCAGCCGGAGACTTCTCCTTCGAGCATGGCGGAGAGTTCCTTCATCTCCTCATCAAGTGGAAACCATTTCGGCATCCTGGAGCGGCTGGATTTTGTTTTGGCTGCTTTTTTCTTGGATTTCATGGAACACCACTTCGCTTCGCGCTGTTGAATCCTATACGGGCATGGGTTTGGGACCGCCGGGAGGCAGAAGGAGCTTGGGTTCGGTGAGTGACTGGACCTGTTCGAGAGTGGCGTCGGGAGCGAGTTCGCGGAGGAGCAGACCGTCAGGAGTAATGTCGATGACGGCGAGTTCGGTAACGATGTGGTCGACAACTCCGACGCCGGTGAGAGGAAGCGAACATTTTTTCAGAATTTTCGGTTTATTGTCGCGGGTGGCGTGTTCCATGGCGATGAAGACGCGCTTGGCGCCGGCGACGAGATCCATGGCGCCGCCCATGCCTTTCAGCATTTTGCCGGGGATGGCCCAGTTGGCGAGTGTTCCCTTTTCATCGACCTGGAGCGCGCCGAGCACGGTGAGATCAACGTGGCCGCCGCGAATCATGGCAAAAGAATCGGCGGAAGAAAAATACGCACTGCCGGGAAGTTCGGTGACGGTTTCCTTTCCAGCGTTGATGAGGTCCGGATCAACTTCGGTTTCCAGCGGATAAGGACCGACGCCAAGCATGCCGTTTTCCGATTGCAAGATCACGTCCATCCCTTTAGGGACGTAGTTGGCGACGAGCGTGGGCATGCCAATGCCAAGATTGACGTAGTAGCCGTCGCGCAGTTCCAGAGCGATCCGACGCGCAATGCGTTCCCGTTTTTGTTCTTCGGTCAAAGGCATGGTTAGTTCGCAGTTCCCATCTCAACGTTTGCTCAACACTCTGAACCAGTTCATCACAAACACGTAAGTCACTAGGAGCGCGACAAGGATTTCGAGGATCATGCTTGACCAGTACAAAACTGGATTCTGTTCACGCGTCGCATACGCCCGCCCCTTCCAACCGCGAGCAAAGAATTTGCCCGTTCTCAGTTCACGGACAATCCTAACGAAGCCGAGTAAAACTGCCACAGCCACAAGCCCATACACAATAGCGAACATCTATGTCCTTCGCGCAGTGCGACGCTCGATGCGCTTTTCGTACTTGGGGCCCTGGAAAATGGCGTCGATGAAAATGCCGGGCGTATGAACTTGGTTGGGGTCGAGCTGGCCAAGCTCGACGAGTTCTTCAACTTCGGCGATGACGTAGTCGGCGGCGGTGGCCATCATGGGATTGAAGTTGCGCGCGGTCTTGCGGTAGATGAGGTTGCCCCAGCGGTCGCCTTTCCACGCTTTGATGAAGGCGAAATTGCCGCGGAGGGCGAGTTCGAGGACGAACTGGCGGCCGTCGAATTCGCGGGTTTCTTTTCCGTCGGCGACCATGGTGCCGTATCCGGTAGGGGTGTAGAACGCGGGGATGCCGGCGCCGCCGGCGCGCAAGCGCTCGGAGAAAGTGCCCTGGGGATTCAATTCCACTTGTAATTCTCCGCTGAGGACTAATTTCTCGAAAAGTTTGTTCTCGCCGACGTAGGTGGAGATCATCTTTTTGACCTGGCCCTGCTGGAGCAGCACGCTGATGCCGAAATCGTCGACGCCGGCATTGTTGCTCACGATGGTGAGGTCCTTGGTGCCCTTGCGGCGGACGGCGGCGATGAGGTTTTCCGGGATGCCGCAGAGGCCGAAGCCGCCCATGAGGATGGTGGCGCCGTCGTGGATTTTCTCGATGGCGACGTCGGCGGAGGCGATGCGTTTGTCCATACGGTGCTCCCAAGTGTTCGTGGCAGTTTACTTCATCCGGCGTTGGAGCTGGAACACGCAGTATGAAAGAAATGCTTA
>Ga0137418_10000277_pt1 | contig 44397 bp, 42 predicted proteins | sample CZODoug3_1_2_16f_FD_122242 | JGI IMG/M metagenome (GOLD analysis project Ga0137418, IMG submission 122242) | Vadose zone soil fungal communities from Angelo Coast Range Reserve, California, USA - CZODoug3_1_2_16fungal (Hybrid Assembly) | ecosystem: Environmental > Terrestrial > Soil > Vadose...
CGGCGACGACCGCCAGCGGGAACATCCAGAGCGGGATCATCACGGGGAAGTTGAACGGTGGGATGCCCGCGCATACGCCGACGGGGTAGCGATAGAGGTCCTGGTCGACACCGCCTGACACGTCGCGCAGGGTGCGGCCCTGCAACAGAGTCGGCGCCCCACACGCGAAGTCGACGACCTCGATGCCGCGCCGCACCTCGCCGCGAGATTCGTCGAGCGTCTTGCCGTGATGGCGCGTGATGATCGCCGCGAGATCCTCGAAGTGGTCTTCGAGCAGCGCCTTATAGCGGAACATCAGGCGCACGCGCTCCATGACCGCCGTGCGAGACCACGCCGGGTATGCCTTGAGGGCGGCCTGGACAGCCGCGTCCACCTCGCGGGTCCCAGACATCGGCACCTGTTCGATGACCTGGCCCGTCGCGGGGTTGTAGACCGGGAGCGAGGCGGCGCCGTTCGACGGCATTCGCCACTCGGATCCGATGAGGTTCGGGATCATCGCCTGTGAGCTCCTATGTTCCGGGCCGGTTGATCTCTTGTGCCATCTCTTGTGCCACCTGCTTCAGCTCAGGGCCCACCGCCATCTTCTCAAGCTCTTTGGAGAGACGTTCGAGCTCCTCGCCTCCGGCCATCATCTGCGTCAGCTCGGCAAGCGTGGTCTCCTGCTTCGTGTACGTGCCGACCAGGCGCCCGCGGTTGAGCAGGACGAACCTGTCTCCGACGGGATAGGCGTGATGAGGGTTGTGCGTGATGAAGATGACTCCAAGGCCCCGCTCTTTGGCCTGCACGACGTACTTGAGGACGATGCCGGACTGCCGGACGCCAAGGGCGGATGTCGGTTCGTCGAGGATCAGCACCTTGGCCCCAAAGTAAACGGCTCGCGCGATCGCGACCGCCTGGCGCTCCCCGCCGGACAGGGTGCCAACCGGCTGGTTGGGATCGCGGACGTCGATCCCCATCTTCCTCATCTCTTCACGCATGACTCGCTTCGCAAACCGCGCGTCCAGCTTGCTCGCCAGCCCGAAACCTACGGTCGGCTCCGAACCGAGGAAGAAGTTGCGCCAGATCGACATCAGCGGCACCGTGGCGAGGTCCTGGAATACGACCGAGATGCCGGCTGCGCGCGCGTCGCGCGGGCCGCCGAACCGGACCTTGGCCCCCTCGATGAGGAACTCGCCCTCGTCGTGCGGATGGACGCCCGACAGGATCTTGATCAGGGTGGACTTGCCGGCGCCGTTGTCGCCCAGCACGCACGTGACCTCGCCCGCGCGCACCTCCATCGAGATGTCCTTCAGCGCGATGACGCTGCCGAAGTATTTGCTCACGTGACGCACTTCGAGCAGCGGTGCCGTGTTGTTCTCGCTCATTGCCTTGTCAACGCCTCGCGGTCGCCGCGCGGCGTCTCACCAGGGTGTTCACGCCAACCGCGACGAAGAGGATCACACCGAGGAACGTGAAGTACCAGTTCGAGTCCCACCCGGCGAAGATGATGCCAATCTGCGCGAAGCCGATGACGAGCGCGCCGATCGATGCGCCGATCGCCGATCCGTAGCCGCCCGTCAACAGGCAGCCGCCGACGACCGCGGCGATGATGAAGAAGAATTCCTGTCCTACTCCCTGGCCGGTCTGTATGCCCTTGAAGCGCAGCGCGACCATGATCCCGACCAGGGCGGCCGCCATCGCCGTGCACATGAACAGGATGACCTTGGTCCGCGCGACGGGAACTCCCACCGCGCGAGCCGCATTGGCGTCGCCTCCCACCGCGTAGATCCAGTTTCCGAATGTCGTCTGCGTCAGCACCCAGGTCGCCACCACCGTGATCGCGATCCACCACAGCACCGCGTCCTGAAAGTTGTACGGCGCGAAGAACGTGCTGCCAAAGACGGACTGCGCGCTGGCGAATCCGGGCGCCTGGTCGGAGATGTCAAAGCGCACCTGGTTCGTGATGAGGAGCGTGACCCCGACGTTCACGCCGCGCAGGACGAAGAAGGTGGCGAGCGTGATGATGAAGCTCGGCAGCTTGGTCCTGACGACGAGGATTCCGTTCATCGCTCCGATGAGCGCCGCGAATACGAGCACGATCACGATGCCCACCCACACATTGATGTCGTAGCGCGTGATCAGCATGCCGAGGAGCAGGCCGCACGTGCCGATCATCACGCCGGCCGAAAGATCGAACTCGCCGCCGATCATGAGCAGGGCGACGGCCACCGCCATGATCCCGTAGGTCGATGCGGCGTCGGTCCAGTTCTGCATGCCCGCGACGGACGAGAACTTGTGACCGGGCGTGGCGTCAACGGTGGCGAAAAGCAGGTAGACCGCGACCGCGCCGATCAGCGCTCCCAGCTCCGGCCTCTGGAGCAGACGTACCAGCACGTTGACCGTGGCGACGCGTTCGTCGCCGGCGCCTACGGGGCGCGGAGTGGGCACCGGCTTGCTGGCCACGCTCATGGTTTTTTCACCTTGTAGATGGCGCTACCGGGCCGGACGATCCGGCCCGGTAGAGAGCCGTTTCAGTCTATCTAGTGCCCTGGCCGGTCAAGCTCGCGACCTTGGAGGCATTGCTCTTGTCGACGATGCCCGGGCCGCTCTTGACGATGTCGAAACCGCCGACGGTGTTCGCATTCAGCTTGAACAGCTTCAGGAAGACGATCGGCAGGTAACCCTGCAGGTACTGCTGCTGGTCGATCGCGAAGTCGATCTTTCCAGACTGGATGTCGGCGACCACGCCGGTGCTGATGTCGAAGGTTGCGATCTTCGCCTTCGAGTTGGCGCCGGTGACCGCCGCCTCGACGATGTTCTTGGCGACGTCAGGGTCGAGCGCGAGGATCGAGTCGATCGCGGTGTCCGCGCTCAGCGCGGCCTGTAGGGTGGCCGTCGCTGAGGAGACGTTTGACTTGGCGTTGTCGAGGACGAGGTCCTTCTCGTTTCCGCTGAAGCCGGTCTTGGCGCCCGCGCACCGGTCGCGGAGGCTGGTGCTCGTCGCCTCGTGGATGATGCAGAGCAGCTTGGTGCCGCCGTCCGCCTTCAGCCGGATGCCGGCCTGGGTGCCGGCCGCCGTCTCGGGCTGGCCGACGCAGGTGATTGCCCCGGAGTAGGCGATGTAGCTCTGTCCGCTCGCGGTGGTGCCGCAGTTGTTCATCAGGACCAACGGTATGCCGCTCGACGCGGCCTGCTTGGCGCAGTCGAGGACCGACTGGCTGTGCGGCGAGACGACGAGGCCGTCTGGCTTCGCGGTCACCGCGGCGCTGATGAACTGGCATTCCTGACTGTCGTCGTTGTTGCTGCCCTGGTAGTTGACCTGTACTCCGAGGTCAGATGCAGCTTGCTTCTCACCCTTCTGCACGACAGACCAGAACGTGCCGTTGTCGCCATGGGTGACGAAGTAAAAGCTCAGGCTCGAACCCGACGCGGCTGATGGCGAGCTGCTCGAGCCCGTTGGTCCGCTGCTGCATGCAGCGAAGATCAACAGTGCCGCGAGCCCGATGACTCCCTTGATTCGACTCATAGATTCAGTCCTCCTTCGACTGCTTTGATGTGCTGCTTGGCGCTGATCACTCGACGAAAGTACTCAAGACTCTGCCGCGCAGCCTCGAGTGGACCGTGGGCCGGCTCGGGCTCGGCGGTCAGCGCCGTGTCCTGCTCGAGCACGTACCAGCCGCGATATCCGGACTCCTGTAACCGACCGACAACCTCCTCGACGTCAAGGTCTCCCGCACCGATCGGGCGGTAAAGGCCGACCCTGACCCCTTCGGCATACGACAGCTCGCCGCCGCGCACGCGCGCCGCCACTTTCGCATCGACGTCTTTGAGATGCACGTGGATCACCCGCTCGCCCGCGTCGCGCGCGATCGCCGCCGGGTCGGCGCCGCCCAAAAACAGGTGCCCGGTGTCGAGACACAGCTCAACCGACGTGGTCTCCAGCAGCGTGAATATGTCCTCCTTGTTTGCGACGGCGGTGCCGGCGTGAGGATGAAAGGCAAGTCGAAGCCGGTGCGCGGAAGCGATCTCTTCGGCAGCCACCAGAGCCTCAGCGAGAGCGATCCAGTCTGCCGGTGCAAGGCGCCCTTTCGGTATCGTCGCGGTGCCGGGATAGCGGACGCCACGCCACCTATATCGCGTGGATGTGCCATCGTCAACTCGTCGCCTTCGGCCCCGCTGTTTGGAGCTGGCGAACGACTGCGACGGTGTCCTCAGGCTCTGGCCGGATGGTGTAGTCGGGATTGACATCGGCCGCGCGAATTCGTCCGTCTTGGCCGACGACGTAGCGGGCTGGCATCGGCAGGCGAAAGTCCGGCTCGTCGTGAAACTTGTCGAGTGTGTTGCCAAACGCCGCGTACAGCTTCTTCAGATCAGGCGGCAGCGTGAACGCAAGTCTGAACGCCTCGGCCACGCGAAGGTGGAAATCCGTCAGGACGTCGAACTCGAGCTTTGCGCGCCGGCGCACGGCGCGCCCGTACTGCCCCGGCTGCGGAGAGATCGCGATGAGCGAGGCGCCCAGCGCTCGAAGCTGTGGCCATACCGCTTGCAGAGCTTCCAGCTCCGTCATGCAGTAGGGTCACCAGTGCCCACGGAAGAACGTGATCACCAGTGGGCCTTCAGCCAGCAGGTCGACGGAGCGCACGAGCTGTCCATCCTGGTTGTCGAGCTCGAACGTCGGCGCCAGATCACCGACCTTGAGTGCGCGCTCGGCGAGCCCGGATCGCCGAAGCTCCTCGGTGGCCCGGTGCATGATCTCGATGCGCTCGCGGGAGACGTTGTACGGAGGCCCGCCGGACTCGAATGCCGCCTTGAATGCGTCTAGTTCTCGCTGGAGACTCATCGCTCACCTCGCCAATGCTGTGTCGGACACGCGTAAGATGCCGGAGCGACCGCTGATCGTCGCGTAGTATGTTCCGATCGGACTGATCGCGCGGCGCGATCACCGAAGTGCCATGGAACTGAGACACCTGCGCTACTTTCGGGCGGTGGCGGAGTCGAAGGGCTTCCGCGAGGCGGCCCGCCGGCTGCACGTCGTCCAACCTGCGCTCAGCCAGACCGTGTCCGATCTCGAGCGCGAGCTCGGCGTCCGACTTCTGACCCGCAACTCTCGCAGCGTCCGCCTGACCTCGGAAGGCGAGGTGTTCCTGAAGGAAGCCAATGAAATTCTTACCCACGCCGACCGCTCCGTCGAACTGGCTCGTGGGGCAGCGCGAGGCGAGATTGGTTCATTGTCCGTCGGCTTCTTGGGATCAGCGACCTCTTTCTTCCTGCCCCGGATCATCCGCGAGTACCGTCGGCGCTTCCCTGGGATTCGGCTCACACTGCGCGAGATGGCGCCAGCGCCTCAGATCGACGAGTTCCGCGCCGGACGACTGGACGTCGGGTTCACTCGACCCCTCCCAGCGGCGGACGGTGCCTGGCTTCGATCCGAGTGCGTATACCGCGATTCACTGATCGCCGTCCTCCCGAAAGGGCATCGGGCTTCGGCCCGCGCCATGGTGCCCGTGAAGCAATTGGTCGACGAACCGTTCGTCCTTTTCCATCGTGCGGGGGCCCCGGAACTCTTCGACGCGATCGTCGGCCTCTGCAGCCGCGCCGGGTTCACGCCACGCGTGGTCAATGAGGCCGACATGATGCAGACCGTTCTGACTCTGGTCGAGGCTGGTGAGGGCGTCGCGCTCGTTCCCGCCTGTGTGAGCAATCTGCGCGGTAGCGGTGTCGTCTTGCGGCCCGTTCAGCCCGACACCGTTCGCATCCCTCTGGTGATGGTCTGGCCCGCCGGGCACGAGAGCCCCGCGCTTGAATCGTTTTTGCGTCTCGTCCGGGAGCATGCGGAAACGATCAGAGGCATGCTCCCCGGACTGCGTCGGGGTTGACTCCGAGAAGCATCCACTCAGTTAGGTGTCGCTGCTCGGCATGCGCCGGCAGGCCCGTCGTTTGGATTGATTGATTGCCGAGACTGCAATTACGTCGGCAGCAGGACTGGTTCCACTGTTTCAGTCCCCTCCCCGGGGTAGCGCTTCACTGACTCACTGCAACTCAGCAGGAATGAACAGGATGATGCGGCGCGCGCTTCTATACTGCCGACGTGTACTCGTGCGCCGGTGGGAAGGGACGAAAACTAATTCGATGTAACTGCTTGTAATTCAAGTGGTGGCCCCAACGGGACCCGAACCATCGTTCCCGGATCACTGCTCGCTTTTCCCACGAATCAACGAGTTGCGGCGTGTTGAGTCAACGGGATGCGCAGGGGATGGAAATCTGGTCGGCGATCGCGCGCGTTTCCCACGCGAGTTTGGGCGCGAGATCTCGCTTGTGACTGGTCGTGATCCTCCGTGACGTCCGAGAGTGGATGCCTCCTCTCACGATGCATCGACTCGTGTCAGCCGTGGGGCAGCTCAAACGGCGACATGATCGGGAAGTTCCGCCACGCGGACATACGTACACTCGGGACGATGCTCCGCTCGATCACGTTCGCGACCTCTCCGCACTCGACGATTGTAGAGATCCTGCAGGGGCCGACCAAATTCGCGGACGTCTCATGAGCCAGATTGGCGGGTCGGTAGGCGCCTTCAGCAGCGCTCGCCACAGCAAAGGTTCCAGACCATGTGGCGCTCATCGTTCCACGCCCCGCGCCGGCCGCCGGGCGAATAAGTTCGCGAAGAGTAGCGCCCATGGTGGCGGGAGCCCCTTTTGCACACTGCCACACGGTGCGGAGTGAGGACCGTGACGAGAGCGCGTTCGGCACGATCCGGGAACCCGCGCCCAAGCCAAGAGGTACGCGAATTACAGGTGCGGGTCGCGGATTCTCCGTTCATCGGACTTTGGTCCTATAGGCCGTTCAGCGATTGCGGTTCGTTGGTACTTATGCTAAATGCGACCATGAGATTTTGTTCCCGCGCCTCCGCGGGCCCTGCGGCGCGCAGACTCGTCTGCCTACTGTTCGTGCTGCTGTCCGCGTGGGCAACCAATGGCGCCGCCGAGCAGGCACCGAAGACCGTTCTGCTGCTCTACGGCGAGGCGACGACTCTGCCGGGCGCCACGGCCCTCGATGAGGAGATCCGGACACAGCTGCCGGCGGCAGCGGGTCCGATTCACTTCTATACCGAGCATCTCGATGCGGCGTGGTTTCCGAACCCCGCGGTCCAGCGTGGGATCGCGGATGTCCTGCGACGAAAGTATAAAGGGCGGAAGATCGACCTCGTCATCGCCGCCGCCCCCGGCGCTCTTCAGTTCGCGCTGGGCCATCGGGCGGTGCTCTTCGGCGGCGCTCCCGTCGTCTTCGTGAGCCTACGGCCGCCAGGCGCGGTCTCTCCCGTTCCCGCCGACATCACCGGGACCTGGTTCTCCGTCGACTGGCAGGCCAACCTGGACCTCATCCTGAGGCTCCAGCCCGCCACCACCCGCGTCGTGGTCGTCTACGGCACGTCGGCCTTCGACCGGAACGAGACCGGGAAGATTCGCGATGCCTTCGTGGCCTACCGCGGCCGGCTCGAGCTCATCGAGCTGACCGATTTGCCGTTCGCCGACCTATTGAAGAAGGTCGCGGCCCTTCCCGACCGCACCGTGATCTTGTTCTATGTGCTGCTGCGCGACGGCGCGGGAGCCAACCACGTTCCGACGCACGCGCTGGCGGCGATCGCGCGCGCGACGCGGGTCGCCGTCTACGGCGTCAGCGACACGTTCATCGGCCACGGCATCGTCGGCGGCCACGTCCTCAGCTTCCGCGAGCACGGGCGGCAAGCGGCCGCCCTGGCGGCCCGCGTGCTGCGCGGAGAATCGCCGGGCCCGGCCGGCGCCGGTGACCTGGACCTCAACGTGGCAACGTTCGACGCGCACGAGCTGAAGCGCTGGGGGATCAGTGAGACTCGCCTGCCGCCGGGCAGCGTCGTCGTGAATCGAACCCCGTCGGTGTGGGAACTGTATCGATGGTACGTCGTCGGAGGACTGGCCGTCGCCGGCGTCGAAGCGCTGCTCATCGCCAGGCTGTTGGTGCAGCGCCGGCGCCACACTCTGACGCAGCAGGCCCTGGCGCTGAGCCTGCGCTTCGAGCGCCTCGTTGCCGAGACTTCGACCACGTTCGCCGCCACCCCTCTGGATGACGTCGAGGCCGTAGTACAAACGGCTCTCGGTCGGATCGTCGAAGAGCTCCAATGCGATCGGGCAAGCCTGTTCGAGTTCACGGACGATCGACGCGTCGTGCGGTTCGGGCTCTCGGTCGCCGCCCCCGGCGTCGTCCCACTTCCGACAATGATGCAGGCCGAGCGGTACCCCTGGACGCTCGGGACGCTGCGCCGGGGCGACGTCGTACGGTTCAGGTCACCCGAGCGGCTCCCCGACGACGCGGCGATCGACCGCGGAACCTTTCAGGAGCTCGGCACACGCTCGCTGGTGTGCGTCCCGCTGGAAGTCGGGCACGTGATCGTCGGTGGCATCTCGCTCGTGACCGTCCGGGCCGAGCGCGAGTGGCCGGATGCGTTGATCCCGCGGCTGCGGCTGCTGGGCGAGATCTTCGCCAACGCCCTCGTCCGCCGGCGCGCGAGCAATGCCATGTGGGAGAGCGAGACGCGATTCAGACTCGCCGCCGATAGCGCGCCGATCATGATGTGGACGTCCGACGCCGACGGCGGCTATACGTACTTCAACCGCGGCTGGCTCGATTTCACGGGCCGGAAGATGGAAGAGGAGCTGGGCGGCGGGTGGACGACGGGCGTGCATCCCGACGACCGCAAAGCTTGCCTCGACCTGTACCAGCGGGCGCTCGATGCGCGCGAGCCATTCACGATGGAGCACCGGCTGCGCCGCCGGGACGGCGCGTATCGCTGGCTCTTGGATCATGGCGTGCCGAGGTTCACGCCAGATGGTGCGTTCAGCGGCTACGTCGGCGCGTGCACCGACATCACGGAGACCAAGGCTGCGCACGCGACGTTGTTCGAAAGCCTGGCGCTTCGCAGCGCCATCTTCGCCTCGTTGTACGGACACGTGGCGGCTCTCGACAAGGACGGCGTCGTCGCCGCCGTCAATGCGTCGTGGACCGAGTTCGCGGCCGGCGGCTGGAACACGCCTCGATCCCCGGTTGGCGCGAACTACCTCGAGGCCTGCGCGCGAGCGGGCCACGTCGGCGCAGACGCGATGGCCAACGGCGTTCGCGCCGTTCTCGACGGCGAGTGTCTCCGAGCGACCCTGGAGTACGCGGCCCGCTCGGGCACCGAGGAGCGGTGGTTCGAGATGGCCGTGGAGCCCTCCCAGCATCCCAAGGGTGGCGCCATCGTCTCGCACGTGGACATCACGCAGCGGCGGAGGGCCGAGGCCGAGGCACGACGCCAGCGCGACGAGCTCGCCCACGCCCTGCGCGCCTCGACGCTGGGTGCGCTGGCAGGCTCGCTGGCCCACGAGATCAACCAGCCATTGACCGCGATCGTCGCCAACGCCCAGGCGGCTCGCTTGCTGGTCACCTATGGAACCGGCGACCAGCGAGAGCTGCGGGAGGCGCTGGCGGACATCGCCGCCGACGCCAAGCGGGCAGCCCAGGTCATTCGCCGGATGCGAGCGCTGTTCCGCAAGGAGCGGTCGGAATACAAGCCTGCAGACGTCAACGCGCTGATCGTAGAGGTGATGATGCTGCTGCGCGGCGAGCTGGAGTCGAAGGGCATCGGCGTGCAGCTCTCGCTGGCGAAGGACCTGCCCCCGGTGCTCGGGGACGCCATCCAGCTCCAGCAGGTGGTTCTCAACGTCGTGCTCAACGCCGCGGAAGCCATGGCGGATCGCTCGACCGGGCAGGCCTTCCTCAGCGTCGAGACCGCCGAGCATCATCCGGGCACCATCGAGATCTCGGTGCGCGACAGCGGTCCCGGCGTGAAGGACATCGACCTCGAGCGGATCTTCGAGCCGTTCGTCACCACCAAGAGCACAGGGCTGGGCATGGGACTGTCGATCAGTCGATCGATTCTCGACGCCCACGGTGGACGCATGTGGGCGACGCGTAACACCGAACATGGTCTGACCGTGCACATCGAGCTGTCGCACGAAGGGGAGGGTGCGGGACGACGATGAGCGATAGCATGGTGTACATCGTGGACGACAACGCCACGGTCTGCCGCGCCCTCTGCCGGCTGATGCAGGCCTCCGGGCTCGGTGCCATGTCATTCAGCTCGGCGCAGGCGTTCCTGGATCATCGCAGGGCCGACGAGCCGGGATGTCTGATCCTCGACATGCGCATGCCGGGGTTGAACGGCCTGGATCTGCAGACCCGGCTCGGAGAGGTCCAGGAGACGCTGCCCATCGTGTTCATCACCGGCCACGGTAACGTGCCCGCGAGCGTGCGCGCCATGAAGAACGGAGCCGTGGACTTCCTGCAGAAACCGTTCGGGGACGACAAGCTGCTCGCCGCCGTTCGGGGCGCGCTTGCGCTGAGTCGCGAGCGGCGTGCCAATTGGGCGATCCGCGTCGAAATCGAGCGCCGGGTGGGAACACTGACGCCCCGCGAGCGCCAGGTCTTCGAGACCGTCGTCAAGGGGCTCCTGAACAAGCAGATCGCCGGCGAGCTGGGCGCAGCCGAAAAGACGATCAAGATCCACCGCGGCCGCGTCATGCAGAAGATGCAGGCGAGCTCCGTGGCCGATCTCGTCCACATGGCCGAGCGTATCAACCTGCCCACCGGCTCGGATCCGCAGCGATAAAACTGCCTACGACCAAGGCCTGATCACGCTCGACAGCGTCTGAGTGTAGTGTCGGGCCATGTCGGGCCCAGTTCTGTAGTATCCCGAGATCCCTACGTCGGCAGCCGGCTCGTCGCTATCGTGGACGACGATACCTCGTTGCTTCGAGCGATGGGAAGGCTCGTGCGCGCGGCCGGTTTCGTCGTGAGGATCTTCGCCTCGGCGGAGGAGTTCCTGGAATCTGCATGGTGCTCGACGTATGCCTCGCCGGAATGGATGGCTTCCAGTTGCACGAACGACTACGCGCGCTGGGGGGGACACAGCCACCAGTGATCTTCATCACGGCGCACGATGACGTCGCCAACCGGGAGCGCGCACGGCGTGCGGGCGCCCTGCATGACCTGCGCAAGCCGTTCGACGACGCCGCGCTGATCGATGCGATCCGTCGAGCCGACTGCGCGAGCCCAGCCTGACCGGACCGCTGCCGAAGACAACATCGGCGAGCAAGAAGCGGGAACCCGCTCCCGCTCGCCGATCCGAGCCTCTGCATCTCGGCGTTTCAATGACTCTCGACGACCAACCGACCCGACGCTCCCTGCGGTCCCAGCGCACCGGCGATCCCTGACCGTCCGGACGAACCCGCAGCCCCCGCGATGCCCTGCGGTCCCTGCGGCCCTGCGGGCCCGACCGACCCGGCCGGCCCGGCCGGACCGTTCGGACCGGCGAACGTGTACCACTCCGCAGAACCAGGGATCCAGTAGTACCGCCTGGAGCCCGGGATCGTCGAGTTCTCGCCCGCATTCGTCGGCATCGGTCCGTAGGGCGAGCGATCCTCGGCGTAGCCGTCCTGGTACTTGAACAGCGGCGGCGGACCGCCGTAACCTCGCGGCGTCGCCGTCGATGCACATCCCGCGATCGCGATGGCAACGATCGCAACCGCTGCCATCTTCGTGAAGCATCCTCTCATGGCAATCACCTCCCCGAGTCGCTACTTCGCCTGGCCAAGCTGTGGCGACGCGCTGGCCTCGGCGCCTGCAGCCGGAATGACCTTCACTTCGACTCGACGATCGAGCTGCCAGCACTCCTCGGTCTTGGCCGCGCACTTGGGCGTCATCTGGCCGTACGCCCCGACCTCGATCGCGTCCGCCGGGACGCCGGCCGCGACGAGCGCGCTGCGAACGGCGTCGACGCGGCGCCGGCTCAGCGCCAGGTTGTGCCTGTTGGTGCCACGCGGATCCGTGTACGCCTCGAGCTCGACCTTGTATCCCGGACGGCTCTTCAGCACGGAGGCGAGGTCGGCGATCTTGCTCGCCTCGCTTTCGCGGATCTCGGCGCGGTTGAAATCGAACAGAACGTCGGAGAACGCCGTCCACACGAACTCGGCGCCCTTCGGTCCCACCGCTCCGACAGCACCGGCCTGTCCCTGGGGACCCATCTGGCCGGGCGCGCCGGCAATCCCCTGCGGCCCAGCTGCCCCGGCAGGCCCGGCAGGCCCGGCGACGCCTTGCGATCCGGACGGTCCATAGACCTTCCAGCCATCCGGTCCGCCCACGGGGCGGGCGGAACAGCCAGCGACGACGACAAGCGCAGCAGCGACGAACAGCACGCGTCTCATGGTTGTCTCCTCCTTCCGAGTGTCATCGCACTCGGCTGTCTCTGTTTATCGCAACACTCTCGTGCACGAAATACGATGAAGGGCGTAGGGCCGACGGTCGATAGCGCCACCGCGGCGCGAGCGACGCTCAGTCGCTGGTGTGTGTCGCCGATGCGGCCGATCCGCCGAGTCCCTGCCGATCGGGATCCCGCGCGCTCTCGCGATCCTCGTCTTCGACATACTGCCGGTCCACCGCGCGCTCCAGGAGCGACAGCTCCCGGCGCACGGCCGGCGCGCGGCTGGCCGGCAGTACCTCGAGGAGGTGCTCGAACATCGCGCTGAGGCGGCGCGGAATCTGGATGCTGCCGGCGCCGAAGGACCTGATCTCGCTGACGGCAAGCGTGACGAAGTCCTCCCAGTTCGGCGTCGCGTAGACCAGGCGCACCTGGCCGTGCGCATCGCGCATCGGTCCCGTATCGAGGTCACGCTGACCGAGGTGGGCGAGCAGGCGATGGATCTGATCGATCGCGAGGACGGCGGTGGTCGGATCGTTCACCGCCGGCGAGAGCGCGCGGGATGCGATGTCCACCATGATGCGGAACGCGAACGCCGGATCTTGCTCCAGCGTCCGCTCGTACCCGAACGCCACGCAATGGTACAGAGCACGCTCATTCACGCGCGCCGAGCCGGGATGGATCCGGAACAGCGGGTCGCCGTGGGCGACGAAATCGCCGACCTGGGGAATCAGCTCGAGGACGCAGCCGGCGCTACGTGCTAGCGCCACCAGCTCATGTTGGCCGAAGGCGAGAAACGTTCCCGAAGCGCCGACGTGAAGGATGATCCGCGGTGAGACGTTGCCGACCAGCCCCACCGCCACGGCCGCCGCGGCACCGCCGGCGTTCAGCAGATCCGGATAGACGCGGTCGACGACCCCGCGCGCCGTGTCCCAGAGCGACTGAAGAATGAATACCGGCCGCAGACCGGTGCCGAGCTGCTGCACGAACCAGAAGAAGACGGCGATGCTCACCAGCGTGAGGAGGACCGCCACCGTCACGAGCAGCTCCGGAACGCGGACGGTCTCGATCCGGCCGAGCGCAGCCAGCGTGAACGCGTACGCGAACACGAAGACCCCGACCGAGATCCTGAGCATCGGCCGCGCGAACACGAGGCTGATGATGCGCGGCGTGAGTTGACCGCTCGCGATCTGGACTGCGAGCAGCAGCCCGGACACCGCGAACACGATGAAGGTCAGCATCGACGAGGACAGGCCGCTCAAGATGGCCTGTGCGCCCTCGACGCTGAAGCCGAACCAGTGCCATTGCGTCCGCGTATCGAGCCAGAGGACGAGCCGCATGGCTGGGACGGCGGCCACCATCGCCAGCGCCGGGACGAACCAGAAGCTGGTCGCGACGAAGTGCCTCAGATGATAGCGCGGCAGCCACGTCACGGGCCCATTCCTCCGGAGGCGGGCACGACGTCAGCGCGCCGGCGCCGGACCGGTCTGGCGTCGCTCGCTCAGGCAGCGCTGGTAGCGGTCCTGGTCGATGCTCATCTGCGGCGGCCGGCCGCCAAAGCCCGGCGTCATCCGGCGCGCTTCGTCGAGGCAGTCGAGCGTCGTGCGGTCCGGCGCCTCGGCGCCGGCGGGCTGCGCCGATGGGGCATCGGATGTCGCGCAGCCCGCGCCGATCACCAGGAGTCCCGCGATCGCGAACAGCCAACGGACGAACCGCATGGCGTCACCGCCTCTCGGGCTCGGCGGCCGTACAAGCGCCGAAGACGACGAACGCGGTCTGATCCTCCACGACGGCGACCGCCATCTGCCCCGTCTTCTCGGCGACCGTCGCACTCCACGCGCGTCCCTGCTGGCCGCCCTGCAGGACGAGCCGATCGTTGACCCGCTCAACACTCTGGATCGGGGCAGTGCGGGTGTCGTCCGGAGAACTCAGCGACTTGGCCGCCGGGTTGACTCGGATGAAGCGCGGCAGGTTCGCCGTCTCGATCGTCGAGCGCTGGCAATCACCCTGCGCGCTGCACTCCACGACGTTGACCACGGCACAGAGCAGCAACGACGCCTGCTCAGCGAGTGCGGAGACGCCAGCGGCAAGTGTGAGCGCTGAGGCGAGAGCGATCGGAATCAGCACGCGCATGAGAAGTCCTCCCTATCTGACCGTGTAGCCGCGCCCCGCCAGGCAGGCATTGAGGGCACGGTTGTACGCATCCAAGCGCGACGCGCTCGCCTGCTGCGCCTGGCTCTGCTGCTGCGCGTACGCGTCCTGTTGCCCCGCATACTGATCCCGCGTCCGCATACCGCCGATGAGGCCACCCATCGCCGCGCCGGCGGCCGCCCCCTTTCCCGCATCTCCGGCGATGGCCCCGCCGACCGAGCCGACTGCCGCGCCGCGCAGGGCACCGCGGACCACACCGCGCCCAGGCGGCGGGGCGGAGGGCGGCGGCGCAGCGGGCATCGCCGCAGCCGAGGCCGGGTCAACGCCCGTCTGCTGCACGGCCCACTGATGGCATTCGCCGCGATCGCGCGACTCCTGCTGCGCGCTCTGCCCGTTGCTCGGATACGTGAACGTCTGTCCCGCGGCCGGGACGAGGCTTCCGCTCAGGAGCGTGAGCGCGACGCCGATCGCTCCGGCATTTCCGCGTGTGAGCCGCATGGTTTCCTCCTCCCACCGAGACGTGCACCGTCGACGACGCTGCACGATCGCACGCAGGCCCGTGAGCGAACCATGGGACTTTCGTCCCTCACCCGAAGGTCCGATCGTGGCGTCATCGAGTGCACGCTATCGTCGCGACGCAGTGATCGGTCGCTGGAGGGCCCAATGTTGATCCGAGTCGTGCCGATCATCGTCGTGGCCGCGTCTCTGTTGTTCCCGCTCACGTCGCCCGCCGCCGAGGATACGCCCGCCGCCGGCGTGGCGGATGCGGCGACGGTGCGGGGCATCGTGGACGCGATCGACCGGACTCTCGGCACTGTCGCGCTCCTGTGCCGCGAACGTGGCCTGCTGGTTCTCGAGGTGCGCGATTGTCGCGAACGTGGCCTGCTGGTTCTCGAGGTGCGCGATCCCGCGGAGCTTGACCTCGTCGGCGTCGGCGACCCCGTGATCGCGCAGTACTACCAGGCGGTCACGATCGAGGTCCCGGAATCGGGCTACCCGGCGTCGAGTAACCTCGTGCGCATCACCTACGCCCGCGCGCTCGCGGTCACCCTGGACACGCAGTGATGAGCGACGACGGCTCGCTGCTGCACACCGCCCGCGCCGCGCTCCACGATCTGGGGCCGTTGCTCCTCAAAGCCATTCTTCTCGTCGTCGCGCATGGCTGGTTCGCGGCTGCGCGCGCGACGGGAGGCCTTCCAGGTTCCACATGCGGACCGCGACAGGCGCCGACGCCTTCGCCCCAACGGGAGAGCAGATCATGAGCATCAGTCGAAGGATCGTCACGTGGCTCATGCTGTGCCTGGTGCTGGGGCCGCTGCTGCCCGCGACGGCGCAGGACGCAGCCAAGACGTTCAAGCCGGAAGAGCTGGATCAGCTGGTGGCGCCCATCGCGCTCCACCCCGACGCGCTGCTGGCCCAGATACTGATGGCCTCGACGTACCCATTGGAGGTCGTGCAGGCCGCGCGCCTCGTCAAGGAGAACCCCGGCTTGAAAGGTGATCCACTCAACGAGGCCCTCAAGCAACAGCCATGGGATGACAGCGTGAAGTCTCTGACGACGTTCCCGCAGGTGCTCGGGATGATGAGCGACAAGCTCGACTGGCTGGAGAAGCTTGGTGACGCCTTCCTCTCACAGCAACCGGAGCTCATGGCCGCCGTTCAGCGCTTGCGCGCACGCGCACAGGCCGAGGGGCAGCTCAAGAGCACACCGGAGCAGAACGTTATCGTCGAGCCCACCGCGTCGGTCGGGACGCCGCCCACGACGGTGCAGGTGCAGCCTGCTCCCACGACGGTACAGGTCGTCCAGGCGCCTCCGACAATCATCAAGATCGAGCCGGCGAATCCGCAAGTGATCCAGGTGCCGAGCTACGACCCCACGGTCGTGTACGGAGCCTGGCCCCCGGCGTACCCTCCCTATTACCCGTACCCGCCCGGCTACTTCGCCGCGGCGGCATTCACCTTCGGCGCCGGCATCGCCGTCGGCGCGGCTCTGTGGGGCGAGGCCGACTGGCATCACGGCGACGTCAACTACAACGCCAGCCAGGTCAACAACTTCACGAACAAGGTGAACAACTCTGACACCGCCCGCAATCGCGTCGAGCATTACTCGGGCGGCGCGGGAGCCGGACAGGGCGGACGCGGCAACTGGCAGCACAACCCCGAACACCGCAAAGGTGTGCAGTACCGGGACGCGAAGACGCAGCAGCGCTTCAACAAGACCGGACCTCCCAACGCCCAGGCGCGCGAGGCATTCCGCGGCCGGACGGCGTCGCAGCAACCGGCGCTCGGCCAGCAAGGCCCACGCGCGGCACAGCAACCGGCGCTCGGCCAGCAAGGCCCACGCGCGGCACAGCAACCGGCGCTCGGCCAGCAGGGCCCACGCGCGGCACAGCAATCAGCGCTCGGCCAGCAGGGCGAGCGCGGCGGCTTTGCTGATCGTGGCGGGTCCAGTCAGCCCGGCGGATTTCAAGGCAGCCGCCAAGCTGGGGCCTTCGAAGGGGTCGGCGGCGGCCGTGACGCTCAGAGCTTCAGCGATCGCGGCCGAGCCAGCCGCGAAAGTTTCAGCCGCTCCAGCGCCGGCGGTGGAGGCGCCCGCGGTGGTGGCGCCGCCCGCGGTGGCGGCGGTGGTGGTGGTGGCGGTGGTCGAAGCGGCGGCGGAGGACGTTCGGGAGGGCGGCGATGAAGACTCGGATAGGCTCCACGATTCTGATCGCGATCGTCGCACTGAGCCTCGTGCCGGCTCCACGCCTGGCCGCCGAGGTACCGGCACCGGCGAAGACGGACGCGCCGACTCAGGAGTCCGCCGCGCCAAAGCAGTCCACGGCGCCGAAACCGCCGCCGGTGCCGCCGAAGAGCTTCACGTTGCCCGAGGAGGCCGTGCGCTCACTCGTGGCCGCGCTGCGCGCCGGGGACACGCGCGCGCTCATCGGTGTCCTGGGCAGCGAGGGCCGCACGCTGGTCTCCTCGGGTGACGACGTCTCCGACAAACAGACCCGAGCGCGGTTCTTAGAAGCGTTCGACGCGGCGAACCAGCTTGTCAAGACGGAGACCGAGGCGACCCTTCGCGTGGGGCCTGACGAGTGGCCGTTTCCGATCCCGGTGGTGAAGACCGCCGACCGGTGGCGGTTCGACACGCGGCGAGGGCGGGAGGAGATCGTCGCGCGACGCATTGGACGGAACGAGCTGAACACGATGCAGGTCTGCCTCGCCTACGTGGACGCCCAGCGCGAGTACTTCTCCGAGGACCGCAACGGCGAGGGCATCCTCGAATACGCGCAGAAGTTCGCCAGTACTCCAGGCAAGCATGACGGCCTCTACTGGAGGACCAAGGCCGACGAGCCGACGAGCCCGCTGGGCGACTTCGTGGTCCGCGCCCACGCCGAGGGTTACCGGCGCGCGGCGAACCGCGAGCCGACACCGTACTGGGGCTATCTCTTCCGTGTCCTCACGGCCCAGGGGCCCGCCGCACCCGACGGCGCATACGACTACGTCGTGCGAGGCCACATGATCGCAGGCTTCGGGCTCGTCGCGTTCCCCGCCACGTACGGCGTGTCGGGCGTGATGACGTTCATCGTCAATCACGACGGTGTCGTGTACCAGAAGGACCTCGGGCCGACTACGAGGGCTACCGCCTCCGCGATCAGGCTGTTCAATCCGGATGCGACTTGGACGAAGGTCGACGTGCCCACCCAGGCAATCGCGGCCGCCCAGCCGCCGCAATGAGGAGAAAGGCATGAGTGCATTCGCAATCCTGAGCGCCGCCGGCCTGCTGGCGCTCGCGTTCGTACTGGCAGCGGCATGGCTCGCAGACACGTCGGCGCAGAACTGCCCGCCGCAGTTGGCCGAGGGGAAAGACGCGCTGGCGCGCACGACGGTGGGCGGGCAGAACGCCGACAAGCTGCCGCGCGCTCTCGCCGGCGCCCGCGACGAAGGGCAAGCATCTCGCAGCCAGGACATCGCGCGCGATCGAAACCCGACAGTGAACGCCGTATGAAGCGCTTCGTCGTCGATCGACACGGCCGCATCGTATTCCCCTTCAACTTCTTCCCTGCGCTCGACGTCTCTGTCTTCGAGGGGCTCGATCAATTCGAGGCGGTGATCAGACGCGATTTCGCGGACAAGGCGCGGACGCAGGCCGAGATCGTAGCGCGCCTCGACACCGGCGGCTATGCCGGGCGTTACGAGCTTCTGAGAGACCTCGCGACGAATCTCTTCTGGGCGAACCGCTACCTGATGACGATGTACGACAAGCGACCGACACGCTGGCGTGATGTTCCGCGGCGTCGCGGCGACGTGTTCCTGCCGGTCGTCGCTCCGATCGACCCCGGGCCGGCGAGCGCCGTCATCGAGACCGGTTACCGGTCTCTCTCCCCGACCTGGGACGCGGCCACCGAGCGGGCGATCTTCGGTCTGTTGATCGAGATTCTCAAGAACCGCGGAGCGGTCGAGCTCGACGCCCATGCGATCGTGCCCACGGTGGCGGAGGCCCTCGGCGATCGGCGCGCGCGCGTCTACGAGATCTCCGCGTACGACCCGGACTATCCGCGGTACAGCTACGACGACGTGGTGGGGTACCGCCACCGCGTGCCAGAGCTGGAAGCGCTGATGCGACACGCCATGGTGTTGCGCAGAGAGTTCCCATGGAATCTCGAGGGTACGCGCTGCGCCGCCCTCAAGGACCTCCGAGGCGACGAGGTCGTGCTGGTGCTCCACCCTCGAGCGGCCGAGGTGAGCCGGTTTCTCGACAGGATGAAGACACCGCCGACGCGCGCTCGATCGAATCCTGCTCCGGCGGTCGCGCACCGGCGCCCGCCCACGCTGGTGCCACCGGTCGACGTTCGGCGGCGTTTCACGGTCATGCCGCGCGTGGAGGCGCTCGCCGCCTGCCGGGGAGAACGCGTGTGCACGAACGAAGACCTCGTTCGCAACGCCGCTTACTGCTGGTCGCCGATGACCGCCCGCGACATCGCCCTGAAGACCGGCATCGAGCAGCGGACCTACACGGACATGGAGCTGGAGGAGCTGTCTCTGCAGGCGGCCCTGCAGGCCCTCGCGAAGTGCGGCCGCCAGCCGGAAGAATTCGGCGCGGTGCTCTTCTGCTCGTGCACGAGCACGAAGGCGATGCCGTCAGTCGCCGCCTGGCTCTCCGGGCGACTCGGCATGCTCCAGACGCATGCGTCGTGTGACCTCATCGCGGCCTGTGCGGGTCTGCCCTATGCCGTCGCCGAGGCCATTCGTCTGCTCGAGGAAACCAGGCGGCCGGTGCTCGTGGTCGCCGGCGAGAAATTCTCTGACAAGATCGGGACGGTCCGAGCCTCCCGCATGCTCTTCGGCGACGCCGCCGCGGCCCTCGTGATCGGCCCGGCGCCGGCGGGGGCGCCGCCGGACGTCGAGGTCTTCCAGACCTATGCGAGCGGCCCGATGAGCGAGGTCGAGTCGATCGTCTGGCCGAATCCCGATTTCGACAACAACGTGACGGTCTACGGCCCGGATGTCCGGGCGCTGGTCAAACGCTACATGGAGCAGATGATCGCAGAGCTGACGGCCCTTCCCCATCCCGATGGCCAGGGTGGCTCGCTGCTCGATGCCATCGAGCTGGTCGTTCCCCACCAGGCCAACAAGACGATGGTCACGGCCATCGCCGAGGCCGCCGGCCTCGCGCCCGAGCGCCTCTACTTCAACATCGAGCGGGTGGGAAACACCTCGTCCGCGAGCATCCCCCTCGCGCTGCAGGACGCCGTGCGCGACGGCGTCCTCACTCGTCCGATGCGGATCTTTGCCCCTGGCTTCGGCGCGGGGGCCGTCGGCGGCTACATCGTGGCGCGCATCGGTCCGGGAATCGTCGCATGAGGCGCCTGAAGCGGACTACTCAGGGTGCCGAGCAGGCGCCGAACATGAGGAATCCGCCGACCGGTGACAGCACCGCACCCGACATCGCGCCCGTCTTCTCGGTGACGGCGACACCCCAGGCTTTGCCGAGGGTCTCGACTTCCTCGCCGTGAATCATGAGCTGCCCGGCGCCGCGGCCGAACGAGGTGATGCGCGCGGTCCGCCCAGAGGCAGAGCCGCTGATGAGACCCTTGCCGACGTCGACCGTGACCACGGTCGGAAGGCTGACCGTCTGCGCGGTTCCGCGGACACACATCGCCGCGTCCTGGCACACGAACACCGCCTCGATCGTGCACTTCATGGGCTCCGAGCCATCGTACGGGGCGGCAAAGGCCACCGACGCGCCGACGAGAAGAGTGCCAACGAGCATCAGGGCTTTCACGCTGCGTCCTCCTATGCGGAGTGAGTGTCCGCGACATTCGACCATCGCAGGATCTGCCCCACCATCGGACCTTGGCCGTAGAACCGCGATGCCCCGCGGCATGGGCCGAACGTCTCATTGCCGGCGCCGCCGGCGCGTCGCTACTGTCCCGACATGGCCCGTCGAAGATCCGCCGCCGGGGTGTTCGTCTTCGCCGTCCTCCTGATGCTCGCCGTGACCTCACTCCACGCACAGGAGCGCGTCAGGATCGACGGGCAGGTTCAGTGGGTCGCGGGAAACAGAATGCAAGTCATGACCGGCGGCGGCAGCGTCGCGGTGGATCTGCGGCAGGCCGATCAGGCCGCGCACCGAGGGCTTCGCCCCGCCGAGCGCGTGATCGTCGATGGCTTCATCGCCGAGGACCGTCGCAGCATCGTCGCGCGTGAGATCTGGCGCATCGGCTATGATCAATCGGCCGGGCAAGCTCCCTGAGATCGCAAGCACGCCACAGACCGATGAACCGGAGCCGTGCGCGCTGACCGATGCTCGGTGTCCTCGCGGCGATCATCGCCCGCACGATGCTCGCGTCGCGAGCCGTGGCGCAGGAAACGATCCTCGACGAGGAGCCGCCTCCGTCCTCGGTGGAGCAGGAGATCACACCCATGGAGCGCTCTTTCAGGCTCCTCCCCGAGCGTCCGGTGCTCGTTCTTCCCCGGCTGAAGGAGCAGCTCAAGGACGCGCCGCCATTCTTCCGAGACACGAAGATCGACGTCAATCTGCGGACGTACTACCTGAACCAGAAGAAATTCGACGACAACCATGCCGAGGCCCTGGCGGGCGGCGGCGCGCTACGGCACGTCGCTGCTTCAAGAGGGGCAGCGCGGTTACGCCGTTCTCGGCCAGCTCTATGCCCGCGTGAAGCTCTTCGAGGGGCAGTTCCTGAGCCTCTATCGCCAGATCTACGACACGCCCTACATGAACCGGAACGACAGCCGCATGACGCCCAACACGTTCGAGGGATACAGCCTTCAGGGAACCCTCGGAGGCAAGGACGGCGAACCGGCGCTCAGGTATGGGGGAGGCGAAGTACGTCTGGTCTCTTCCGCACGACGTCGGGGTGCTGTTCGCGGCGCAGTACACGGACGAGCGCAGCGTGGGTGGCGACCTCCTCAAGGGCTACGGCTTCCGCACCGACCAGCTCGGCGTCAAGACCGAGGCGAGCTACGCGGGAGCCGTCCTCACGCTCGCCTATACGCGAGTCGGCGGCGGCACCGATATCCAAAAGCCGTGGAGCGGCAACCCAGGCTACACCAGCGCCATGGTGCAGAGCTTCGATCGCGCGGGTGAGCAGGCGTTCCTGGCCAACGCGTCGAACAGTACGGGAAGCCCGGGCACACGATCCAGGACGTTCGGTTGATCGCCACTACGACTTCCCCTCTTCTGAGCCGGGTCCACGACGCCCGCCCGTACGACGAACGTCCGATGGCCGGCGCGCGCCCCAGGGGATATGAAGAGCCGGGGGATCCTCGGAGCGAAAAGGAGGAGCGCGATGGACGCTGAACGGGCTCGTCTCACGGAGGCGCGCGTCAGCAAGAGCGCGGCGTGGCGGAAGTGGGGACCGTACCTCTCGGAGCGCCAGTGGGGAACGGTCCGCGAGGACTACAGCGAGGGCGGCGATGCCTGGCACTACTTCACGCACGACCAGGCACGCTCGCGCGCGTATCGCTGGGGCGAAGACGGCCTGGCGGGTATCTCGGACGACCACCAGCGCCTGTGCTTCGCCCTCGCCCTCTGGAACGGCCGCGATCCGATCCTCAAGGAGCGCCTGTTTGGCCTCAGCAACAGCGAAGGCAACCACGGCGAGGACGTCAAGGAGTACTACTTCTATCTCGACTCGACGCCGACCCACTCGTACATGAAGTACCTGTACAAGTATCCGCAGGCCGCCTACCCCTACAGCAACCTCGTGGACACCAGTCGCGGGCGGAGCCGCCGCGACTTCGAGTACGAGCTACTCGACACGGGCGTGTTCGACGACGACCGCTACTTCGACGTGTTCGTCGAGTACGCCAAGGCGTCGCCCGAGGACATCTGCGTGCAGATCACCGTGGAAAATCGCGGCCCGGAGCCGGCGACCCTGCACGTGCTGCCGACGCTGTGGTTCCGCAACACGTGGTCGTGGGGCGGCTCCGCCGCTCGCCCGGTACTTCGCCAGGCCGCGGCCGGCCCCGCGGGTAGCGCGCTCGCGGCCTCGCATCCCGACGTCGGCGAGCGGATGCTCTACGCGGAAGGCACGGCCTCGCTGCTCTTCACCGAGAACGAGACGAACACCCAGCGCCTGGCCGGCGTGCACAACCGCACGCCGTACGTCAAGGACGGGATCAACAACTACCTGCTCCACGCCCGGCAGGACGCCGTGAACCCGGAAAAGACGGGGACGAAAGCGTCTGTGCACTACACGCTCGAGCTGCCCGCGGGCGGGTCCCGGACGGTGCGCCTGCGACTGACGGACGCGGCGCCCGCGACGAGCGGGCTCGGCACCGCATTCGGCGAGGCCTTCGACGGCGTGATAGCCACCCGCCGCGTAGAGGCGGACGAGTTCTATGCTTCCGTCATCCCTTCCTCGCTGGACAAGGACGCGGCCAACGTCATGCGCCAAGCGCTCGCGGGCATGCTCTGGTCCAAGCAGTTCTTTTATTACGACGTCGACACGTGGCTTTCGGAACACGGCGCCGACCCATTCAACCCGAGACGCAGCGCGCCCCGCAACAGCCACTGGCACCATATGTACAACGGCGACATCATTTCGATGCCGGACAAGTGGGAATACCCGTGGTACGCGGCCTGGGATCTCGCCTTCCACACACTCGCGCTGACGCTGGTGGACGAGGACTTTGGCAAGCAGCAGCTGAGCCTCATGCTTGCCGAGAACTATCTCCACCCGAACGGCCAGCTCCCCGCCTACGAGTGGAACTTCGGCGACGTGAATCCCCCGGTGCACGCGTGGGCCACGATCTTCACCTACCGCCTGGAGGCGATCCGAAAGGGTCAGGGCGACCTCGACTGGCTCGAGCGCTCGTTCCAGAAACTGCTGCTCAACTTCACCTGGTGGCTGAACCGCAAGGACCGCGCCGGCAACAACGCCTTCGAGGGCGGTTTCCTCGGCCTCGACAACATCGGCGTCTTCGACCGGAGCGCGCCGCTGCCGACCGGCGGCTACCTCGAGCAGGCCGACGGCACCGCGTGGATGGCGCTCTTCTCGCAAAACATGCTCGAGATCTCCGCGGAGCTGGCGATGAGCCGGCCGGCCTACCTGCCGATGACGGAAAAGTTCCTGAGCCACTTCCTGTGGATCGCGACGGCCATGCTCCACGCCGGCGAGCACACGGGGATGTGGGATGAGCAGGATGGCTTCTTCTACGACGTGCTGCGACTGCCGGACGGCCGGGCACAGCGTCTGAAAGTGCGCTCCATGGTCGGCCTGCTCCCGCTCTGCGCGGTCACCGTCTTCGACGGGAAGGTGCTGGAGAAGTACCCTGAGGTCCGTCAACGCTTTCGCCGATTCCTCGAGACCCGTCCCGAGCTGAGGGCGTTCATCCATGATCCGGTCACCACCGGTCACGGAGGCCGGCACCTCGCCGCGGTCCTGAACGAGGCCAAGCTGCGCCGGGTGCTGACGACGATGCTCGACGAGCAGGAGTTCCTGAGCCCGTTTGGCATCCGGGCTCTCTCCCGTCACCACGCCGAGCACCCGTACGTGTTCAACCTCGCGGGGCAGGAGTACCGGGTGTCGTACCTCCCGGCGGAATCGGACACCGACATGTTCGGCGGCAATTCCAACTGGCGGGGACCGATCTGGATGCCCGTCAACATGCTGATCGTGCGGGCGCTGCTGCAGTACTACCTCTACTACGGCGACCGGTTCACCATCGAATGTCCCACCGGCTCCGGCCGGCACATGACGCTCTATCAGGTCGCCGAGGAGATCTCGGGCCGCCTGGCCAACATCTTCCTGCGCGACGCGAATGGCCGGCGGCCGGTGTACGGCGGCACCCGCAAGCTCCAGGAGGACCCGCACTGGCGCGACCTCATCCTGTTCTATGAATACTTCCACGGCGACAACGGCGCGGGGCTCGGGGCGAGCCATCAGACCGGATGGACCGGCGTCATCGCGCGCGCCATGCACCTGTTCGCGACCACCACCGCCCAGCAGGCTCTCGAGCTTGGCAAGAACGCGGGGGCCATCGAGACGGCGCCGCAGGCGACCGCGGCCCGTGGCCGGAGGTCCTGACATGTCCCTCGTCTACCCCTCGCTCTATCAGATCAACACGCGGGTGCTGCTGACCGGGCTGTCCCAGACGCTGGGACAGCCCGCCACGCTCGATGACATCCCGGACGCGGAGCTCGACCGCATCGCCGCGCTCGGCTTCGACTGGGTCTGGCTCCTCAGCGTGTGGCGCACCGGGTCCGCCGGCCAGCGCGTCTCGCGCGCGCATGCCGGGTGGCGCCACGAGTTCGAGGACACGCTGCCGGATCTGCACGAGGAAGATATCGCCGGCTCGGGGTTCGCGATCACCGGCTACACGGCGCATCCCGCAGTCGGCGGCCCCGCGGCGCTGGCGCGCATTCGCCAGCGGCTGCAGGCGCGCGGGCTCAAGCTGATGCTCGACTTCGTCCCGAACCACACGGCGCTGGATCACCCGTGGGTCGAGGACCACCCCGACTATTACGTCGGAGGAGGCGAGCTCGAGCAGACGCGGGCACCGCAGAACTACACGTGGGTCAAGCGCATGCGGGGTGACGTGCTACTGGCGCACGGCCGCGACCCTTACTTCGATGGCTGGCCCGATACGCTGCAGCTCGACTACGCGAATCCGGCGACGCAGGAGGCGATGATCGGCGAACTGCTGGTGATCGCCGAGCAGTGCGACGCCGTGCGCTGCGACATGGCGATGCTGGTTCTGCCGAAGGTCTTCGAACGCACCTGGGGCCGGCGACCGCCGCCGTTCTGGGCGCGGGCCATCCAGCGCGTGAGGAAGCAGGTGTCGGACTTCCGCTTCATGGCCGAGGTCTACTGGGACCTCGAGTGGACGATGATGCAGGAAGGCTTCGACTACGCGTACGACAAGCGCCTGTACGACCGCCTGCGCGAGGGACACGCGCGGCCCGTGCGAGAGCACCTGTGGGCGGGTCTCGACTACCAGAACCGGCTCGCGCGCTTCATGGAGAACCACGACGAGCCCAGGGCCGCCGCGACGTTTGCGTCCGGGGTGCACGAGGCCGCGGCCATCGTCACGTACCTGTCGCCGGGCTTGCGATTCTTCCACGAGGGGCAGCTCGAGGGACGGCGCAAGCGTATCTCGCCGCACCTGGTTCGCGCTCCGCGCGAGGCCGTCAACGGGACCCTGCAGCAGTTCTACGACAGCCTCTTGACGGTGCGGAGACGAGCAAGCGTCCGGGATGGAGAGTGGTGCCAGGTCACGTGCGCCCCCGCCTGGGACGGCAACTGGACCTCCGACTGCTTCATCGCCTGGTGCTGGCAAGGGCAGGACGGCCAGCGTCTCCTCGTGGCCGTCAACTATGCCGGCAACCAGAGCCAGTGCTACGTCCGTCTGCCGTTCGCGGACCTCGAGGGCCACTCGGTACAGCTCAAGGACCTGATGGGAGCCGCCACCTACGATCGCGACGGAGCCGACGTCCTCGCGCGCGGCCTCTTTCTGGACCTTCCGCCGTGGGGCTACCACGTCTTCGAGCTGACGGCGCTGTGACAAGGAGAAGATAATGACAACGGATGTTCCACGTCCCGTCCTGCAAGATAAGCGCGCGCTCGTCGTGGGCATCGCCAACGAGCATTCGATCGCGTACGGTTGCGCCAGCGCGTTCCGACAGCTCGGCGCCGAGCTCGCCATCACCTACCTCAACGAGAAGGCGAAGAGCTACGTCAAGCCGCTCGCCGACCAGCTGGGCGCCGCGATCTTCATGCCGCTCGACGTGTCGGTGCAGGGCCAGCTGGAGGCCGTCTTCGATGCCATCGACGCGACCTGGGGGCGACTCGACATGCTCGTTCACTCGATCGCCTTCGCTCCCAAGGAGGATCTCCAGGGCGGTCTGCTCGACTGTTCGGCCGGGGGCTTCGCCAAAGCGATGGACGTCTCGTGTCATTCGTTCGTGCGCATGGCCAAACGCGCCGCGGCGATGATGCCGGACGGCGGCACGATGTTCGCGATGAGCTATCACGGCGCCCAGAAGGTCGTGCCGAACTACAACGTGATGGGCCCCGTGAAGGCGGCCCTCGAAGCCTCGTGCCGCTACCTCGCGTACGAGCTGGGGCCCAAGAACATCCGCGTCCACGCGATCTCGCCGGGGCCGGTGAAGACGCGCGCGGCCTCGGGCCTCCGGGACTTCGACCTGATGCTCAACGAGGCCGTCCAGCGTGCGCCGCTCGGCGATCTCGTAGACATCATGGACGTCGGCTTCGCGTGTGCGTATCTGGCCACGCCGTACGCGCGCCGTCTCACCGGCGCCACCGTGTACGTCGACGGCGGCATCCATATCATGGCGTGAATCTCACCGATCATTTCTCGATCCGGCTGATCTTCGATCCCTGCAGCCCGAGACCCGCCATCAGCCCCTTCTGGTCGAAGAACACCGCGTAGATGTCGGACTGGATCGTCGAGGTGGTCAGCGCCCGGGCACCTCCGGTATCCAGAATCACGATGCTGGGCCCGCTGCCGAGCTCGAATCCGCCGCTGGTGTCGAGATACCGAAGGGCAGACTCGCTCATGAAGAACAGGGCGTAGCCAAACACCTGCACGCCGGCCTGAAGCCCGTACGAGGCTGCCACGGAGTTGTAGTAACCGGTCGTCCGGCCGCGCTGTCGGAGGGCGCCCTCGCCGTATTGGGCCCCGAGCAGAAACCCTGCCTTGACGATGTCGGGGAAGACCAGGATCCCTTTCGCCCGTTCGCTGAGGTTGCGGGCGTCTGGATTGCTCTTGAACAGCAGCCCGAGGGCATTGTCGACGCCGCGGTCGATCTCGCCGGCCGATCCCGCGACGACGGCCTGCGGCGTCCCGAGCACGGTGAGCGCGAGCACGAGGACCAGCAGACCGACCGCACTCCGCACGTTGAGCAGCATTATGGGTTCTCCTTGGCTCATCGGGACTTGATCAACGGGATCTCGCGCGCGAATTCGTAGTCCACGAGCGCGCGGAGCTTGTTCTCGATCTGGTAGAAGCGCGCGACCTTCTGGGGCGGCAACGCACCTCGCAATCGCGGCAGGTAGCCATTCAGCAGCGCCGCGTACGCCGTCTCGAGCGCCAGGAACTCTCCCACCAGCTGCGTCGCCGTCTCGTCGTTCATCGTCTGGTACGCGGCCCCATACACGCCGATGAGTTTGAAGACGCGGTCGTAGTGAGTGATCATGTCACTCTGATAGGCGTTGTAGACGGGCCAGAAGGACTTGGCCTCGCTTTCCGAGAGCTCGAGGGCCGTCGCCACCAGCAGTTTCTTGTCCGCCCGCACCTTTTCGCGTACCACGTCCATGGTATCGGCGGGCTTGTCCTGCGCGATGGCCACTCCGGTTGCCGGGCCGACCACCAGCACGCAGCCGATCAGCACGAAGGTGAGCTGCCACCACGTTCGGCGCGTCATATGGCTCTCCTGGTGTGAAGGTAGGCGACGCGGGCCACTCTGCGCGGCCGCGCCAGCTCCACCGCGGTGATCCGCACGCACCCCTGCTCGGCAAGCATCGTGACGATCGAGCGCACCGCGTCCTCCGACATGCCGAGGCGGCCCGCAAGCTCGGCCAGCGTGAGCTTCCCACCGGCGGCGGCGAGAACGTTCAGCGTCGCGTCGTCGACGTCGCGCCACCAGCTGTCCATCAGGCTGTCCCCTTGACGACGGTCCGCTCCACGACCATCGCGATACCCTGCCCGCCACCGATGCAGAGCGTGGCCAGCCCCAGGCGGCGCGACAAGCGCCGCATCCCGTGCATGAGCGTGACGAGGATGCGACAGCCGCTGGCGCCGATCGGATGTCCGAGCGCGATGGCGCCTCCCGAGACATTGGTGATCTCCGGCGGCAGCCGCAGGGCGCGGGCCACCGCCAGCGCCTGCGCGGCGAACGCCTCGTTCGCCTCGATCAGCTCCAGCTGCTCGATCTTGAGGCCCGCGCGCGCGAGGGCCTTTCCGACGGCGGCGATCGGCCCGGTCCCCATGATGGCCGGCTCGACGCCCGCCGAGGCATACGCGCGTACGCGCGCGAGCGGTGACACGCCGAGACGCTCTGCCTGGTCGGCGGCCATGAGCACGACGGCCGCCGCGCCGTCGTTGAGACCCGATGCGTTACCGGCGGTCACCGTGCCGTCCTTCTTGAAGGCGGGGCGCATCGTGGCCATCACGTCCGGCGCGGGCCGCGTCCTGGGATACTCGTCCACGTCGAAGACGAACGGCGGGCCCTTCTTCTGCGCGATCTCGATCGGTATGATCTCCTCGTCGAAGTGGCCCGCTTCGAGCGCCACGAGTGCGCGGCGGACACTCTCGGAGGCCAGGGCGTCCTGATCGGCCCGGGAGACGGCGCAACGCTCGGCGACGTTCTCCGCCGTGATCCCCATGTGCACGCCGCTGCCGGGGTCGAGCAGCCCGTCCTGAAGCATCGAGTCCACGAATGGCTCGTTGCCCATGCGGAGGCCCCATCGCGCCTTGCGCACGAGATACGGCGCGTTGCTCATGCTTTCCATGCCGCCCGCGACCACGACGTGGGCGTCGCCGGCGCTGATCGCCTGCGCACCGAGGGCGACCGCCTTGAGGCCCGAGCCGCAGACCTTGTTCACGGTGAAGGCCGGGATGTCCACGGGGATGCCGGCGTTGAGGCTGCATTGACGCGCGGGATTCTCACCGAGCCCGGCCTGCAGCACGTTGCCCATGATGACTTCACCAACCGCTTCGGGGCGCACGCCCGCGCGCTTGAGCGCTTCCTGGATGACGATGGTGCCGAGCTGCACGGCCGACAAGTCCTTGAGGGCGCCGCCGAAGGTCCCGATGGCGGTACGGCAGGCGGCGGCGATGACCACGTCGCGCATCACGCGACTCCTCCGAAGTCGACGGCGATCCGCTCGCTCGACTCGGTCTCGAGCACGTCGATGAGCGCACGGAGCAGGTCGGTCTCCGTGACGATGCCGGTCAGCTCGCCGCCGTCCACGACCGGCAGACCGCCGAACCTCCCGTCGAGCATGATCCGCGCCGCCTCGTCCACACGCATATGCGACGTGGCGGTGATCACGTTGTGCGTCATGATCTGCGCAACGGGGGTGCGGTCGTGGCTCACGCTCGCCGACCTGACGTCGCGGTCCGACACGATGCCGACCAGACGACGACCGTTCATGACGGGCAGCCGCCGGATCCGATGCTCGGCGAGCAGGTGGCGCGCTTCCCCGAGCGATGCGTCGGGGGTCACGGTGACCGGCGATCGGCTCATGATCTCGTTCAACAGGATGACGATCACGCGAGTGCCTCGCTGGTCAGCGGCATCGGGTGAACGTCGTCACGCACGATCAGGGGCGCTTCCGTGGCGGCCAGCACGTCCGCCACCGCCACGCCCGGCGCGAACTCCAGCAACGTCGCGCGCCCGTCTGGAAAGGCGATGACGGCGAGCTCGGTGACCACCAGATCCACCGGACGTACCGACGTGAGCGGCAATCGGCACCGCGGTACGATCTTCGATTTGCCTTTCGCGGTGTGCTGCATGGCGATCACCACTCGGCGCGCGCCGGAGACGAGGTCCATCGCGCCGCCCATGCCGGGCACCATCTTGCCGGGAATCGTCCAGTTCGCCAGCCGCCCGGTCACGTCGACCTCCAGTCCGCCGAGGACGGTCATGTCGACATGACCACCACGAATGAGACCGAACGACATGGCGCTGTCGAAGGTGGCGGCACCCGGCAGCGCGGTCACCGCCCGTCCGCCGGCGTCGGTCAGCCGGGCCTGGCGCATGCCTTCCTCGGGCACCGGGCCCGTGCCGATCAGGCCGTTCTCCGACTGGAAGAACACGTGCAGTCCGGCAGGGACGTAGTTCGCGACCAGCGTCGGGATCCCGATGCCGAGGTTGACGAGCATCCCGTCCCGCAGCTCCTGGGCGATCCGTCTGGCGATGATGGTGGGCGCGTCCATGACGATGCTCAATGCGCGACGAGGTAGTCGACCAGTGGGGCCGGAGTCACGACGTGATCGGGCGGAATCACACCGGTCGGGACGATGTGCTCGGCATCCACGATGACGGTGTCGGCGGCCATGGCGATGACCGGGTTGAAGTTGCGCGCGGTGAGCGCGTACTGGAGATTGCCGAGATAGTCGGCGAGGAACGCGCTCACGAGCGCGTACTCGGCGCGCAGCGCCGGCTCCACGAGGTACGTCGTACCGTCCAGCGTGATGGTGCGCTTGCCCTTCTCGACGACCGTGCCGATCCCGGTCACGGTCAGGACACCGCCAAGTCCGCACCCGCCAGCGCGGATGCGCTCGATGAGCGTGCCCTGGGGCACGAGATCCACGTGCGTCTTGCCGGTGATCATCTGCTGCTGCGTCTCGGGATTGAGCCCGATATGGCTCACGACGGCGCGCCGGACGAGCCCCGCCCTGATCAGCTTCCCGATGCCTACGCCGGGCATGGCGGTGTCGTTGGCGATCACGGTGAGCCCTCCGGTCCCCCGGCGCACGAGCTCGTCGATGAGGCGCTCCGGGGTGCCGACTCCCATGAAGCCGCCGATCATCACGCTCGCGCCGTCGGGGACCAGCGCCGCCGCCTGCTCCAGCGCAATCGTCTTCACGGCTCGACGACCTCCCGATGCGCCCTCATTGTGCGAGCCACCCACCGTCGACGGGCAGCGCGACGCCGCGGATCTGCGCGGCCACCTCGGAGCACAGAAATGCGACGGCACCGCCGATCTGATGCGGGGTCGCGAACTCGCCGGACGGCTGCTTGTCCGCGAGCAGCGTCCGCCTGGCCTGCTCGAGGGGCACGCGCTCCCGCGCGGCGAGATCCTCCACCTGCTGTTCCACCAGCGGCGTGAGGACCCACCCCGGACAGATGGCGTTGCACGTCACTCTGGTCGCGGCGGTCTCCAGTGCGACGACCTTGGTGAGCCCCAGCACGCCGTGCTTCGCCGCGACGTACGCGCCCTTGTGAACTGAGCCGACGAGGCCGTGCGTCGAGGCGATGTTGACGATCCGTCCCCAGTTCCGCCTGCGCATCCCGGGCAGTGCCGCCCGGATGCCGTGGAAGACCGCCGACAGATTGATCGCGAGGATGGCGTCCCAGCGGTCGACGGGAAAGTCCTCCACGGGCGCCGTGAACTGGATGCCCGCGTTGTTCACCAGGATGTCCACGGACCCGAGCTCACGCTCGGTCTGGGCGAGCATCGCCGCGATCTCGTCGGGTTTCGACACGTCGGCCGCGCTGTGGGAAACGGCCACGCCGTGGAGCGCGGCGATCTCCTTCTTCACGGCGGCGATCGCCTCCCGGGAGCCGAAACCGTTGAGCATCACCGCCGCCCCGTGTCCCGCGAGCGCCTCGGCGATTCCCAGACCGATCCCACTCGTCGATCCCGTCACGACAGCCACGCGTCCCTTCAGCATCATGTCGCGGGGCTCATGCGTCCCGTAAGGGCTCGCCGTCGATGTCGACGAAGACCAGGTGCGGGCGCTCGTCGCTGACGATCCACACCGCCGAAGCGACCGCGCCGGTCTGCCGATTGAGCCCCTGCCACACACCGCCACGCGAGTGGTAGTGCGGATCGCGGGTCTCGGTGTACTTGCACTCCTCGAACCCGTCGCGCGCGAGCGCGCTCACGACCTCCTCGGCCTCCGCGATCCAGCCCTGGGCAGGGCTCATCCAGCGCATCCGGCCAGTCTCACGCAGCTCGTTCAGGCACTCCGTCGGGTGCATGGGACCTCCTTCCCTCATGCGTGCGCCAGGCCTCGAGCGTGTGCTCGGCGATCATCCCCTCCTCGTCAGTCGGGATGACCCAGACCGACACGGCCGAGCGCGGGATCGAGATGCATGGCCCTCCGGCGCGATTGGCAGCCTCGTCCACTTCCAGCCCTAGCCAGCGCGAGCGCGCGCAGACACGCGCGCGGATCTCCGGTGAGTTCTCGCCGATGCCCGCCGTGAACACCAGCGCGTCGATGCCGTTCATCGCCGCCGCCAGGGAGCCGATCTCGCGCGCCACCCGGTAGACGAAGTAGTCCAGCGCGAGGCGGGCGTGCGCATCGCCGCTGGCGAGCAGATCGCGGACGTCGTTGGTGATGCCCGAGAGACCGCGCAGCCCGGCGCGCTGGTAGAGGAGATGCTCGACGTCCTTGGTGCTGTAGCCCTTCTCGGTCAGCAGATACAGCACCACACCGGGATCGAGCTGGCCGCACCGGGTGCCCATGGGCAGCCCGTCGAGCGCGGTGAAGCCCATCGTGCTGTCGACGCTCCGGCCCGCCTTGATCGCGCACATGCTGGAGCCGCTGCCAAGGTGGCACACGACCACGGCGCCGCGGGCGATCTCCGGCGCGACCGAGGGCAGACGCCGCGCGATGTACTCGTACGACAGCCCGTGGAAACCGTACCGCCGGACCCCTTCCTCATATAGGTCGTCAGGGAGGGCATACCGATCAGCCACCTCGGGGTGCCCGCGGTGAAAGGCGGTGTCGAAGCAGGCCACCTGAACGACCCCCGGATATCGCTCGGCCAGCGACCGCATCGGCCGCAGGTGGTGCGGCTGGTGGAGTGGGGCGAGCGGAACGAAGCGCTCGAGCGCGGCCAGCACGGTGGCGTCCACGATCACCGGCGCCGAGTAGCGGGGACCCCCGTGCGCCACCCGGTGACCCACGGCGACCAGGTTGCTCCCGGCATACTTCTCCCGCAGCCAGGCGCCCACGCGGCCCATGGCGGCAGCGACGTCCGCAATCTCAGCAGGGGCGAACGTCTGATCCGCCAGGGTCGCGCCGCCATCGTCGCGGGCGCGGAGCCGCGGGTGCGTGCCGATGCCGTCGACCTGGCCCCGGGAAACCAGTGCCGGCGTGGGGGCCTCGGCGATGGAGTACACGCAGAACTTCAGACTCGACGAGCCGGCGTTGACGACGAGCAGCAGGTCCATGACGCGGCTCAGGCCGCGACCGCGGCGCGCAGCCGCCGCGCGTGCGCATAGAGCGCCGCCACCACGCACGACGCCAGCCGCGTACGCTCGCTGTCGGCGCGGCTGGTCAGGATGATCGGCACGCGCGCACCGAGCACGATGCCGGCGGCGTCGGCTCGCGACAAGAAATTGAGGTTCTTGACCAGGATGTTGCCCGCCTCGAGGTCCGGCACCACGAGCACGTCGGGATCGCCGGCGACCGGCGAGACGATGTTCTTCGTGCGCGCCGCCTCCGCGCTGATGGCGTTGTCGAACGCGAGGGGACCGTCCAGAAGGCCGCCCTCGATCTGGCCACGGTCGGCCATCTTGCACAGCGCCGCCGCGTCGATGGTGGACGGGATCTTGCTCGTCACCGTCTCGACGGCCGACAGGATGGCGACCTTGGGCCGCTCGACGCCGAGGGCGCGCATGAAATCGATCGCGTTCTGGATGATGTCGCGCTTGTCATCGAGCGTCGGGAAGATGTTGACCGCCGCGTCGGTGATCGTGAGGACCTTGTGATAGGTCGGCACGTCCATGACGAAGGCGTGGCTCACGCGCCGGCTCGTGCGCAGGCCGGTGTCCTTCCTCACGACCTCGCTCATGAGCTCGTCGGTGTGGAGGCTGCCCTTCATCAACACCTCGGCCCGGCCCTGGCGCACGAGCTCCACCGCGCGCGCCGCGCTTGCCTGGCTGTGGGCGGCGTCCTCGATCGGAAAGGCATCGATGTCGAGTCTGAGATCCTTCGCGACCCGGCGGATCCGGTCGGCGGGACCGACGAGGATGGGCTGGACGACGCCCGCGCGCGCGGCGCTGATCACGGCTCCCAGCGAGGCGTCATCGCATGGATGCGCGACGGCTGCCGTGATCGGGAGAATGTCCTTGCAGCGGGCGAGAACTCGCTCGTACTTGCCCGTGCCATGTGACTCGGTCATGCGTTTCCTCCGCGCGATCCCGTTCCGGCCGAAATCGCCTCCATGAGGATGGACTCGACGCGGGCCAGGCGGTCCTTGCGCGCCGGACTCAGCTCCCCTTTGGCGGACAACACTCTGCGCACCGCGTCCATCGCCGCATCCCGCTCCGGCTGCGTGGGCAGGAGCTTCGGCAGAGACGCCAGCGCCTCCGCCTCGTCGAGGAGCAGCATGAAACACTGGTTCTTGAACAGCTCGCGGCGCTCCGCCGCCGGCAGCCGCTCGCCGAGCAGCTCGCCGTACTCGTCACGAACGCGCTCGAGCATCTTGAAGCCGCGTGTGTCCACCATCGCCTCGTCGCTGCCGGCGTAGAAGAGGATCCGCACGGCCGCCTCGCGAATCCCCCCCTGGGCGAATCGTGATCGCAGCGCCGTGATCTTCTGGCCGACCAGCGTTTCGTAAGCGTCGTCGCGGGCGGCGCGGGATTCTTGCCGCGGCGCCAGCCCTTCGGCGAGGCCGACCATGGCCTGGAGCCACGGCGAGGTGTAGATGGCATTGAAGGTCAGCTCGACCATCCGGTCGCGCGCGTCTCGATAGCCGTCGAGCGCGCGCTCGATGTTCTCGGACATCTGACGCTCGAGCGCCACGAACGGATTGTCGGCCGCCACCGGCCGACGCTGAGCGCGGACCTGCTCTGCGAGGCGCTCGACAGAGCGCATCCAGGGGTTCCGATCCGACCAGAGGTAGTGTTGCATCCGGCTGGGATGCAGGCGCCGCCCTGCCGCTGCCGACGCCTCGCTGATCCACGGCTTGATCAGCGGACTCACGAACGTGCGATACAGCCCCTCGTTGATCTCTGAGACGCGTGCCACCACCGAGAACGGTCGCTCGTCCTCACGCGTGTCCTCGAGAGCGCGGATGTCGTCCAGGGTGCGTCGCGCGAAGCGCACCAGGTAGCGACCGGGAATCAGCTCGCTCCCGGGCGCATCGGGGTTTTTGTCCTCGATGAGCATCTCCCAGAGGCCCGGCGGGAGCAGCTCGATCAGGTCCAGCCCCGCCACGATCTCCGCGTGCTCGCGCTGCGCGACCTTGCCCGAGACGAAGATGCCGAGGTGGCCGATGTCGTGATGCAGGAGATAGACGATCGTCTGCTCGCGCGCGACGATCTCGCGATCCGTGGCGTAGCAGTCGAGGATCCAGTTCAGGGCCTGCTGCGGCGGGGTGATGTCATCGCCCCACGAGGCGAACACGACGACCGGCGACTTGATGTTGCGCAGGTCGATGCGCTTGCCCGTGGACGTCACGATCCCACCGCCGGAGAGCTTGTTGCCGACGAAGAGGTTGTCCACGATGAATCGCATCTCCTCTTCGTTCATGAGGAAGAATCCGCCCCACCAGCGCTCGAACTCGAGATAGCGCGGACCCTCGGTGTCGATCTTCGAGTACAGGTTGTACTGCTTGGTCCACAGCGTGTTGGATGGGTTCAGGCTCTCGAAGTTGGCGACGACGTGGGCGCCGTCGAAGATTCCATTGCCGAGGTCGCCGGCAAATGAGGCCAGCCACGAGCCCCCGAGCAGTCCGCCGCTGTAGCGCATGGGATTCTGCGTGCCCTTGCCCGACCAGTAGGACAGGGGCGCGCCGGCGAGCAGGATCGGACCCATCAGCTCCGGCGCCGCCGCGCTGAGCATCATCACCGCCCAGCCCGCCTGGCAATTCCCGACGATGCAGGGGCGCCCGTCGGCCGCCGGGTGCAGCTCGGCGACCTTCTGAAGGAAGCGACCTTCGGCGCGTCCCACGTCTTCGAGCGTCTGACCCGGTTCGGGATCGGGGCGGAAGCCGACGAAATAGCACGGATGGCCGGCGCGCATGGCGACGCCGATCTCGCTGTCCACCTTGAAGCCGCCGATGCCGGGCCCGTGGCCCGCGCGCGGATCGAAGACGACGAACGGGCGCTTGCGCGGATCGACAGTCATTCCGTCCAGCGGCACCACGCGCAGCAGGAAGTAATTCACCGGCCGCTCGAGCGTCCGCCCGTCCAGGACCATTTCGTGGCCGAAGACCAGGAGGGGTGGCTTGCCTCGCTCCTCGTGCTCGAGGAACGTGTTGCCGCGCTGCCGCATGACGTCCCAGAAGAGGATCGTGCGCTGGCAGGCGTCCACCCAGTAGCTCCAGGCGGCCTGCCAGTCGGCGAGCCGCGCGTCGGGCACGGGCCACGTGATCGGGCCGGCCGGCCACGTCATGCCCTCGGCGCCATTCGCACTCGGCCAGACCTTCGTCATCCAGTCTTGCCAGAGCTCGATGGGCCCGCGCACCGCATCGGCCGGCCAGCCGGTCGTGCCAGTCGCCTTCCCCGCCGGCCAGATGGTCTGCATCCAGTTCTGCCACAGCTCGGACGACGACCGGAAGAAGTCGGCGGCGGTCCAGCCAGCGGCGAAATGCTTCTCGGTGTCAGCGCTCATGGCCCGGTTCCCTTTCGAGGAATATCTCGATCGACGAAATTTCTTATCGCAGGTCCGCCGCGACCGGAAAATCAGACCTTCTGCCTAGGCCGTCTCCCGATTCGGGCGTATTGATCCAATCCGCGAGCAGTGAGTAGGCGACGGCGAGCACGGCCGGCCCCACGAAGATTCCGACGACTCCGAAGGCCAGCAAACCGCCGGCGACCGAGACGAAGACCAACAGCAGCGGTAGGTCGGCGCCCTTGCGGATGAGGATCGGGCGCACGACGTTGTCGATGCTGATGACGAAGAGCGACCAGATGAGCAGCGCCGTGCCCCAGCCGCCGGCGCCGGACCAGTACGTCCAGAACACGGCGAGGGCGAGCACCGGCCCCGCTCCGATCTGGGAGACGCAGAGTAGGAACACGAGCGCCGTGAGCATCCCGGCAAACGGCACGCCGACGACAAATAGACCGGCGGCCGCCAGGCCCGCCTGAATCAGCGCGGTGACGACGATCCCCAGCGCCACGCTGCGGATCGCCTGCGCGGCGAGCCGGGCGGAGTGCTCGCCGCGCGCGCCCGCCAGCCGGCGGGCGAAGCGGCGAGCGGCGCCCGCAGCCGTCTCGCCCGAGGCATAGAGGATCGCCGCGAACAGGACGACGAGAAGGAACTGCACCATGAGCAGCCCGAGACTCCCGACCATGCGCACGACCCAGCCGATGGCGGGTCTGGTGTACGGCGCGAGCCGGGCGGCGACCTCCGCCGGAGGTACGGCGGCGGCATCGCTCCACTTCGCGGCCAGGTGCGGACCGACGATGGGCACGTGGGCAAGCCAGTGCGGAGGCGACGGCACAGCCGACGTCGCGAGCGACTGCAGCCAGTCGACGATGTCGTGCGCGTGATTCACGATCGTCAAGAGCGCCAGCGTGAGCGGCACGATGAAGCCGAGCAGCATGAGCAGGGTCATCACGGCCACGGCCAGTCCCCGACGACCCCACAGCATCGACTCCACGCGCAGCATGAGAGGCCACGTCGCGATGACGATGGTGACGGCCCACAACGCCGCCGGCAGAAACGGCTGGAGGACCCAGAAGCTGGTGAGACTCAGCCCGGCGACGAACGAGACAGCCAGCGTGACGCGAACCGGATCACGGGACGCGAGCGTATCCATCACTGTCCTGCCAGCCTCCGCCCAGCGCCTTGTAGATCCTCACCACGGCCAGCATCTCGTCACGTCGCGTGCGCACGAGCCCGAGCTCCGAGTCGAACAGCTGGCGCTCGCTGTCGAGCACCTCGAGATAGCTCGAGATTCCGCCACGGTAGCGGGTGTTGGCGAGGCGCGTCGTTTCGCGCGAGGCCACGACGAGCGCTTCCTGCTCGAGCCGGAACTCCTGGCGCTTGCGGTACTCCACGAGCCCGTCCGCCACCTCGCGAAACGCCTGGAGGATCGTCTGGCGGTACCGGGCGAGCGCCTCCTCGACGCGCGCCCGGGCGGCGTCCACGCCTGCCCCGATGCGCCCGGCGGTGAAGATCGGCAGGGTGATCGAGGGGCCGATCGCGAACAGGCCCTGCGGCCCGATCTTCGATCCGTCGAGCGAGAGGCCGCCGGCGGCGGCGGCGCCGCTGAGGAAGACGCGCGGGAAGTAGTCGGCCTTCGCGACGCCGATCCGCGCGGTGGCCGCGTGCAGCTCGGCCTCCGCCTGCTGGATGTCCGGCCGTCGCTCGAGCAGCGCCGACGGCACCCCCGGCGGCGCCGGCGGCGCGGCGAACTGCTCGCCGACGGGGCGTCCGCGGGGCATGGCCGCTGGACTCTGGCCGAGGAGCACGCTGAGCGCGTTCTCCGTCTGTTCGATGGCGCGCTCAGCGTCGGTGACGACTTCAGCGGCCTGCGCGACGAGTATCTCGGCCTGGTGCACGTCGATCAGCGCCGCCACGCCGCCGGCCGCGCGCATCTTCACCAAGCGCAGCGCGTCCTGGCGGCTGGCCAGCGTCCGAAGCCCGATGTCGCGCTCGAGGTCGAGCGCGCGAAGGAAGAAATACGTGGAGGCGACGTCGCTCACGAGCGTCGTGACCACGAAACGCCGCGCCTGCTCGGTGGCCAGCAGCTCGGCGCGCGCAGCCTCGGTGCCGCGCCGGAAGCGGCCCCAGAAGTCGAGCTCGAAGCCGATGTCGAACCCACCGGTCCCGGCGAGCGTGTCCCCGAACTGGAGCGGCGACCGGCGGCCCTCGATGTGCGACCACGTCCCCGAGGCGGACGCATTGACGAACGGGAACTGGAACGAGCGCACGATCGTCACCTGGGCGCGCGCATCCAGAATGCGCGCCGCCGCAATACGCAGGTCGTAGTTCTCGCGCAGGGCGATCTTGATCAGGTCGCGGAGGATCTCGTCCTGGAAGAGGTTCCACCACGCCACGTCGGCGAGGGACTCGATCGCGCCAGCATCGCCGGGCGCCGCGCCACGGAAGGACGGCGGCGTCGGCACAGGCGGCCGAGTGTAGTCGGGACCCAAGGTGCAGCCTGTCAGCACGAGCGCCGCTGCCACGAGCACGCAGCACCTCACGCGTGCTGCTCCGTGGGCACATGGCCGGGCGGCGGCTCCGGCACCGCGGGCTGCATCGCCGCCGCCCGCCGTCGGCCGAGCCGCTCGACGAACGCGAAGTTGCCGGGAATGAGGAAGACGCCGAGCGACGTGGCGACCAGCATTCCCCAGAACACCGCCGTGCCCATGACGTTCTGAGCACCGGCGCCGGCCCCGCTCGCACGGATCAATGGCACCACGCCGAGGATGAACGCGAACGCCGTCATGAGAATCGGGCGGAACCGCAGGCGGGCCGACTCCAGGGCCGCCTCCTCGACCGACTTGCCTTCGTCGTGCTTGGCTTTCGCGAACTCGACGATGAGGATGGCGTTCTTGGCCGCCAGCCCGATCAGCATGATGTTGCCGATCTGCACGTAGACGTTGTTGTCGTAGCCGAGGAGCCAGACACCGAAGAACGCGCCGAGGGCGACCAGCGGCGAGCCGAGCAGCACCGCCCACGGCAGCCGCCAGCTCTCGTACATCGCGGCCAGCAGCAGGAAGACAAAGACGATGGCCAGGATGAACGTCGGCGCGGCGGGCGGCGCGACCTTCTCCTGGTATGACAGCTGGGCGTACGCGTAGCCCATCTCCTTGGGCATCGTCTTCCGGAAGACGTCCTCCAGGGCGGCCAGCGCCTGCCCGGAGCTGAAGCCACGCGCCGGCGTTCCCTGGATCTCGACCGAGCGCAGCAGGTTGAACCGGGTGGTGATCTCGGTGCCCGGCACCGACGTGATGGTGACGAGCGTCGAGAGCGGGATCATCGTATTGGTCGTTTGGCTGCGAACGTAGACGTCACCGATGTCCGCGGGTCGGCGCCGGTAGTCGGCGTCCGCCTGGACGTACACGCGATAGAGCCGGCCGAACCGGTTGAAGTCGTTCACGTAGGAGCCGCCCATCGCCGCGGACATCGTCTGGAAGACGTCGTTGACCGGCACGCCAAGCGAGCGGGCCTTCTCGCGGTCCAGCTCGACCTTGACCTGTGGGTACGTCGGATCGAAGGACGTGAACAGGGTCGCCAGCTCGGGCCGCTGGCGAGCCGCCGCCAGGAACTCTCGCGTGCGGGCGCCGAGCTGCTCCACGGTGATGTTCCCGCTGAGGTCCTGGATGAGGAAGTTGAAGCCGGCCGCGGCGCCGAAGCCGGACAGGGTCGGGATGTTGAACGGGAACGCGATCGCCTCGGCGATCTGTGAGAGCTCGCGCTGCAGATGCAGCATGATGCCCTTCACATGCAGCGCCTCGCCGTGCCGCTCCTCCCACGGCTTGAGACGGGCGAAGACGGTGCCGAAGTTCGGCTGGTAGGTGCTCGTCACGACGCCGAAGCCGCCGATGGTCTGGAAGGACTCGATGCCTTCCGTCTTCGCCAGAATCTCTTCCACCCGGCGCAGCACCGCGTTCGTTCGCTCGAGGGAGGCGCCCGGCGGCAACTGGACACTGATGCCCACGAGGCCCTGATCCTCGTCGGGGATGAACCCCGCCGGCAGTGCACGGCCGAGGATCCCGACTCCGAGCACGACGACGCCGACCACGAGGATCGTGAGCACGGCTTTCCGTACCAGCACCCGCGCCACGCTCACGTATCCGCTCGTCGCGCGATCGAACACGCGGTTGAATCCCCGGAAGACCGCGCCGAGCGGGCCCCGCATCGGCTTCGCGGGTTTGAGCAGCATCACGGAGAGCGCCGGCGACAGCGAAAGCGCGCTGAAGGCGGAGAGCAGCACCGAGATGGCGATGGTCAGGGCGAATTGCTGGTACATCTTGCCGGTGAGTCCGCCGAGGAACGCGACGGGGATGAACACGGCGCAGAGGATGAGGGCGATGCCGACCACCGGCGCCGAGACTTCCTTCATGGCCTGCAGGGTCGCGTCCCGCGGGCTCATGCCGTGCTCGATGTGGTGGATGACCGCCTCCACGACCACGATCGCGTCGTCCACGACGATACCGATGGCCAGCACGAGGCCGAACATCGACAGCGTGTTCACCGAGAAGCCGAGCAACGGGAAGAAGATGAAGGTTCCGATGATCGACACCGGAACCGTCAGCAGCGGGATGATCGTGGCGCGGATATTTTGAAGAAATATGAACACGACGAGGGTGACGAGAATGAGCGCCTCCACGAACGTCTTCACGATTTCGTGGATCGACGCCTCGACCGCGGGCGTGGTGTCGTAGACGATCTTGTAGTCGAGATCGGGGGGAAACAGCCCCTTGGCGTGCTTCATCGTCTCGTAGATCGCCTCGGACGCCTTCAGCTGGTTGGCGCCCGGCAGGAGATACACGGCCATGGCCCCCGACGGCTTGCCGTCGAGCCGCCCGAACGAGTTGTAGTCCTGACTGCCCAGCTCCGCCCGGCCCACGTCCTTGATCCGCACCGGTGCCGCGGTGCCGGTCGCCGTGCGGAGGATGATGTTCTCAAACTCCTGGGTGGTCACGAGGCGGCCGGGCGCGCTCACGGTGAGCGTGAAGGCCTGGTCCGGCGGCGCCGGCGACGCGCCGATCCGCCCGGCGGGCGCCTGGAGGTTCTGCTCCTTGATCGCCGAGATGACATCCGCCGGCATCATGCCGAGCTTCGCGAGCTTGTCGGGCCGCAGCCAGATGCGCAGGCCGTAGTCGGTGCCGCCGAAAAGATCGGCCTGCGCGATGCCGGGAATCCTCAGGATCTGGTCGCGGATGTTGATCGAGGCGTAATTGATCAGGAAGTTGGCGTCATAGCTGCCGCCAGGCGAGTAGAGCGAGACGAGCATCAAGATGCTCGGGCTCTGCTTCTTGACCGTGACGCCCTGCTGGACGACCTCCTGCGGCAGCCTTGCCTGCGCGGTGGAAACGCGGTTCTGAGTGAGGACGTTGGCCGTGTCCTGATCGACGCCGACCTCGAAGTTCACGTCGAGCTGCATGCGGCCGTCGCTGGTATTCGACGACTTCATGTAGACCATCCGGTCGACGCCGTTGACTTCCTGCTCGATCGGCGTGGCGACCGACTGCTCGACCGCCAGCGCCGAGGCTCCCGGATAGGTCGCGGTCACGCGGATCGTCGGGGGCGCCAGGAACGGGTACTGCTCGAAGCTCAGGCCGCGCAGCGTGTTGATGCCCATCAGCACCGTGAGGATCGCGATGACGATGGCGACGATCGGACGACGGATGAAAAAATCAGCCACGCGACTAGCGTTCGCCGTTGGCCTTCGTCGCCGGCGAGGCGGCCGGCGCGGCCGCGGCGGCCGGAGGCGCCGGCGCCACAGCATCCGATTTGAGCGTGGCCTTGACCTGCATGCCGGGCCGGGCCTTCTGGATGCCGTCCACGATCACCCGCTCACCGGGCTTGAGTCCCGCCGTGACGATGTAGAAATCCTGGTAAACGTCGCCGAGGGCCACCGTGCGCTGCGCGACCTTGTCACCGTCACCGACGACGAACACGGTCTTGGCGCCCTGCAACTCCTGCACGGCGAGCTGTGGCACCAGGATCGCGTTGGGCACATCGTCGGCGACTAGGCGCACGCGGCCGAACTGTCCGGGCCGCAGCGTCCGCTCCGGATTGGCAAACTCCGCGCGGACATGGATCGTCCCCGTCTTGAGGTCAATGGCGCGATCCACGAACACGTACCGGCCTTTGTGCGGTGACATCGTGCCGTCGGCGAGGATCAGCTCGAGTGCCGGCGGCACGTCGCGGCGCAGCTCTCCGCGGGCCACCCAGGGCGCGCGCTTCACCACCCGCATGTAGTCGGCCTCGGTGAGCGAGAAGTCGACGAACATCGGGTCCACCGCCGACACCGTGGCCAGCAGGGTCGCCTCGCCTCTGCCGACGAGGTTGCCGCGGTCGACGGCGAGCTTGCTGATGATTCCCGAGATCGGGGCCTCGACGACGGTGTACCCGAGGTCGAGGTCGGCGCGGATCACGCCGGCCTTGGCCGCCTCGACCGCAGCCTCCGCCAGGAGGATAGCCGTGCGCTGGTTGAGGACCGTGTCCTTGAGCGAGGCTGTGGCGGCCTCGACGTTGGCGGCGGCCGCCTGTTCCCTGGAGATCGCCGTGTCCAGATCCTGCTGCGGGATCGCCTGCTCCTGAGCGAGGGGACGATAACGCGCCACGTCTTGCCGGGTCTTGCCGAGCTCGGCCTTGGCCTGATCGAGCTGGGCGCGGCCGCGATCGATGATCGAGACGTCGTGGGCGCGCGTCAGGTCGGCCTGAGCCTTCGCCAGCTGCGCGCGGGCGCCTTGAACCGCGGCGCGGTACTCCTCCTGCTGGATCACGAAGAGCACCTGACCCTGCTTGACCTCCGAGCCTTCGCGGAACCGCACCTGCTCGAGCACGCCGGCGACGCGAGCCCGGATCTCGACGGTCGGCACCGCCTCGGTGCGGGCCACGAACTCGCGCAGGATCGGCGCATCCCGCTGCACCACCTGCGAGACCACGACGGCCGGCGCGACCGGTGGGGTCGCCGCCTTGGCACCTCTCGCGCGATCACAGCCGGCGACGAACAACCACGCGCCGAGCACGACCGCAAGGAGGGACCGCAGCCAGAAGTCGCTCATCGTTCGCCGCTCATCACGCCGCTCCTCCGGTGGCGGGCGCGCTGCTTCACCCGCGGTCCCGATGTAAGCAGCCGTGGGGCGGATCGGACTATCGGACCTTGGTCTCAGGAGCGCGAGGGATCGACGCCGTCGATCTTCGGGAGCGGGAG
>Ga0137418_10000278_pt1 | contig 44321 bp, 34 predicted proteins | sample CZODoug3_1_2_16f_FD_122242 | JGI IMG/M metagenome (GOLD analysis project Ga0137418, IMG submission 122242) | Vadose zone soil fungal communities from Angelo Coast Range Reserve, California, USA - CZODoug3_1_2_16fungal (Hybrid Assembly) | ecosystem: Environmental > Terrestrial > Soil > Vadose...
GAGGGCGGCGGATTCGGATTCGAAGGTGGGGATGGCTTCGACGAGGCGGGTGACGGTGAGGGCGTCGCGGACGCGGCCCTGGCCGCAGACCAGGCGCAGGACGCCGCCTTCGCGGGCCAGCTTGATGGAGATGCGCACCAGCGTGGAAATGCCGGAGCTGTCGATCTGCGGGATGCCGTTCAGGATGACGATCACTTTTTTCGCGCCGGCCTTAATCACGGATTGTAGGGCGTCATGGAGCTGGTCGGCGGGCTCGCCGATGGTCAGCCGGCCGTGAACCTCAAGGATCGAAATACCACCCGATTCGCGAACGTTGATTTCCATGGGCAGCCGGTCGGTCATGACAGTGAGTCAATCCACTTTCTCTGGGTGACGATGGCCCTTGGCCATGCCGCACGGCATTATACGCTGGCTGGTAAGTTGCACAAAGTAAGTTACACAAACTGAGCTGTTCTCGAAATTTGCAGGCGGGGCGGTGCATGGGACCAGGCGCTGCATCAGAAAAACAAATCGTGGAAATGAAAATTTCACGCTATGACGTGGAGTGCGCATGCGTATAATGCAGGGCGAAGAAGTGGTGGGTCCCCGTAGTCGAATCCAGAACCAGCGGAGCGGAACCATTTATGAAGTGCGTAGGATGGAAGTGTAGTTTCAGGCTTGTCCTGGTGCTTGGGGCCGTCCTGCTCGCCGCCGTTCCTCTCTCCGCGCAACAACCGCCCGTCTCGCCAGCCGCTCCAGCTGCAACCGCCTCCGCTCCAACGCCGGAAATGCACAAAGCGGTCACGGACAAGCTTGCGCAATTGGATAAGGACGTGAAGGCCGCGCAGTCCGCCGGCGACAACGCGTGGATGCTGACCAGCGCGGCGCTGGTGCTGATGATGACGGGGCCGGGGCTGGCGCTCTTTTATGGCGGCCTGGTGCGGCGGAAGAATACACTGGCGATCATGATGCAGAGTTTCGCGCTGATGGGGCTGATCACCGTGCTATGGGCTCTGGTGGGGTACAGCTTGTGCTTTGGCGGGAACGGGCCGGTCATTGGCAGCTTTGAACATGCGTTTTTGAAGGGCGTAGGCGCGGACCCGAATCCGGATTATGCGGGCACGATTCCGCAGGCCACCTTCATGGTCTACCAGCTGATGTTTGCCATCATCACGCCCGCGCTGATTACCGGCGCCACGGCGGAGCGGATGAAGTTCAGCGGAACGGTGCTTTTTATGACGCTGTGGTTCCTGGTGGTCTATGCGCCGCTGGCTCACATGGTTTGGGGCAAAGGCGGATTGCTGAACGCCGTGGGAGGCAGGTTCCCATGCCTGGACTTCGCGGGCGGAACGGTCGTGCACATATCTTCTGGCGTTTCGGCGCTGGTGTGCGCCCTATACATGGGGAAGCGCACGGGTTATCCAAAGGTGCCGATGCCGCCGCACAGTCTGGTGCTCAGTTTCATTGGGGCTTGTTTGCTGTGGGTAGGCTGGTTCGGGTTTAACGCGGGAAGCGCACTGGCAGCGAGTAGCCTGGCAACCAGTGCATTCGTGGCTACCCACTTCGCGGCGGCTGCGGCGGCGCTGGGCTGGAGTGCCGCGGAATGGCTCAAGAATGGCCGGGCGAGCGCGTTGGGCGCGATTTCCGGGGCGGTGGCGGGACTGGTGGCGATTACGCCCGCGTCGGGATTTGTCGGCCCGATGCCGGCGCTGGCCATCGGATTAATTGCAGGGGTGGTGTGTTACCTGATGGTGACGAAAATCAAGGCCATCTTCGGGTATGATGACGCGCTGGACGCATTCGGTGTGCACGGGGCGGGCGGCACTATCGGAGCGTTGCTCACCGGCGTCTTTGCACAGACGGTGATCAACCCGATCTTTGGGGCGGACAAGCCCGCGGGCGGCCTTGACGGACACTGGGGCCAGGTCGGCAACCAGCTTGTCGGCGTGCTCATCGCGTGGGGATTTGCACTGCTCGGAACGATTCTGATTCTCAAGATCACGGATATGATCACCGGCGTGCGCGTCTCGGAAGAGCACGAGAGCGATGGACTGGACATTACTCAGCATGGCGAAGAGGCATACAACCTTGAGTCATGATGTAAGCGGTCAAAGGTGCGTCAGGCAGGGGGCGGAGCGGAAACACTCATGATGAAAATCGAGGCAATCATACAGCCCTCGCGGTTCGAATCGGTGAAGGATGCGCTGCGCGAAATCGGCATCGAAGGGATGACGGTGACGGAGGTGCGCGGGCACGGCCGCCAGAAGGGGCACACTGAGGTGTATCGAGGGCGCGAATACACGGTTGACCTGCTGCCGAAAATAAAATTGGAAATGGTGCTGCCGGACGCGCTGGCCAACCGCGTGGTGGACACAATTTTGAAGACCGCCAAGACAGGAAAGATTGGGGACGGTAAGATATTCCTATCAAGGGTTGAGGAAGCAATCCGGATTCGCAACGAGGAGCGCGGTGAAAACGCGCTCTAAGCAATCACTCTTGGCCGTCCGGCAGCCGGCGAATTGACCGCGGGGCGTGCAACGTGACGACCGCTGCACGCTCCAGTCTCACTCCGGGCCTCCCACCCGCAAAAAACATGCAAGATTCCCCAACGCCCTTGTCGGTGCTCGGCCCGCAAGCCGACGCCGAACGGCAACGCATCCGCCAACAATTTGAATCGGGTACCAGCGCGCGAGAAACGCTGCAAGCGCAGTGCGAACTGGCGGACCGCAACGTCCGGCAGATTTTTGAAGAAGTCCTGCGGGTGCACAATCGCGAGGCGCAAGGGCTCTGCCTGCTGGCGCTGGGCGGGTATGGGCGGAAGATGCTCTTCCCGTACTCGGATCTCGACATTTTGTTTTTGCTGGGCAACGAGAAAGTGGAGGAGGAATCGCGGCAACTCATCTCTGAATTTTCACGGACACTTTGGGATATTGGATTTCGCGTCAGCTCGGCGGGGCGCACGCTGGAAGAGTGTAAACGGATTGAAGAGGACAATGCGGAGTTCCACCTGGCCTTGCTGGATCGCAGGTTCTTGTCAGGCGACGCCACGCTCTTCGAAAGACTGGACAGCAAAGTGCTTCCCGCATCGGAGAAGCAAGCGCGGCCTTTTCTGTTGGCGCAAATTCACAGGCTGACCCGGGAAAGACTGACGCGCTACGGAAATACGATTTTTCATCTCGAGCCCAACGTCAAAGAATCTCCAGGGGGCCTGCGGGATTATCAAGCCACCATCTGGCTGAGGCAGATTGTCGACGAAAAGAAGGGGATCCGGAGCATCACCACCGCCGAGGAAGAGCTTTCGGCTTCGGCGGTTGATTTTCTCAGCGCCATCCGGTGCTTTCTGCACTACAGCAATGGACGGAACGACAACACGCTGACCTACGAACTGCAGGCGGCGGCCGCAGAACATGCGCTGGGTGTGGGTGACGGAGTAGCACGCACCCCCGCTGAATGGATGCGCCAGTATTTTCGCCACGCCCGCACGCTGAACCGGCAGCTCTTGCGCTATCTGGAGCAGAAAGCTGCCGTACCGTTAACGTTGCGGCAGCGCTTGTTCAACGCGGCACGCGCCGCCAAGACGGAGCAGGGCGATGGCAAAGTTTTCACGGTGCGCGATGGACTGCTCGAGGTAATCGACCAGCCGGTATTATCGGACCGCGCGGTCACTTACTCACTTTTTGCTGAAGCTGCCCGCACTGGCACTCCGCTGAGCCGCGAGGCGGAGCGCAGCATCGGATACATCCTGACGCATCCGGAACTCCCTCCCAAGAACACGGAGATTTCATGGGACACGTTGCGCGAAATTCTGGGCTCCGATTATCCGGGAGTGGCTTTGCGTTCGATGCAGCGGCTCGCTCTTTTGACGGAAGTTCTGCCCGAATTTGGATTGATCGACTCTCTGGTGGTGCGCGATTTCTACCATCGCTACACGGTCGACGAGCACTCCTTGCGCACCATCGAGCACCTGCAGGAATTGGCGGAGCCTCCGGATGAGCGCGGAGCGCATTTCGCGCCGCTGTGGAAAACCGCTGAGCGCCGGGATTTGCTGATCCTGACGCTGCTGCTGCACGACGTAGGAAAAGGAATGCCGGTGGAAAATCACATCACGGGAAGCCTCGCGGCCCTCGATAGCGCCGCCAAGAGACTGCAACTTTCGCCGGAAGAAAAAGAAGAAGTGCATTTTCTGATCGAACATCACCTGGACATGTCCGCTACCGTACAGCGAAGAGATATTTTTGATCCGGCGACCGTTTCGGCTTTCGCGCAGTCGGTCACGACTCTCGAGCGGCTGCAACGGCTGTGCCTGCTCACTTATGCGGACATTCACTCCGTCAATCCGGAAGCCTTGACGCCGTGGAAGGCCGAAATGTTGTGGCAGCTTTTCGTCGCCACTTCCAACCACTTCAGCCGCACGCTGGATCGTGACCGCTTGCACGCTCCCGACGAGGGCTCGCTGCTCGAGCGCGTGAAGGCGCAGACCGGCGATGCGACTAGCGAAGAGATCGAGCGGTTCCTCGAAGGCTTCCCGCGGCGCTACCTGGCGGTGCATTCCGCGGCGGAGATTGCGGCGCACTTTGCGCTGTACCGCAAGCTGGGCGCGGACCCCGTGCAGACGGAACTTCTCGCCACTCGCCATGGGTTCTCGTTGACGCTGCTCACGGCGGACCGCCCGGCGCTCTTTGCTACGATTTCGGGCGTGCTGGCCGGCTGGGGCATGAACATCAACAAAGCGGATGCCTTTGCGAATGCCGCCGGCGTGGTGCTGGACACTTTTCACTTTGCCGATTTGCATCGCACGCTGGAGCTGAACCCCAGCGAGGGCCAGCGCTTCCGCAAGAGCCTCGAGGACGTAGTAAACGGAAAAGCGCCGCTGGAGCCGCTGTTGAAAGGGCGCGAAAGTGCCAGCCGCGCGCGCGCGCCAAAAGTCACAGTCGAAACGCGCATCAATTTCGATGATTCGTCATCGGCGCACAGCACGCTGCTCGAAATTGTTACGCAGGACCATCCGGGATTGCTCTACGAGATCGGCTCGGCGCTGGCGCGCCTGGGATGCAATATCGAAGTCGCGCTGATCGACACGGAAGGACACAAGGCCATCGACGTGTTCTACCTGACCGCGCAGGGCAAAAAACTCACCACGCAGAAACAGGAACTACTCCGCGAAGTACTTCAGGGAACTCTCGTTTAGCCGACACTCGGTTTATTGAATCAAGACCCCGCAGACGTGGCTGCAACGGAGAAAGTTTGTTCCAACGGGAACACTCGGTCACCAGGTGAGAGTGCTAATCGACCGCGCTGGCAATTCGACGTGGAGAGTCCGACCTTTGGACGTCAAATTGACCCCCGAGTCCTGCTGCAAGCTATTGAGGAGCTGCACGACAAAGCCGCCCTCGGGAGTTTGAAAAGCCATCACGCGCATGCCTTTTGCAACTCCACTGGTTTGCACGCGAACCGCACCCGGCCGGACAAATTTGCTGAAATGCGCGAGGTAGTAATAGGTGCCGGTGTAAGTGATTTCGTGAGTGTTCTTATTGATGATCACCACGGGATGCTGGATGTTAGGGTCCGGATTTCCATGAACGGGAGAAACCGCCCAGGGGCCGCCGGTTTCATCCAGAATGGCATTCCAATACAGCCAAGCGGATGTGCCGGCTTCCAAATCGCTGAAAATAATATTGCCCCAGACATCGCCGTCGTCGAAATCGTAGATCGGCAGCTTTTTGTTCTTGGGATAACCGGCTTCGTAGGCGTAGCAAAGTTCGTCCATCCAGAACGTCAGATCTGGATATTTCTTCTCCAATTCCGCAATCTTATCGAAATTCTTGAAATCGTATCCGTGATACGCGACAACAGAAACGAATTTGCGCGCCGCCGGATCATCCAGCACCACTGGGTACCGTTTGTAGGCTACCTTTCGTTCCGGCGCTTCACTCATCATGAGCTTCGTCGTCAAACCTGATTGTTGCAGCGCAGGGCCCACGAAATCCCGCAATAGCACCGCAATCTCCGGATATTTTATTTTTGTGTAGACCTCTTCTGGCTCGTTAAACAAGCTCAGATAATCGACGACAATGCCGCGCTTCTTGTACTCCTCCAGGTAGCGAATGAAATATTTCGCGAGCACTGGATAGTATTTCGGCCGAATGTCCTGATGTCTTTTCACATCGAAGAGCATCCAGTCCGGCGGGTAGTCCATCGGCGCCTGCAACGCGAAGTGGCCATATTTGCGGGCGCGCAGGATGTAAGTGCCAACACCGTTGGGGCCAAAATCGCGTTGCACGGAAAAATTCTTGAGCTCGACGTCCCCGGGCGTGTCGTCGTAGGCGTACCACGGCCCGGCGGATTGAAAGTCGGTCCCAGCGACGGGCGTCTTCATGGCCGTGTAGCCCGCGCCGACTTGCGGATCAAACAACGCGCGCAAGACTTCTTCCTGCTTATCCGCCGGAAGCGTGTTGAGTGTCAGGATCCCCGCTTCCATGATGGAAGCGCCGAAGCCATCTATCTTCTGAAACTTCACAGCGTCGTTGATTTCAAAAGTGGCGCCAGAAGAGAGCTGGCTATCGCTGAACAGCAGATCGGGTTTGGCCGCGAGCCGATCTCCCGCTTTTGAGGAGATGTGGAGCTTTACTGTCTGCGCGAGAATTGCGTCGGGGATGGCAAAGCAACAAAAGAAGACTGCGGCTGAAAGAAGAGCTTTGCGATTTTGAAGGGTCATGGCTTCCCGTCTGACAAAAACTTCCTTATTGAATCGAGTTCATATTGCAGGCAAAGTCTTGTGTCAAGCAAGCTTTATGAGCAACTTCGATTGCTACCAACTTTCTTTCTCTCGTAAATCATGCGAGCTGACGATTGCCGTACAGGAGCAGCAACATGGCGGAACTTGCGTTAAGCGGGGGGAGAAAGACAAAACAAAAATCTTTTCCGGTTTGGCCGCAATTCGATGAGCGCGAACGGAAAGCGCTTGATGAAGTTCTGGAAAGCCGCGTGTGGTGGAGGACCCCGGGAACGAAAACGCTGCAATTCGAGAACGACTATGCGAAATTTCACGGCGCCAAGCACGGCATTGCGGTGACCAACGGAACCGCGGCGCTGGAAGTCACTATGTCCGCGCTGAGGATTGGACCGGGCGATGAAGTGATCCTTCCCGATTTCACATTCGTGGCCACCGCCAGCGCGGTGCTTTATGCCGGTGCGCTTCCAGTCATGGTGGATGTCTCACAGGAAACTTACTGCATCGATGTGCGCCTTGCCGCGGCCGCCATTACCGGGCGCACAAAAGCGATTATCGCCGTACACATGGGAGGGCACCCCGCCGACCTCGATGCTCTGGTCGCGCTCACCAAGCAAAAAGGGATTGCCCTGGTCGAAGATAGCGCCCACGCGCACGCCACGGAATGGAAAGGCCGCCGCATCGGAACGCACGGGGCCGCGGGCACGTTTAGCTTTCAATCCAGTAAGCTGATGACTGCGGGCGAAGGCGGCATCATCATCACCAGCGATGATGCGTTCGAGAAGCAGGCGCGCAGCGTCCACGATTGCGGCCGCGTGCCGGGAGAATGGTTCTACAGCCATTACATCAACGGCTCCAACTACCGTTTGAGCGAATGGCAGGGCGCGATACTTGGCGCGCAGTTGACCCGCTTGGACGAACAGACGCGCCATCGCCACCAGAACGCGCGTTTGCTTGACAAGTTGTTCTCGCAAATCCCGGGAATTACGCCGCAAACACTAGACCCGCGTTGCACACGCAACGGGCATTACGCCTACATCTTCCATGTGAACACGAAGGAGTTTGCCGGGGCGAGCGTGGAGCGCCTAATCGAAGCCATGAATGCTGAGGGCATCCCGAATCAGGCGAGCTATCCGCCGGTCCACGCTTTGGACGTGTTTCAGAACGGTGAATATCGCAAGCGCCTGTGCGGTTCACAGGCCAAGGAGTCGCACGCTTTTCTACAGGCACGCTATCCGCAAACGCATCGCGCCGCTTACGAAACCATCTGGATACCACAACCGGCTCTCTTGGGCGATGAAGAGGACATGCATGAAATCGCCGCCGCTTGGCAAAAAATCAAGAAATTCGCGAAAGAACTCGTGTGATTCGCGTCGAAAAGAAGGAATATCGCGGCTGGAAAAACGCCTTCCATCTTTCGAATGGAACGGTAGAGCTCGTCGTTCTTTCTGATGTGGGCCCGCGCGTGGTGCGCTATGGTTTCTGCGGACAAGAGAATCAATTTCACGAATTCGACGGCCAGGCAGGCAAAATCGGTGGCACGGAGTTTCGCCTTTACGGAGGGCATCGCCTGTGGGCCTGGCCGGAAGTTGAGCGCACCTACTATCCCGACAATCATCCAGTTGTGGTAAAGGAGACTACGCTCGGAGCAATTTTCTGCGCGGCAATCGAAGGCGAACTTCCGGGAACCGGTCTGCAGCGCCAAATCGAACTGCAACTAGACGAGCGAGTATCGCAGGTGATCGTCATCCACACGATCACCAACCACGGAAGCGAGACGACGCGGCTGGCCCCCTGGGCGCCGACAGTATTGAGACCGGGCGGCCGCGCGATTCTTCCCTTTCCGCCGCGCGGGGCCATGGACAAAGATCATTTCCAGTCCGTCGGGCCGCTGACTCTGTGGTCATTCACCGATTTCACCGATCCACGATGGATTCTTGGCCAGGAGTACCTGCAACTAATTCAACACGAAAAACCCGTCGGACGGTTTCCCGAACAAATGACCGGACTTTTCAATCCTGCAGAGTGGGGCGCGTACGTCCGAGCCGGTTGCATTTTCTTAAAACGAGCCGCAGTCCAACCGGGAAAGCAGTATCCAGATTACGGCTGTAATTTCGAAGTCTTCACCAACTCGGAATTTTTGGAATTGGAAACGCTAGGCCCGGTTGTGGATTTGCAGCCGGGCGGGAGCACCCTGCACGTCGAACATTGGTGGCTATTCGAAGGGGTGACTTCCATCTCGAACGAAGAGTCAATTCAGAGGGAAATTCTGCCTTTGATCCAGAAAACGGCCGGCAACCGCAAGGGGTAGGCAAACCCTTCGGCAGAAAAGTCACAGGGATTCTGATTCGTGGCAGGGAGAAATTTGGTGGACGTGACAGGGTTCGAACCTGCGACCTCATGCTTGCAAAGCACGCGCTCTCCCAGCTGAGCTACACGCCCACAGTTGGAGTACCCTCTATTCTAGAGCATTTCTCTCAATTCCAAAATGATTCGCTCGGATTCTGAGACGATCAAGTGAACCCCTGTTTTGAGACAATTCTGGCTTGCTCACCCAGGTCATTTCACAAAAACCCGCTTCTGGTGGCCAATGATCTGCCCGAGGTTCAGCCACCGCTCGCGCCTAAGCGGCCGCAGGCGGCCTATGCTCGAAGGGTTGCTTCGAGTAGCGCTCTTTCGTGACTTCGATGATCAAGACAATTGGAGATTTCTCGTCGCGGTAAGGCCAGGGTTACCGATATACTTCCGCGACATCGCGTCGAAGTGCTTGAGCTCCGGGTCCGGGCGCCGCTCGACCACGCGCCCGCGAATCTAGTCAATCACGGGGCCGCGACTCGTACCATCATCTGTATTCGACAACCTCCTGCCGCGATTCCCCCAAGCCATCGATCCCCAACTCCACCACATCGCCATCCTTCAGATATTGCGGCGGCTTCATTCCCAGGCCTACGCCCGGCGGCGTCCCCGTGCTGATCACGTCTCCCGGGAGCAGCGTCATGAACTCGCTCACGTAAGCCACGAGGCCCGGCACGTTACAAATCATTTTCGAGGTGGATCCTCTTTGCCGGAACTCTCCATTCACTTTCAACCACATTCCCAGTTGATTGAAATCCTGAATCTCATCCTTCGTGGCCAAGTACGGCCCCAGCGGCGCAAACGTGTCCGCGCTCTTGCCCTTCACCCACTGTCCACCGCGTTCCAATTGAAAACTGCGTTCCGAATAGTCATTGTGCAGCGCAAATCCCGCCACGTAATTCATTGCGTCCTCTCGACTGACGTAACTCGCCTTCATCTCCATCACAATCGCCAGCTCCACTTCCCAGTCCAGCTTCGTCGCGTTTTTCGGAATCACCACCGCATCATTCGGCCCCACCAGCGAAGTAGTCGCCTTGAAGAAAATCACCGGTTCTTTGGGAATCTCCATCCCGCTCTCTTCCGCATGGTCCCGGAAGTTCAGTCCAATGCAAACAATCTTGCTCGGCCGGCAAATCGGCGCTCCCCATCGCACTGCCGTCGAAACGCGCGGCGCCGATCCAGCGTGCGCCGCCATCCAGTTCTTAAGTTTCGCAATTCCCGCGCTCGCGAAAAACGCCTCATCATAGTCCGCGCCAAATCCCGAAACGTCCACCCGCGTCCCATCTTCCAGCAGCACGCCCGGCTTCTCCCGCCCAATTTCACCAAATCGAATCAGTTTCATTCCCAAGGTACCTCAGAGTGCAGGCAAGTTTACCAGTGGCGTGGCAACAGACGCTAGGTTCTGGCGTGGCTCAGTCTCGCGGCAACACGCTGCACGGAATAAAACGAGGACAGGTTCAGTCTCATGCATGTTAGGGGCGTGGGATTCCCGGAACCCAAATCCACGCCTTGACGCGTTGGCCGCCACAGTCTTGCAAGCTTTACGTGATTAGTGGGGATTTAACAGCCCGCCTGTTGAGCGCAACCACATGGGATCCCTGGATTTCCCGCAGATTGTCAGCGGCGGCGCAGATGGGCAACTCATTCACCTTTTCGACAGCATTGCCAGGCTGGCTTTGGCCATCTGCTCAGTCGCATAGGTTGATTTGGGGTCGAGGGCCAACTCACCCAGCAACCGGATCGCACTTTCATGATTCCCCTGCCCATTCAACACGAGCGCCTTGTTGATCCGCAGGATCCCCTTCGTTTCGGCATCCGGGTCCGCGGCCAGTCCTTTCTCGATGGTTGCGAGAAGATTTGGATCGCCGTCGGGCAAGATGCTCGCAAGTTCCTTCCAAGCCGGCGCGAACTGCGGAACACTTTTGACCAGTTGGCGCACAACCTCAGCCTTTTTCTCCGGGTTGTCAATCCATTCCAGAGAAACGTACGCCAGATAAGTTCCGGCCGGGAGATTGCCATTTTTCTCCCGCGTCAGGGTATCGAGAGCAGTGATCGCGGTAAAATAGCCTCGCGGAGACAACTCTACGGTCTTCGCGTAATACTGCCTCGCGCTGTCGAAGTCCTTCGTCAACATATAGGTGTAAGCCATATCATAAACGGGGTACGGCCACCGAGGTGCGAGTTGTGATGCTCGTTCAAGGAGAACTAGAGCCTTCTTGTAATCGCCGGCCCCGCCAGCCCGTCGTGCCTGTTCGTGGAGTAACTCCGCTTCAGCGGGCACGCCCTCTCGACCGAAAATCTCGTAGTGAACCGTCCCGGTCGCTCCCCGCAGATCGTCCATCGTAAGCGTGCGGCCGTCAGCGTTTCGGAAGATGATCGTGGGAGCCTCCTTGGATGTCCCGCCCTGGTTGCTCTTGCAGCCAAAGAACGCCGCGAGACACATGAGCAGCGGTAAAAAACAGAGAGTCAAACTCATCGCAACCTCCGCCGGTTGCCCCGGACGCCAACTTTGCCCATGGGACTCGGCTCTGATTTCTTCCGCGCACCCCTTTTTCCTTCAGCCACAAGCCCTAGTGGTGCGCCGCGGCTTCCACGCGGCCCAGCATTTTGTCGAGATCGGCGCGGCGAATGTACTGGCCATTCAAGATGACAGCCGCAATCTTCTGCGTGTTGGAAATATCTTCGAGGGGATTGGCCGATAGCAGCACCATGTCCGCGATCCTTCCTTTTTCAATCGTCCCGGCCTGTTCTTCCAATTCGAAAAAGCGTGCCGGATTGATCGTCGCCGTTTGCAATGCTTCCAGTGGCGTGAATCCCGCCGCCACGAACCGTTGCAATTCCTCATGCAGGCTATAGCCTGGGAATAGGTGCACGCCTGCGGGTGTATCCGTCCCTGCAAGAAACGGCACGCCGGCCTTATGCAACATCCCCACGACCTCCAGTTCCTTCTCGATAAATTTTTTGCGCGTCGCAAGATCGTCCGTCCCGTAGCCCTGCGTGATTTCATCCGTGAATCGCTTCCACGTCTTGTTTTTCCACGATGCCGGCACGTACTTCGCGCGCACGTCCTTGCTGAAGTCGCTCACATCGATCAGGTTTCCGCCGCGTTCCCACACCAGCGTCGGGCATTGCCAAGTTTGATTCTTCGCCAGCATGGCCGCCAGCGAAACTCCTCGCGTCGCATCGTAAGTCGCAAGAAATTTTCCCTCAGTCTTGCTCCCTTTCAAAAATTCATCTTCAGCCGGCGAACTCCCCTCAAATATCCCGATCAGGTGCTCGAAGCTCTTCATTCCCACTTCAGACATCTCGCTCGCCCGCGCCGCATCCGGCACGTGCCCTTCGAACGGGATCTCTTGCTTTTTCGCTTCTTCCGCGATGGCAAACACCGCCTCGCGCGGAATCAGCGACTGCAGCTTGATGAAGTCCGCGCCGCGCCGCTTGAGATCCGCGACGGCGCGGTGCGCATCTTCAGGTGTGGCGATTGCCACCGAGCTAGGAAACCGCGGCTTCGGCCCATCCAGCATCGGCCCGGAAGTAAGAATGCGCGGCCCGAGCATTCTTCCCGCTTCAATTTCGTCACGCCACCCCTGCACGATGTCCAGCTCGCTGCCCATGTCCCGCACGCCGGTAACGCCGTTCGCGATGAATAGGGGTAGCGAAATTTCTTGCGCGTCTGGAAACCAGTCGCCGAATACCAAGTGCACGTGCATGTCCCACAGCCCGGGAATCAGGAATAGCCCGTGGCAATTCACGCTCGCCGCGTTCCGCGGATACTTCGCCGACTTGCTCGGTCCCGCCGACAAGATGTGATTACGTTCGAGAACAACGGTTTGCTCTGGCTGCAGCGCGCCCGTTCGAACGTCCACCACCGTCACGTTTTGCAGCACCAGCAAATCATGAGTCGCGGGCTTCTGCGCCGAGATGGTTGGGCAGAAAAGAACAACCATCAAAAACACACTGAGAGTCTGGAGGGCCAACCGTTCGCGCGTTTTCATTGCCCCGCATACTATCTGCTTTGCTTCCGGACTTCACCTGGAAGCCGCCCTCCATCGGTACTTGACACTATGGCGTCTTACGCTATATCGTATTACGTCATAAGGAGCCCTGGCTCCCTAAGGATCCCAAGGAATAAGCCGATGAAAAAACTTTTGCTCTCCGCTTTGTTTCTCGTGTTTCTGCTCCCTGGAACCCGTTCGATCGCGCAGGAAAAAGCCCCCGCCAATCCCCCCACCGCCTCGCGTGAACCCATGCTCGTCACCGTCGACTGGGTCGCCGATCACCTCAACGATCCTTCTCTCGTGCTCCTTCAGATCGGCGAGAAAAAGGACTACGACAAGGGTCACATTCCCGGCGCCCAATTCCTCGAGTATGAAAGCATCTCTACGCCCCACAATCATGGCGTGACTTTGATGCTGGAACTCCCGCCCGTTGAGCAACTCGTCTCCGTGTTCGAACGTCTCGGCGTTTCGAATCATTCACACGTCATTCTGTACTTCGGCACCAATTGGGTGAGCCCCACCACCCGCGTCTACTGGACGCTGGACTACCTCGGCCTCGGTGATCGCACTTCGATTTTGAATGGCGGCCTTGTCGCGTGGGAGGCCACCCACCATCCTGTTTCGAATGAAGTCAAGCAGCCCGTGAAGGGTTCCATCGCGCCCGCCCCGCGCAAGGAAATCGTCGCCGATGCCGATTGGGTTAGCGCCCATCTCAATCAGCCCGCCGTCAGTATCATCGACGCGCGCACCCACGAGTTTTACAACGGTTCGCAGAGCGATGGAAATCCCCGCAGCGGCCACATCCCGGGCGCGACGAATCTCGCTTATCTTGACGTCGTCGACCAGGACAACAACAAATTCAAGAGTGCGGACGCGCTCAAGGATTTATTTCGCGGCGCCGGATTGAAGCCGGGAAATATGATGGTGAGTTACTGCCACATCGGCCAGCGCGCCACGGTTCTCTATTTCACCGCGAAAATGCTCGGCTACAACGCGAAAATGTACGACGGCTCCTGGGAAGACTGGAGCCACCGCACAAATTTGCCCATCGTCACTGGTGACTCGCCCAACAAACAATAGTCAACACTTTCCTCCACGGCCACTTGGAGGGCGGCAGTGTTTTCCCAGTGCTTGCCGGGAAAACATTGCCGCATTTTCTTTTTCTTCAGCTTTCTTTGTGCAGTTCCTTTTCGCGTTTCCATTTCACATTTCTATTCTCGAATTTCTCTTGCTCGCTCCACGCAACATCCACTCCGGCACAATTCCGCTGCTCGCTTCGCGGGAGTATGATGAAGGAAGTTTCCGCTTGCAGGCTGAAAACCAAGCGCGGAGAAGTCCGATGATGAAAACAATTTTGATTTGCGGAGCGAGTTTGCTGAGCGCAAGTCTCGTCTTTGCCCAGGAAAAACCGGCAGAACCGCCTCACGATATGGAGCACATACAGCATGGTGGTTCCGCAGATTCTTCCGGAGCGCAAAAGACGCGCTTCATGCAGGGAAACATGCACCACTCGGTTGCTCAAGGCATCAAGCTCGATCCGAATTTCGATATGGCCACCCATACCGTCAAGCTCCGCATTGGTCCCATGAATTTGCCGGCGCACACCTCGCACATGAAAATGCCGCAGCCGCCGGATCTCGTTTGGGATGCTCCACTGAACGGCTGGCTGCTCGCGTATCATCCGAAACTCGTGGACGCCAGCGGCAATGCCGTTCCGGGAACGGTGCTGCATCACGTGGCCTTCTGGAACGAAAATCGTGCGGATTTTCTTTGCCCCAACAAAGAGGAACATATTTTCGGCGCCGGCAGCGAAATGACCGACTGGGCTGAAATCCCCGGCTACGGCTATCGCGTGCAGAAGGGCGACAAAATCCGCATCGAGACGATGATGTATAACCCGACGGCTACGTCCTACGACAAAACCTTTCTCGAAATCGTAATTCCCTTCCAGGAAACAGCGGGAGACGCGAGCGCCGCCCCGCGCAAGAATGTTTATCCGGCATGGATGGATGTGGGTTCGTGCGGAGATTCCAGTTATGACGTACCGGCTGGCAAGAGCAAAAAGACCGGATCGGTAACAGTGAAGTACGACGGTGTACTGCTCGGCGTTGGCGGGCACATGCACGATTATGGAAAACAAATTGTATTGCAAGATGTTTCGCGAAAAGATATCGTCGCGACGCTCGACGCCACGTCGGACGCACAAGGACATCTGGAATCCGTGCCCGTGAAATTATTCGTCCAGGAAGGCGGCTACAAATTTGCCGCTGGCGACGTCCTGAGAATTTCCGCAACGTACGAAAATCCCACCGGAAAACTTTTGCGCGATGGCGCGATGGGAATCGCTGTCGGCTATTTCGCCGCCGCCGATGATACGAAAATGGCCGCGCTGCGGCGGAAATCTGCGCCGCCCCACGACATGCCCGGAATGTCCCACGATCACTGAGAAGAATCAACATATGAACCGCAAATTCCTTTCTCGTCGAAAATTGCTGGATCGCAAGCTCAGTGCAATCGCCCTTGTTTGCTTGCTCGGACTTTTACCCATGCTGGCCGAGACAAATTCCAGCTGGAAAACTCTCGCTCCGGGCATGGATCTGGGCTACGTGACGGCGCGCGAGCCGAGCGCGGCGGGCGATTCGCGAATCGCCGTCTTGCGCATGGACCCCAAACTTTGGGAATTGGCCGCGATTGGCGTCGGCCAAACCGGCGAATCCTCGGGTCACACCGCCCGCGAGTGGTGCGAGAAACACAAGCTGGTGGCGGCGATCAATGCCGGAATGTTTGAAACCGACCAGAAAACTCATCTTGGCTACATGCGTTTCCGCGACCATGTCTATACCGGCCATGTGAATAAATATCAATCCATTGCGGCATTTGACCCGCGCGATGGCAAGGATGTTTCGCGCTTCCACATCTTTGACCTCGACGCTCCCGGAATCACCATGCAATCCATCCAGCAGGATTACAATTCCGCGGTGCAGAATTTGCGGTTGGTAAAGCGCCCGGGCTCCAACCAGTGGACCCAGCAAACGAGAAAATGGAGCGAAGCCGCGCTGGGCGAAGACGATGCGGGCCGCATCCTGTTCCTTTTCTCCCGGTCGCCCTTCTCGATGCACGACCTGAACCAAGAATTGCTGGCCGCCGGCATCGGCCTCGTGGCCGCTCAGCACCTGGAAGGCGGGCCGGAAGCACAGATTTACGTGCACGCCGGCAGCTTTGAACTAGAAATGTTCGGCAGCTACGAAACCTCCTTCAAGGAAAATGACTCCAACTCGATCCCCTGGCCGGTTCCCAATGTCCTCGGAGTACGACCGGTGAAAACACGTTGAACGTCCCGACCGGGTCGGGATAGACTCCGTCGCCGCTACTAATCAAAACCTGAAGACGGGCACGATTTATCGTGCCCGTACGAAAATAAACGAAAAAAAATTCCCGCGCAACCTGAGGCAACGTCGCGGCATCACAGGGGGAGGCGGAAGTTCTTGGGACCTGAGTAAGGCTATGCGATTGCGCCATGGGTTCCTGGCTTCAGCCACCCAGCCGCTTCCCTGCCCGTGTAGTTCAGGTAGTTCGGGCCTTGCTGGCCCGGGCCACCACTCCAGCCATAGCAGTCCACCCAGCCAATCCAACTAGGAGGGTCGTAGCATGAAAAGCATGAGAGGAGCTATCGTTGCGTTGTGCAGCATGCTGTTGTTTATCCTGTTTGGGGCGACACTGTCACCGGGCGCGAGAGCGGATCAATGGGACAAGAAAACCATTGTCACTTTCGGCGAAGACGTGGAAATCCCCGGGCAGATTCTGCCTGCGGGGACGTACGTCTTCCGGCTGGCCGATAGCCCGTCCAACCGGCACATCGTGCAGATCTGGAATGGGGATGAAAACCAACTACTGGCAACAGTCATGACCATTCCGAACACGCGCTTTGAAACACCCGATGAAACCATTTTTCAATTCGACGAGCGGCCCAGCAACTCGCCGATGGCGGTTAAAGTGTGGTTTTATCCGGGAAACAACACGGGAGAGGAGTTTGTTTATTCCCGTTATTCCTACAATAGATAGGGCCGTTCGCCCGAGCGTTGACGCGGCCTTTCAAGGCTCTGGGCAAACCGGCTAGATCGAGGGCGGCGGGGCTTCTGCGGGAAGGCGGGAGCCCCGCCGCTTTTTTTTTGGCGGCAAGAGGGCAAGACCTGTCCGGCAAGATGAGCTGCAAGAGCGCTTGATGGAAACGTGGAGGCAGAAGAAGTGTTCTATCCATTGCCAAAAGAGTGGGGGATTGCTAAGAGTGGTCGTGTAAAATAGTTTACTGTCTTTGGGAGACGGGCCCGATGATTGATGAGAGCGCAAAGCAGGCGGCGCAGGAATACCTGGCGGCAAAGCTGACGGAAGAAGAGCAGATTTACGAAGACACGCAGAACCGGGCGCTAGCGGTGGCGCGGTCAGCCATGGTCTGGAAGTACTTCAGGGATAAGGTTTTCGAGAGCTGCCGCGAATGGAATGGCATCACGGGAGAAGAGACGCTGACTTGCAAGGAAACGGCGCTGGGGGATCTGCGCATCTGGTGCGCGGCGCGAAAGCAGCAGTTGATGGTGTATTACGATTCGATGAGACTCAGGATTACGGTGAAAAACGGCGCGCGACTGGAGCATGAAGAAGACGTGGTGATGCACATGGAAGGTTACCGGACAGGTGCCAGCCGGGACGACCGGGATGTGCGCCTGATACGCAACGAACAGCCGGTGAATATTGATATGTTGATCGTGGGCGAGTTGCGCGTGCTGACGGGATTGAGCAGGCAAAGACCGGCGTAGGATAGAGAACGCGCAAGCCTTCCGCAGGATCGAGTTTCCCGCAAATTTAGAGTTGCGTGTCGCGCGCGTGCCAATGCGGATCTTACTGGAATTCCGGCTATAAGCGTAAACTGCGGCGGGACGTGGGAGAAGATCATGGCGCATAACGATGGAATTCGAGATTCGGTGCTGCAGGCGATCGGGAATACGCCGGTTGTACGACTGCGGAAAGTCGTCACGCCATCGATGGCCGACGTGCTCGTGAAGCTGGAGTACTACAATCCGACCGGCTCGTACAAAGATCGCATGGCACTGGCGATGATTGAAGAGGCGGAGACGCGCGGCGAACTGCGCCCGGGGATGCGCGTGGTGGAGTGGACGGGAGGGAGCACGGGATCGTCGCTGGCGATGGTCTGCGCGATTAAGGGCTACCGCTTCACGCCCATTTCCTCGGACGGATTTGCGAAAGAAAAGCTGCAGACGATGCGGCTGTTTGGAGGGGACCTGGAGATATTTACCGCTCCAGGAGGCAAGCTAGTGCCGGAGCTTTACCAGCAGATGAAGCGGCGCGCGGAAGAGCTGGCGCAGCAGCCGGGCACGTTCTACACCGACCAGTTCCATAACGCGGACGCGATTCGAGCATACATGGGAATCGGAACGGAGCTGGTGGAACAGGCGGGCACCGGTTTGGCCGCGTTCTGCGGCGGGGTGGGCACGGCCGGGATGATCGCCGGTGTGTCTCGTGCGCTGAAAGCAGCCGGGTGCAGGGCGCGCATTGTGGCGCTTGAGCCTGCAACTTCGCCGGTGCTGACCACGGGGAAAGGTGGACCACACCGCGTCGATGGGATCGCCGCCGGATTCCGGCCGCCGCACCTGAAGGATGGCGAATTCGACGAAGTGCGGACGGTTGATGAAGGAGCGGCTCGCGAGATGGCGCGACGGCTGGCGAAAGAGGAAGGAATATTCGCGGGCACGTCGTCCGGCTTGAACGTGACGGCTGCGTTGCAGTTGGCACAGGAGCTCGGGCGCGGGAGCACTGTCGCGACCGTGGCCGTGGATACCGGTTTCAAATACCTCGCTGGAGATCTCTTCCAAACGTAGGCGCCAAAGCCTAAGCTGCCACGATAAGTCGCAGATACAAACGCGAATTCGAGGTCGGGCGCAGAGGTGCTGCGCCTCTACAGAAGGAACGGGCCTGAAGACCCTCCACTACAATTGCACCTATTCGGAGGCGCCCAGGGGGAGGAAGTATTGGGTGCCTTTGACGGGCTCCTGGAGGCGCTTGAGCAGGAGCTGGAGGTCGTCGCTGCGCTCGACGAAGTCGATGTCGGAGGTGTTGATGACCAGGAGGTCGGAAGCGGCGTAGCGGAAGAAGAAATGTTCGTAGGCGCGGGCGACTTCCTCAATGTATTCGGGGGCGATGTGGGACTCGTCGCGGGAGGCTTTCTTGGCGATGCGGGCGCGGAGGACTTCGGGCTTGGCCTGGAGATAGATGACCAGGTCGGGGGCGGGAATGTCGGCGGTGAAGGCCTCGTAGTAGCGCTCGTAGAGCTTGAGTTCGGCGTCGTCAAGATTGAGATTGGCGAAGATGCGATCCTTTTCCATGAGGAAGTCGGAGAGGACCGGGCCGGGAGTTTCGACGGCAAGAGCCTCGCGGAGGCGCTTCTGGCGTTCGATGAGGAAATGCATCTGGGCGCGAAGGGCGGAGCCGGGCTTGGCGTTGTAGAAGTCGGCGAGGAAGGGATTGTCCTCGCAATCATAGATGCGCCGGGCGTGGAGGCGCTCGGCAAGGATGCGGGCGAGGGTGGTTTTGCCAACGCGCAGAGGGCCTTCAATGACGATGAAGCGGGGAGGCTGGGGAGTGCGCTGCGGAGTGCGAGCGCGTTTGGCGGCGGAGGAGTCGTTGCCGGGCATCGTGTCGTGCGGTCCCTGGTGAGCAGGGATCAGCGAAGGGATTATAGCAGAGTCGGAGAGGGAGGAATGCGAGGTTCGCAGGTGTGCGGTGGGAGTTAGCGCGCGGGCGAGAATGTAAAAATATTTTCACATTTATGGCCTAGTACTGCCGTTTTAAAAAAGGGAAACGGAGGTGCCAGAGGAGGGTACTAATAAGAATGTGACCAATGGGCCAGTGTTGCCTGTCCTTTTGTACAGTATATTCTCCCCATTGCGAGTGGGGATGGACTTGCAAGACCCACAGGCAATACTGAGGTGACAAAATGGTCCTCGCAACCTTGCTGCTGATCTGTTCCATTCCGCAGATGGACGATACGGCTAAAGTGGTAAACGACCTTCCTGCGGTTTCTTCCGATAGCGCAACAAAAGATTCGACATTGGTGGCTGCGGCGCTGCCTTCCGCGCCGGCGCCGAAAGTAAAAGCCGACCCCGAGCCGATCGCACTGAGCCCGGCGGCGCAGCCTCTACAACCGATAAAGCCGGTATTCACGGGCCCGCGCGAGACCCCGCGGCAACGGAAGATCTGGTATGGATTGGCGATCGTAGGAAGCAGCGGAGCGGCGTTTGATGGTTGGTCGACGCACCGGGCGGTGGCCGGTGGGTACGGCCAGGAAGCCAACCCATTTTTGCGGCCGTTCGCGAATTCGAATGCGATTTATGCAGCGACACAGGTGAGCCCGTTGGTTATGGACTTCCTGGGCAAGCAGATGATGATGAGCCAGCACAAATGGGTGCGCAAGATGTGGTGGCTGCCGCAGACGGCGGGTGCGAGCTTTTCGTTCGTGTCCGGCGTGCACAACGTCGGAGTCGTGCACTAAGAGTTCCCTCAATCCCTAAACAGAAGACGTCCCGGTGAGTCACCTCACCGGGACGCTTTTGTTTTTGGCAGGCGCGTTCTTGCGCTGTGCTTGATCTTTCGGACTACTTTCCAACGACTACGATGACGAACGAGCCGGGCTTCATTTTGCCGCGGCGCTCGCCGGCGGCAGGCGCGTCGAAATCAGCAGCGGGAAGAAAGATGTTGTGAGTTTTGAGGTCGAGGCCCATGGTGCGGGCAGACTTCTTGGTGGGGACGTTTTCGATGACGGTGTATTTGTCCGGGGAATCCTGGTGAATGACCGTGAGGTTGCCGTCACCGCAGGAAGCAAAAACGAGACCGGAAGAAGGATCGAAGCCGGCAGCATCTGGGCCTTCACAGATGGTGGGATTGGCGACGACTTTGCCGGTATCCACGTTCACCACCGACATCACCTTCTCGTCGCAGACGGAAAAAGTGCGGCGATTTTTGACGTCCATCGCGAGGCCGGAAGGTGATTTGCAAGGCGCCAGTGGCCAGTGGTGGAGTTCCTTGAGGGTTGCCGCATCTAGATGATGAAGCTCGGAGCTGTCTTCATTGTTCACATAGACGGAGCCCTTGCCATCGGCAGCGGCAAATTCAGGCTTGCCACGCAAGTCGATGTTGCCGAGCACGGTGCCGTCGGCGGCGTTGATGGCGGTGGCGTTTTTGCCGCGGCCGTTGAAAGTGAAAACGTGCTTGGTGACGGGCTCGTAAAGGATGGCGTCGGGATTGCCGTCGGTCTTGACGTTGCTGCCGATGGGCTTCAGCGTTTTCAGGTCAAAGATGGTGACGTCGTTCGAGCGGCCGTTGCTGGTGAATCCGCGGCCGAGGTCGGAAGCGATGGCGACGCCGTGGACGCCCTGGGTGTCGGGAATGTCGCCGACAACGGCGTAGGTATCCGCGTCGAGAACCATGGTGTGCGTGCCGCGCGAGACGTAAACGCGCCGAGCGTCACTGTCCACATAGACGTAATCCCAACCACCATCGCCGCCCACGGGAACAGTTTTGATGACGTGATAGCCGGAGCCGGCCGGAGCCGGTGTGGCCGCATGCGAAAAGCCTACAACAGAAAAAGCGATGGCAATGGCAAGCAAACCGAAAATGCTGAGCAGCGTGAAACGTTTATTCATGATTTTCTCTCTTTGAATTATTGTCTTGTCTCGAGCCAGGGTCCAACTACCTATATAAGGGAGCAGATAAACGCAGGATAAATGCAAAGAGCCGGGCTACATCTTGGATTTGTGCTGTTCAAACCAGCCGGCAATATAGAGCATTTTGGCGATGTGATGGCTGGGGCGGCGGCCGATGCCGTGGGGCTCTTCGGGAACGCGGACGAGAACCGTTTCCACGTTGAGAAGCTTGAGTGCTTCGTAGAACTGCTCGGCTTCGGAAATGGGCGTGCGATAGTCAGCTTCGCCGGTCATGACCAACGTGGGCGTTTTAACTTTGGCGACGAGATTGGTGAGCGAGCGCTGCATGTAGTTGTCGGTGTTATCCCAAGGGAGACCGGGGAACCAGTATTTGGTGATGAAAGGGATATCAGAGGTGAGCGCGAAGCTGTACCAGTTGATGACGGGATAGAGCGAGGCTGCGGCGCGGAAGCGCTCGGTGTGCTCGATAGTCCAACAGGTGAGAACGCCGCCGCCGCTGCCGCCGGTGACGAAAAGATTGTTGGTATCGATGTAGCCCTTGGCGATGACGGCGTCGACGCCGCTATTGAGATCGTAAAAATCGTCGCCGGGATAAGCGTGATGGATGAGATTGGCAAAATCCTCGCCATAGCTGGTGCTGCCGCGAGGATTGATGTAGAGAACCACGTAGCCCCGGGACGCCAACACCTGTTTTTCGAAATCGAAACGGTCGCCGTAGTCGGCAAAGGGGCCGCCGTGAATTTCAAGAACGAGAGGATACTTTTTGGTTGGATCGAAATCCGGCGGATGGACAATCCAGCCCTGGATCTTGCGATTGTCTTTGGATGACTCGAAGGAGAACTCTTCGACGTGGCCGGGCTTTTCCTGCGCGAGCAATTCCTGATTGAGCGAGGTGAGAACTTTCAGCGCGCCCATGTTGGAGATGGCGATGTCGCCGGGATTATCCGTGCGTCCGTAAGTGAGGGCGATCAGGCCAGTGTGAGAGAGGGAAAAAGTGCCGCTGCCGCCAGCGCCGGTTGTGGATGCAAGGTGATCGGCGATTTTCTTGAGGACGCCCTCGACGGGATAGAAGCCGATTTTGGAGTCACCCTGATCGTCGTAACGGAAGAAGACGCCGCTGTTATCGGGAGCCCATTGGGGGTCCTGCACATCGCGGTCGAGTTTATCGGAGAGGGAATGCGGATTCGTGCCGTCGCGACTCATGAGGTACAGCTTGGTGGTTTGATGGCCCTGGTAGCGATCATCGTATCCGGTGTAGGCGATCCATTTGCCGTTAGGCGAGACTTCGGGAGAATTGTCGGGACCTTTGCGGCTGGTCAGCGGGCGAAGCGTGCCATCGGCGACGCTGAATTCATAGACTTCGGTGTCTTGATACTCATGATCGGATTCGGGATGGCGATTGACGGAAGCGATCAGATATTTGCCATCGGGTGTCCAGGAAGCGCGATTGGGGCCGAACTCATTGCCGCCATTCGGGAAATTCCCGTTGGTGACCTGGCGCGGGGCGCCGCCCTCACTATCGACGACGAAGAGCTGCATGTAACCGGGTTTGAGATAGCCCGAACCATTGAAACGATAGACCAGCCGATCGTAGGCGGTGGGAGGATCGGCCCATTTCGCGCCGGAAGGAGGTGCGGGAAGATCGGCGATATGCGGGCCCTTGCCTAGGACAAGAGATGAGAAGGAAAGCATTTTTCCATCGGGAGACCAGGCGATGGAGTCTGGGGCTTGCTCGAGATTGGTAATGCGCGCGGTTTGCCCAGTGTCCATCCAGCGGATGTAGAGCTGCTGTTTGCCGTCGGCGTCGGAGAGGTAGGCGAGGCGCGTGTTGTCGGGCGACCAGCGGGGAGAAACGTCGCTGCGGTTGCCGGTGGTAAGCGGGCGATGGTCGGTGCCGTCGGAATTGATGATCCAAAGATTGGAATAGCGCTTGTCCGTCATGGGATCGGCAAAGCGCCGCACGTAGACGATTTTCTTTCCGTCGGGAGAGATTTGCGGATCGGTGGGAAGCTGGATCTGGAACTCGTCCATGACGGAGAGTTTGTGAGAGACCTCTTGGGACCGGAGACCGGGACTTAATGCAAATAACAGAATTGCGGCCGCAATAGGGGCGGCGATACGCGTATTAGGTGTCATGGGGACAGGCCTCCTCGCGAGGGCGAGTAAACAACGCGAATGGCGGGATGTCAAGGCGGAGCAAAGTGAGAGATGAACGCAGCGCGAGAGGTTCGTTGATACTTTTGCATGCGCCGCAAGTCCTTTTTCCTTACGCTCAAGATCGGCCTAGTGGCACTTCCCGTTGCCGGAATCCGTAAAGCTCTTCCCTTCTTCAGGGATGAATTGCCAGTCGTAACCATCGGAGCGCAAAGTCAGTTTCAACACACCGAACGCATCGGCGTTTCGCACCTCGCTGTTTGGGTGAGGAGCTCCAAACGGGCGGTGGTTCTTGCCGCCGGTGCCGACGACAAATTCGCGGATGCCGCGCTTGGCGTCGGCAGCGCCATCGGGAGTCTGAGGTGCGAAACGCTCGTAATCGTGGTCGTGGCCGCCCAGGATGACGTCGGCATTGGCTTCATAGAGCGCCTGCCAAAGGGGCTGCACTGTTAAATCGTTTCCGTGCGCGCCACCGGAACTGAAGAGCGGCTTGTGCCAATAAGCGAGCGTGCAAGCGGCGGGATGCGCGGTGAGATCGGCGCGGAGCCACTTTTCCTGAGGTGAGCCAGCTTCGCAGCCGCCGACATCCTTGCATTCGCTGTTCAGGACGACGATGTGCCAGGTGCCGAGTTCGTAGCTGTAGTAGCCGGTCTTGGGGTCGCCGGCAACGGCACCAAAATAATCAAAGTAAGGTGTGGCGCCGGCGGCATGAAACTCGTGATTGCCGGGGGCAGGCCGGGTGCGGGATTTTACGCGGCCCCAAGTCTTGTCGTAGCAGACGAAGTTCTCTTTGCTGCCATCCGGGTAAGCTAGGTCGCCGGCGGCGAAGACCGTGCCGGGGATTTGGACGAGCAGTTTGGCGGTGGCTTCTGCGCCGGCAAGATCTTTGCAATCAGCAATGTCACCGGCGCCGACCAGAATCGCGGACTGTTCATTCGCAGGGGATGCGCCCGAAGGGATTGCGGGCTTGGAAGGAAAACCAATAACGGATCCGGCGATTAGAATCACCGCGGTCATTGTGGACTTCACGCGAACCTCACAGTTAGTCTTAAGCCTCTAACGGGCGGAATTCTGGATGTGGAACGACAGCATTTCCAAAGGGCGCTTCTAGTTAGCAAATAACTGTATCCCCCCCGCCCTTTTTTCAAAAGTGTTCATTCTAAAAGAAGTTAAAGTTCTTTGTTTTGATACACTTTTGGAAGTGTTCATTCTAAAGGTAGTTAGCGCTGTTTTTGGAAGCGCCTCGATGGATGTTGATTCTAAATGACTTAAAAAGGGACATTGCCGGGTCGTGGAGGCTGCGAATTTGATCGAATGAGCCTCGCTAGAAACGAAGAGGCGGCAAAAAAGCTGCCGCTGCCGAAAAAACCGCACACCCTTATCCAGTGAGGATAGTAGCAGATTCATCATAGAGAGTCAATTGGCATTTGTGGCCGTGTCAGCTGGCGGCCGTGGCGAAGGCACAGAGAGTACTTCGCCACGGCGACGCCCGATGGGCTATTTTTCATGCCTCGGGGACCAGCGAACGCCCGCAGCGATCGTCGGCTTGTAAAATTCGCGCTGAAGCATGTATTGAGGGCTGCCGTTGTAAAAACCGAAGACCTCGTTGTTGATGTTGAGCCCATACATGACAAAGGAAAGGCCACGGGCCATTTTGACGCTACCCTGGGCGTCGAACTGAAGGTGGGGGTAGAAGTAGTTGTCGCCGAATGGTCCGGGCGTGCCGTCCCCATAGCCAGCGATATTCTCAGCGTTATAGGAAAGTCCCACACGAATGGAGACGCGACCGCGATCGTACGTCGGACTGACGTTCCAAGTGTGAGGGGCGTTGCGGACGAGCCGAGGATGATCGGTACGGCCAAAGTCGGGCCCAAAGGAAGTCCGCGAAGCCGTGTAGCCGTAGTTTGCGGAAATCCCCAGACCGGAGAATGCGCCGGGCAGGAAGGTGAGGTGTTGGAGATAGGCAACCTCAAAACCGTTGAGCCATGCGCTGCCGGCATTGACGGGCTGGGAGACCCGACAAGTCACGGTCGTGGTGCAAGTTCCAGGACCGAACGTCCCAGTGGTGACATTATCAAATGTGTGCGTGATGATAGGCGCCGTCAGATTCTTGTAGAAATAGCCCGCGGTGATGATGCCGAAGGGATTCAGATTGTGCTCGAGGAGAATATCGATGTTATCCGCGGTTTCGGGCTTTAGATTGGGATTGCCCAAGCTAACGAGGATGGGGTTGGCGGTATTGTCCACGGAAACCGCCTGGGCGATATCCTGCGGATCAGGCCGGGAATAACCGCGGCTGTAAACCAAGCGCAGATTTGTGTCGCTCTTGAGTGCAAAGCGCAGAGAAGCACTCGGTAGCACTTTGACGTAAGACCCGTTGAGCTTGGTGTTACCAAGGAAATTGCCATTCGCATCGAAAACCGGAGTCACCGTATCGAGATTGGTGCCCTCAAAGCGAACACCAGCGACCAGGCGAATCTTGTTGAAATCAATGGTGTTCATCACATAACCAGCGCTGACCTTTTCGATGAGGTCGAATTGGCTGGAAGCGTCAGTAGATAGCGAATAGTTGGCAGGATTGGCGGCCTTGTCAGCAAGGAACGCGTTATAGATGTCGAAGAAATTGGGGTTAGGGCCCAATTTATAAGCACCACTGTAATAATTGGTATTCGTCAACTTGTTGGGGAACTGAGACAACAACAGGGGCGTCCCTATCCCCGTGGGCGAAAAGGTGTCCGTGGAGGTGTTGGCAAACTTATGAGCGTTGCGGAATTTGCCGCCGACTTCGATGGTGGAAAGATGGGAGCCGAGGTGATAGCGCTTGGCTCCGGCAGCGGAACCCTGGAGATTCAACTGAGCGCTGAGGCCGTGATTTACCTGCATGCGGTGCAGAGGGAAATTGCTCTGGTTGGTATACGCTTCCGTGAAGCAGGCAGGAGTCCACTGAGGTTGGTAAAGGTTTTTTGTGTTCGCCAGATCATACTGGCAGTTACTTGTTGCCAGACCGTCCGCGTTAAAAGAAGCGGTGCGATCACCGACCTGGCCCTTCTGACTGGAACGCGCTACGGAAGCATCCCAGGCAAACCAGGTGGTGGTAAGCACGTGCTTGCCACCGAGGAGGATGCTCCCAACGGCGTAATCGGGACGGCGTATCTGGTCGTTGAAAGACGGGACGCCGGTACAAGGCGCTGTCGTGAGCCCAGTAACGGGATCGGTCGCGCAGCCGTTGGAACCAAGCAATTTGATGCCTTGGGTGTTGTCCGTCAGCGAGTAAACCCAACGGTCACCGTTGTTCTTGAAGTCGGAGTAAAGGCCACGGATGTAGAGGGTCGAGCCATCTGACGGCTTGAAATCGAGACTTCCCGCAAGACCCCAGCGGCTGCGGTAATAGCGGTATTCCCGGACGTCGATAGCTTCGAAGTAGCGCGCATTGGCGCCGCCCCCAGGCAAAGTGGCGATGTCCGGCACAGGTTCGAGGTCGTCGATGCCGCGGCCGTTCCAATCGTACGTGCCACCAATGAGAGCGCCGAAGCGCTTGTTGGCACCAAAGCGCTGCCCGATGGTGCCGGCCGTTTCTACGAGGCCGCGGCCATTGATGATGGGAGTGTACCCGCCCATCCCGCTGACGTTGATGGTAGGCCGCTCACCCGCAGTCTTGGTGACAAGGTTTACGGAACCGCCGATACCATCCGGATCCATGTTGGCTTGCAAGGTTTTGTTGATTTCGACGGACTCGACGATGTCAGCCGGGATGGCATCCAGCTTGATCTGGCGCACCCCGGATTCCGGGGAGGGCGTATTGATGCCATCGATGGTGACGTTGGCAAGGCGCGGCTCGGTACCCCGAATCTGGACGTACTTTCCTTCGCCTTCGTCGCGCTCAATGGTGACGCTAGGCAGGCGGCCGAGGGCATCGGCCATGTTGGCGTTGGGCAGGCTGCGAATCACTTCCGCGGGCAGTACCTGCACGATGTTATCGGCCGTGAGCTCACGGTTGACGGCTTCGGCTTCTCCGGAGGCACGCTCGGCAGTAACCAACACTTCGAGATTTTGGGACTCGACCTCAAGCTTGGCATCTACGGTGGCAATCTGCCCGCCAACGACAGTGACCTGCTTGGTGAAGTCTTTGAAGCCCACGTAAGTAATGCTGACCGTGAATGTACCAGGCGTAACATCGTTGATGAAGAACTCGCCTTGGATATTGGAAGCAGCAATCGCTCCGATTGGGTGGAGTTCAATGCGCGCGCCTTGCAGGACGCCTCCGGAATTGTCCGCGACGCGTCCACTGATTGAACCCTTGCGTTCCTGCGCGAGAGAAGGAAGCGCAAAGGCCACTATGGCGGCTAGCGCCAATAAAATCTTCTTTCCATTCGACATCTACACACCCTCCACTTGGAAACCACTAAGCTTCTGAAATGCCAGTAGTTAGGACGAGGGTGGAATAAGCAATCGTGATGAGACACCCCCTACCCTTGGCCACCATTTGGGGCGCGAATTGTTACTGAGAGATGAACAACAACTCACGAATCTTTAAAATGAGGATGAATGAATATTCAGGTTGAGTGCGCGCGCTGGAGTACGAATTCGGGCTGGAGAGCGAAGAGGGAGAGAAGCCGTTAGCGATTGGGAGCAACTGGGAGAGAAATTCTAAAGAGGGAACCGCCGCCGAGTTTGCTCTCGGCTTCGATCAAGCCACCATGCAAGTCCACGATCCAACGCGCGATGGCGAGGCCCAAACCGGAGCCGCCGGGCTCGCGCGAGCGGGCCTGATCGGCGCGGTAGAAGCGCTCGAAAATGTGCGGCAGGTCTTTTTCGCTGATGCCGATGCCACTATCGCGGATTTCGATTCGGGCGCTTCCCGACCCGTTTGAAAGGGACATGGCGATCCGGCCACCGCGTGGAGTGTACTTGACTGCGTTGTCGAAAACGATGAGGAGAAGGCGGTCGATCGCGGCGGGATCGGCGGAGACTCGCATGGGACCAGTTGCAATTTCTCTGGTGACTTCGATTCCCTTGCCGGAGGCTAGAATGGCGGCCTCTTCCGAAATCTTCTTCAGCCGCGGAACGAGATCGATGTTTTCAAAATGAAGCTCGGATGCGCCGGAGTCCGCGCGGGCCAATGCCAGCAAGTTCTCGATGAGGTGAGTGGTCTCTTCGGAAGTGGCCAAGATGCGTGCGAGCGTTTCGCGATACTCGGCTTCCGTGCGAGGGCGTCGCAGCGAGAGCTCCGCACTGGTGCGGATGAGCGCGATGGGAGTGCGCAAGTCGTGCGAAGCATCGGCAGTGAATTGCGTGAGGCGTTTTACGGAGGATTCGAGACGGGCGAGCATGGCGTTCAATGTTTCGGAGAGACGGCGCAATTCATCATTGGCTGGGGGAACGGCCAGGCGGCTGGACAAGTTTTGGACCCCAACGCCGCGCGCGGTTTCGATGATGGCGTTGACGGGAGCGAGGGCGCGCCCGCTGAGCCAATAGCCGGCGAGTGAGGCGAGGATTATGAGGAAGGGCAAAGTCTCCTTGAGGATGAGGCGGAAACGGTCGAGCGCTTGATCGAGGGGTTCCGTGGGGACGGCGGCGCGGACGTGAAAAATCTGGCCGCCGATATCGACGCTGCGTGTGGCGATGCGGTATTGCAAATTGTCGAGGTTCGTGGTGACAAAACTAATGCCATCCCCCGTCGCCGGATTGTCGGCGCCGTACGGGTTTTTGAAGGGAAGCGATTGGAAGAGCATCTTTCCATTCGCGTCCGAAACTTCGAGCAGAGCCGCACCGGCCCAGACGGTCCCAAGCTCGTCTAATTCCCTCTGTATCTCCGCTATGCCAGTTGGCGCGGTGCGTTTGAGTACGTTCTGAATGCTCTCGAGGTTAGCGCGGGAGGCGTCGTTCACGGTGGTTTCGATACTGTGCTGAAAACCCAGATCACTAATCCAGGCGAAGGACGCAAAAGCGACGACCAGGACGGCGAAGTACCAAGCAGTGATGCGTGCGCGAAGAGGCAGTTTCATGGTCAGGCTTCGGGGCCGAGAGAATAACCGAAACCGCGGACGGTGTGAATCAGTTTAATGGGTTCGTTTTCGTCGACCTTGCGGCGGAGGAGACGGACGAAGGCGTCCAGGGTGTTCTCTTCGATATTTTCTGAGGGACCCCAAACGGCGTCGAGGATAGCGTGGCGAGAGGCGACGCGGTCTCCGTGACGCATGAGGAATTCGAGCAAGCGGAATTCTGTGGGAGTGAGATGGATTTCGCGAGTGCCGCGAAAAACGCGGCGCTGGGTGAGCTCCAAGGCGAGGTCGCAGATTCGAAGAGTGTGAGAGCGCGGCTCGGCGACGCGGCGCTCCAGCGCGCGGATACGGGCGAGCAAAACGGCGAAGGAGAAAGGCTTGGTCACATAATCGTCGGCGCCAGCGTCGAGGCCTTTGACGATGTCGGGAACGGAGTCGCGGGCGGTGAGCATCAAGATGGGAATGTCCTGCTTGATTTCGCGGAAACGTTGAGCGACTTGAATGCCGTTGAGTCCGGGCAACATGACATCGAGGAGTACGAGGTCGAACTGGTGGTCTTCGGCGAGGGAGATGGCGGAGAGGCCGTCGTAGGCCAGGCTAACGGCGTGATTGTCTTCTTCGAGGCCGCGGCGGAGGACCTGGGCCATTCCTGTTTCGTCTTCGACTACGAGGATCTTCATTTGAGCTGACTGCTTTCTTGGAAACTCCTACATCATCCGCTTCCGCGAGTCGAAATCAAGCCTCGGCCGCTTGTTTGGGACGCAGATAGTAGTGAATCGCGGGAGTGAAGATGAGTGAGAGCACCATGGAACTGAGAATTCCTCCGACGACCGCGATAGCTAACGGTTTCAGCATGGCAGAACCAGCCCCGATGCCGAATGCCAGTGGAAGCATACCGGCGACCGTGGCCAGCGCCGTCATGGCGATCGGCCGCAGCCGGCGGCGTCCCGCCTGAATCATCGCCTCTTCAGCGGAGAAGCCAAGTTCGCGGAAGCGGTGCTCCGCGTCCAAGAGAAGGATGCCATTCTTGGCCACGATGCCGATGACCATGATCATGCCCATGCGGGAAGCGACATTGAACGAGGTTTTGGTGATAAGTAGCGCCAGAAATCCGCCGAAGCTGGATAGCAATGCGGATGCCAGAATCGCCGTAGGCGCGGAGAAAGTTCGAAATTCGAAAAGCAGCACAGCAAACAGAAGCAGCAGCGCCAAAAATAATACCACCAACATATCGCTGGACGATTTCTGTTCTTCCGCATAAAGACCGCCATATTCAACACGGATGGACGAAGGCAAATGCAAATTGTTCACAGTTTTCTGGACGGCTGCGATGCCTGTGCCAAGGTCCACACCTTCGAAGCGACCGGTTACTTGCACCAGGCGCTGCAAATTCTCCCGGCGGATTTCCGTCTGTCCGGGATCCATGCTGATGGCCGCCAAAGAACCAAGCGTAGCTGTGCGGCCAGTCGAGCTCGTCAACAAAGCATTGCTCATATTGTCAAGCGAAGAACGGTTTTGCTCGGGAAAGCGGACGCGAATGGTATAGGAACGATCATTGAGAATCACTGGGGTTGCCGCAGGCTCACCTTCCAAAACCGCCGCGGCATTGATGGCGACTTCCTCGGGAGTGAAACCTGCACGCGCGGCCACCGTGGGATTCACTTGATACGTCACTGCCGGGCCGCTGATGGTGTTTTCGATCCCGTTCAGGACGTCGACGACCGGGTGGGGGTTCCCGCCGATCTTGATTTTGTCGATGGCATCGGCGACGCGCGGCGCGGTTTCATTCAGGAGCTTGCCGTCCTGCGAAAAAAGCTTGATCACGACAGGCTGCGGCTCGCTGGTCAAGTCGCCGATCATGTCCTGAAGGAGCTGGACGAAATCGACTTTGGTGCCAGGTTCGGTCGATTCAATCTCAGATCTGATATCGGCGATGATGTCGTCAATGTCGCGCTTGCGATCTTTCTTCAGCCTGACGGTGAAATCTCCGTTGTTCGCTTCAGTAACGGCAACCAGCCCCAGTTGCAAGCCGGTGCGGCGGGAAGTGTTCTCGACTTCGGGCGTGGACTTCAGAATCTCCTCAATGTGCAGCAGGATGCGATTGGATTCGGCAAGCGAGCTGCCCGGCGGCGTGAAGTAGTCCAGAATAAATCCGCCTTCATCCATCGCCGGTAGAAAGTCCGTGCCGAGAAATTTGTAACACAGTACCGAAAGGGTGACGACCAAGACCGAGCTTGCGACTAGCACCCAGGGCCGCTTCAAAATGGCGCGCATGGTGCGTGCATAGAACTCCACGATGCGCCCGAAAAAACCAGAGAGATCCTTTTCTTCGGCAGCCAGAAGAGCAGCAGCGTCCGGACCGCCCGCCGAGGACGATGCTGAAGCTTCTGCAGTTTCCTTCCGCCGGACCAGGTAAAGACTCAGCGTCGGTGTCCAAGTCAACGCCAGAAGAAGCGAAGTCAGCAAGGAAACGGTCATGGTGACGGCGAGGGCGCGGAAGAAGCTCCCGGTCACTCCGGTAATGGAAACCAGGGGAAGAAAGACGACAATGGGGGTAATGGTCGAGCCGATGAGCGGTATGGTTAATTCCCTAAGAGCGCTCTGGATGGCCTGAAACCGGCTTTGCCCCGCATCCCGGTGCAAGACGATATTTTCGAGGACCACGATGGCGTCGTCGATGACCAGACCGACGGCGGCTGCGAGGCCGCCCAGAGTCATCAGATTGAAACTTTGATTGGTCCATTTCAAAACGATGAAGGTGATGAGCAGAGTTATCGGTATGACCAAGCCCGCCACCAGCGAGGTTCCCCAGTCGCGCAGGAACAACACGAGGATGATGGACGAAAGCAAAATTCCGATGAGTACGGCATCACGCACGCTCGAGATGGAATCGTGAACGATCGTGGATTGGTCGTAAAACGGCTCGAGATGAACTCCGGGAGGCAAACTCGGGGTGAGTTGCTGGATGAGTGCGTGCACTTCGTTTGCTACGTCCAGCGTGTTGCTTTCGGGCTGGCGATCTACGTTGAGAAGCACGGCCGGCTTGCCATTCGCGGTCACCATCGTGTAGACCGGGGCGACCGACGGCGCGATTTTCGCGATGTCTCCTAAACGTATGGGAATACCCATTGGGGAACTCTTGACTACAATTTGTCCGATCTGTTCCGGAGTGCGCACCTGCCCACTGATGAGACCCAATACAAGCTGATGACTGTGCTCGATCAATCCAGGCGAATCGATGAGATTCGTGCGCTTGATAGCGTCCAAGATGTCGGGGACAGTAATCCCCGATGCGTGGAGGCGCGCGGGATCCGGTGTCACCTGAAATTCGGGAACGCGGCCGCCTTGTATGATGACTGTGGCAACGCCATTCAGGCGGTTGAGACGCGGCTTAAGGTCGTAGGTGGCGATCTCCCACAGCTTGTTGGGCGGCACGGTGTCGGAGGTCAAACTGTAACCAATGATGGGGAAGACCGCGAAGGTCATCCGGTGTGTTTCCACCTTTGCCGTAGGAGGAAGGTCCGCCTGCAAACGAGCGACAACTGCGTCCACACGTTGCAGCGTCAAAATCATGTCGGAGTTCCAGTCGAAGAACAGATCCACCTCGGCGGAACCACGGCTCGTTATGGAAGTAACCTTTAGCAGGCCCGGCACACTATTTACTGCTTCTTCGACCGGCCGCGTGATGGTGACCAGCATCTGGTCAATAGGCATCACGCCGTTGTCCACGCCGACGACGATGCGCGGAAAGTCCGTGTTCGGAAATACAGAAATGGGGACCGTAAGAGCGAGGTAGCCTCCCACAAGCGCCAGGCTGATGGTCAGGAACAACACGGGGCGAGACAGCCTATGGAACCAGGGTGTGCCTGGATCGCTCTGCTTACCTGATGACGGGGCTGCGCCGTTCACGACTGGGGAAGAATCCATGCGCAGTTACTCCTTGCCCTTCACAGGAGCTTTCTTTGCGGGCGCTGTTTTCTGTTTGGACTTGTTGGGCTTCTTAGCGTCGTCGGCCTTGTCGTCCTTTTCGCCTTTCCCCGTGTCCTTTTCGTCTTTGTCGACCGTTTCCTTTTCCTCAGCTCCAGGCTTCTCAATTTTTATCTTCGTGCCGTCGGGAACTGCATAGCCTCCTGTCGTTACGACTGGATCTCCGGGATTGATGCCGCCAGCGATTTGTGTAAGTTCTGAGTTGCGAATGCCCAGCCGAACTGTCTTCTGATGGGCCTTTTCATCCGACCCGGCGAGGAGGACGTAATCGGCGCCTTCAGCGTTTTTGAACACAGCGGCAGTGGGAACTACAATCGCGTCCTTCACTGTTTTCGCTGTCATCGAGACTTCCAGGGACATTCCCGGTCGCAGCGCAGGGTCTGGCTTGGCGGCTTCCACCCAGACTTCAATCGTGGTGCTACCAGGATCGAGAGCGGGGCTGACCAAGCTGACGCGGCCTTTGATGGGCTCGTCGAGCTCGGGAACTTTCAGCTCCGCGGGGTTACCCACTTTCAAGACAGCGGCTTCCGATTGCGGAACGTGCGCCTTGGCGATGAGCCGGGAGGTATTCATCACCGTGAGCAAAGGTTGATTGGCGGCGGCGAGGTCTCCTTCGAACAGGGGGCGATCGGTCACCACGCCGTCGATGGGACTAGTGATTCGCGAATAGCTGAGCAGCGCTTGCGCGCCACGCATTCGGCCTTCGGCCGAGGAGCGTGAGCCTTGAGCGGATTTGAGCGCTTGCTCTTTTCCAACGCGCTGCAAGTCGGCAAGTTGTTTTTGCGCTTGCTCGTTCTGGCTGCGCGCCTGAAGAAACGCGACTTCGGCGGAATCCAGATCGCGGCGGGGGAGAGCGCCTTGTTGGAACAGTTCTTTGCGGCTCTCATAGACTTTTTGTTGCGCCTCGAAGTTCGATCTTGCAGAAGTGGCATCCAACTCCGCCTTTTGAATTTGCTGCGGGAGGCTTGAACCAACGGTCGTAGCGTAGTTGGCTTCCGCTTGTTCGAAGTCACCTTTGCTGGCCTCCGCGGCGGCAGACAAATCGCTATTTTCCAATTCGGCGAGCAACTGTCCTTTTTTAACTCGCGCGCCGCGTTGAACGTAGAATTTCTTGATAGTCGAGCTGATCTTCGGGGCCACTGTGGCTTGTTCGAGAGGGAAGACCACCGCTTCCACAGTAATCACCTGAGAGATGGGGGCACGCTGGACCGGCGTGATCTGCACCGAGACTACCGGCTCTTTTTCTTTTTCGGCGTTGCTGCAGCCACTCACAAAGCACAGCACGGCTGCGAAAGCGGAGAGAAAAATCGTCCTCGCGTGAAGAAACTCTTCAGTAGCGTTTAAGGTGGGCTTCATGGAGTGGTCAGAACCCCCGTCAAGGTTTGCAAATTGGCGAGGGCCACGCGATACCGCACGGCTCCGTCTTGATAGGCAGTGTTGGCTTGCGCGAAGGTGGTCTGCGCGTCCACGACTTCCAGGACGGTAGCCTCGCCGCCCTTGTAGCGAAGCGTGATGAGACGCAGGCTTTCGGCGGAGAGTTCGGCCGAACGGCTGAGGCCGCTGAGCTCGTTCAGGGCCGTGTCCGCTTCGGCGTAGAGAGATTTGATTTCGGCCAGGAGCTTGCGCTGCGCGAGCGAAAGTTCCCGTTGGGCTTGCGTGCGCCGCAACTCGGCTTGCTTGATGCGGCTCTGCGTGGCGCCCCAATTCCAGATGGGGATATTGACAGTGGCGGCCGCCGAAGAACCCAAATTGGAAACTCCACTGGGACCGTTCACTGCAAACTGCGGGGCGTCGATGCCGTACCAGTAATCAAAGCTGAGCGAAGGCAGATACCCAGCGCGCGCGCCGTTTACATCCTGTCCCGCCTGCTGGACAGTGGCCAGCGCGGCGCGAAGGTCCGGATTATCCCGGGCCGCCCGCTGCTGCACTTCCGCGAGGGTCGGAAGGGGAACGCCCGCATGGAGATCTTCGGCGAGTTCAAAATTGTCGTTGAAATCGGGAAAGATCAGGACGGCAAAATCGAGACGTGCGTTCAAAAGGCCCAGCTGTGCTTCCAGCAATTGGCGGCGGCGCTCCTGCATCTGCAACTCGGCTTTGATGACATCGGAATGAGCGACTTCCCCGCCCTTCTCCAGGTCTTGCGTCAACTTCAGGAAACGGTCCCCCTCATCGCCGTTTTTCTTCGCGGCTTCGAGCTTGAGTTGCGCGGCGGAAACAGCGTAATAGCTCTGCACCACGGTAACGACCAGTCCACGCGAAGCAATCTCTGCCCGCGCCTTGGCGAGAGCGGACGCCGCGGTAGCGCGGCGGTAAGCCGAAATCGAAACGAGATCGATCGATTCATGCACGTTGGCCAGGCTGACGTATTCTTGCGCGGCGTTGTTCGCAATGAAGGCAACGTTTCCCTCACGGAGTTGAGTAAAGATCGCCTGATTGTTGTACGTAACGGAAGGGAGAAGCGCGGCCGCCGCCTGATAGCGATCCTGGCGCGCAATCGCGGCGTCGGTCTGAGCGGATTGAAATGGCGTGCTGTTCTTCCTGGCCCGCGCGAGAGCATCCTCCAGAGTCAGGCGGATGGCCGGCGACGTGGCGACCGCGCCCTGTTGCGTATCTCTGGCGGGTGGTGCACCAGCGGGAGCTGGCGATTGCTGCGCTGCAACCGTGCCAGCGTAAGTCAGGAAAAGGGCAGCAACCAAGCCCCGCGAATAAACAAGGATGCGACGCAAGTTCATGGATCTGGCTCCAGGGCCGGCCGAAAACACACGAACGGCAAGGAAGAATTCAAGCTAACGAAGCGTACATAAACGCAGGATTAACCGCTAGTTACGGAGGGAACTGGCACTGCTGGCAGAAAGGCGGTGAAGGTGCTCCCGCCGGAGTTAGAGGACGTCAACTCCAAACGGCCGTGGTGCGCTTCTGCAATCCAGCGAGAAATTGATAGGCCCAGCCCCGCGCCGCCGCCGTCATTTTCCGCACGGGAACGAGCTTTGTCGACACGGAAAAAACGCTCAAAAATGCGCGGTTGAAGATCAGCGGGGATGCCTCCGCCTGTATCCGCAATGCTCAAGACGTATTCGTCCGCGGCCCGACGGCAAATGACGGTTACGCATCCACCATCCGGCGTGTACTTGATAGCGTTATCCAGCAGATTGAGAATCATGCGGCGCAACAGGGATTCATCGGCGCGGATGGGAGACTCGGAGGCTTCCTCAAAATTCAGAGAAATCTTTTTTGCGAGGGCTAACGTTCGGGCGGAATGCACGCACTCGCCAACGAGTTCATCGAGGTAGAAATCAAGCGGCTGGAGCGGATACTGGCCGGCGTCCGCGCGCGTCAGGGTGAAGAGGTCCTCGACGATATGCTTCAGCCGCTTAGCTTCCTCGCCGAGAATTCGCAAAGACTCGCGGTATTCCTGCTCCGAGCGTTTCTCCTGCGCCAGGGTAACCTCCGCTTCCCCGCACAGGATGGCTACCGGGGTGCGCAACTCGTGGGAGGCATCCGCAACGAATCGTCTCTGGCGGTCGAAGGATTGATTGAGGCGATCGAGCAACTCATTGAAGGACCCCGCCAGCTGCCCGAGTTCGTCCCGCGGATTCTGCACTTGGAGGCGTTCGTAGAGATTCTCCGAACCGATGCGGCTCGCCTGTGCGCCCATCACCACCACTGGCGAGAGACTTCGCCGCGCCAGAAGATACCCGCCCACACCGGCGAAAAGAATCGCCATGGGAATAACGATCCAGAATGTTCCTGCCAGCGTTTCGAGAAATTCGTTTTGCCGGTGCAGCGATTGCAGAACGAACAGCGTGGCCGCCTGCTGGTCGACCGAAAAATGCCGCACGTAGCTCCGGTACTGGTGCTCCCCGACGCGCACGGACCTGAACGTATCCGGCGCCGTTACAAGAGGCCGCAGCGAAGCGGCGATCGATTCGCGCGTGGGGCCTTCCGGGCGTCCGGGCAATCGGTAAGTGTCCGATACTCCCAGCAGATTTCCCTGGGGATCAAACACCAGGAAGATCACATCACGAAAGCGGTGCTCGGAAATGGCCGCCGCGATCCCTTCATCCACACTGTCCGGCCGAGAGGCATCACCGAGTTCGGCATTCACCGTCGACAGAAAAGAGTCCGCGAGTTCCGTTGCGTTTGCGTCCGCGCGCCTCACCACATTTTGACGCAGGACGAAGTAAGTAGCGGCCGCGAGTACGACCAGCACCAGGGTCATGGCCGCGGTGTACCACAGCGTCAGCCGGATTCGGACCGAGTTAAGCATTGTTGCGGTTCCGCGCGGCAGTTGGTTTTGCTTCCGCGGGTGTTTCATTGAGCGAAAGCACGTAGCCCGCTCCACGCCGGGTGTGGAGCAGAGGCTTCGCGGCTCCCGCATCAATTTTCCGCCGCACTCGGTTGACATACACTTCGATTAGATTCGAAAACGGATCGAACGCGTCGTCCCAAACGTGTTCGGCAATTTCCGCCCGTCCCACGACGCGATTCGCGTTGCGTGCAAGAAATTCCACCAGGGCATACTCTTTCGCCGTCATCGTAATCGTTTGCCCACCGCGAGACACCGTCTGTCCCACGGTGTCGACGATCAGATCGGCCACCACCAGCCGGGCGGACTGCAGACTTGTTGGCCTTCTTAGCAAAGCCCGCATGCGAGCCAGCAGTTCGCGAAACTCGAACGGTTTCGTCAGGTAGTCGTCGGCCCCGCGGTCCAGTCCTTCGATGCGGTCCTCGACTGCGTCGCGCGCCGTCAGCATAAGGATGGGCATGCGCTGGCCGTTGTTTCGCAGTTCCCTGCAAACAGCGAAACCGTCCGGAGCGGGGATCATCACGTCCAGAAGGACCAGGTCGTAGGTGTTGATGGCCGCCTGGTACAACGCATCTTCGCCGGAACCCACGACATCCACAGCGTAGGATTGTTCCCGCAAACCTTTCGCCACAAAATGCGCGATCCGGGAATCGTCTTCTACCAGCAGCACTCGCATCTCCGAATCATAATCCCGATGGCAATCTTTCGGGCAATAAGAACTGGTCGAACGGGCCGGCTGAAGCCGCTCGAATTCATGGTGTGTTTATCTTCATGCGAGTGAACCTTTGTAGTTCACAGACGATTCGTATGGAAGGAGGTTGCGTACAACATTGGTGGAAATTATGTTGGACGTATCGTTCGGCTGCAACCCGAACGGTTGGACCCTGGCTGGACCCCAATCTAAAGCGAGGAGAGTGGCATGAGTCTGCAAACTGTTGTAAATTAAAGATCTGTTTGCCCGTTCCCCGGTAGCTCAACGGTAGAGCATTCGGCTGTTAACCGAAGGGTTGCTAGTTCGAATCTAGCCCGGGGAGCCAAAATTCTTTGTCCTCAAGCAATTACAGAGTTTGGGTAGAGCATTCGGCTCTCGACCGAATGCTTTAGCATATGAAGTGAGACCCGCGTGCGGAAGTTGTTGATGGGAAAGTCTTTTGGGGGAATGGGTCGCAGAGTGAATATGCGCTGTCATAAAAATGTAGTATTGCTTTCGGATTTGGGACTACGGAAGCGTTGTTAGTGGTGACGTAAGCTGCCATTTCTAGGCCCAAGCCTTGAGCGAACGAATTGAACCGTTTGGTTCGTTCCCGAATGCTCGACCAAGCGAGTAATAGGTGGCGTTGTTACTCGGCGCTTGCCGGAGTTCTCCATTGGACTGGATCCCTAACGAAGCTGGCCGCGTCCGAGACCCTTCACGACACTCCACTGCTTGAGCCACATGGAAGTGCACCCGAGGCCAGAAAACCCTACGATGTCTTGATTCGTGTGCGCGCTGCCGGTATTAATCCGGTCGACTGCCGAGAATCGAAAACTCGATGTCCAACCTTTTCGGGGCACTTGGCGCAAAGGATAGATTCTTTGTTGTCTCCAGGAGCAGATGCAAAGGAAGCGACCCACGATCCCCACGGCCCAATGGATCATCGCCGGTTGCAAAGGCAGAAATTTGCAACGGCCAATCGGAATGAAGGACACGAACCTCCATTGTGCCTTCCTTTGATATCAGCCGATCGCTCCGAACATTGTCTAAAATCGAGGTCTTGATGCGATCCGACGGAGTCGGCACCGCCATCCAGAGACGGCGGACCGTCACTGACCTGGATGGCGTGATGACCTCCGACCGACGAAGACCATTCTTTGTGAGTGACCAAGTGACTTCCGTCACGAGACCTGGGTCAATGGTTTCGCCCGCTTTGGCTCCGACGACCACCCAACGCTTCCATACGGCAGTAACACTTTTCCCATCCAAGGACGGATGAATTTCATCTGCGCCGTCCGCTGCAGCGATTGTCGTTCCGTCTTTCAGCTCAAGGAACGGCACGAGGCAGGGATAAGGTTTCTCGACCGGGACCGCGAAGCCAGGCAGACCGTGCGGCGCCGGCTCGTAATCGGAGGTAGCTCCACGCGGCCCTGTTACGAACGGCAAGGCAAAATGCATCTCTCCTTGTCGAACCACCCACACTCCAAACTTTCGTCCCAAATCGTTGCGGAAATAGACGAAACGGGCGACGTTGGCGAGAGTGAGATGCGAAGAAAAGCCTGTGATATTTTCCTTTGCCAGCACATTCGTAAATTGCTTGTGGGCATCAATAACCTTTGCAAGGAAGGTGGTGGTTTGCTGCCACTCGCGCTCCCTGGTGATGTAACCGTAATCTCCCCGGCCAAACGCAAAGACCGAGAGAAGATGAGTTTCGTCCTTGAAATCATTGCGCAGCCAGCGCCATGCAGCGTAATACGCCGAAGCAATTTGCGGGAGCGGCGCTGGGCGGAACTCGGGATATTTTCCAACGAAGGCAGCGATTTCCATTGTATCCATGTAACTGATCGCCCCGAGGCTGCGTCCCCAGGAATAACCGTAGCCGTCCGGCGACAGCAAATCCCACCACAGTTTCATTTGCTCCTTAAGCGACGGCGCGACGGCCTTCATAAGGTCATCACGCCCCGCGAGTGCCGCAGCATCATAGAGGGCCCTGGCGTACTCATTGGAATAGCGATCGTACCGGCCGGTCGGCAGTGCATCGTCTGCAAAGAGTGCGCCGCCGGTGAATTGTGATGCCGCCCGATTCAGCAGGTCATCCAGTGAGTCGCGATCCTTGTTGAGGCCGAGTTCGTAGTCAATTGCCGCGATGCGCGCTGCAACACCAAAATAGTTTTCGGGGAGATGGATTAGCTTGTGATTCTTTGAATCATAAAATCGGCTTGGGTCAAGTAACGCGAGATACGCTTGCCTCTCTTCGGAAGACAACCCCTGCCACAATGCATTGTGCTTCAGGTTTGTCCCAAAACATTCGAGAGCCATCGCTGCATAAAGTTGCGCCCAGGTTTTTCCTCCGTGGTCCAATTCGACCTGAGCCATTTTTCCAATCATTTGCGGGACGTCATGGCCCGCAATTGTCTTCGTCCCCATAAACTCCGAATAGGCGCCGAGAGTTCGCATGAAGGTCCCCCAGGAAAACTCTCCGATGGTCAGCGCGCCAACGACGCGGTCCGGCGGCGGCTCAAGAGTCTTAATGTCGGAAACATGGGCCGTCACCTCTCTCTGGAGAAAATCTTGGATTTGCCGATCGAGTTCCGAAGTCTGGATTCGCGGCTCGTCATGTTGTATTTGCGCGAACGAATCGCAACTCACACAGAGAGGACCGGCAAGAAGTAATCCGAGCATTTTTACTATCTGGAATGTTTTTTTTCGCATCGTGCGCCGATCAATCGCTCGTGAATTGAGGTGGCCTGCTTCCCGACAGCCATACGCTGAGCAGACTACGTAACAAAAACGCTTCAACGAATGTAGTCTTCTCTGCACGGCGTGAATACGTCGACTACCCGAGAGTCCTCGATTGCGGATGCACCGTGCTCCACGCCACCGCGCACAACGAAAGTGTCACCCGTTCGAACGTCGACTGTCCTTCCCTGGCACGTAATCTTGAGGTGCCCGTGCACGACATACACGACTTGCTCATGCGGGTGGCTGTGCACCGTCCCCACCCAGCCTTTCACCATTTCATGCTCCGCAAGAAACAGTTTGTCGTTGTAGGCAAGCACGCGGCGTTTCAGCCCGCTTTCCGGCGCTGACTCCTTGCCATTTTCGTGAGTTACCACCACGAAATCGGGAAAAGTTTTTGTTGGCGCGTTCATTTGCATTCTCCAATTTACTCGGGCCGCTCACACTGCGGCAGAAGCCTCTCTCTTTGCGTGATCCTTGCCCGCGTGTTTTCCTCAACGAGCCAACCAGCCTCCGTCCACGGCAAGAACATGTCCGTGCACATAGTCGCTGGCGGATGAACATAAGAATATCGCGGCACCTGCGATGTCCAGCGGCTCACCCCATCTAGCCGCGGGAATCCTCTCCAGAATTTGGCGGCTGCGAACCGGATCGTTACGCAGCACCGTTGTGTTGTCCGTAGCCATATACCCGGGGGCAATCGCGTTCACGTTGATCCCTTTGGAAGCCCATTCGTTCGCAAGCGCTTTCGTCAACTGCGCAACACCACCCTTGGCCGCGGCATAGGCGGGCACCAGAATTCCTCCCTGAAAGGAAAGTAGAGAAGCAATGTTCAAGATTTTGCCGCCTGTCCCTTTTTGCAGCATGTGCCAACCAGCAAGCTGTGAAAGGCGAAACACCGCCGTCAAGTTCACGGCGATCAGTTCATCCCAGAATTCCGTGGGATATTCCGAGGCAGGCGCCCTTCGAATCACTCCGGCGTTGTTCACAAGAATGTCGATGGAACCAAACTCCGCGACTGTTTTTTCGATAAGACCGGGGTACACCTTCGAATCCGCCAAATCTCCGGAAAAATAGAAAGTCTTGCGGCCCGCTGCAAGAATTTCGGCACATGAAGGACCCGGTTTCGGATCCCGCCCGTGGCAACCCACGTTTGCGCCGGCCTTTGCCAGAGCCACAGCGATTGCGGCGCCAAGTCCTCTGTGCGATCCCGTCACGAGGGCATTCTTGCCGTTCAATTGGAAGGCTTCGAGGCTCATCGATTCGCTCTTTCCCGATTCGCGCAGGGAATGAAAATCGCTTACTTACGGCCTACTTCCAATCCGGACCCGCCCTGTTGAAACCCCGGCTGAATATTCACGACACCAAACTGCCGATCCTCGACCTCGCGATGCGCCGCCATCGCCCAAAGGAATGCGATTCGGTGGCCCGGCACAGAAACGTTTGGGTGGTACCCGCTCGGCATCAACACCGCATCGCCGTCGCGCACTGCCGTGATCAATTCCGGGTACGCCGTGTCGTTGTAAACCAGCTGAATTCCGTATGCTGGCTCCGGCATGTCAAAGTACACATAAATTTCTTCCAGCATCTTCGCGTGCTCATGAGGCGGCCAACTTGTCCAGTTTCCGGGATCGGAGTAAGTGAAACCTGCCACGAGCCGACCCGCTTCCACGTTCTTCGCGATGAGCATGTTCAATTCGCGCGATGAACCGGGGCCACCCGTCACGAACTTGAGGCCGGGATCTTTCTCGACGTCAGCATACCGTACCAATTTCAATGGATACTTCGCGCTGACTTCGGCAGAGAATTCAGCGAGGTCCACGGAATTACTCGTTGAGATTTCAAGCGATGAATCGCGTGGAATATAAATCGCATCGAATTTCCCGAGTTCAAATTCCTGGCCTGCCGCCTTCACAGTGGCCTTCCCGGACAGGCAAATCAGCCCGGTTTCACGGTCTCCATTGGGGAACGATATGGAGGGTTTTGATAAATTCAGGATGACACGGCCATAGGCAAGATGCCGCATCGTGCTGTTCTGCGGCGTCACAGAGACATGACGCCCGGTCTGTGCGTTCGTCTTTCGAAAAATCATTCGTTCGACGGCGGCTTGTGTTTGCGTACTCATGAAGTCCTCCTTTGCAGCGTTTCCTTCAGCGGCCTCTCCAATGACCTGCGCATCAAGCTGCGTCAATGCGGTTCATGTTCATAAAGCAAAACCCAGACCGCGGACACAATTAGCACTGAAACAGTCAGAGTATGGCCGCCAGAAGGGTGAGCGTCCGGAGCGGAAATCATATTTCCGCTCCGGACCCTGCGCTTAGAAGTTAAACTTCAATCCGAACTGACCATTGCGCGGGTTGCTGGCGCTTCCAAAGCTTCCGAAGTTGCCGGAGCCAACTGTCAAGGACGCGTTGCCCAGGCTGCCCAGCGAATAGTTCGCGCGGTTGAAAATATTGAAGAAGTCCGACTCGAACATCAGCCCCATATTCTCTCTGGGCAATTTGAAGTATTTGCGGAACGACAGGTCCGTCACGAAAACGTATGGGCCGGTGAAGGCGCCCACGCCGTCTGTTCCCGGACTTATTGGAGACGGGGTCGCAAAGGCAAGCGGATTAAAGAATTGACCCGGAGCGGTCGGAGCGAGC
>Ga0137418_10000279_pt1 | contig 44276 bp, 25 predicted proteins | sample CZODoug3_1_2_16f_FD_122242 | JGI IMG/M metagenome (GOLD analysis project Ga0137418, IMG submission 122242) | Vadose zone soil fungal communities from Angelo Coast Range Reserve, California, USA - CZODoug3_1_2_16fungal (Hybrid Assembly) | ecosystem: Environmental > Terrestrial > Soil > Vadose...
GGAGAGGGGCGCGGGAGAAGTTGATCTTGGGCCAAGGGGGATGGCACCGGTGAGTCGGACATCTTGTGAGTGAGATCCGGGGAGGATTTGGGAGGCGACGGGGGAACGATGGGCGGGCGGACGGCTGCCGGGGCCTGGCTAGCAATTTCTCTTGCAGCTGGGACCGGCGGTTGGCTGGCAGCCTGTGAGCCAGAGGAGGCTGCGGGAAGCTGGTTGTCAGGAACAATGCGGACGACGAAAACGGTTTGGCCGGACTTGATTTCGTCGCCGGAGGCGAGCATGGATTCCTGAATCTTTGCGCCATTAAGTTGTGTTCCGTTGGTGCTGCCCTTGTCGATGACGCGGCAGCCATTGGGGCCACACTCAACGGCGAAGTGAACGCCGGACATGTGATTGTCATGGGGGATGGCGAATTGGGCGCGGTCGGGGGCGCGGCCGATGAGGAGAGCCTGACTGGTTGGAATAGAAACCTTTCGGCCCGCGAAGGGTCCACCTCTGATTTCAAGAATCAAGCCCATTCCGAGGACTCCAAGCACGCGATTGAAGCAAATCAAACAACGCTATCCTAGCAGCCTTAAAAGCTTCTTAGAATGAGAATTCGCGGTCATGGTAGCCTCGACAAATTGGGCTTGCGATAAATGAAATCATAGCAGTACTTTGGAAGTGCTCTAGGGCTCGGTCCACGGTGATATTAGGAAAGCTGACGCAACGCTTGCAAGGAGACGCACCCATGGCTGATTTAAATGCAGTCGCGGCGAGTCTACAGCAAATGCGACAACGATTAGTGCCGCTGATGGATGCACTGATAAAAGGCGCGCCCGAAGAAGTGCTCGAACGGAATGTTCGACTGACGGAGTTGGATCAGATTCGCGAGAAGCTGCGCATCATGGTACGGAACTTGCAAAATGAAGAGCATCTTCTTCAGGCAATGCAAGGAAATCTGGGCAAGATTCCACGCGACAAACGATGGCAGGCAAATCAGTCGCTCGATCAACAACAAAAAAATCTGCAAAATGCGAAGCAGCAAGCTGTGGATTTGGCCGAGGTCGTCCGCCGACTAATGGAGAAGAATGGCTTGTTGTCCGGGTTCCAAATGGGGATGAAGTTCAAGGATCTGATGGAAAACCTTGAGAAGTCCGCCGAGCAAGGTCACGCGATCCACCAAATCATGTCGGAACTCGGAGTTCCCTCAATTACCATGCCACAAGCCGAACCTATTTCGTATTCTGCGATTATTCCAACACTGGTATTTATCATTTACGGAATTCGCCGAATCAGCGGGAAGGATAAGCGGAGCTCGAGTGTAGCGGGGGATTGATTTCCTGTGAATTTGCGGAAACCTGCGTCAAGCTCTTATTCCAGAGATGGAAAGATCAAGCTGATTAGTCAGCACCGGTTTTCTTTTTTCGCCAAGAGGACTCGTACTCTTCGATAGCACGATTCGGCGGAAGCGAGGTACTCAGAAAGTGGGTGCTGCCGTCGGCACGTTCCACGACTAGAGGAGCATTGCCAGGCAGAAGATCACTCGGATTATGGGACTGAAGGTATTTTTTTGTGGTGTAGAAAAAGACCCAACCGAAATCCTTCTCAACGGTCTTTTCTTCAAGGATGACCAACTCGGTACCGGGCTTGAGAGTGGAGATAGTCTTTTGGGCGATCTCAAGAGCACGCTCTTTCGTGACGGGCGCAGCAGATTTCTCTGTCATGGTTGATAAACCACCGGCAGCACAGGCTGCCGTAAAGAGTAGGAGTGTAAGCGCGAACAACGGAAACAGGAGGCGCAAGAATGCAGATTGGGCCGGTGACCAAGTACGGGAAATCTCATTTGCTGGCATCCCCTTTACGAACAATTCCATAGCCGATGTTGCTGCCTCCATCGGAATTATAGCGCTGATTCGCGCGGTCGGGGCTAGTCATGATTTCTTTTGGATTGCCTGCACCCCAATCCTGGCCTTCGAGGAGGACCGGCTGTCCATGATCATTGGTCATGGTGACGACGTGGGCCGCAGTGCCGCCGCTGTATTGAATACCAACAATCGCGATGGTGCCATTGCCACCCGCTTTGACGGCGTCGAAGGCGTCCTTGAAACTCTTGTTCCAATCGAGTTTCATGTTATGGCGCTGCTCAATCTCCTCGAACGTCCCATCCATCTGATTAGGGGCCGTGGCATTGGGATTCGCGCCGGTCAAGCGGTCGACGAAGGCATCGATTATATTTCCGCAGTTGATGACACTGTTGGAGGGGTTGACAGAGGCAACGATGGGAGGCGGCACGCCGGCTTCGCCGATCATTACGGTGAAGCAGCCGAGGACGATGACGCCACCGTGGACGGTGGGGTCGCCGATGCGGGCGGCCATTAGGTTGCCGATGAGGACAGTGGGGGAACCCATGAGGATGGTGTCGGGGGGGCCGACGCAAGTAGCCATATCCGTGGCGCGGGCGGCGGGAAGGTAGCCGATTAGGACGGTGGGGCAGCCGGGCGGGAGGATGGGGCCGCCTACGTGGGGGACGATGCCCGTGACCATGGGGCAAACGTGCATGTCGGTGATGCGGGCTGCTGGGGGCATGTCGTGAGTTCTTAGTAATGAGTCCTTAGTTGACCTTTCGAATTCCTATGTACCTGGTCCCAATTCATTGTTCGAGGCAGAGTAGATTTTTAGGGAGTCCTCTTAGTTAGAAAAATACTACATCTTGCCTCCCTTGGAGCCATCGTCGGCTTGGTCGGGATCTTTGGGGGCTTTGGGGCTGGTGGGGCTGGAGCCGCTGCCAGAGCCTGCGGCGCCACCGCTGTTGATGAGAACCAGAGTGCCGGAGATGGCTACACCGGCGGGGCCGATGTTGATGAAGCCGCCCGAGGCCTTGATGGTGAGCTCCAGTCCAGCTTCGATGACTACATTCATGCCGGCTTTCAGGTGGATCGCCATGCCGGCTTCGTGGGCGTAGTTCTGGCCGGATTTTTCCTGGAGGTTTTGGCCGACTTGCAGGGACATGTTCTGACCGACTTTATCGTTCTGATTGCCGGTGACTTCGAGGGAGGCGTCGCCGCCGACTTTTTCGTTGCGGTCCTTGACGATCTGGATGTGCTGCTCGCCCTGGACTTTTTCTTTCTGGTCGTTTTTCACGATGAGGTGGCGGTCGTTGCCGATGTATTCGCGGGAATCGTTTTCGACGCGGTTGTCCATGTCCTTTTCGGCGTTGAGGAAGATTTGCTCGCTGCCCTTTTTGTCCTCGAAACGGAGCTCGTTGAAGTTGGCGGAGCCACCGCTCTTGGTGCTACGGGACAGGAAAGTGGTGCGGGTCATGTTATCTGGGAGAGTGTAGGGGGGCATCTGGTCGTCATTGTAGACGCGGCCGGTGATAATGGGGCGGTCGGGATCGCCTTCGAGGAATTCGACGATGACTTCCTGACCGATGCGAGGAATGTTGATGGCGCCCCAGTTTTTGCCGGCCCAGGGTTGAGAGACGCGGACCCAGCAGGAACTGTTTTCGTCCTTTTTGCCGAGGCGGTCCCAGTGGAATTGGACTTTGACGCGGCCGTACTTGTCGGGATAGATTTCTTCGCCGGCAGGGCCCACCACGACGGCGGTTTGCGGGCCTTGCACAATGGGTTTGGGGGTCAGGCGCTGAGGGCGAAACGGGTTGGCAAAGGGAATACATGTGAAATGATTGTTGTAGAGCTCGGTGTCAGAATTCTCGCCAGACCCAGAGTAACTATCGCCAACGGTAGCAGAATGGGACACTTCGGTGAGTAAATAGTCTCCGTTCATCGCCTTGTTCGGATGATCTTGGAGAGTGAACTTGAACCCAGCAGCCAGGGTGCGACAATTTCCAGATCCGATATCAATCTGGCGCAGAGCCTCCTCCTCTTCCATACGTAGCTTGGTGGTGGTATCGCTTTGAGACTTGTTTGTGAAAAAGCCGGGATAATCGTAGATCTCGTATTTTGTGTTGCCTCCCACAGACGCCACAGTGCTTACCGATGAGAGCAAGGAGGTCTTGGGAGTTTGGAAGTTATAGTCGGTTAGGGCACATTTCCCCGGTTTAAGTTCCAGTTCGGAATCCCAGGCGGCGACCGTCCCAGACTCTTTTTTGACGTTGGTATGGGCAGTCCTGTAGGGAACGGCGTGCTGGACGGGGCAGGGCTTATGGACCTGGGGTTTGTCGGCGAGTATCAGCTTATGGCTGGAGTCATCATGCTCGAAGAAGTAAAAGATGCCGAACTCCTCCATAAGCCGGGAAACGAAATTGAAAGCGGTCTCGCGGTATTGGACAACATACTCCAACTGGGGAAAGCTGCCTTGAGTGCGGTCCTGAAAATCCTGGAAGCCGTGGCCGTGAAAAACCTTCTTGACGATGTCAGTAACGGTTTTTTGCTGAAAAATGCAGCAATCGGCGGTGCGCGTGAGGAACCAGAGCCAAGGAACAATCTCCGCGCGGTAGTGACTGAATCTCTCGTCGCGCTGTACAAAAGCAAAACGGCTAACAAAGCCATTCCAGTGGCGAACATCAGAGGCAATCTTTATTCCGACAGTCACCTGTTTGCCGACGATACTCTTGAAGTCGATTTCGTGGTCTTCAGAAAGCAGGTCCGCCGAATAATGAAAAGGCTGGGAGATTGCCTCGCGCCCGCTGAACTCCCGAAGGAGCAGTTTGTCATGGCCGAGCGGAGTGTGAATGGCAATTAGCCTGTTATCTTGCGTGTGCGGCATAAGTAGACAATCTCCTCACTCCGAGAGAGCCAAGAATCGCCGGATGCAGACGAACTAAATATGAATCAGCCCGGAAAAAGCGGGGCACTAGTCTACATCACAAAATGCTGTCGATCTCGGCGCTAGTGAAACATATCTTTAAACTGCTCCTCCCCGAGCCCCTCACCCCAACTTTTCGCGCGCTTGGTAAAAACTTCCAGCAGCGCCGCCTTCAATTTCTCTTCGAGTTTCTTCGAAAATATTTCAGGGTCCACATTGCCCTTTGCGTCGATGGCATCTTTCCGAGCGGAGAGCACAGCATCGATGATCTTGGTAAGGAGCTCAGTGGAACCAACCTTTACGAATTCCTTAGCGACGTAGATCTTCACTCTTTCCGAGAACGTTTTCTGAACGGAGGGAAACAGTTCCTTCAGGGACTTGTCCATCATGGACATGAGGCGCTTCTCGATGCATTCGGCGATCAGTGTCGCGGCAGCCGCGTCCGCACCGGCAAGAATGGCCTTTTGTACGATGGGATGAATGTCTAGTTCCTTAGCGACACCCGGGGATCCAAGACGCAACTGCAAGGCGTGCTGCTTCTCGGCGGCGTGCAGGTCCTTCAAATACTCTTTCGCAAAACCTTTAATGAAAGAGATCACGCCCTTCACCATGCCGACGGCGAGACCGCGAAGAAGAGCGTTGAAAACCTTCTTCATGCCCTTGCGCATGGCGATACGCGCGCCTTCCTTTAAGAGGCGCTTACCGGCAACTTTTTCGATTTCGCCCAGGCCGCCGCTGAGCAGGACCTCGGTGATTTCGAAGGTCAGGTGGATCATGGGTACAACGGTGGCTTCAAGCTGCTCGGCGGTGCGGGTATAGATGAAAGAGGTGTTGAGGTCGTCTACGCTAAATTCGGCCCGTTGCTTGAGAGCCGTGGGGACATTGTCGAAGAAAATTACGCCTTCCACAATAATCGACCCGCCGCCCCATCCAACATTCGAAACCCTGAGTATCCGCCAGCCGAGTTTGAATTTTTCTTCTTCATGCTCGCCGAGGAGCATCATCACCAGGGAAAACATGGAGAAAGAATCGTCCGGCTCCTTGAGTTCGGGAAACTTGCGCTCAGCGTAACGCTTCTCCTCTTGGTGAACGAGGATGATGTCACCTTCCTGATAGTAAGCACGGCCCTTGTCGGCCACCGGGTATCTGAGCTTCGTGGCTCTCCGCATGTTCTGATACTCGTAGACGACATGATCGCCGCGGTGGGTCCAGACGCGAACGACCTGATAGGGATTGAGGTCAGGGGGATCGGAATCGCGCTCCACGACCGCGCCCGCAGGGGAGGTCTTGGAGCCGATGGCACCGGCGCCGCGCGTCCCACCTTGCTCGTCAAACTTCAGATTGGTCCTGCCGTTGTGACCGGCGGAGCGCGGGGACCGGAATTGTTGTTGCCGGTGGTGCCTCATAGATATCTCAAGAATGCTCAAAAACGCTCTGCTGCGAAAGACAGCAGGCAGCACCTGAAGGCGAAACAGCCGTGCTTCAGGAATAAGCGAACGAGCCGTTATCGGCGACGGAGACGTGGATGGCTGAAGGCTTTTGGCGGTCGGCCATGCGGGTTAGCAAGTAACGGGAGATGTCGGGGAGCATGGTGTTGGTGAGGATATTGTCGACGTTGCGGGCGCCGGACTCAACTTCGGTGCAGCGCTTGGCGACTTCGGCGACGACCTCGGGGGCGTAGGTCAGCTCGATTTTGTGATTCTCGCGGATGCGGCGTTGAATCTTGGCGAGCTTGAGAGTGACGATGGTCTTCATGGCTTCGTCGCGCAACGGGAAGTATGGAACGGTGACGAGGCGGCCCATGAAAGCGGGCTTGAAGATTTTGTTCATCTCGGGCTTGAGGGCTTTGGCCAAGCCTTCGGGGCTGGGAGTGGTTTCGGGATCGGCAGTAAGTTTCATGAGCAGATCAGTGCAAGCGTTGGAGGTGAGAATGATGATGGTGTTCTTGAAATCGATTTCGCGGCCTTCGCCGTCTTCCATCATGCCCTTGTCGAAGACCTGATAGAAGAGTTCGAGGACGTCGGGATGAGCTTTCTCGCATTCATCGAGAAGAACGACGGAATAGGGGCGGCGGCGGACGGCTTCGGTGAGGACGCCACCTTCGCCGTAGCCGACGTAGCCTGGGGGCGAGCCTTTCAGGCTGGAGACGGTGTGAGCTTCCTGGTATTCGGACATGTTAATGGTGATGAGATTGCGCTCGCCACCGTAAAGAAAATCCGCAAGAGCAAGTGCGGTTTCGGTTTTGCCGACTCCGCTGGGACCGACGAGCATAAAGACGCCGACGGGCTTAACGGGGTCGTCCATGCCCGCGCGGGAGGTGGAGATGCGCTGGGCGATGGCTTCGAGCGCATGGTTCTGGCCGATGACACGAGCGGCCATGAGGTCCTTTAGAGAGAGCACAGTGTTGATTTCATCTTGCTGCATCTTGCCGACGGGGATGCCGGTCCACGCGGAGATGACCTCACCGACGATTTGGGTGTCAACGCAAACGCGCATTAAGGGATTTTCACCCTGGAGAGCGTCGAGTTCGGCGTTGAGACGAGCGAGATCGGCGCGCAAGGCGGCGGTATCGAGAGCGGGCTGCGCCGCACTGCCGCTACCGTTTCCGGCGGATGCGCGGGGAGACGCTGCGGTTTCCAGTTGAGAGCGAACATCCCTGATTTGTCCGACGAGGGTTAGTTCTTTTTCGCGGCGCTCTTGCAAGGATTTCAATTGCGCCGCCATGGTGCTTTTTTGTGCGGCGATGGTTGCGAGACGCTCGGAGTGGTCGGCTCCCACGGCGGCCTCGCGCTCCAGCACACGCTGCTGAACTTCGAGGTCATCCAGCTGGCGGGTGGTGTCTTCGATTTGCGGAGGCGTGGCGTTTTGGCCGAGGGAGAGCCGGGCGCATGCGGTATCCAGAACACTTACGGCTTTGTCCGGCAACTGCCTGCCAGCGAGGTAGCGATGGGAAAACTTAGTGGCGGACTGGACTGCCTCGTCGAGAATCCGAACGTTGTGATGCTTCTCGAGTGAACTGACGATACCGCGGAGCATGACCATGCACTGAAGCTCCGCCGGCTCTTCGACTTTGACGACTTGAAAACGGCGGGCAAGAGCCGCGTCCTTCTCAAAATATTTCTTGTACTCCGACCAGGTGGTGGCGGCGATGGTGCGCAACTCGCCGCGGGCGAGGGCTGGCTTGAGCAAGTTGGCGGCGTCGCCCTGACCCGCCGGACCGCCAGCGCCGATCATGGTGTGGGCTTCATCAATGAATAGAATGATGGGAGTGGGGGAAGACTTGACCTCTTCGATCAACCCTTTCAAGCGATTTTCAAACTCGCCCTTGATGCCGGCCCCGGCCTGGAGGAGGGCAAGATCCAAGGAGCGAATAGTGACGTTTTTCAGGGGAGGCGGAACGTCGCCAGCGGCGACGCGCAGCGCGAAACCTTCGACGACGGCGGTCTTGCCAACACCCGCTTCGCCGGTGAGGATCGGATTATTCTGACGGCGGCGAGTGAGGATGTCGATGATTTGGCGAATTTCGTGGTCGCGACCGAGAACGGGATCCACTTTGCCAGCGCGCGCGTTGGCCGTAAGATCAATCGTAAATTGGTTGAGGTTTTGCGTTTTGCCCCCGGCGGGAGCACCGGCGGAGGTACCTGGCCCTACACCCGGGATATTGGCGGATTGGGCTGTTTCCTGATCTTCCGGCGAGCCGGCAACGATGGCCCAGAAATTCTTGCGCAGGGTTTCTTCGCTGATTTTCTGGAATTCGCGCGAGACTTCGCGCATCAACCGGGCGAGATCCGCCGAAGCCGCGATGGCCAAAATGCAGAAACCAGAACGCACCTGGGCAGCGCCAAAATCGAGCGAGCCGATGGTCCAGGCCTCGGATAACATTTGCACCAGCGACGGGCTGAAGACCGGCGTTCGCGCGTTGCCGGTCTTGAGTTTGTCGAGGCTGATGGTGAGGTCGCCGGCTAGATGCGATTTGTTCACCGCGAAATGCTTGAGGATGTGCTGGAAGTCAGTGTCAGTGACCTCAAGCAATTTCATCAAGAAGTGCTCGATCTCAATGTCGTAGTGGGTCCGCGAGAGGCAAAACCCCGCGCCAGCTTCGAGCGCGGAGCGGGAAGTGTCATTGAGCTTGCCGATGAGGCCCTTCAAATTGGAGGCCATAGTGTGTCCTTTCCTTTTACAAAGCCAGGATGGTGTCTTCTGGGTCGCGCCCAAGTGGAGAGGAGCGAACCCAGCTTACCCAACCGAGTCTTGGAGAATCGTCGCCTTGTGAACCCAATTCACAGACGGGGACCTCTGACCGTTCGAGAACCAACTGCACTTCAAAATCAATTTCATCGTTGGAAAAAAAGCGCGTCAATCCCTTGAGGGCCGGGAAAGCGGAGCCGGTAGGGAGGAAATCGAGATACTGGGAGAGCGTGAGAGGCCCGAGCTTGATGCGGGCCCGGGCGCCTTGATCCCAGACCTCGTCCCCAGCAACGGCGCCCATACCGAGTTGCTCGGAAGAAGTCTCGCGGTCGCCCATGCTGCATTCCGTCGCGGTGTCGAGCTTGAACCAACCGCCCAGCAATTGCTGAACTTCGACAGGGACTTCGAAATATTCGTTGAGGATCAGTTCCAGAGCCTTGGCCGAATGCGGCCGTTGGCCCAGAATTCCGGAGAAGAAAAGAAAAGCCTCATCGGGAACGGCTTGGCGGTTCTGCAAACCATCCGTACCCATGCCGATGAGATCGAACAATAGACGAGAAAAGCGATCCAGTTCGCCGCGCTCGTAAGCGATGGGGAAACGGTACTTTTCCCAGGCCTGATAAAAGAGGGAGAGGAAACGATGATTGAAGATGTCGAGGAAGTCGCGCAGAGTCCGGTCACCCGAGCGCACGCGCTCGGCAACCAGGCCGGTATACCACTGCGGCAGGACGCCGACAGGGCCAACGAGGCCGTGAAAATTGACGGTCATGTGATGAGGTTTCTGCTCGTCCCATCCCAGCGATTGAATCTCGCTGGCGGGGAAAGCGAGGGAAGCATTTGCGCCGAAGTGGACTACTTCATCAGCGGGATTGACAAACCTGCCGACGGGCTTGCGGTCCGGGAATAGGCGCTCGAGCAGACGCACGGCCTGGAAGAAACGTATAGCGTACGGTTCCTCGCGGAGCCGCTTTTCGATATACGGGGAGTCCAGCGGTTGCTTCAGAGCAGAATCGCCTGCCCCGCTCGTGGCGGCCATTGCCGTAGCGGCTCCTTTCGCTGCTGGGTCCTTGCCAGCAGCTGACTGAAACTGTTAATGGAGGCATATAACCCAAGAAAATGTTCGAGCACGCTGGCGAAGAGGTAGACTCCGCCGCCGACGTACTGCTCTTCGTCAAATTCGATTTCGACTTGCCTGCCGCGCACAAACCCGATTCCGTTCTCCGAGATAACCCGTGCGAAGTGGCGATGACTCTTCAAATTCAGCAAGCCGGCAATCTGCTTTTCGTGGAATGAGGATTCGCTGAAATTGTAAAGGCGCAGGATTTCCGTCAAGGCGCCCTTCCCTTCCTCGACGAGCGAGAGATAGTTCAGCGAGAGATGCGAGACGAGCCGCCAGAGGACACCCTTTCCAGTAGGCGGGCGAATGGTTGCAGTTGGTTTCCGCAAAGCGACGATGCGTTTCACGGCACCGAAGCCCTCAAGCTCGAAGTCGCCGGCTTCGTTGCCGAGCGGCAAACGATAGGGCAAATCGCGATTGGTGCAGGTGCAGTGAACCGTAACAGTGTCCACGTCCGGCCGCATGGGCCGCCCAGTAAGGTCCATCAGCGAAAGAAAAACCTCCGTGCCTTCGTCGTTGTTGCGGCGGGAGGGCCGGCGGCTGGCATACCAAAAAGCCTGCTGGCGTTTTTCCTGCCGGGAGGAAGCGTGACGAAAACGGTAGAAGGGCTCAAATTGCACGACCTGATGGGTGTCGCGGTCCGGCGAGATTACATCGTCAATGGAGAAAATCTCGAGAGCGTGTCTTCGACGAACGTCTGGAACGACGGGATATTCGAAATCGGTTTGGTCCAGGAGAATGGGCTCGGCGGTCAATGGAAAGAGATTGATGACCGGCGAGCATCCCAGCCGCAAAGTCTTTGCCGAAACGTTCAATTCAAGCATCTGTGCGCGCTCGGCGCGCTCGAAATTGGAGATCAAACAAATGACTTCGACGCGCGGTCCGAAACCGGCTCTTTCGAGCGCCTCCAGGCCGGTGAGATCGAGGAAAAAGAATTTCTCGGGAAAGCTGAAGTACTCCTGCAGGAGGCGGTAGCCGGCGAAGGAATGACGGGGATAAGGAAGCAGGGCTTCGGCATCCTCGAAGCCGACCGGCTGCAGACAACTGCCGGGAAGCACAACGGGCGGCTTGCGAGAGTTGGGGGCCAAGTCTCGAATCAGGATTTGTGTGGTGTTGTTACAGAGCAATTCGTAGAGAGCGTGAACAAGATTGCTCTCGCCGTTCAGATAGAAGCGCAAGGAACGCAACTGCATCTTGGCAAATTCTGCGTCGGGCAAACAGTTGAGCTCCACGCGGAGAGCGGCCACCGCGTCCGCCGCTTTGATTGCGGGCCTCAGGCGGTCCGGAGTAAGCCACTGGGCTTCGGTGACGGAAAGGGGCCAAAGTTTCGTGTCGTAGCAACTGCGGAATTTGCAGGGGTAGCCATCGACGGGTTTGGAATAGAGCATCGAGCCGCGCGGAATCGGGAGCCCCCCAGCGAGCTTGCCCTGTTCGGGATCCAGATGAAACTGCACAACGGTCATCGAGGGAATCGGCCTGATGTAGTGCGGATAGAGAACCGTGAGCAGAGCTTCAGTGATTTCAGGAAATTCATCGTCAATTTTCAGATGGACGCGGGCAGCCAGGAACGCGGCGGCTTCAATCAAGCGTTCGACATGGGGATCCTCGCACCGAGTAGGCTCGAGCAGCAAACGGGAGGCAACTTTCGGGTATTTCTCCGCGAAGTCGGCGCCCATCTGACGCAAGTAGGTTAGCTCGCGCTCATAGTAGGCAAGCAATTCATCCCGCACTGGCGTCCCCCATCAACTGATACTCGCCACTGGTCAGTTCCAGTGCCGCGTCGAAAACGATGTGCTCGGGAGCGGGGTCGATTCGCAGCATGCCTTCGATGACAAAACGCACCACGCGGGACACACCGACGGCAGGCAGAATAGCTACCTTGGCGCCCGCGAGCCTCGGCTCAAACACACGCACGGCTTTTTCGATTTGGGCGAGCAAGCGTTCTCTTTCATAGAGAAAATTCTGGCCGATCTCGGTGATGTCCGGGACGCCGTAGTTGAAGACGGAGCGCAGTGTTTCGACACTGGATTCGGGCAATGGCTCGGGGGTGCAGCGAGTGTTCAGCAGGTTTTCCAGATCGCGACGGATGGCGACTTTGAGCGCGGCGAGGGACTTGCTGTGCGTCAGCGGGCCTTCCACTTTGGACTTGGGCTCGTCGTCGAGCAGACGATCCAAGACGGAGAGAGTCACCGGCCCGAGGGGTTCACGTTTTGTTTCGCGTTCCGCCATTCCTACCTCATGCCCGACAAGGCTTGCACAGGATCCAACCGGCAAATTTTTTGATAGATCTTTTGTTTGGCCGCATCGTCGTAACCGAGCTTGTCCATGCAACGAAGGAGCAGCGCCATGGGGTGCGCCAGCGCGGAAGACTCTTCCCATTCCTCAAGCTTTCGGCGGTCGATCTCCTCGGCCAGCTCCATCAAAATTGGATAGGCAATGTCCTCCCGCTTGGCGGAAAGACAAAGCGCGGCAAGCTGAATCTTGCGATGAAAACGGGCACGCCCGGAGCGCTCTTGTGCAATTTCCCGGGAAAGAAGTTCGAATGCGTCCTGAATGCGTCCGGAGCGAACAGCTTGCTGGGCAAGTTCCTGAACGTCGGGGCTAGCGCTGCCATTGCTTCCCGAAGCAGCCGCGGAGGAAGGCGCGTGGGGCGCGACAATCATTTCCGGTTCGCGTGGAGCAGGCGGGGCCGGGACAATTTTCTCCTTGATCCATGCCAGTGTCTCGTTGTTAGCCGCTGGCGTGTCGTCAGAAAGGCACGCTGCGATCAAATCGGGATAGTCCGAAAGGAGCGAGCGGAGTCCGGCTTGTATGGCTGCAACGACTGCATCGTGGCCCAAGCTCTCACAAGCGCGGACGGTGTGGCGCTGAAGATCAAGCCAAGCGCGGCCAGCAGGCAGCTCCATGGCAGTCTCGGCGCTTTCAAGCAGTTCGTTCCACTGCCCTTCGGCGGCGAGTTTTTTCAATTGCTGGCGTGTTTCGCTCGGCGGAGACTCGAGAACGGCTGGATCCAGAGAGGAGCCGGCGGCGCGCAGTTCGCTCCAACGGAGCCCCCGCAGAACCATGTAAGGGGCAGGATTTGCGGGATTCGCGAGGCGAAGAAAGCGCGCGAGGCCATGGATTCGGCGAACCGCATCGTCCGGGTCCGTTAGCTCTTCCGAGGCCGCTGCTCGTTTGCGCGCAGGCGCGGAGGAGTTGGAAGCCTGCTCGGAGACAGACTCATCCGGCTGTTCGGCAAGGAGCTCAACTTCAGGTTCCTTCTCCTCGGGGGGCTTCCAAAACTCCCGGACGGCGTCCTGAAGATCTTCGAGCGCCTTTTTCAAGTTGGCGAAGTTGGGAGCCTCGCGCCCGAACTTTTCATCGCTGAGAGTTTCCAGTGCCTGCGTAGACTCACCCGCGGCGATGAGATCAGCCGTGAGCTGACGGTAATAAGTCTCCCCGGTATTCCTGACAGCTTCGTCAAATTCTTCCGCGGTGCATTTCTTTTCCGCGATGGCCGTCTGGCGCGCGGTCATCTTCGCTTCATTGCCCTGCGCATCGACCTCGTAGCCGATGCGGCGCGATTCTTGAAATTTCAGCCAATCGAGCTTGTTCTTGGTGAGCGGAACTTTGCGCACCTGCAAATCCAGGTGAGCGCCAACCCACTCGATGGGGCCGGCGCGCATTTCCAGATCGCCGTCCTCGACTTCAGGGTAGAGGGTGTCCCAGAAGTTTTCGAGCAAGCCGCGCAAGAGGTTCAGGCCCTGAGTGAGGCCGGCGATTCGCTCTTGGACGAGCAGAGCTTCCGTGAGCCAGGCGGCGATTTGTAAATCTTTGCTGCGTTTGGAAAGAGCTTCGGTGGCGAGTTTGGTGACCACAACGAAATCGGCTTTCTTGATGGCGTGGGCCCAGACGTCTTTTTTGCTGGCCTCTTCAGAAAGCTGGAGTTCTTCTTCGGCGCGGCGAGCTTCGCGAATCTTGTCGTAAACGGGATCGTAGCGAAGGCTTTGGCCGCTAGGGTTTTCCCCGGGGATGGGATTCAGTAGACCTTCAGGCAGGGGCATAGATGTGACCTAGGAGGCCGCCTGGGCGACCGCAAAGGTAATTTCCCGCAGCTCGAGAAGCGGCCATTCTTCGTCGTCCGCAAGAATGACTTTCTGGCCTTTGGGGACGGGTTCGTCGCTGCCGTCCTCTTCCCAAGCGGTAGCCCGACCCAGGCGGATGGCCTGGTCGGTGCTGCGCCATGAGAAAGGATTGAGGACCGGGAGAAGAACTTCACCCAACTCACGTCCCTGAAAGGCGTCGGAGGGGCGGACGAAAGCGGGAAGCCAGAGGAGATCACGGAGCCGCTTGGGCGGCGAAATATGGATGGAGGACAACAAGGAAAACGGAATCCACATGTAACTGCCGGCGACGAAGACTTCGAGGTTCCCGCCGATGCGATCATCAGAATCTGCAAGGGAGTGGAAAGCTTTTCCATTGATGGTGCCGGACACATGAGGGGCTGGCGCATCAGCGACAGGGCGCGGATACTCCTGTTTCTCAAACATTTCGTGGCGGGTTTTCTCGGCGGCCAAGGCGCCGCGGTAAAAGAGGCCGCCCATCTCTGATTGCGGGCCGCCCTGAGACAAGACATCCAACTGCTTTTCGGCGCGAGAATAGTCCCCGGCAAAACAAAGCAATTCGAACAGAAAGGTGCGGCGTTTGGAATCGGTGGGGTCGTCGCGCACTTCGGCAGTGAGAGCCTTGACCGCTTCATCCAGCTGGCCGGATTGGAAAAGTTGTTGAACGGTCATAAAGGGTCACCATTGAAATTCGCACAAAACGTAGACAGCACGCAGAAAGGTATGCGCTTGGCCGATCGCATGACCGGCCAAGCCAACATTAAGAGGAAAGCGGATCCGGCAACTAGACCTTGACGTTCTTGGTGAGGTCCCAGCCAGCCTTGACAACGCCACCGAGACCGCCCTTTTCGTCCTGGGGCTTGTACTCGATTTCGATTTTCGAGAAATTGAGGGTGACGCTCTCGGTCGGGAGCGAATCGCCACCGGATCCGGAGTTTTGGATCGACGAAACGATGACTTCCGAGAGAGTAACCTTCAAATACTCCTGCTGCGTGCCGCCGGCTTTGCGGCAGACCAGCGTGACCTTCGGCGTATGCTTGCCGACGGCGCACGCTTCGAACAACTTCGGGCTCGACTTATCGAAGTACTTCGAAAACTGGAAATCGTGCACCTGGACCTTGCCAACTCCGGAGCCACCGCCATGCCCTGCCGATCCGGGTTGGGTGGCCCCGAACGAAAAGCTCAGAAGTTCAACTTCATTCTTGTGCTTGTCGTCAAGACTCTCGCCCTCCACTCCATCGATCTTCAGGAACATGTCCGCATGTGATCCCATTCCCGTCGCAAAACCAGCCATATTGTTGCCTCCTCTTGAAATGAATTGGAACCTTGCTCCCTTTTGATCATCCGTTTCCGAGACTTGCGCTCAAAGACACAGGTCCCGAAGTTGGGATTCAAGCGAGAGCCAAAAACAGGGAACCCAGTTACTTCGCAGCCTGCGGGAGGTCCGCGACCAGCCGCAGGGAAACCGTAAGTTCGTCAAGCTGGAAGTGGGGACGCAGAAAAGCGATGGCCCGATAGGCGCCAGGCTTGCCGGCAATCTCGGTGACTTCGACTTTGGCGTTGCGCAAGGGATATTGAGCCTTGGTCGCGGCGCTGGCCTGATCATCTTCCGTGACGTACTGCATGATCCATTTGTTGAGAAATGCTTCGCACTCGATGCGGGACATGAAGCCGCCAATTTTGTCCCGCATGATCGACTTCAAGTAGTGAGCGAAACGGGAAACCGCAAGAATGTAGGGAAGCTGAGAAGACAACCGTGCGTTGGCGTTGGCTTCAGCCTTGTCGTACTTCTTGCATTTGTTGGCAGACTGTACGCTAAAGAATGCCGCGTAATCCGTGCCCTTGCAATGCACGAGCGGAATGAACCCCTGGTCGGCGAGTTCTTTCTCGCGACGGTCGGTGATGGCGATCTCCGTGGGACATTTCAGCGCTACGTCACCCTCGTCAGTATGGAAAGTGTGGGCCGGCAATCCTTCAACGAGACCACCGCCTTCAACGCCGCGGATGGCTGCGCACCAGCCGTACTTGGAGAACGCATTGGTGAGTCTGGCGCCTAAGGCGTAGGCCGCGTTGCCCCAAAGATATTTGGAGTGATCGGAACCATCGACGTTTTCTTCGTAGCCGAATTCATCAATCGGCTTAGTGTCCCTGCCGTAGGGCAAACGCATGAGAATGTGCGGAAGGGCCAGACCCACGTAACGGGAATCGTCGCTCGCACGGAAGGACTTCCATTTTGCGAATTCAGTGCTGTCGAAAATCTTGCCGATGTCCCGGGGTTCGCCGAGTTGGGTAAAGCTCTCCAGATTCATCAGCTCAGAAGAGGCAGCCGTCAGGAAAGGCGCGTGGGCGCCAGCCGCAACCTGGGAGATTTTTTCCAGGAGTTCGATGTCCTCAGGATGCCGTCCAAATTCGTAATCGCCGATCAAAGCACCGAAGGGTTCGCCGCCGAAGACACCGAATTCTTCTTCGTAGACTTTCTTGAATAAAGTGCTCTGATCGAATTCCGGGGCACGCTGCAAATCGCGCAGGATTTCCTTCTTGCTGACGTTGAGAACCCGTATCTTCATCTGCGAATTGGTTTCGCTCTGGTCCAACAGGTACTTCACGCCGCGCCAACTGGCTTCCAGCTTTTGGAAACTCGGGTGGTGCAGCACTTCATTGAGTTGCAGGGAAATCAGGTGGTCGATTTGGGCGATGCGGGCGTTGATGGTGGCGTCGGCGTCGCGCGACAAGGTCATCTCTCCGGCGACGACCTGGGAGATGAACTCCTTGACCATGTCCTTGCCGCGCTCGCGGGAGCTGGTTTCCCGGCCAAACCTTCCTTCCTCGACGATCTGATCCAGCAGGTTGCCTTCGGCTGCCTTCGTTCCAGCAGCCTGGGCCGCTGCGTGTTCCGGCTTATTCATCGGAGGCTCCCTTGTCCTTACCCGTGCTGAGTTCTTTCTTAAGCTTGTCGAGCTTTTCGGTGCTGCCGGCGGCTTCCATCAACAATTCATCCAGCTTGTCATTGCCCTGCAGGGCTCCGCGCAGATCGCTCAGCTTGGTGCGAAGGTCCATGAGCTCTTTGAGCGGCTTTACCTGCTTGGCCACTTGGGCGGGGCTGAAATCGTCCAAGCTCTTGAAATCCAGGTCGACTTTGAGCTGGCCAGCATTGGGGTCCTCGCTGAGTTTATTGTCAACGGCATAGGCGAGGTGGGGCTTGAAGCTTTCCAGGACGCCGTCAAAATTGTCCGGCGTGATCTCCACGAAGCGGCGGTCCTTCATGCGAGCCAGGGGCTCCCGTGGTTGGCCGCTTAGATCGGCCATCACTCCCATGACGAAGGGGAGTTCCTTTACCTCGATGGCGTTTCCGACCTCGACGTCATAAGTGACATGAACGCGGGGCGGACGGACACGCTCTAACTTCTTATGCACACTTTCTTTAGCCACGGTGGACACCTCGTAGGATCGGGCCTGGGGGGACTCTCTTGGGTACTCCGGTGGCCCGATTTGTGGGAGCAAGTATCACACTATTAAAAAATCTGTCAAGCACCAGCCTAGTAGCTCAATAGGTCTGGGAGTCCTAGCACTCTCCCTGAAGCTACTGTGCGGACCTACGCCTTTAAGGTAGTGCGAACCAACTCACTGGCGTATCAATGGGAAACGGTTTAATAGCGAGGGCGGGGACAAGATTCTCAATAGGTCAGCTCACCCGTTTGAACCCTAATTGCCCAGACACTCCTAAAATTCCGCCGAAGAGTGTTGAGCACCATCTCGTATATTTGAGGATCAGATAAATCTTTCCTGGTGGCATGTCGAAGCCAGTTCTGGACCGCACGCTTGCAGAGTTCCTTAGCCAAATCCTGAATGAAGGAGAAGTCTGTAGGAACTTTATAAGCGGCTTTCTCGAATAAGATTTGCACGTAGCCCATTTCCCGGCTGCTGTCGACAGCCTCAATCAGCAGCGCCTGAGCGAAACTAATATCTTCGTCGCTTAACTGAGGTTCGCTCACTTGTTGGTCGGGAAACATAAACCTCAAAACCCGAGCAGCCTGTTGTCGGCTGATGATGAATTGATCTTTCCGAAAGTGCTGCAGCGAATTCCCTGACATGCGGTCTTGGTATCACAAGTCGAGCGAGTTTTCAATCTCTAGGCAGGCTTTGCTTTGCACCGGTGAAACGTGTTAATTTGCGCGTAGATGCGCCAACTGCAGCCAGTCATCTGGTCGAAGGGAACGTTTCTCACACCGCAACATTTGCAGACGCGCGACCGTTTTCTGGAAAGCGTGCTGCAATTCCGGCTGGAGGCTCTGCATTTTTGCCCTTGGGGGCTTCACGAGTTGCGCATCGATCAGGAGGCCCTCGCCGCAGGCAATTTTGCCTTAACCCGCGCCGTCGGCATGTTCGCAGACGGGCTCCCCTTCGACATCCCTGATTCAGATCATGCTCCGGCTCCCAAACCGCTGGCGCCGTATTTCGATGCCGATCAAACTAGCGCGGACATCTACCTGGCCATCCCGCATCACCGGGAGCGCGGGCTCAACGTCTCGATCGCCGAGCGCAATGCTGATACGCGCTATGTTTCCGAAGTCGTGAACCTGCGCGACGAAAATACCGGCAGCTCCGAGAAACCGGTGCAACTGGCCCGGAAAAACATGCGGTTCCTCGTGGAAGGCGAGTCGCGCGAGGGCTGCAGCTTTCTGCGGCTAGCGCGCATCAAGGAGACCGCCGCGGGAACTCTGCAGCTAGACCCTCAATTCATCCCGCCGCTGCTCGATATTTCCGCCAGCGAGTTTTTGATCGGCATCACCCGGCGGCTCACGGAGATCCTTTCCGCGAAGAGCAGCATTCTCGCGGGAGGACGGCGGCAGCGAAGCGCCAGCCTGGCCGATTTTACGGCCGCGGATATCGCTAGCTTTTGGTTGCTATACACCGTCAACAGCCATCTTCCCGTGCTGCGCCATTTCCACGAGACGGCAAGAGCGCATCCGGAAAAACTGTACCGCGTGCTTTCCGCGCTTGGCGGGTCACTCACAACCTTCTCGCTGAAAATTCAACCTCGCGACCTGCCGGCGTACGATCACGAGGAGCTAGGACCGTGCTTTGCCGACCTGGACGAAAAAGTGCGTGAACTTCTCGAGACCGTGGTGCCCAGCAATTTTGTGGCGCTGCCGCTCAAGTTGGTGCAACCCTCGATCTACTCCACGCCGATTGAAGAAGACAAGTATCTGGTGGGCACAAAGATGTTTTTGGCCGTAAATTCCACGTTGAACGAAACCGAATTGGCCAAGAAGGTGCCGCAGCTCGTAAAGATTTCCTCGGCTGCGCAAATCGAACAGCTGGTGCGGCGCGCGCTGCCGGGATTACAGTTGACCCACGTGGCCAAGCCCAGCTCCATCCCAGTGAAATTAAACTATCAATACTTCAGCTTGAACCAGGCGGGCCCCGCATGGGATGCCATCGGAAAAGCGAGAAACTTTGCCGCTTATGTTCCCGGAGATATTCCTTCGCCGCAGATGGAGCTTGTCATCCTTTTGCCGCAGGCAGCTTGAACTCTTCCACGCTCAGAAATCCTCCGCTGACCAGCAAGCCGACCAACTCGACAAACTCGCGAGGCGGTGTGTTCGGATCAATCCATCCGGCCTCGCGGCATTCCCCATAGAGATCATGCACGGTCTTCGTACCGTCGCATCGCACAAGCAGATAGCCCATCCAAGGCTGCACTTTGCAGTCCATCAGGAACGGATAATCGTTGGTGAGGGTGAAATCCTGCGGGGCGAAATCGCCGCCTTCAATGCGGTGGCGGACGATTAGTTCTGTACGTGGCGAGGCGATTGGCTTTGCTCCAAATATCTTTTCCAAAGACCGGCTGGCGGCCATCTCCGTTTCCCATCGGAGAACGTTTTCCGTCGCGCTGGAATCGACATTGGGAGCGAGAGAGCGGCGGATAGTAAATACGCGCCGATGCACTTCTCGCCGTTGCACCACAACCATTCCCGTCAGAATCTCTTTTACATGAAGCCTTTCGAATAAAGCCTTCCACTCATTCATTTCCGCTTGCCCTGCGGACCGCCTGATAGCCGAGTCCGTCGCGAATCGCACGGGTTCGAGATTTTTTGAAACGAACACCGCGATGTCAAATTCGCTTTCGGCGTCACCAAGCCAGCCGCGCAGACGCTGTTCGAATTGTGCTCCCTCCCGGTCCGTGCCCAGTGTTCGGCAGTAGAGGCGCCCGCCCGGATTGAGATGCTGATGCAACCCTTCCAGGATCCGGCGCGTGAGCTGCTCCCCATCTTCGCCGCCATCGAAGTAAATCTCCGCTGGCCGCAGCACTGGCATGTAGGGAGGGTGCGCGGCAATTTGGTCAAAACTGCGGCCCTCCACTGCCGAATACAAATCTCCTTGAACCACGGAGACATTGTTCGCGGCGTTTAGCGCGGCGTTGAACTCCGCAAAACGCGTGGAGCGCTCGGTGATGTCGCTGGCCCAGGCGTGCTGCGCGGTTCGCGAGGCAGCCAGGGCGGCGATCCCACTTCCCCCGCACACCTCGAGAAAATCCCCGTGCGTATCGTTGGGCAAGAAACGAAGAAACTCGCGGGTGCTCTTGGTCAGCGCGGGATAAACAATATCGGGAAATGATTGTTTCGGTGTGCGATCGGGGTTGGACCAGCGATCGGAGACAATAAAAAGGTCTCCCACGGGATAAAGCGCCACAGAACCGAAGCATTTCTTACTGTTTGCCGGATCATCCTCGATCAAACCCAGGGCGTTGATGGCCGCCCATGCAGCCCCCGGAAACTGCGTCTCTGCTTCGGAAATGGATATGAACTCGCCTAACAGAAATAACCTTATAAGAGTGTTGAGCGGCTCAGGAGACGCCACTCTTTCTTTCAGAGACTCCGAGAGTGTAACGATGTCCAAGGCATCGGGAGTTGCCAAGCCCAGTTTTTCGCAAATCCGGGCCTCCCGGTAACCGGCGTCGGCGAGGAAACTCCGGAGAGCGGCGAACTGCGCGGCCGCCCCGATCTCAATCATATTCATAGTCTTAGCGTACTTTCAGCAAGTGGCAGCAATAGCTGCAAATTCACTACAGTTGGACCGAACCTGCTTGACAACCCTTAGGCCAAACGCCATAGTTATGCCACAAATCGGGTCTCCGACGCTCTTACCGTTTTGAAATGGCTCGTCTCGGAGAGGAACAAGGGATTCGCTCCGCCGTGTTTAACGGCAGGGGAACGGACGCGAGACAAAAAAGCATGAATGGTTCCGGCCCGGTTTGCTCGTCCATGAAACATCTCTCCAAGGTGGTTTGGTTTGAGGGGATGTATCTTGCGCCGCACCATTTCCAAGCGCAAACCCAATCTTTTGAAGACCTGATCCAGTTTTCGACCAGCAGTCTCTGGTTCGAGCCTTACGGCATGGTCGGAATTGATCTGGACTCCGAAGCGTTGCGAAATGGAAACGTAGCGCTGGTTCATGCGCGCGGAATTTTTCAGGATGGTTTGGCGTTCCACATGCCGGATTCGGATCCGCTTCCGGCTTCGCGCTACATCGCCGACCTGTTTCCTCCGACGGTCGAGTCCACGTTGGTCTATCTTGCCGTGCCGGCACGCCAGGCGGACGGACCGAATTGCCTCATGGATTCGATGGCAGAGCAAGATCACTTGAGATTTGCTGCGGAAGTTCGAAGTTTGCACGATGACAACACCGGACGGGACGACCGTTCAGTCCATCTAGCTCGTAAAAACATTCGATTTCTACTCGACTTAGAAGCCCGCGAGGGGATGGTGTGCCTACCCATTGCCCGCATTATGCGCGATGGCACGGGGCATCTCCTCTACGACCCACGGTTCATTCCTCCGTGTTTGCAGATTACGGCAAGCGAGCGCTTGATGATGATCTCGCGGCGTCTGATTGGAATTCTGGATGAAAAGAGCGCTACGCTTTCGCGCGCGCGCGGTGGTGGCCGCGGAATGGCAGGATTTTCCTCGCAAGAGATCGCGGGCTTCTGGTTCGTGCATACGATTAATACCAGCCTGGCGGTTCTGCGGCATCTTTGTTCGTCGGAACATGGCCACCCGGAACAGCTTTATCTGGAAATGGCGCGGCTTGGAGGCGGACTCTGCACGTTTGGCCTGGACTCCCACCCGCAAACAATTCCAGTCTATGACCACTTGAATCTAGGACAGTGTTTTCAGGATCTCGACGAGCATATTCGGACTCATCTCGAGTTGGTGGTCCCCTCGAACTGCATATCCATTCCGCTGAAGCAAACGGGCCGATATTTTTACGAAGGCGAGATCGCCGATCAACGCTGCCTGGATCGCGCGCGCTGGGTTTTCGCAATCCGCTCGGACATGGGCGAACTGGAAGTGATCTCACGCACGCAACGCCTGGTGAAAATTTGCTCTCGTCAACTGCTGCCTGAGGTCGTCAAAGCAGCCCTCCCCGGACTCTCCTTGTCCCATTTGCCCGTGCCGCCTTCCGCCGTGGCGCCAAAAGTCGAGAGCCAGTATTTTGGAATTAGCCGCTCCGGCTCCGCTTGGGAGCAGATTGTCCAGACGCGCGGCGTGGGCGTTTACGTTCCCGGCGAACTGCCGCTTCCGGAAATCGAGCTTCTTGTAATTCTGGATTCTTGAGAGGACTACCATGGGTGCGACCCTCTTCGGCGCGACCAGCATTCAGCCCACGCCGCAACCGGCGAACCGGCGGCGCGACAATCTTGCCCTGGTGTTTCAGAATTTGTTGACGGTCATCGTGCGGCTGCGTGCCAATCGACAACCGATCAATGACGCGCAGGCTTTCCGCTTGCAAATGCAGAGTGCACTGCGCGCCGCGGAAAAAGAAGGAATTGGCAAGTTGTATCCTCCTGAGGACGTGCGTTTGGCGACGTTCGCTATCGTAGCTTTTCTGGATGAGTCCGTACTGAGCTCCGCAAATCCCGCTTTCTCCGATTGGTCCCATACCCCTCTTCAAGCGGAAATGTTCGGACACCAGCGCGCCGGAGAAGTCTTTTTTGAAAACATCGAGCGGCTCCTGACCCGGGGCGACTCCCATTCCGCCGCTGACTTGCTGGAAATCTATTCGCTTTGCATTCTTCTCGGCTACAAAGGGAAATACGGCCTGGGCGATCTGGATTCGGTGCGGCCCGTTTTGGACGCCATCGCCGAAAAGATACGCCGCGTGCGCGGACCACTCCCCGGACTCTCTCCAGCCTGGGCGGTACCCGAAGGCAATTTCGTAGCGACTGGAGGGGATCCCTGGATCCGGCGGCTGGCGGTCGGCGCGATGTCCAGTGTTTTTGTCGCGCTGTTATTTTTCGTAATCTTCTGGTTCTGGCTGAGCAGCGACGTTTCGAGGATCCACGCACTCGCTGCATTTTTGGGATGGTAGGCGACTGATGCAACTTTCCTGGCAACACTTCGTTGGCGGAATCGGGCTGGTTTTTGCGGCCATGATCGCGTGGTTCGGCTCTCTCTGGCTGAATCTGCAAGGGACCAATTTGTGGGTCTTCCGGATCCTCATTTTCCTGTTGCTCGCCTTCGCCGTGCTAGCCATCGCTTGGTGGCTGCGTAATCGGCAAAAAAACAGACCTGCTGCTGAGACGACTTCCGGCGCCGAGGGTGGTGGCGGGGCCGGAGTGGCCGATGACATTTTGTTAATTCTTCGCGAAGCCGAAGCTCGCGTGGCGTCTTCCACGCAGCTTCCGCGAGGCACGCGGCTCTCTTCCCTGCCGGTAATATTTCTAGTCGGGGATTCCGGTGCGGGCAAGACTTGCGTGGCGACCCAGTCTGGCCTCGAACCTGAATTGCTCTCCGGACAGGTCTATCAGGAAGGCAGTATCGCGCCTACTCGATTGGCGAATCTGTGGTTTGCACGCAAGGCGGTTTTCGTTGAGATGGCCGGGAAGACTTTGGGCGACGCGAATCTCTGGACTCGCCTCCTGCATCGCCTGGCCCCGGGCAAACTGAGGTCTATTTTCAGTGGAAAGCCGGCAGCGCCACGCGCGGCAGTCGTTTGCTACGACAGCGAAAAGCTGGCCAAAGCCGCGGGACCCGAAGAAATCACCGTCCAATCGCGCGCCATGCGAGCGCGTCTCGAGCAGATTTCCCAGACCCTCGGAATTAATTTCCCCGTATACGTTTTGTTCACGCGCGCCGACCGCCTGCCCTTTTTCGATGATTTTTTCCGCAACTTGAGTGACAGCGAGGTCACGCAAGTTCTCGGAGTTACGCTCCCACCTTTCCCTTCTTCCGCCACTGGCGTTTATGCGGAGCAGGAAACCAAGCGGCTGAGCGGAGCTTTCAATTCCATGTTTTACTCACTCGCGGAATGCCGCCCGGGATTGCTGTATCGCGAGCGCAGTTCGGAAAGACTTCCCGGCATCTACGAATTTCCGCGTGAGCTTCAGAAACGCATCGCCATTGCCACCCAGTTCCTCGTCGACCTGTGCCGCCCGAGTCATCTCCGCACCAGCGCCTTCCTGCGCGGATTTTATTTCACGGGCATCCGGCAAGTAGAAGCGGCGAATCCACTGGGCGGGACGATGCTGGCTTCAAAGACTTCGATTATGCCAGCGCGGCCGTTTTCAGCGAATGCCACTTCCATCATGCGCGCCGATGATTTTGGCAAGACGCAGTCGCAGAGTTGGCAGACGGCAACGATGGGCGGATCCGGCGGAGAATCCAAGAAGGCAACGCAGTGGTTGTTTCTAAGCCACATCTTTAGCCATGTGATTTTGCAGGACCGCGCGGCGCTTGGCGCCAGCGGCACCAGTTCGCGCGGCAATATTTGGAAGCGCGTGCTACTGGTCACTGTCGGCGCCTTCATGATCATCTGGATCTTCGGCCTGCTCATTTCATTTTTCGGGAATCGCGCGCTGGAGCAGGATGTCCATGCCGCCGTCGAAGCCATCGTACCCATCAAGGCGCAACCTCCCTCGATGGCTTCGCTCGAGGACTTGCAGCATCTCGAGTCGGCCCGCGTGCAGCTCGCGCGACTCGATCAATACTCCCGCTCGGGATCACCTTTGCATTTGCACTGGGGACTCTATTCTGGCGACTCCCTTCGCGACGATCTTCGGCAGCTGTATTTCGATCGTTTCAAGAAGCTCCTGTTCGGTGAAGTTCAAGGTCAGGTTGGATCGTTCTTGCGTAATCGTCCGCCAAGTCCTGCCAATCCTTCCGATGACGACTACAGTTCTTCTTACGACAGCTTAAAGGCCTACCTAATGACCACGCTGAAACCAGAGAAGTCCAATACTCCGTTCCTTTCTCAATTCCTCCAGAGAAAATGGTCGGCATTATCGGATTCAGCGGAACAGAATCGCCTCGCACTCCAGCAATTCACGTTCTACGCCGACGATCTCCGCATCGACAATCCATTCCCAGTCAAAGATGATCCTCTTGTGAACGAGGCCGTCGGCCAAGGCCGGCACTATTTAGCCGCCTTTACCAGTGCGAATTTTGTTTACCGGGGATATCTCGCCAAGGTACGCCAGACTTGCAAGTGCACGCCGCTGAATTTTTCCCAGAAATATCCGGATGCGGAGGGAGTAGTTCGAGAGCCGAAAACAATTGACCCGGCCTTTACCAAAGAGGGCTGGAAGATTATGCAAGACCTCATCTCCCGGAACGACTGGAACACGGACGACGAGTGGGTCCTGGGGCCAGGCGCGAAAGAGGCTCTGACTCGCGGAGTGAACGCCGGGGACGTTAAGAAGGCCTACCAGGCGGACTACGTTCGCGAGTGGCGGGAGTACGTCAAGTCCGCAAGTATTGTTGGGCTGGGCGGTCCCAGCGATGCTTCCAAAAAATTGGAAAAGCTGACTGGAAATCGCTCCCCATTGCTCGAGTTGCTGTGCGAAGTGTCGGAGAACACCGCGGGGACTCCCATCGAAATTGCGAGTGCCTTTCAGCCAGTCAGCGACGTGGTGAAAGCTCCTTGCTACAATCTCGTTGCTCAGGATTCCACCAAACCCTACGTAAACGCGCTGAGTGAATTCAAATTGTGCATTGACCGGTATCAGGAAAACCCTGCTGACCCCGCAACACAGCGCGAAGATGCCTACCGCTCCTGTAGGACTCAGCAGCAGCCCGTTGTTTATAAAGAAGCGAGCAATGCGGTCAAAACGGTGGACCATGACGCCGATCTCGACAAATGCGTGGTAAACCTCCTGAAGCTTAGGGCGTGCTCGGCTCCTATTGTGGCACCGCCTACGGATGCTTTCTGCTCGGAGCTGAATGTTCTTTCTTCGAAGTATCCTTTCAAGTCCGATTCCTCTCAAGAGGCCACTCTGGAGGAATTTGAGCATTTCTTCCGTCCAGGGACCGGCACCGTGTCAAAGGCAATAACCACCAATGGAGGAGGGAAAGGAGGCTCCCGGGCTGGTCTGCTAAGGTTGGGTGAGAGTATCCAAAGATCCCTTTATCCGAACGGCTCTCCCGTACTCCAATATCAGTTTGTGATAACCAAACCTGTCCCGGCTGGCCTGAAGAATGTGCAACTGGACTTGGATGCCACGCTTCTTAAGGGTGACGAAAGCGCTCCAAAAACACAAAGCTTTACATGGCCCGGCAAAACTCACCAGGCGGAACTCAAGTTCGGCGATTCCAAATACTATGGGCCGTTTGACGGACCATGGGCTGTTTTTCGACTGTTGGGAAACTACAATTGGTCTACAGTTAAAGGCGGCTTCCACTTAGAGAGTCCCCCCTTGAAGAGTCCTCAGGGCTTGACGTTCAAGGACACTTTGGAGTTCAAGGCCACAGGCCTCCCCCTCTTCCGCCGCGGCTATCTGGCCCCCCTTCGTTGTTCTGCCCGCTAGGCGTAATGTCGAGTCTTGAAACGAAACGCTTTACGCCTGTTGCAGTCCAAGGTCTTGGAGTAAGAGAGGTCCTAACATTGACTCCTGGTAGCCTCCCTTTTTTGGGATGAACCGCACCTCCTCGGCTTAGGTCAATAAAAGTTCACACAAAGGAACTTCCCTTGCACCAAAGCCGGAACCTACCGTCACCTCGGGACTTCGATGTGCCCTTCCCCCTCTTTGGGGCATGGCGGATAAGCTGTTGACATGACAGTGTTTATTTGGGACTATCCCCGCGGTTTTGCAAGCTAGACAGTGCCGCCCGTTCTAAGGGCGAAGTGCCACTGAAATTGCTCTGTGAACTCTAAGGGATTGGTTTGTTTGGGGATGGGTGTATCCCGGTGGCGATGAAGAAGCTCGGCAAATTCGAGATCATCGAGAAGGTCGGCCAGGGCGCCATGGGCGTGGTGTATAAGGCCCGCGACCCTTTCATCGACCGCATTGTCGCGCTCAAAACCCTCACCACCGGCCTGGCTGACGATGCCAACCTCCTGAAGCGCTTCTACTCGGAAGCGCGCTCCGCCGGCGGCCTCCAGCACCCCAACATTGTTACCATTTACGAGCTCGGTCACGAAGGCGACACGCCCTTCATCGCCATGCAGTTTCTGACCGGCGATAGCCTCGACAAAATCCTGGATCGCCGCCCAAACCTGCCTCTTTCCCAGAAAATCGGTTTCATCGTCTACGTTTGCCGCGCTCTCGAATACGCCCACAAACAAATCCCTCCCGTCGTTCACCGGGACATCAAGCCCGGCAACGTCATGGTCACCGTGGACGGCGCAGTTGTCGTGGTGGACTTTGGCATCGCGCGCCTGGGAGAAGGCACTCGTTCGCAATCAGCCGGAATGCTGATCGGCACGCTGGGCTACATGTCTCCCCAACTATTCCGCAACGGAGCTGCCGATGCGCGGTCCGATATCTGGGCAACCGGCGTGATGTTCTACGAGCTGCTCGCCTTCCGCCGGCCATTCGAGGGCGACAACGCCGCCGCCCTGATGTCCAACATTATTCTCGAAAAACCGCGCTCTTTGAACGAGACCGCGCCTGGCACACCCTCGGACCTGCAAGCCGTCGTGGATCGCATGCTGGCCAAAGATGCCGAAGCCCGATACCAGAGCATGGAAGAACTGCTCATGGAGTTGGAGCCGATTTGGAGGAGAGTTCAGCAGTCGGACGTCTCCGATCTGCTGGCGAACACGGAACAACTCTTTGAAGCCGGCAAGCTGGATGGAGCCAGATCGAATATCAGCCAGATCATCCAGATGGATCCTTCCAACACACTGGCAAGAAGCTGGTCGGAAAAAATCAATGCGGAACTGAAGCGGAAAGAAATCGGTCCCCGGCTGAGCCAGATCGTGGAGCGCGCACAACGGCTTCTTGCGGATGGAAAGGTTGACGATGCCCAGGCGGAAGTCCAGGCCGCGCTGAAACTGGATTCCACTTATCAGCCTGCGAAGGAAGTGCTTGGACAGGTGCAGTCGGCCATCGACCGCGACCGCAAAATTGCACTGGATTTGCGCAATTCCAAGCAACGAATGGCGGAAGGCGCGCTCACCGAAGCAGAGTTGCTGCTCGATAAGGTTCTTGCGCTCGACCCCGGCAATGCCGCTGCGCGCGACCAGCTCAAACAGATCCGCGAGGAACGCTCCCGGCGCGAGCGCAGGAAGCAGCGGGATGAAGCCCTGCACCGCGCCCGTACGCTCTGGACCAATCTCCAGTACGAAGAGTGCATCGCCCTTCTGCTGACTGCACAGAAGCAGTTCTCAGGCGATTCGGAAATCACCAAGTTGCTGGAAAGCGCCCGCCAGGACCAAGCGGAGCAGCAGCGACAATCTCTCCTTACCGAAGCACGGAATCTCCTGAGCGCACAACGATTTGACGACTCCCTGCAAGCTCTGGACCGCCTTCTCGAACGCTATCCATCCGATGCCACCGCCAAAAACCTTAGGACCCACGCACTACAGGGTCAAGAGCAGCAGAGACGGGATCAGCGCCTCGCCGAAGGCAAACAAAAGCTGCGCGCTTGGGTGAAGGAGGAAAAGTATTCGGAGGCGATTAGCCACGCCGGGCAGTTGTCCAAGGAATTTCCGGAAGACTTTGAGCTTCGGGAGTTGATTGAATTTGCGCGCGCCGAACTTTCACAGGTAGAACAAAAGCGCCGCTTCGAGCAGTACTCCAAACAGATTCAGCTGGCGCTGAGGGATGGCCGGTTCTCTGAGGCCATCAAATCAGCGGAAAAAGCCTTACTCGAGTTTCCGAAGAATCTCGACCTGCTCATTCTCCTCGATCGCGGCAAGAAGGAACAAGGCGAAAAGGAAAAGCACGAACGGCTGAAGCGGAGCCTTCGCGAAATCGAGCGCATGACGGATCGTCAGGAAATTACAGACGCCATCAACCTTGCACGTCAGACGCTTGCCGTTGTCGGCCAGGACTCCCAGCTGGCCGATACCCTCATCCGATTGGAGCGAGAGTTTGAGTTTCGCGAACAGAAGACGCGGCAACAGAGCGAGACCATCCTGCAAGCGCGCACTCTCTTTAATTCCGGCAAACTCACCGACGCCACGGCTGTTCTTCAGCAGGCCATCGATACTCAACTTTTTGCGGCGAACGATCCGCAAATCGCCAAGCTGCAGAACGAAATCGCGGCCAAAAAAGAACCGCCTCCGTCCCCCACTGCTGCGGCGGCGATGGCTGGCTCTGGCGGAGCGCCCTCGGCCACACTTCTCATACCGGCTGGTTCTTCCACACCCAGCGTCGATGCCGGTAAGGATTATGTTTATCAGCGCGGTACTCCCCTGCCGGACGAACTGCTCTCTCCTGAGCGCGACGCTGTTGCCTCTTCCTTTTCTCCGACCACGATGGGACCCTCCACTCAGCCTGTTTCCCCTCTCGCCCCGCAGGTAATTCCCCCGGAACCTCGGAAAAAAGAGAAGAAGAAGCGCAGCCCGGAACCGGCGCCCGCGTCAGTGGACAGTTCAGTCACTCAGATTTTTTCGCCGGCGGCGAGCGCGGGAGACGCTGCCTCGGAGATCTTTGCGCCGGAAGTCGAAGTAGAGCAGCCTGCGGTTGACAAGCGCCCGCCGCGCAAGCCAGGACCGCAGAGAACGATTGAGCCATCTCCGCAAGCCCGTCCTCAACCACTCTGGAAGAATCCGTTGGCCTTGGGTGCTGTTGCCCTGGCGATTGTCGTCGGGATCATCACTACCGTGTACATGCTGCGTCCGGACACGACGAATAAGCAACCGACCCGTGAAGATACTGGACAGACAGAGAGTCCAACGCTTGCGCCACCCATTGATTCAAATCCAGGCAACTCGACGAATCCAAGTAAGTTGACCGCTCAAGATTTCTATAATCAAGCCGAGGGATATTACAAGAGAGGCGACTCGCTCAAGGCAAAAACGGCCTTTGAGAAAGTAACTCAGGACTCAGATGCTGACGCCAGCCTGCGCAAGAATGCCCAGAGTTACATCGAGGAGTTGACCTGGCTAAGAGATGCGGGCGGGGCGTTGAATCAGGATCCCAAGAAAGCACGGGCCCTCTACCAGAAAGTGGCTGACTTGAATTTAGGACACGCCGCCGAGGCGAGGAATTCGATTCAGCAGATCGATTCCGGTAATAAGGAATCTGTTTATCGTGCGCAGATCTTTGGCGATCTTCAAAATCACGACTATCAAGGAGCGCGGCAAAGACTCAACGAACTCACCGCACAGGGCGGCCGTGATTCGAACGGTGAACTGGCCCGGCAGATTGAAGCTGGCGAGACCCAAAGGCTCCGCGAGTTACAGAGTCAATTCGATCTGGCGAAAGCGAACACCAGTCTGGAACAACTGCAGAGCTTGCCCGCAGAATTGGAAAAAGTCGCTAACGGCGGCGGCGCAAGTGGGGCAGCCGCCAAGGACCTGATGGACTCGGTTCGCAACACTGTCACCGAGATCAACAGAACAAGAACGCTGGAAGCCGACTGGAATCGCGCTGCTGCCGAGGGTGACTCTGCCTTGAGAGCTAACACTCTTGCCGCCCTCAACAATGCAAAAACGCGGCTCGAACCCTTTAGATCCGCTTCACACGCGAACGAGGCTTCAACCTTACTCAGCCGAATCACCGCCGCGATCACCGTCCTCAACACGCCTCAGCCACCGCCGAAACCAGATCCCAATGCGGGCGTGAAGCCGTCGTCGAATTCTGGAAGCGTATCGTCAGAAGATCCGAGACCGGCAATCAACAAAGTCCTCGAGGATCTCTCGCGTGCCTTTGCCAACAGGGACATCAAGGCGATCAAACAAGTTTGGCCTGCGATTCCCAAGCAACAGGTGCAAACCTTGGAGGCAAGTTTCGGCGCTTTCAAGAGTGTTTCGCGCAAATTCTCGGCGACAAACATCTCGATTGGCACTAACGGCGACATCGCCACGGTCACCGGAACATTCACTGGAGCGTTCGGCACCGGCAAAGACGCGCGGGTTTCTAGCGGGTCGTTCCAGGCGCTATTGAAACACGTGGGGAACGTTTGGATCATAACTAATCTGGCGATGTAGCGAGGCAAGGAATTTTGTGATTGACAATTGTCCGGGACGGCATAGAATGCCGCTCAGATTCTCTCTCTGGCAGCATTCCAAAGCTTCGTCCCGTATCGCCCGCGAGAAATCCTTATTATTTGTCCCTTGAAGAGGTCCAGCCATGAAGCCCCAGCTCTGCTCTCCTCTAGGACGGATGCTTGTCCTTACCTTTGGCCTGTTCGCGGCCCTATCCTCACCATTTCGTGCGCACGCGGCCGCCTGCTCAAGCTCTAATATCGATCCAGGCCCGGGCCATCCTGTAGCCTTTGTCGTGGCTGCTACTTCTCCAGGTGCAGTCTCCGAGATCGACCTGACAAACAACTTCATTGTTTGCTCAATTGCTGTCGGTAACAATCCGTCTCACATGGCGGTTACGCCAGATAGTTCCCTCCTATTAGTCGAAAATGATGGGCCAGGTACCGGGGACCCGAGCGTTTGGGTAATCAGCCTCGCCGACCCAACCGTTATAACAAAGCTGCCCTTGAGCTCGCTGTTTCCTCCAGCCCCCGCTGTTACGGCCATCACCGGCAATATTGCGGCAACTTTTGATGGAACCAACTTGTTCGCCTATGTGGTGGCCTATCCAAATCCTCTTCCTGCAACGCCAGCCCCGGTCCTGGGACGCATCACTCTCGGCGCTTTTTCAGGCGGTTCTATTATACTTTCGTCGCCCCCCACGCTGACGAGTATAGGATCCGTCACCGTAAACGGAGCTACGCCAATGAATGGGGATGTGGGCGTTGCTTTCACACCGGATGGCAGCCTGGCCTACATCGCTTTTGACGGAAACACAGACCAGTACAAGACGGCAACCGATGCCTTCAATACCTCGCAATCCATCACGGGGGGCAGTTTTACCGTTTCACCTGTGGGGGATTTGGGTTGGCTGGTTCAGACGGCGGCAGGCTCCAGCAGCGCTGCCCCCCGAAGGATCACTATTGCGACGGATATTTTCACGACCACCGGAGCCGTTGCTGGACAAAGCGTTTGCAGCCAGTCGAATACGGTTACTACCTCTCTCGATGGCACAGTCGCCTATTACACTTGTCCCGCCAATAACTCCTTTCAACTGATTGATACATCGACCTCATCGGCCACGGCTAATAAAGTTACGAACACGGTGAATCTCGGCACTGCCGGCTCTACACCTAATGGCATTGCAGCGACTACGGATGGGACCTCTGTCCTTGTGGCGAACGGCAACACTACGTTTTCTGTCTTTACCTCTGCCACCCCGATTACGCCAACCACCACGCTAACAGAAACGAACTCTGCTGGCCCAGGAGGTGCGCTAATGAGTATCGGCCAGAGACCTCCAACACTGTCTGGACTCGCTCCCAGTAATTCGTCGGTGGCAACCGGTGCCACGCAGCAGTTTAGTGTAGTTTTATCCCATGCAGTAAATGCTTCCAGCCTGACCTGGGCAGTAACATGCACGCAAGGAGGGTTGGCCTGCGGCACGATTGATTCTACTGGGAAGTACACAGCGCCCAACGCCATACCTACCGGCGGCAATGTAACCGTTAGCGTAACGTCCCCCGAACTGGCCTCTCATTCCAACGTTTATTCCGTGCTCTACCCCCTCAAGACCACCGTGACGATCACCCCCTCTCAGCTGGCATTCACGACGCAGCCGACCTCCGTCGCTGCAGGATCAGCGATCACCCCCGCAGTTCAAGTGAGCATTGAGGACGCCGGCGGAAACGTAGACACCTCCTCGACTGCTGCGGTGACCATCGCTATCGGAACCAACCCTGCCGGCGGGACATTGTTGGGCACAGTGACGGTTAACGCCGTTGCTGGAGTCGCTACTTTCTCGAACCTGAGTCTCGACAAGGTGGGCACGGGCTACACACTGACAGCAAGCTCCGGGGTTCTCACGGCTGCGACCAGCGCTGCCTTCAATGTGACACCAGGACCGCCAGCCAAACTCGCGTTTACAGCGCAGCCGACAAATGTGGTTGCGGGGACGGCCATCGCTCCTGCCGTGCAAGTCAGCGTTCTCGACTCCTTTGGGAACCTGGCCTCCACGGCAACGAATTCGGTAACGGTCGCGATTGGAACGAATCCTGGCGGCGGCACATTGTCAGGAACCATGACCGTGAGCGCCGTAGCTGGAGTCGCGACGTTCTCAACCCTGAGCATCGACAAGATCGGCACGGGTTACACACTGACCGCGAACTCCGGCGCTCTTGCTCCCGCGACCAGCGCTGCCTTCAATGTCACAGCTGGAGCGCCAGCGAAGCTCGTGTTTAAGGTCCAGCCGACCAATGTGGCCGCAGGTGCGGCGATCACGCCCGCTGTACAGGTGAGCATTCAAGACGCCCAGGGAAATATTGTCCCCACGGCGACCAACGCGGTGACCATCGCCATTGGAACCAACCCCAGTGGCGGAACATTGTCGGGCACTACCACAGTGGCCGCCGTCGCGGGAGTCGCGACATTTTCGACCCTTAGCATCAACAAGGTCGGTACGGGTTACACCCTGGGCGCGACTTCCGGAGTACTCACTGCCGCGACAAGTACTGCCTTTAACGTGAGCCCCGGAGCGCCAGCCAAGCTGGTGTTCCAGGTGCAACCTACAAATGTGGTCGCGGGGACGGCCGTCGCTCCCGCAGTCCAAGTGATCATTCAGGACGCCCAAGGCAATCTCGTCAATACGGCGACAAATGCAGTGACCATGGCCATCGGAACAAATCCTGGTGGCGGGATCTTGTCAGGAGCAGCGCCAGTGAACGCCGTAGCTGGAGTCGCGACATTTTCCGCCCTGAGCATCAACAAGACCGGCACGGGTTACACACTGACGGCAAGCTCAGGAGCTCTCACTGCCGCTACTAGCGTTGCCTTCAATGTGACCCCTGGAAATCCGGCAACATTGGCATTTACGGTCCAGCCGACAAGTGTCACAGCGGGAGTTGCGATTACGCCCGCGGTGCAAGTAAGCGTCGAGGATGCCTTGGGGAACTTGGTCCCCACGGCCACAAATCCAGTGGCGATCGCCATTGGCACCAATCCGGGTGGCGGAACATTGTCGGGGACCACGGCATTGAATGCCGTTGCAGGAATCGCGACGTTCTCGACGCTAAGCATTAACAAGACTGGCATAGGCTACACGCTGGCGGCGACCTCTGCGGGCCTCACTGCAGCGGCCAGCGCTGCCTTCAATGTGAACCCCGGAACAGCCGCTCAACTGGTCTTCACGACACAGCCGCCAGCCAATGGCATAGCAGGTAGTCCTCTCACGGCTTCCGTTATATCGGTGGAGGATGCGCTCGGAAACGTGGTGACGAGCTCGACGGCTTCTATCGCCATCACCTCGGCGCCGACAAATAACGTCGGAGGCACAACCACGGTTTCCGCGGTGAGCGGCAAGGCAACCTTCAGCAACCTGATTTTCACGACCGTCGGGACGTACACTTTGACCGGCGCAAGCGCGGGGCTGACCAGCGCGACCAGCGGCTCCGTCACGATTACGCCCGGTCCTGCCGCCAAGCTGGTATTCACCACGCAGCCGCCGGCAACCAGCGCTCTTGGTGGCAATGTTGCTCCGTTGGCGCCTACGGCAGCCACTGTGGAGGATGCCTTTGGAAACGTGGTGACCACCTCGACGGCCGCGGTCGTCATCAGCTCGACTCCGGCAAACGTCAGTGGAACAACCACAGTCGCGGCCACTGCTGGCGTTTCCACGTTTAGCGCCTTGACCTTCACTGTCGCAGGGAACTATACGTTGACTGCTTCCTCCGGCGCGCTGACACCAGCCACCAGCAGCGGGTTCACGTTAACTTCGACCATCACAGGCGCGATTACCTCCACGTTTACGAGCGTCACGATTGAAGACGCCTCTGACACCTTCGTTGGAAAGGCCAACGGCGACCCAAACGTACCGAGCCTCGGAGTTACCTGGAAAATGATCAGTTGCGGAGGCAGCTCCACCACCCTCGGCCCGTGCGGGACGCTTGCCAGCAACGGCACCTACACACCCCCAAATAAGGTGCCTGCCGCTCCGGGAAATGTTTTTGTGGCTCAAGCAACCGCGGTTGCGGATCCAAGTAAGACGGTGCTCACCGGAAACATTAGTGTCACTTCCTCGATCACCGTGGCAGCGTCCGTGCCTTTGGCGGGTCAGACGCTGCCCCTGGGGTTCACCACAGTACCAGCTGCCGTGGTCAGCAACGATCCGAACAACCCGACTTTGGGCGCGACCTTGAATCTGACCGGCTGCACGGCTGGCGGAACGGCGATCAGTGTCGCACTGTGCGGCTCCTTTAACGGCTCCTTGTACACCGCGCCGAGCACTTACCCGGCAAGCTCGGCTGCCACACCCGTCATTGTCACCTTTACAGCGACTTCTGTCGCCGACGCATCCAAAACCGGCACGGCTAGCCTCACTCTCGTTGCCAATACTCTTTCGCTGGCGAGCCCTTCCGCGAATCTTCTGATCCCGTTAACCAGCACTTCCGCTAGCGTCACCCTGAATCTGGACGGTCTGAATACCGCGAACGCTGCCGGCGTCACATTCTCAGGAGTTTGTACAAACTTTGGACAGCTCACCGGCACCTGCTCCTTCTCGCCTGTCACACCGGGCGCGCCGGGAATCCCCAGTACATTAACGATGACCCTTACCGTCACACGCGCTTCCGCCGCTCTGTCGCTGCCCGCTATGCCTTACAGTGGGAACCGCCCGGTCGGTCGATTCCCAACATTAGTCCTCATGCTGCCGCTCTTGGCAATCGCTGCTGCCACCTTCCGGCGAACGGGGCTTTCACTCCCCAAACTCCGGCTCTCTGCCTCCCTGCTCATCTTGCTCTGTATTTGCGTTCTCTGGGTTTCGGCGTGCAACCAGTTTTCGACGCCGGCATTCCCGACTTCGCCGCAACCTCCAACGCTTGCCAGTTCAGGCAACCTGACTGTGACGCTTACTCCGTCCAGCCCGGTCTTCCAAACCGTGCAAGTCAGCGTTCCTTATACGGTCCAATAGCCGAACCCGTGAACACGCTTCGGAAGGGAGAGCCTGAATGCGACCGGCTTTTAGACAAGACAGATCGGGTGCCGAGGTGAATCGAATGAAAATACGAATCATCGGCCTGCTGCTGCTCCTGGCCGCTACTCCGTCGTTTTTGGCGGCACAGATCAAGTGCACGAACCAGTCAACCAACCTTGCCTGCTTGGCGGGGGTGACCGTGGCCCCGGCCGGATATAGCACCACAAGTGCCGCCATCCCGACCTCTACCACTCCCACTCAACAGTTGATCGGCATTCCATTTTTGAACTCCGATATTGGCGGTGAAATCAGCCAGATCCCGCTTGCTTCCCCAGCTTCCGGTATTATCTTTACTATCGATCCGTCCCTTCATGTGCCGGTCCCCTCCGATCAATCCCTGGGTCCGATTCTCACTCAGCGTGCGGAAACCATCGGCAGACACAAGTTCTATGTGGCCGTCACCTACCAATACTTTCTGCTTCGGGATGCTGATGGACATGGGTTGAAGTCGCTCCCCACACTCTACGGGCTGTCCTCCACCGGTTCCCAAACGCCGGACGCCATCGCGCTGTCCAATAGCCGTGTAGACCTTAAAGTTCACCAGTTTGTAGGTTATGCGACCTTTGGCCTGACCAGCAGGATCGACGTTTCGCTCGCCGTCCCTCTGCTGCGGGTCGACATGCGGTATACCACCACCGAACAGCTTTTTCCTCTCACCTCAGCTGGGCTCTTGCCTGGTACGAGTACCACTTTTCAAAACTCCCTCGCGCAGGAAGCCACCGGCGTCGGCGACATCGTCGTCGCTATGAAAGTCACTCTCGTGAAGCGGCGTCATGCCGGACTTGCGGCGGGTGCCGAGGTGCGGTTACCCTCCGGGAATTCCGCCGACTACCTGGGTTCTGGAACATTCGGCGTGAAACCATTTGTGGCTTTTACTTACAGCACCAAGATCTCTCCTCATTTCAACGCGGGATACCAGGTGAATGGAAACACCAATCTGGTTGTGAACAACAATGGCACTCAGGGATCTCTTCCGAATCGTCTTTACTATTCGGGAGGCGCTGACTGGAAAATTGGTAAGCGTTTGACCATCGCCGGCGACGTTCTTGCGCAGAGAGTGTTCGACAGCCCCCGCGCAGTCGTGGCAACTGATGTGGGCATCGCTACTCAGAATGGATTTACTTTCCTTCCTAGTGTCTTGGTCGCTTCGACCGGCACTTACAATCGCACCGACGCTTCGCTAGGCTTCAAATGGAAGCCATTCGGAAACTTGCTCATCACCGGGAACACCATCGTCAAGTTGGATCAAGGCGGTTTGCGCGCTCGCTATGTGCCTCTGTTCGGCGCTTCCTACACATTTCACTGAATCGGCGAGTTGCGATTGGCCAGGAAATGCCGGCAATTCACAACGAAACCTACGTTTTCCAGCGTGACGCCCCGATGCCCGGGCCGCTTTCAGCTCGCCTCCCAAGAAAACTCTCTTCAACGTAGGTGTCGAATTCCGCCGTTTCATCACCGCCGAAAATCGAAAAACCGGTGACCGGGGGAATCAAATTTTCGGCAGTCCCTGGTGGTTCACCAAGGAAACTTTTCAGAAGATCGTGGCTCATTCCGATCCCCGCGGCCTGGCATCGGCGACGTGGCTCGCATCCAGCTCGCCGTTCCCAAAGAGTTCAATGCCAGGATGGAGTGAATCTGCGTAATCTATCTCACGCAACCCGTCTACGGCTGGTCAGGCAGGCCGCCCGCCAACTCGCCAATCCAGGGGCAAATATCTACCTTGGAGGCGGAGCCGAACAAGTCTTTCTGCCTCATCTCGCCGCGGATCCCCTGGCCACCACCAGCAAATATCGCGCATGCGTTTTTTCGGCGTGTACCCTGAATAAACTCCGGGGACTCTCCAACGCGGAAGCTCGAACATTCTCACGGCCGAAGGTTTGGACAATCCAGGAAAGATTGAAAAACGGTACGCCTTGTTCGTCCGGACTAAGGTCCGGAACTTAAGACGTGCCTGATATTGTATTGCTCCCGCAGAAAGCGTTCCGCTTGCTCACGCTTGGAAGTCTGTTCCACCGGCGTGGAATTCAAATATAAAATGTAAGACTCGGCGCCGCCATCCAGGTCCCCGTTGTCAGCACGTTTGCGCGCCTGCTCGAATATCTTGTCCGAGAATTTCGCCACGCTCTCCCGAACTGTTTTAAGCAAGAGGTCTCTCGCAACATTCTCCACATCCGTAAGAAACTGAATTTCGTCTGGGATGGTGCCCTGCGCCTTGACTCCCTCCGTGTCCTCAGGCTTGACGTTCTCCATGACAACGTATTTTTGGTTCAACTCCTTGCTGATCTTAACCGGGTTTTCGACCTGATTTCCCGCGGAATCATTGATCCTGAATTGCAACTCGACGGCTGCTGTGAGATCGAAATCCTTTTCCGTATAGGTATACGGCTTTATGACATCGACAGGAATCGTCTTGGGAATGGCGTCCAATTTTGCGTGTGTTTCTTCCACGCTTTTTTGTGCTGCCGATACCTGAGCATTTGCATCTGCAATTTCTTTCTTTTTTCCGTGCGCGGTCGCGCCCTGCAGCGCTCCATGGGCTCTTTGCAAGTCTAGGGTGGCGGACTCGTACTCTCGATTTGCCTTGTTCCAATTGTCATTAGGCTGGTAGTCTTCGCCCGCGCGATACTTGGACTCCTTGGGTTTCGAAGTGGGGACATTCGTGCGGCGGTGTTGCAGGACGTCGCCAACCAATTGGAAATTTGGCTCGAATGCCGGGTTCTCGCCGGGCCGAATGACTCTTACCGGAAGTCCGGAAGTTTCCAGTCCCGTTGCCATTGCGTCGGCAAGCTGTTCGGCAAATCCTGCGCTATCCCGCCGCGAGGTTTGGTCCCGGAAACCAACGCGAATGGAGAGCCTGGAACGCATTTGGTAAGCGGCGGCAGTCCGGGTGCGCTCGTCGCGAACTGCGCTTAGATTCTGAGCCTGGTAAACGAGCGCCTTATCCAAATACGACCAGCCAAGACCAGCGCCCGAACCGAGGGGCTTGTCCATGTATTTTTTGGCTTGTTGCAGATAGTAGTCGCTCAATTTGTCGGCCAGATCGTCCACGCGATCCTTCAGCTTTGGATCACTGCTCAGGTCGTGCGCCTGGTGGAGATACCCATAAGCCCGCTCAATCTCAAGTTCGTCCTTCAATCCGCGGATTGGATCGTGCGCCTGCTGAATGTCCTTTGCGGTATCTGAAGCTGCTTGAATGTAGGAAGGCGCAAGCTTCTTCAACTCATCGCCCACCAGAGGGCGCTGAGAAGGTGGCAATTCTAAGAGTGCTTCATATGCCGGGATATATTGTCCCTGTGACGAAAAGGCCTGGCTTTTTTGCAGGGCCAGATTCGCGGCCTGCTTGTCCCGCATCACTCCCAATTCCGTCTTGACATTCTTGAGCGAGGCGACCACCTGTGCATTCGGAATTATGTCCGATGCCTTCTGAAGCTCATTCACAGCCCCTTCCCAATCCTTTGCATCCGCCAATTCTTTACCGCGCCCCAGATGAAAATCATAAGCGGCCTTCACGACTGCGCCAATGCGAGGCAGTTCTTCGGATAACGCGCGGAAAGGGGCAATGGCGTTGAAGCCATCGTCAAACCTTTTCGCAGCAACCAACGATTCGGCGGAATTTATTTTCGACTCCACGGCCTGGGCTTCGTTATTTGTTTCCGTTTGAAGCGCCAGCGCCGGGGCAAAATGAGGGTCGACTTCCAACAACGTGTTCGCCAACTTGCTCGCTGTTGAAAGATGCATGTAAGCGGGGGTTCGGGCTTTCAGCGCCTGCCTGTAATCTTCTAGTTCCTTTTGCCCCTCGCTTATGAGCTTCGTGAGTTCCCCCGTGACTTCCTCGTCCAGCTTACCCGCAATCACATAATTGGGAAGAACGCTAAGCGCCTGTCCCGCCCGCGATCTTGCAGTCTTCAGCCCCTCATATGACCTCGGCGAATTGGAAAACGAATTTCGATACTTCTCCAGGCTACTTGCTCCTTCCTTCACCATGAGCTTTGTTACCGCCTCTTTGCCCGTTGCCCTATGCGGTGAAGTTGGATATCTCCCAAGATAGTCTTGCCATAGTGGAATGGTGGAGGCGCGCTCGGCGCGGAGAAATTCTGCGAGTTCGACATCCGGCGACGTCACAAACACGATCTTTACGCCCGGTTTCAACGGCGGCGGCACATTGTTGGCGTCGGGTCCGGTAGATAGTACTTTGCCCTGAAGAATGGCCTTGCTCGCCAGTTCGGCAGGTGTCACCGGCGAATTCTTCTCGAACTTCAGGTTGCTGGGAACCACGCACGCGGAGGAGGAGTCTTTTGTCAAAATCAGCAACCCGTCGGTCCCGTATTCAAGGGAAGATCCCGCCACCAGATACACCTTCGTAAGCTTCCCATAAGTTGACTTGTCTATTTTTGCTGTGGAACTACAGCTCCGCAATTCGATCTTACCGTTGATCAGCACATCGGTGATGTGTACGTAAACTGGACCACTCGCGCTAGCATATAACTCGATAGCAATCAGCGGCGGTTCTTTTGATTGCACTTGAATTGCAGAAATTACCATCAAACCTGCAGCGAGCGCTCCCTCGAAAGTAAAGGACTTCGAGTACCGCGCTATCGATGCATAGAGACAGAAAACCATAGGGACCCCAAGGAGTGACGGCAGACTTTGAATTGCCAGGCGAGCTCGTCGGACAGTTCCGAATCACCTAGTGGACGTCGCTATGATATAGCGGCACAATCAGAAGTCAAGTTGATTGCCGTCAATGAAAAATACAGTCTACGCCGAACCTGCGGCATGCAGATTGCGGTTAGTGTGGCAACACCGTTTGGGAAGTTTTCGGCGGAATTGGACGCAAAAAGCGAAACGGCTCAGAGGGAGCATCCTCAAAGCCCCAGAACCTGCGTAGGACTCGCTCCGCTCCGCGTACTCAACCAACCACCAAGGCAAGACGGCGCACGCTCGCAATGAAAGGGCGAGGCCATAAATAACAACTGATGCCGAAGACGTTTTCAGGCAAACCCATTTTCCTCAGTAATGAAAATAGCAGCGAAGTTAAAATCCTACAGTTACGGACGAGCACTGTGTAGTTTACGGTATTCCAGCAAGGCCTTTTCCAATGCTTCTGCGAACTTGCGAGGCGCCTTCTCATCATTGTCCCTGCTTTCGACGGTAGTCAAAACAACGTTTGAGATTCGTGCCAAATTGTTCGGATTGGCGGGATCCTCGAAAGCGCAGTATTCAATAACATCGGCGTCCACTGTAAAAGCGCTTGGGGCGGTTTTGAGTATGGGACCCCAACAGGTATGATGCCAGCTTAAAGCCTCAAGTTGGAAGCCAATGAGATGCCGCTGGATTCTGGTACAGCGACGATTCAGTAAAGTATTTGGCACGGTTTTGGCACAGTGAGACCGAAAATGACGACTCGGATTAGGAGTAAAGTTGGAAGAGCTTTAGAATGAATAAAGCAGTTCATGTCGGGGCGTAGCGCAGCCTGGTAGCGCGCCTGCCTTGGGCGCAGGAGGTCCCGAGTTCAAATCTCGGCGCCCCGACCAAAACATCTCGCGTGTTTTCTTCAGTTTATTGAAAGCGCCGTTCACCCCAACCCCCATCTGTGGAATTCTGGCAGACAGGAGGTCTATTTGCGTAAGTCGTTTGGTTTCATAAAATTCATCGCATGACGAATACGCAAAAACACGGAGAGGCAGGAGTGCCATTCGGAAATTATAGAAGTGACGCAGCTTAGAAAAAGCTCATGGGGTGGGTGAGGGGAAAACTGGGGGGACCGTGCGCACTTTTCGTTCATCATTCTGGTTAAAGACACAGCGTGGCAGGACGTGTCGATGAACATTGCTGAGAAGAAGGAAGCTGTAAAGAAGGAATATTTCAGGCTCTCAAGATCGGGGGACGGTTAGCGCTGCACGATTTCGTCCAGCGCTCGTCCCGGCCCATTATATTTCCTGTACCTTGGGCGCACATGCCGGAGATCAGTCATCTTCGGTCAGCGGAAACCATGCGGAAAACGATCCTGGGTGTGGGATTTGCACTCCTTGCGTGGAATGACGTCACAGAAGGTGCATTGCGACCGGGATCCCGGGCTGTTGCGACGAGGCGATCGCCTGATGCGAGAACTGCTTCAGCAATGTTGCGGCCCAAACCGCTTGTGCTGCCAGTTCAACCACCCCTTAGACATCCGAACCCTCCATTCTCCTTGCTTGATAGACTCTTAGTGAATCACCGGATCGCCCTTCGGCTTGCCGATATAACCCTCGAACCGCTTACGCAGCTCTTCGGCGAGCTTCTCATTGGTGATGAAATTGCGAAAGTCATTGGCAAGGTGATAGTCGAATATCGGCTTGAGACCTGACGGTGGAGGCACATCTAAGCGCGTCGACCAAGTGCCGGTTCGGCTTTGCTGTTCCTTCGCCAGGAACCAGGTGATGTAAAGTTTAGCCGCGTTCGGGTGTGGGGCGTCTTTGAAGATCGCCGTCGTTTGCGGCCAGATCGGAAGGGGATCAACATTCGAAAAAGCGACGTCGGTTGGCTGATTGTTCGTTTTAATGCCAAGCGAAACGTTGGTCATAGTGTCGAAGGTCACCTCCGCTTGGCCGCTGGCCACGGCACGAGCGACTCCCAAGTGTCCGCGAACCCACTGCGGGTTGGTCGCCATATATTTGTCCATGAACTTCCAGCCGTATTTCTGAACAATCGTATAGAACAGATAGAGCGTGACATCGTCGTCGTTCGGATAGCACGTGATGACCTTTCCGTTGAATTCCGGCTTCAGGAAATCCTGGGCCGATCTTGGAAGATCGATTCCAGCGATGGCCTGAGTGTTGTAAGCATACGACAGCGCATACACCGCCACGCCGACATACTGGCCGTCAGGATCCTTGAAGCTTTGATGAATTTGGTTCCAGCCTTGCGGCTTGAAAGACATCAGCACGCCCTGCTTCTTCCATCGGACATAGTCCTGAAGCGTCTGGAATATCGTCAGATCGACGCTCAGTTTTCTTTCGGCAATCTCGCGATCAATGATGGGAACCAGAATGTTGCTGAAATCTGCGGTCAGCTTAACCTTGATGCCAGGAAAGCGCTGTTCAAACTCTAGAACCCACGGCTCATAGAGGCCGGCGGGACCGCCACCGTTTAGGGACAACGTGCCTTCCTTTTTGGCTGCCTGGTAGAGTTCGTCGATCGATTGCGCGTTTGCTTTAGCAGCGACGCCCGTGAGCGCAATCGCTAGGACTGATCGCACTAAGAATTTAAATAGGCGCATTGGCTTCCACCACTTGCTTGGAACTCATGATCTATGCCTCCTTGTGGCGTGGCACTGGGTTCCAGCGCAAAATGGATTTTCGCCAAAAAAACAACCAGCCGCTGCTAGGAACGGCTATCTCATTGTTAGGATTTGTTTGCTGGACGTCTTGCCTACTTGTTGGCGCTATTGTGAACCGCCACCGTTCTATGGCTCTGAAAAAGGAGGGTATCGTCAATGGATGCGAAACACGCACGAAACTCAGCCGCACTGGCACCTGTGTCGCTATTCTGCCCGCAGCGTCGCACTTAGAGCAGCAAGCGATCCCACGTGCCGCCATACCTAATTGCACGAACCATTTCTTTGTCGTAAATACTCTGAGGGAATCCAGGTTCGATTCGGCTTGCTCCATCGAGGGATTTCAATTGTTCGGCGGAGAGT
>Ga0137418_10000280_pt1 | contig 44264 bp, 38 predicted proteins | sample CZODoug3_1_2_16f_FD_122242 | JGI IMG/M metagenome (GOLD analysis project Ga0137418, IMG submission 122242) | Vadose zone soil fungal communities from Angelo Coast Range Reserve, California, USA - CZODoug3_1_2_16fungal (Hybrid Assembly) | ecosystem: Environmental > Terrestrial > Soil > Vadose...
ACCGGGTTGGTGAAGTCCTGTCGCGCCAGGTAGCGCACGAACTCCGGCTCGCGCAGCAGGTTCTCGATGCGCATGCCGAGATCGGCGGTGCGGCGCAGATTCAGCAGCCGCGCCGCCATGCGGTTGAACCACATGATCTCGCGCTGCGCGTTGAGGATGACGACACCGTTCGGCAGCGCCGCGGTGGAGCGCTGCAACTGGCGCATGAGCTGCACGAAGCGCTGTTTGTGGAAGCGCTTGCGGCGGTGCAGGCGCACGATCTGCGCGATGATCTCGCCCCACACCCCGCCGAAGTCGGGCGGGTCGGCGTAGTTGCGGTGGCGCAGCCACCATTCGAGGCGCGCGAGGTTGGCGAGCACCCAGGCGAGGTGCAGCGCGAGTGCGGCGGCGAGCCCGCCGAAAGGGTTGCCGAACAGCCAGCCGGCGCCGCATCCGATCACTACGGTGCCGAGCAACCGAACCGCCGCGAACCCCCATGCCTGTGTCGCCGGTTGCATCTGTTACAACCTTTGGATGGAGCGCGCCTAGATGGTGCGCGCCGAGAAACGATAACCCGAGCCGCGGACCGTCTGTACGAAGCGATCGTACCCGAAATCCTCGAGCGCCTTGCGCAGGCGGCGGATGTGCACGTCGATGGTGCGTTCCTCGACGTACACGTTGCCGCCCCAGATGCGGTCGAGCAGCTGATCGCGCGTGTACACGCGCTCCGGGTGCGTCATGAAGAACTCGAGCATGCGGTACTCGGTGGGCCCGAGCGCGACCGTGCGCTCGCCTGCCATCACCCGGTGGCTTCCCTGATCGAGCACCAGGCCCTCGAATTCGATGAGCTCGTCGACGCCATTGGGACCGCTCCGGCGCAGCACGGCGTTGATGCGCGCCACCAGTTCCCGCGGCGAGAAGGGCTTGGTGACGTAATCATCCGCTCCGCCCTCGAGGCCGGCGACCTTGTCGCCCTCCTCGGCCCGCGCCGTGAGCATGATGACCGGCAGCTCGCGCGTCTCGCGGTCGCGCTTGAGCGAGCGCGTCAGCTCCAGCCCGCTCATGTCCGGCAGCATCCAGTCCACCAGCACCAGGTCGGGGCGCGCATCCGCCAGGGCGGCGCGCGCGGCGCGGCAATCCTCGGCCTCCCGGACCTCGAAACCGGCGCGTTTCAGGCCGAACGCGATCATTTCCCGGATCGGACGCTCGTCCTCGACGATCAGTACCTGTTTTGCGGGCATGGTGTTGAAGCCTGCAGAGGCGCGGCTATTACAGAGGCTGTGTGTTTCAGATTCATGACACCAGCGCAGCAAGTGTCAGTTTAATGACTGCCACCCGTGGCGTGGGCTACATCGTCCCGCAGATACACCGGCAGGGCCTGCTCGGCCGGTAAAACGTGCCCGGACGCCACCTCCGGGCCCGCCAGGCGCGCAATCTCGGCGGCGCGCGGCAGGAGCCCGTCATGGACGCGCTCCAGATGTGCGGCCAGGGCCGAGCGCAGCTCGGGGTAGGCGGCAAATCCGGATCCGGCCGCCTGCACGGCGCGATGCGTCCCGGACCAGCTCGCCGGCAAGGTCACCGCGGCCGGTTTGCCGACCTGCTCATCCTGCACCGCGGCCGCGAAGCCCCCCGGTACCGGACGCTCGAAGCAGCCCCAATACACCTCGTGCATGCGCGCATCGTTGCACACCAGAACACGCGTCACGGCCGCGTCCAGTTCCATCACCTGTTGCGCGAGCGCGCGCAGATCGGAGATCGGCACCACCGGCAGCCCCGCGCCGAACGCCAGCCCCTGCGTCACGCTCGCCGCCAGCCGCACGCCGGTGAACGAGCCTGGGCCGCGACCGAAGGCGATCGCACTCAGTTCACCCAGCGACACGCCGGCCTCCCGCAGCAGCTCATCGGCCATCGGCAGGATGTGCTCGGCGTGGCCATGCGCGAGGAGCTGCTCGCGCGCGATCAGCCGCCTACCGATCAGGAGCGCGACCGAGCAGTTCTCCGTGGCGGTATCGAGCGCGAGAATTCTCACCGTGCGCTCGCCGCCCGGGCCCCCGGTGCCGCGCGCGGCGCATGCCGCTTGAGAAAACGCCGTGCCTCCGCAGGATCCCGGGTCACGGTCATCGGCGGCAGGGCAGCGAGAAACACCCGACCATAGCCGCGGCCGACCATGCGCGGATCGCAGATGACTACCACGCCGTAGTCGTCCTCGCTGCGAATCAGGCGCCCCGCCCCCTGCTTGAGCGCCAGTGCCGCTTCCGGAAGCTGGTAGTCACGAAACGCGTTGCCGCCGCTGGCACTGAGATGCTCGATACGCGCGCGCACCAGCGGATCGTCTGGCGAGGCGAACGGCAGCTTCTCGATGATCACCAGGCGCAGCGCCTCGCCCTTCACGTCCACGCCCTCCCAGAAGCTCGCCGTGCCGAGCAACACGCCGTTGCCGTCGGCGCGGAATTCCTGCAGCAAGCGCTCGCGCGGCGCCTCCCCCTGCACGAACAGCCGGTAGGGTGCTGCATCCGCCCAGCGCGCGCGCAGCAGCGCGGCGCCCTGCGACAGCGCGCGGTGACTGGTGAACAACACGAATGCGCCACCGCCCGCGGCCTCGATCAGCGGCACGGCGGTGTCGATCACCGCCGCGACGTAGCTGGCTGCGGCCGGCTCCGGCAATCCCGCAGGCAGGTACAACAGGCTCTGCCGCTCATGATCGAAGGGACTGTCGATCCTGAGCGTCGCGGCCTCGGCCAGCCCCAGTCTGCCGGTGAAGTGTCCGAACTCCTCGCCGAGGGAAAGCGTGGCGGAAGTAAAGATCCAGGCGCCGCGGCGCCCCTGCACCAGCGCCCGGAACCGGTTCGAGATGTCGAACGGCATGAGGCTGAGCGTGAAGCCGCGGGCCGTGACCTCGAGCGTGCGCGCGCCCTCGAGCTCATCGACCGCGGCAATCCGCGCAAGGCCCGCCGCGAGGTCCGCGGCACGCGCGGCGAGTTGCGCGAGCGCGCTCTGTGCGTCGGCGCTGGCAAGAGCTGCCGGCACGTGTTCCAGTGACTCCATGAGCCCCTGCACCGCCGCGCTCAATGCGAAGTCGTCCGGGGTCCACGCGAAGCGCCCGGAGGCGCGCGCGCTCGCGGCACGCACCTGGCCCAGGGCTTCTTCCGCCGCGCGCACCGCCGCGGCCGCCTCCCGCGCCCCCTCACCCGGGGAAGCACCGGCAGCGCGCGCCGTCAGCTCGAGCCGCAAATCCTTCAGGAGTGACTCCACCTGGCGGCTGCTCACGTGGGCGCCGAAGAACTGCGTGGCGAGATCCGGGATCTGATGAGCCTCATCGAGAATCACCGCGTCGGCGGATCCGAGCAGGTCGCCGAACCCGTCCTCCTTCAGCGCGAGATCCGCCAGCAGCAGGTGGTGGTTCACGATGACGATGTCCGCATCGAGCGCCTCGCGCCGCGCCAGCACCACGTGACAGCGGGAGATTTCCGGACAGCGCACGCCAAGGCAGCTCTCGCGGGTGGCGGTGATCTGCGGCCACACCGGATGGGAGTCAGACAGGCCGCGCACTTCCGCCAGATCGCCGCGCTGCGTGGTGCGCGCCCAGCGCCGGATGCGCGCCAGCATGGCATTCGTGGCGCGCGGGCGCGCGGCACCCGATTCCTCCAGCGTCAGTTGCTCACCGCCCTGGTCCGCGCGCGCGAGGCGGTAGCGGCACAGATAATTGGCGCGACCCTTGAGAAGGGCTACGCGCGCCGGCCGGCCGAGCGCCGCGGCCACGAGCGGCAGGTCCTTGGAGAACAGCTGGTCCTGCAGCGTGCGCGTCCCGGTCGAGATCAGCACGCGCGCGCCGCACAGCAGCGCCGGCACCAGGTAAGCGAAGGTTTTGCCGGTGCCGGTGCCCGCTTCCACCACCAGGGATTCGCGTGCGGCGAGCGCGCCGGCCACGCGTTCCGCCATGAGCAGCTGTTCGCGCCGCACCTTGAAATCCGGCAGCGCCCGCTCGAGGGGCCCGCCGTGACCGAAAATATCCTCAAGATCCAACATGTCGGGAAGCGCCTGCGCTAAGCCTCAGGCGACGATCCTGGCGCGCGTTCGAGGGGCGTGTCGAGACGCATATCTTGCTGAATTTCCTGCAAACTGGTGCGCGGCGCGCCGATGGACGAGAATGGCGTCTGCGTCGGTACTGTATCAGGGGCGGGGACCGACCCGGGATATACTTAAGGTTCCGACGCGCCACCGAAACAAGAGGAGCTACGGGTGGCTACTGCCGCACATGCACTGACCCCGCTTCCGCAGTTGAGCGGCGCGGTGGCCGATTGGGTGAACTCGGTGCGCGAGCTGACGCAGCCGCGCGCGATTCACTGGTGCGAGGGCACTGACGCGGAAGCCCGGGAGCTGACCGCGCAGCTGCTGCGCGGCGGGGAGCTCAAGGCGCTCAACCCCGAATACTTTCCCGGCTGTCATCTGTATCGCTCGGCGCCGAGCGACGTGGCGCGCGTGGAGCATCTCACTTACATCTGCACGCGCTCGCAGGACGATGCCGGCCCGAACAACCACTGGATGGACCCGCAGCAGGCCCACGCCAAGATGCGCGAGCTGTTTCGCGGCTGCATGCGCGGGCGCACCCTGTATGTGATTCCGTACTGCATGGGGCCGATCGATTCACCGCTGGCGCGCTGCGGCGTGGAGATCACCGACAGCGCCTACGTCGTGCTCAACATGCTGATCATGACGCGCGCCGGCCGCGCCGCCCTCGAGCGTATCGCGCACGACGGGGATTTCGTGCGCGGGTTGCACTCCGTCGGCGAGCTCGATCCCGAGCGCCGCTTCATCATGCACTTTCCCGAGGAACTCGCGATCGAGAGCTTCGGCTCCGGTTACGGCGGCAACGCGCTGCTCGGCAAGAAGTGCCACGCGCTGCGGATCGCGAGCTGGCAGGCGCGCACCGAGGGCTGGCTCGCCGAGCACATGCTGATCGTGGGCCTGCAGAACCCGCGCGGCGAGACGCACTATCTCGCCTGCGCCTTCCCATCGGCGTGCGGCAAGACCAATCTCGCCATGCTGATTCCGCCGGATTCGCTCCCGGGCTGGCGCGCGTTCACGGTCGGTGATGACATCGCGTGGCTGCATCCGGGCGAGGACGGGCGCCTGTGGGCCATCAACCCGGAAGCGGGTTACTTCGGCGTGGTGCCGGGCACCAACCCCGAGACCAACCGCAACGCCTACGAGATGATCCGCCGCGACACCTTGTTCACCAACGTCGCGCTCACCGCCGACAATCAGCCCTGGTGGGAGGGCCTGACGAGCGGCAAACCGCTGCTCGACTGGCAGGGGCGGCCGTACGATCCGGCGCGCGGCCCGGCGGCGCATCCGAATTCCCGTTTCACCGTGTCCGCGCGGCGCAACCCGGGCTACTCGCCCCACGCCGAAGACGCCGGCGGCGTGCCGATCAGCGCGCTGGTGTTCGGCGGCCGACGCCGCGAGGTCGCGCCGCTCGTGTACGAAGCGCGCGACTGGAAGCACGGCGTGCTGGTCGGCGCATCGCTCGCCTCGGAAACCACCGCCGCGGCCGTCGGTCAGGTGGGTGTCACGAGGCGCGACCCGATGGCCATGCAACCGTTCTGCGGGTACAACTTCGGCGATTACTGGCAGCACTGGCTCAATATCGGCGCGCAGCTCGCGCGACCCCCGCGCATCTACCACGTCAACTGGTTCCGGCGCGACGCGCACGGCAAGTTCCTGTGGCCGGGCTACGGCGAGAACCTGCGGGTGCTCGCCTGGATGCTGGATCGCTGCGCCGGCAAGGCGGGCGCGAGCGAATCGGCCGTCGGCTGGCTGCCGCGGCCCGCGGATCTCGACACCCGGGGACTCAACGTGGGTGCGGATGCGCTCGCCGCCCTGCTGACGGTCGATGCGGGGCTGTGGCGCAAGGAAGTCGCCGAGCTGCGCGAGTATCTGGGCAGGTTCGGCAGCCGTCTGCCGGCGGCCCTGCTCGCGGAGCTCGCGTCCACCGAACAGCGCCTGGCCTGAAGCCGCGCGGGCGCCCGCCGCCCTTCAGACTACTTCGCAGGTGAAGTCGATGGTGGTCGCCGCGCCCTGCTCGGGCAGGCGCCCCAGCCCGATCATGCCCTGGCCCTTGATCTGCAGGCTGTCGCGGCGCACGAAAGACTCCTCGCCGTCAGCGCTCTGCACGAACGTGCCGTTGGTGCTCTGATCGATCAATACGAACTTGCTGCGGCTGATCTCGATGCGCGCGTGCAGGCGCGAGATCAGGTTGCCCTTCACCACCACGTCGTTGTCCTCGGCCCGGCCGATGGTGATGCTCGAATGCCGCTCATCGACCAGCAGTTCGCGATCCTGACACCGCAGCCGCAGCCGCATGTGGTGCGCCGACCGTGGGTCGCTCGCAATCCCCGGCACCATGCTGGTCACGTCCTCGGTCTGCCAGAGCACCTCGTAGAGAGTGACTTCACTGCCCTGACCCTTGAGCGTCGCGACGTCGATCTGGCGGCAGGACGCGCGCCACTCCGGTGACAGCTTGTCCACCGTCGCCGCGGTGGTCACGATCTGTCCGGCCTTGGCCTGACTGGTCATGCGGTTGGCGGTGTGCACGGCGGCGCCGAAGACGTCGCGATTCTCGAGCATCACCGGGCCGTAGTGGCAGCCGATGCGGATGGCGACCGGCTGTCCGTCGACGTTCAGTTGTGCGTGCGTGGAGATCTGCTGCTGCATCTGCGCCGCGGCGTTCAAGGCGGCGTCGGCGCTCGGAAAGGTGGCCATGACCTCATCGCCCATGGTCTTGATGACCGTGCCCTGGCGCTGCTCGGTGGCGGTGCGCATCACGTCGATGCAGATCGCCACCATGTCGCGCGCCCGCAGGTCGCCCATAGTGTCGTAAAGCCGGGTCGATCCGACGACGTCGGCAAACAGGATGGCGAGTTCGATATCCTTGCCCATGAGTGCGGCCCGATTATACGCGAGCGCTTTCGCGCCGCTAGCAAGGGTCCCGGGCCCGCGCGCCGGCAGGAATCGCCCGCCGCAGCAGCTCCGGACCCGCTCCGGCGGCCCGCGCACCCTCACTCAGCGTGCGCCGGTAGTCGCGCGCCCCGGGCTCGCCGCTGTACAGGCCGAGCATGTGGCGCGTGATTGCGGCGAGGCGCCCGCCGGCGGCGAGCTCGCGCTCGGCGTAACGCTGCATGCGAGCGGTGAGCGCCTCGCGCGTGGGTGCGGCGCCGGCACCAGGATGCAGCGCCCGCTGCAATTCGGCGAGCAGGTACGGCCGGTGGTAGGCCTCGCGCCCGAGCATGACGCCGTCGCACCAGCTGAGCGCCTCGATCACCGCGCGCGGCTCGCGCAAACCCCCGTTGACCACGATCGGCAATGACGGCAACGCCGCCTTCAGCCGCCGCACGATGTCGTGGCGCAGCGGCGGGATCTCGCGGTTGTCCTTCGGTGACAGGCCACCCAGCACCGCCTTGCGGGCATGCACGATCGCGACCTCGCAGCCGGCATCGCGCACACTGCGCACGAAGTGACACAAGGCCTCGAAATCACGCTCGGCGAAGTGCGCCACGGGCTCGTGCAGTTCCCGGCCCGCGGCGCTCACCACGCCGATGCGCATCTTCACCGTCACCGGCACCCGCACTGCCGCGCGCATTGCGGCCACGCACTCGGCAACCCGCGCGGGCTCCAGCATCAGGCAGGCGCCGAAGGCGCCGCTCGCCACGCGGTCGCTCGGACAGCCGCAGTTCAGGTTGATCTCGTCGTAGCCCGCCTGCTCGCCGGCGCGTGCCGCCGCCGCGAGCTCGCGCGGCTCGCTCCCGCCCAGCTGCAGCGCAACCGGATGCTCCTCAGGATGGAACGCCAACAGCCGCGCGCCGTCACCGCGCACGATCGCCGCCGCGGTGATCATCTCGGTGTACAGCAGCACGTCGGGCGAAAAGCCGCGCAGGAAGTAACGGCAATGACGGTCGGTCCAGTCCATCATGGGAGCGACTGAGATGCGCCGATCGAGCTTTTCGGCCTTTTGATCGGACGAAATGCGTATTTTTGTAGGCGTCTCGCTGCCGGGCGTTTCTGTGGGATTCCGGGACATTAGGGGGAGTTTAGCGGTTGCCGGGGAGACGTAAAGGCGACAAGAATCCCATGTCGCCTCTGGGGTCGCCATGGCTTACATCAAGGTCCGGAAGCAGTCTGACGGCTCTACTCGCTACACCGCGATTGTGCGGCTTCGTCGCGGCAAGGCAATCGTCCATCAGGAAGCCAGGACGTTCGCGCACCGCGTAGCGGCAATCACCTGGGCGAAACACCGCGAGGTCGTCCTGGAGGATCCTTCCACGCTCGCCCGCGTCCAACACGGTGCGCCCACGCTCGCCGAGCTCATTCGCTGGTACAGCGACACATTCGAGTCGATATCGTTCAAGGTCATGATGCGCGAGAAGAGCGTTTTGATACCTGATTGCAGACACGATTGTCTTGTTGTCAAGCAACTCCCAATCATGAGCCGTCGCGGGACGATAGTTCTCACCGTTGAAATCATGGACGTGCGGCATTCCTTTTACGCGCACCTTGTAGCTAGGAAAGGGAACCCGCGCCGAGATCGGCGGGCGGTTACCGACGATCTTCCACCGCCCGTGATAAATCAGAGCATCAAGTGTCCATCCGACCAACAGAACTGCGCCCTTGAGCATCTCATCCAGGTCGGGCTGCCCCTGATAAAGTTCAGCCAAGATCGCGACGTAGAAAGCCGTACCGCCAACGATCACTTGACCATAGCCGTGCCTGCCGTCGGGTGAGGGAATCTCGAAAATGTCTCCCTTCTTGACCTTGGCCGAGCGTGTACGGCGAGATACCACAGCAGCTTCTCTATTCAACTCTTTGATCCCGTCTTATCAGCACGTTGGAATACGCGTGCCAGTGGGTGGATCACAGTGTTTCGGCTGCGCAATCGCGTCGCGTTTGTTCAATGTTCCGCCATTCGGGTTGCTCTTGTTGGTAGGGCCGCCTCGCGATGTGATCTGTCCCTGCTCCGCCTGCCGCAATGGTTGACCCGGTTTGGCTCGATCAACGACCTTAATAATCGTAATCCGCATCGGGATTCGCGCGACCATGCTCCCCTTGTCTCGCTTCGAATCGCTCCTCACTCTTAGCTCGACCAATGTATGGTTTCTCAGCTGGATTAGCCCTGTTAATTCTCTGATAGACAATGCCCTCCTTGCCGACCGCCTTTGCAACCCCGCCTAAATCAACAGCCAACGCAAGGATGACGCCCGCGCCAAGAAGACTTGGATCGTCAACAAAAGCCGATATCGAGCGGTATTCTCCAACGACAGGGAGGGAGTCGAGAATGAAGGATTGTAATTCGTCGCCACTTACCGGAGTGGCGGCGTTAAGGGCCTGCGTCTGCTGCAGCCAGTCTGCGGTAGCCGCCTCCGTACCGCTTGAATCCGTCTTATCTGTCAGCTCGTTGTCGACGTAGGCATAGAGGTTGAGGTCATCCCTAAGCGTTAAGTTTCCGAAGAGCGAGTCCTGCGAGGACGCTGAGGAGCCCGTAAACCGCGCCCGGCACAATGACGACGTAACTAGGCGGCTGCGTGGAATAGTACAGGCCGAGGCCTATGAGAAACGGTCCCAAAAACAGCGCGGCCTTTGAAAGCGTCGGCCAGTTCCCCAGATTTTGAAAGAGCTGAAGCTTGTATGCGCCAAACGCAAAGACCCCGTAGAGAATTAAGCCAGCCACGACATACTTAACAACTATCCAACCGTAAGCGATGATCGTGGGAGTAAACACGATGTTGGCGACCGACCTAGAGAGAGAAGTGTTGGTCTTCATCAGGGACTCATGTGACGTCTAGCCTAAAGAGGGGCGATACGCGTTAGGATTTGGAGTTCCGCAGGTACTTGGCGGCGTTGCCGAGCTAGTAAGACCGAGGTGTGCGGCTGCGCGCGCCTGGGTCATACCGCTTCGTTCAACAAACTCCTCTATCTTGATCATGATCTCGGAGCGCAAAGCGAGGTTGCGCGCTTCGGGCTCTCGGAAGCCGAGATCCCGAAATACGTTGCCGCTACCGCGTACCATCTTCACTCGCTTTGTCATCCTCGCAAAGCTGCGCCGTGCGGCTCCAGCTTTGACCCAATCGCTCGAAGAAGCTTTGGCTCAATGCCCCTGGTCTTTGCCGCGCGCGGTCTCACTATGCTTTACACGGCCCCTGGCATTCCGAACGTAAACGCCCGCTGCATAGGGAATCGTTCGGGTCGCACCGTGGAGCACCTGCACTTCTACCCCGTTCACGGCCAAACGATAGGAGACCCCTCCCGGAAAGAACGATGAACTTGCGTCGTCGGCTTGCAACTCATAGGGCTTGCCGTCCATGATCAGGCGAAATCGTCCCACCGCATTGCCGCCCTCAAAGAAAGCAAAACCGCTTGGGCGCACTTTGACAATACTCGCGCCATTTCCCACGAGTCCCAGCGGAGTTTTCGAAGAAAAATCTATTTGCATTTGCTCTTGCGCAACAACCGCATTAGTCAGGATCAGCAAAATCCCAATGGCGCGCCAGAACCAACAGTCTGTCATTTGAAGCTCTACTGCCCCGGCACTTGTTACCGTCCGCTGCACACTAGGGGGCAGGTCTTGCGGCGAGTGGCGGCCCGCTGAATTCCAGCTCGAGCTGCACCTCAACCTCATCGCTGACGCCCATGGTGCTGCCCGGGGCGGGAATTCCGTAAGCGATCCCGAACTCCGAGCGTCGCAGCACGCCGTGCGCGGAAAAGCCGATGCGCGCGTGAGGATCCATGGGATGACCTGCGTAGCCACCGTTGAACGTCGCCTCCAGAACCACCGGCCGGGTAACGCCATGCAGCGTGAGGTCGCCGCGGATTCGCAGACCCTTTGGCCCGTTCGGCTCGACCCGAGTCGACACGAATGTCATCCGTGGAAACTGCACGGCGTGCAGCCATTGGGCACCCTGCAGCTGGTCCATGAAGCCCTCGGGTGGATTGTCGCTCGCGATCGAGCGCGGATCTATGGAGACCTGAACGCGCGAGGTCGCGGGAGTCGCGGGGTCGAACTGCAGCTGCGCATCGAAATGGGTGAAGCGCCCGGTGAAATGGGAGAACCCGAGATGGTTGACCCTGAAGATGAGGCTCGCGTGGGCCTTGTCGAGCGTGTAAGAGCCCGCCGGAATCGCAGCCAATGCGGGCTCGCCTGGATTGGACTGGCGAGCCTCCTCCGCCGCAACGCTCCACAGCGGCGCCGCGGCGAATGCGAGCATTGCGCAAATCCCAGGAAGTGAGCCGGTACCCGCCTTCAGCTTGTTTGACCCTTGCATTGAGCTCTCCCTCGAGCGCCTCGAGCACGTCGCGCCCTGTTCGGTGGATGTCATGTTCGTTTCCAGGAAAATGCTCCGACATTACAATGACGAACGAACGGGCTGTGAATCGACAGCGTTGCGGATCTTTTTCCGGCGGTACCTCTGCCCTGAGATCCCGCGCCGGGGCGCGCATCCCGAAGGCGACGCTTCTGCTGGAACCACTTTAATCTACTTTCAAATCGATCTCATATAGCGATTGAAACCGTGTTCGTATCGACAACGATGCGGCCTGTTGGAATAAGCGAAAGAGTACACTCCGCTCCTCGCAGCAAACGCCCACCCGCACGGGAGATTTCAGATGCACCCCCGCTCCGCCCTGCTCGCAACCGTCATTCTGTGCCACTCATTGCAGGCCGCCGCGGGTTCCGTGGAGTTTCGCAAGGTCGCGCACGAATACTACCAATGGCGCGACGCGGCCTATCCGGTCGCGACCAGCGCCGCGGGGGATCACCGCTTCGACACTCGACTGACCGACTACAGCCGGACCGAAGTGCTCCGGCGCCATCAGCACGTGAGCGACCTGCTCATGCACGTGAGCTCTCTTGCCACAGACGGATGGAGTAAGGACGACCGTGTCGATCTCATTCTGTTTCAGGCGGAGCTCGCCGGCGCGGATTTCTTCGGCCGCAAACTGAACCCGGAAGGCTCGGACCCGCAGCTGTACGTCAACGAGTGCACGAACTCGATTTTCACCCTGTTGCAAAAGGACTATGCGCCGCGCCGCACGCGCGCGCTCGCGGCGACAGCGCGCCTCGAACAGGTACCCGCGCTGCTGCGCACCGGCCGCGCGAACCTCACGCAGCCGGTGCAGCTGTTTGCGTCGCTCGCAATCCAGGCTGCCCGCGGCGGCGACGACCTGTACACCGTGAGCCTGATGACTCTCGCGGACAACCTTCCGGCCGCCGAGCGGAAGCGGTTGATCACGGCGCGTGACAGCGCGGTCAAGGCGTTGCACCAGTACGCCGATTGGCTGGAGGCGGGGCTGAGCAAGATGCCGGAGTGGCAGCCGATGGGCGAGGCGAGCTACAACTATCTCCTGAAGCGCGTCTTGCTGTTGCCGTTCGACGCGCACGACGTCGCGCATTTGGGCGAGATCGAGCTCACCCGCTATCGCGCGCTCGAGGCGATGCTCAGGGATCCGAGCCTGGCCTCACCTGATCCGTCGCGCGCGAAGCACGTGCCGAAGGACGAGGCGGAGTTTCTCGCTGCGTACGAGTCGCGCCTGAAAGAGATCGTCGAGTTTCTGCAGGCAAATCGGTTAGTCACGATCCCGCCATACATCGGTCCGTTCCAAATTCGGCAGCTTCCTGAAGCGTTCAAGCCGACGAGCCCCGGGGGGTTCATGAACGCGCCGGGCGTATATGACAAGGACCCCGGTGGCTTCTTCTACATCCCCACGTACAACCCGAAAAGCGGCAACTTCTATATCCGCGCAGCGATCGAAGATCCGCGGCCCATCCTCGGCCACGAGGGCATTCCCGGACACTTTCTGCAGATTTCGATTGCCAATCACGTTGAGGACGAGATCCGCCGCCAGCAGGGGGACAGCGTATTCGCGGAAGGCTGGGCGCTGTATGGAGAAGAAATGTTGATGCGTGAAGGCTTGTATCCGGACAACTCGGTGCCGCAGGGCCAGATCCTGCGCCTCAGCCGCTACCGTGCGGCACGCATCGGCGTAGACGTAAACCTGCACACCGGGCGCTGGAGCTTCGAGCAGGCGGTCAAGTACTTTATGGAGGCTGGCGGACTCGACCGCGAAGCCGCCGAAGGCGAGGCGGCGGGTGCAGCGTCAAGCCCGTCGCAGAAGATCTCCTACATCACCGGGAAGTGGCAGATCATGCGTCTGCTCGGGCGTTATCGCGACAGCCAAGGCGCCGACTTCCGCCTCGGCGCATTTCACGACCAGTTGATCAGCTACGGGACCTTACCGCTGTCGGTAATTGAATGGCTGATGTTCGATGACGAGAGCTCGCTGCGCGAGGCGCTGAAGTAGCACCGCAGTTCGGCGAGTAATCCAGCACCTATCGGGTTGCCGAGCGGCGGGACAGTTGGCCCCCGCCGCTCGGCGATCCTCCTCTGCTGCGCACAACCTCGACGCAAAGCGCGCTGATCGGGAACGAGATCGGACTAGAACGGGCAATAACCGGGACTCGCGGCATCGATGCGCCGGAGAGCGCCCGTCGGGATGATCTGGAACGCTACAGTCACCAGCGGTTCGGTCCCTTCATTGCGCACCATGTGCACGTGCCCGCCGCCTGAGTCGATGAAGCCGGTTCCTGCCGGGTATCTGACAGACGTGCAGTTTGGATCGTCGCCGTCATAGACCGTGGCCGTTCCCGACTTGACGAGCACCACACTTGGACCCGGGTGCGTATGCCAGCCGCTGTAACCGCCCGCCGCGACCGTGTTGTTTACGACATAGACATCCGAGGGGTCTTTCGCGATGATCTTTACCCTCGCGTCCTCGCCCTCTCTGTCTGTCCCGCTGAGAACTCGAATCCTCTCGAAGAACGATCGCGTAAAATCACTCGTGAAACCTTTGGACGGTGTTGCCAATGCGGCGCCAGGCCAATTCAGCATGGCCGTTAGGCCGCAAACCAGGATCCCTCCGCTCGCCGCAAACAACCACTTTCGTGCTTTGGCGCTCGTATGGTCCCCTCCCGGTCCTTCAGCACTGGAGTCTTGGATCTTCATCTGCATGCTCCTCATGTGTTTTAAACGTCTTTATCACGGACAGTTCCGCCGCTGCGACAAGCGCACCGGCAAACGCACAGTCGGAGCCGGCGAGCGCTCCGGCAAGCTGCAAAGCACGGCAAGCCGTTGAAATCAGACAGCGCACCGTGCAATGCCGTGCATTGCCGCTCCTTAGATTGCGTGCAAGAATCGCGGACGCTCATCTGCCGATGGGCTGGAGCGCGCTTTGGACGATCCTCAGAACAGCGCAAACGCCGCATCCAGTCGAGGCCAGCCGGGGGACCGGCTCGACTCGTGGAAGAAAATCGCGTCGTATCTAAAGCGCGACGTCAGTACCGTGCAGCGGTGGGAACGTCGTGAAGCAATGCCGGTTCACCGCCATCTGCACGACAAGCTGGGATCGGTTTTTGCATTTCGCTCGGAGCTCGACGCCTGGTGGGAGACTCGGCGCACGCGACTCACACAGGAAGGTGCGGATGAGCGACCCGCACAAATCTTGCAAACTGCCGAGGACGCCTCTCGCACGACTGCACCGCGCGTCCATCCAACCAGACTCGTGCGGTTGGGCGTTGCAGCCGGAGTCATGTTGATGGCGGGCGCGCTCGCCTGGTACGCGGCCGAAACGGATTACTTTTGGCGTAGTCCTCTTGCCAATGCCAAATTCACTCGCCTGGTGGACTTCACCGGGACTGCGCAGGCGGCGGCACTCTCTCGCGACGGGAAATTTGTGGCATTTCTGGCGGACCGGGACGGACAAATCGATGCCTGGGTAAGCGAGCTAGGCAGCGGCACCTATCGAAACCTGACGCGTGGCGACGTACGCGACATGGTCAATCCGTGGATCCGTTCGCTCGGCTTCTCGGCGGACTCGTCGTTCGTTTCAATCTGGACAAAGCGACCGAATGGCTCACAGGCCGGCGACGTGAATATTTTGGCCGTGCCGACGGCCGGCGGTCCACTGCAGCCCTATCTGCGGGAGGCCGCCGAGTTCGATTGGTCGCGCGATGGCAAGCGGCTCGTATACCACACGACCGCACCAGGCGATCCGTTGTTCGTGAGGGAGTCAGGAAAGCCCGGGGACCGCAGGATCTATGTGGCACCGGCAGGGGTGCATTGCCACTTTCCGGTGTGGTCTCCCGACGATGCTTTCATCTATTTCAGTCGCGGAGTGCCGCCCGATGACTGGGACATCTGGCGAATTCAACCGTCCGGCGCGCGGCTCGAACGGATAACAAGCCACAATGCGCGCGTAACCTATCCAGTGATGCTCAATCGGCGCACACTGGTTTATCTTGCGACCGATACGGATGGGTCTGGGCCGTGGATGTACGCCGTGGATGTCGAGCGGCGCCTTCCACATCGCATTAGCTCCGGGCTCGAACGCTATACGTCACTTGCCGCGAGCGCTGACGGCGCTCGTCTTGTCGCGACCATTACCAATGACCGCACAAGTGTCTGGCACATGGCGCTCACCGGGGATAGCACCGCTGCGACCGCTGCGGGTGGCCCGTCACCCGTTGCAGCGAATGGAGTCACACCGCGGCTGGGTGCGGACTTTCTTTTGTACATATCGTGGCGAGGGGAAAGGCAAGGCATTTGGTCGCTGACGCGCGGAACCACCCGCGAGATCTGGAGCAGCGCACATTCGCGTATCGTTGGAGGGCCGGCTGTTGCACCAGAGGGGCGACGTATCGCTTTCTCGGTTGAAGACAACGGCAGAACGCTGCTGTACATGATGGACAATGATGGCTCGCATGTCAGAGTCCTGACCGACTCGCTCGCATTGCGGGGCAATCCGGCCTGGGCACCTGATGGGCAATCGGTCGTGTCTGCGGTTGTCCGCGACGGCGAGCCGCGGCTGACGCGCATTTTCCTGAATGGCGACTCGCCGCTTCCTCTGGTGTCGGAGTATTCCACTGATCCAGCCTGGTCGCCCGATGGTCGATTCCTGGTTTATTCAGGCGCAGACGTCGGGACGACCTTTCCTTTGCGAGCCGCCGCCGCAGATGGCCGGCCGTATCCGTTGCCGAGCGTGTTGCTGACGCGCGGCGCGCGACGGGTTGCGTTTTTTCGTGACCCACAAGCGCTCGTGATTCTTGGTGGTGAAATCGGGCACAAGAACTTTTGGCTCCTCGATCTTCGAACCGGTGCCCAGCGCATACTCGCCGAGCTTCCGGCGGATTTCGTCATTCGCGACTTCGACATCTCAGCCGCCGGCTCGGAAATTGTGTTCGATCGCGTACAGGTGAACTCTGATCTAGCACTGATTGAGCGGACGCATTAAGTACGGTGGGCAGCGGGTCAACCACTCCTATCTGGCGGACCCCCGACCAACCAAAGTTGAGCGCGACAAATTGTGGGACGTTGGGCTCGCGAACTTGTGCCACAGGCCGTGGACCGGAGCGGCCAGCGAAAGAAGGCGGCGGGCGAAGGATCGACTGCTCGTGCTCAACTCGGCGATGTAGCGTCGAATTTGAGGTGACGTAAAGGTGACAAGCCTTTTTCCGCACGCCCAAGCCTCTGTTACGCCGGTGGAATCAGATTTCGTCGGTCCAGTCCATCATGGGCGCAACGGAAATTCGGCGATCTAACTTATGGATTAGCAAAGCGTTCTCTCAAGATTGTCGGTCCAGGTAATGATTGGACTGATTGTCACTGCCACCGATCCCAGCGCCCTGAAATTGGTAGCCGTTCCTCGATCATGTCCCTCGCTAAACACAGCGATTTTATCGGTTCTGACAGCAAACTGAGGAGACATAGAGGTGACAAGGATCGCTTGTCACCTTTCATTATGATGTGGTGATATGAGTAGTGTAAGCGCAAGCGGACGTCTTTCTCACCGTGGCTCGCGATCGATAGAAGCTGACGTATGAAGCTCCAAAATTCCAGAAGCACGCATCCCTGCGGCGACAGATGAAGGCAATTTCGCGCGGCGCGCTGACCGCGTCAAAAGGCGTAGCTGTACCAATCGCGCGCAGCCGAATCTGACACGCACTCTGGGCAAGCTCGTGGCTTCGTGTCTTCGAACGCCTGGCCCTTCGGGGGCAGGCGCCGCACACGATGGTTGTTGCCTGCTCGGACAGCCGGGTCGATCCGACTATGATCTTCAGCGCCGAACCCGGCGAATTGTTTGTGCTGCGCAACGTGGCCAATCTGGTGCCGCCCTATCAGCCCGATTCGGCCTTCCACTCGACCAGCGCCGCACTGGAATTCGCCGTCCGCGTGCTGGAAGTGCAAGACCTGATCGTCATGGGTCACGCCATGTGCGGTGGCATCCGACTGCTGCTAGAAGGAGCATCCGATCCAACTGGCGACTTCCTGCTACCGTGGATGCGAATCGCTGAACCTGCCAAGCACCGGGTATTGCAGCGGACGCCGGCCGACCCCCAGGGCGAATGCGAGCGGGAAGCGATCAAGTTGTCGTTGGACCATCTGCTCACTTTTCCCTGGATATCGGACCGCGTTGCCGAAGGACGCCAGCGTCTCACCGGCACTATGTTCGACATACGATCGGGCGTGCTCGCTCGGATGCAGTCGAACGGAGCATTTGCACCAGTCTGAACCATCAAGCCCCTGGTTGAGGCAAAACTGCAAATCAGGTAATTCCGCTCGCGCGAACCATGCTTGGCGACACTGAGCACCCTGGTCGAATCCGGTGTCGACAACGGTTGTGGAGTTCAGTTCAGGGCCTCTCGCGGCTTCGGAGCGGCCCATTGTCGGCAATCAGTAGAAATGGCACGGCCGATCTTTAATTTGGCACAGACCGGATCTGTTGCCGCAACGGAATATGAGCGTGGTAGCTGCCGCCGAGAGATCCTACCGGCACTCTTCGCGGCGAACTCAAGGGAACCCCGCGGTGCAGTAGGCGTGGTCACAATCCCGACGCCGCTCAAGCGGTGCGGACTTCACGTGCCAGGTACACCGGAACCGCGGCGAGCAGGAATATGGCACCGCCGACGAGCCAGATGTTGCGCAATGCCTCCGGGCCGCTGACGCCAGGGCGCACCCAGGTCCCGGAGAAACTGACCAACAGATAGCCGACGCCAACCTGACAGGCGGCAGACAGGCCGCTCAGCGTCCCCATGTATTCTGGCTTCGTCAACCCCGCCCAGTACGCGTTGATGCTCCCCCAAAAAAACGGGTCGCTCATGAAGCCCGCGCCGTAGATCAGAAGCGCCCATACCGCGTAGGGCGGGTTGAAGGCAGCCACCGCCAGGAACCCGACACCGCCGATGACCGGACCAAGCGCAAGCGCCGGCCGGCAGCGGTGGCCGAACACCCTGTCGACCACCCAGCCGTGGGCGAATCCGTAGACGATCGGCAGCATCAGGAACACTGTCGTCACGACCGACGCCTTCGCACTACCAAGCTTGAAGCCCTCTATGAGCCCGTACGTGCCCCACGTCACGATGAGCCACGTTGGGGTAGTCGCCAGTGCCGTCGCAACGATCATCCACAGCACACTCCACTGGCGCAGCGCCCGCCCGGCGTCACGCCAGTTGAACCGATCGGCTTGCAGCTCCCTGCCGACATCCCGATCGCGGTAGATGTGGTCGAGCTCCGCGGGGTCGACCGACACCATTTGCTCCGGGCGGTCGCGGATCCACGCGAGAAGCGCGAGCGACGGCACGCTCAGAACCGTCACGATCAAGAAGGCGCTGCGCCAGTTGAAGTGCTCTGCCATCAGCAGGCCCAACGGGTTCGATATAACGAAGGACAACAACGTGCTGCTCATCCACACGGCGGCGAATTTGGCCCGCTCGCGAGGCGGGAGCCAGATTGCGATCAGGCGATTGCACGACGCCCACAGGCCGCCAAAAAACGCGCCGAATATCAGATTGCGGACGACCAGCGACTCGTAGCCAGTCACGACAAGCATGGCGGCGCTCAGCAGCGCGCAGCCCGCCACGACCACAATCAATACCCGTCGCGCTCCGATCAGGTCACTCAAGACCCCACCGACGATTAGCGTTGCGAAGTACGCGAGCAAATAGGCAGCGGAGCCCGTGCCGATCTGAGCGACCGTCAGGTGCAGGTCCTTCGACCAGTAAGGAGTGAGCGCACCGAATATGCCCTCGTCGAGCCAGACGGTCAGGTTCACGAGAACTACAACGGCGAAAACCTTGTAGCGCTGCGGTATACGGTGACTCGGTGCGTCCGCCGCAGGATGCGTGTGCTTCACCGGCGCGTTCCTTGATGTGATGATCTTTCGATACTACGACGCCGGGGGCGACTTACGGCGACGCCACTCTTGTGCCGCCGCAATGCCCTCCACCTCGTCCAGCGACAGGACGTCCGCGCTGCCTCCGGTGATCCGCGGGTCCGTGCTGCGATGCCGGCGCAGCTCCAGCCGTCCGATCTGATTGCGGTGGACTTCGTCGGGCCCGTCCGCCAAGCGCAACAAGCGCGCAGTCGCGTAGGCGGCGCCGAGGAAATAGTCGTTGTTCGTTCCGGCCCCACCGAACGCCTGGATCGCCCAGTCGATCACCTGGCAGGCCATTTCCGGGGCGGCCACCTTGATCATCGCAATCTCGGTCCTCGCCGCCTTGTTTCCGACCGTGTCCATCATCCAGGCAGCCTTGAGCGTCAGCAAGCGCGCCTGCTCGATCAGGATCCTCGACTTGGCGATCCGCTCGAGCGTGACCGTCTGCTCCGCGAGCGGCCGCCCGAATGGCCTGCGCAGTTCGACACGCCGGCACATCCTTTCAAGGATCCGGTCGGCGAGCCCGATCAGCCGCATACAGTGATGAATGCGTCCCGGCCCGAGCCGGCCCTGCGCGATCTCGAAGCCGCGACCCTCCCCAAGCAGGATATTGGATGCAGGCACCCGCACGTTCTCGAACAGCACCTCGGCTGCCCGATCGGGCACGCCGTAATAGCCGAATACCGGTAGCGGGCGCAGTACGCGCACGCCCGGCGCGTCTTTTGGCACGAGGATCATCGATTGCTGGCGGTACTTGTCGGGGTTGGCCGGATCGGTCTTGCCCATAAAGATGATGATGCGGCAGCGTGGATCTGGGGTGCCGGTCGTGTACCACTTGCGGCCGTTGATCACATACTCGTCGCCGTCGCGACGGATCGAACTCTCGATGTTGGTCGCGTCGGACGACGCGACTAGCGGTTCGCTCATGCCGAACGCAGAGCGGATCTCCCCGCTGAGCAGCGGCTTGAGCCACTGCTCCTGCTGTTCGCGCGTCCCGTAGCGTGCCAGGACCTCCATGTTCCCGGTGTCCGGTGCCGAGCAGTTGAAGACCTCAGGCGCCAGATGCGAGCGGCCCATGATCTCGCACAGCGGCGCGTACTCGAGGTTGGTGAGCCCAGTGCCGTACTCGCTGTCCGGCATGAACAGATTCCACAGGCCTACGGCCCTCGCCTTCGGCTTCAACTCCTCGAGCACCGGATGTACGCACCAGGGGCCGAGCCTCTCCGCCTGCTGGTAATAGCACAACTCGTTTGGGTAGATGTGCTCGGCCATGAAAGCCTCGACACGGCGCTGGTAGGAGCGCACCTTCTCCGAGAATTCGAAGTTCATCGTTGACAGTCCCCGTCGTTCATAACTCGGCGATGTCGACCACGACCTTGCCGGTAGCGGTGCCGCTCTCGACGAGCCGGTGCGCGTCGCCCGCCTGCTCGAGGCGGAAGCGCCGCGGGTCGACGAGCGGCCGCAGGCGCCCCGCGTCGACCAGCGAGGCGACCTCAGCAAGTATTGCGCCGTGCTTCTCACGCCCAGCGTCGTGCAGCATCGGGATAAGCACGTACACCAGGTGCAGCGTCAGGCCGCGGCTGAACAGGGGGGCGAAGTCGTGCTGGCCACGCGCCGCGATCGCGATGACCTGGCCTTTCAACCGGGCTGCGCCCGCTGCCCAGCCAAAATCATTACTGCCCGAGGCGTCGAAAACTACGTCGTAGCCCCGGCCGTCGGTGAGGCGGACCACGGCGTCAGGGCCATCGTCGCGCGAACACTGGACAACCGCGTCTGCACCCAGCCCGCGCACAATCGCCGCGCGCTGCGCGGATGAGGCTGTGGCCGTAACGTGCGCGCCGCGGCTCTTCGCCAGCTGCACCACGACGTGGCCGACCCCGCCGGCGCCGGCGCGCACGAGCACGCTCGCGCCCGCGCGGACTCCGGCGCGCTCGAGCCCCTCCCAGGCGGTGATCGCCACCAGCGGAAGCGCCGCGGACTCGCGGAACCTGAGTGTCCGCGACTTGTGCGCGACGAGCCGCGCGTCGGCGAGCAGATACTCCGCCAGCGCGCCGCCGGCCGCGCCCCGGACCCCACCGGCGCAGCCGTATACGTCGTCACCCGGGGCGAAACCGCGGATGTCGGCAGCCACCGCCTCGACCCGACCGGCGAAGTCGGCGCCGAGCACGGCTGGCAACCCGGGCGCGGCGGCCGGGCCGTGCTGCCGCAGCTTGCAGTCGACGGGGTTGACGCTCGTTGCAAAGACGCGCACGCGAACATGGCCCGGGCGCAGCCCGGGCTTCGGGAGGTCCCGGAGCTCGAAGCCCGAGACGTCGCCGTACCGGATGAGGACCATGGCCTGCACCGTGACGGATCCGGCGGCGTCAGGTCGGACGGATCAGTACCTTGGCCTGGGAACCGCCGCGTTCCAGTGCATCGAAGGCCTCAGTTACCCGATCGAGCGTCTCGTGACCGGTGACCAGCGGCGCGACGCGATCCGGATCCTTTGCCAGCATTCGCGTCGCCTCAACGAATTCCTCCGGCTTGTAGGCGAACACGAACCGCATCGCGATCTCCTTCTGGATCAGGTACGAAGGCTCGATCGTGTCCGGGTTCATGCACAGGCCGACGACGATCATCGAGGCGCCGGCCGGGGCCTCTTCCGCGATGCTCTTCAGCAGGCCCGGCTTGCCGACGCACTCGAAAATGATCGGCCGGCGACCGGCCAGTCCCGCGGCACGCGCGGCCGCTGCGTCGGACACGCCGAGCGGTGCGCCGCGCTCGGCCCACCATCCGCCGACGCGCTCCGCAGACGGGGCGGTCACGACATCCGCCCCCATGTGCTCGGCGAAATTGCGACGCGCGGGATCCGGATCGACCGCGAGGATCGGGCCAAGCCCGAGGTAGCGAAGCCGGGCGATCACGAACAGTCCGACCGGTCCGCAGCCATAGACGACGAACGCGCAGTCCTTGTCGGCACTGGCGGCGCCGACCGCGTGGACGGCGACCGCGAGCGGCTCGGCGAGCGCCGCCACGTCCGTCGGTACGTGGTCGGGAACCGCGACCGTGGCGCTCTCCTGGAGAACCATTTCCTCTGCGAACGCGCCATTGTAGACGTTGGAGTAGCCGAGCAGCACGACGCCGTTCGGATCCGCGAGAAACGGCAGGCCAACGACCCGATTGCCCTTCGGGACGGCGCGCGTGCAGCCGGGACCATGGTCAAGCACCTCGCAGCAAAACTCGTGGCCGAGTACCACCGGCAGATCCGGGCTCATGAAGCCCTTGAAGCCCGCACGCTGCAGGAGAGCCGCGAGATGATGCGCATGATGGCGCGTGTGCAGGTCGCTGCCGCAGATTCCGCAGACCAGCGGCCTGACCAGGATCTGCCCGGGACCCGGCGTCGGCGCCGGCATGTTCTCGACCGTGAAACGGCCGTTCGCAAACACCGCCGCGCGCATCGTGCCCATGCTCCAGTTCCCGGAAATGACCGTTGCAGAGTCAGAGCCTTCAGAACCTCATCGTGAACGTCGCGCCCGCCCACCGCGGCGACTGGTAGACCACTTCGCCGGTGCCGCCGACCCCGCTGAGATCGAAGGAGTTGATCTCCTTGCGCGAGTCGGTCACGTTGTTGACCCACAACGTCAGCGACCAGTGGCCGTCAACCGGTCCGTAGCCCGCGAGGGCGTCGAGACTCGAGCTCGCCGGGATGCGCGTCGACGGGTTGTTCAGCGAGTCGCGCCAGAAAGCGGCGCGATACTTGCCGGCACCCTGCAGCCACAGCTTCGAATTGCCGAGCGGCCAGGTGTAGCGCCCTAGCACGTTGGCACTGGTTTTCGGCGCGAGCGGCAATTCGTTGTCCTCTACGGCCGCGACGGCACCGGTCGGATTGTTGATATTCTTGACCTTCGTATCAAGCAGCCCGAGTGCCGCCGACAGCTCGAACTGCTCGGTGAGGCTGCTGGTGAACTCGAGTTCGGCGCCGTAGAGCGTGGCGTCGTTGTTGGTGATGACGTTCGTGATGTTGATGAAGCTCGTGTTCTGCATGTCCTTGTAGTCGTAGTAGAAGACTGCGCCGTTGAGGCGCGCACGCGCGTTGAGCAGCGTCGACTTGAAGCCGACCTCGTACGCAGTGTTCGTGTCTTCCTTGTACTTGCGGAGATTCGCCGGCGTGCCGGCTGCGTTACCGGAGATGAAGCCGCCGCCCTTGACGCCGCGCCGCACCGACCCATAGACGAGCAGGTCCCTGCTCGGCTTGTAGTTGAGCTCAAGCACGCCGTTGACCAGGCCCTTGTCGAGAGTGGCCAGGCCATCGTTGGTCGTCGGATTGATCGCCGTTATGCTTGCGTTCGGATCCGCGGCGGCAAGGGCGCCGATCGCCAGAAACTGGTCGATGTTGCGCGGAATCGGCGTCGTGAGCGGAATGTTCAGGGACACCGCATCAAAGCCGTTGAACTCCTTCTTGTCTCGCGTGTAACGAGCGCCGGCGATCAGGGTCAGCTGCTCGCCGAGGTCGAACTCGACCTGGCTGAATACTGCCCAGCTCTTGAGGCTCTGCTGGTCATGGAAGGTCTGCGTGTACATTCCGGTGGCGTTGGGGCCGAAGATCACCCTCGTTGCCGCGGGCGAGAAGAACAGCGGCGTCGCCGAGTGCGTGTCGATGTCCTGATCGAGGTAGTTCGCGCCGCTCGTCAAGCGCCAGCCGCCCGCGTTGTAGAGCGAGCGGACCTCGAACGCCGTGTGCTTCGACTCGCCCTTGTTGGAGAACAGGCAGATCGGAATTGGCGTGTGGTCGCAGGTCTCGATGTCGTTCTTTTCCGACCTTAGCCAGCCGCCGAGTCCGACTAGGCTCCAACGGTCACTCAGGTTCCACTCGGCGCGTGCCAGCACGTGGCGAATGCTGGCGTGCTGCTCGTTGGGCCCCGTCGTGTTGATGACGTCCACGGACTGGCCGATGCTCGCCTGGCTCTGGCCGTAGGCGTCGGTGGGCACGCGATAGGTACCCACCCTTCCCGGGATCGTGCCGGTCTCTATGGCTTCCTCGTTGCTGATGACCGGGCCGCTCTCGCCGTACTCGCCCTTGAGTAGGAAACGGAACGCATCGCTCGGCTTGACGAGCATCTGCAGGCGCACCGCGACGAAGTCGCTGGTACCGCCCTTGGTGAACAGCGCCGCGGGATTGATGTTCTTGACGTAGCCCTGGTTGCGATCAGTCGCGAACGAGGCACGAAAGGCGACCGTGTCGCCGGTCGGAATGTTGAGAAACCCGTTCGTGCGTACGAGCCGGTTCTCACCGAGCGACAGCGAGGCCTGGCCAGCGTATTCGTGCAGCGCAGGCGCGTTGGTGTAGTAGTTGACGCTGCCCGCCGTCGAGTTGCGGCCCTGCACGGTGCCCTGCGGTCCGCGGGCCACCTCGACGCGTGCCAGGTCGAAGGTCAGGAAGTCGGCCTGGCCGGCACCGATCATGTAGAACTCGTCGACGTAGGTCGTCGCGGTCGCCTCGGTCGTGTCCGAGAAGTCCGGCTGACCAATTCCGCGGATTGTGACCTGCGTGTTGAAGCCGGGGCCCGAGTAAGAGCGCACCAGCTCCATGTTCGGGGTCACGGCGGTAATGTCGGCCGCTGAAGTGACGCCGAGATCCTTGAGCTGCTCGCCGCTGAACGCCGCGATCGACGTGCCGACGTCCTGCAGGTTCTGCTCGCGACGATTCGCGGTGACGATGATTTCCTCGAGACCGCCGGTCCCGGGCTTGGCAGCCTCTGGCGTTTGCGGGGTGGAGGATTGCGCGAATGCGGCGCCGGACAGCAGCGTGACCGCAACCATTACGCCAGACAGAAGATGTGCCTTCATGGAACTCGCCCTCGCCGCTGTTGATGGGTGATGCGATTGCTTGCGGAGGGGCCGGCTCTCGAGCCGCGGACACGGCACGCGCGCAGGATGGCTGACGGCCAACGCTGCGGGAAAACCAGCGTGCAACCCCACTTGACCCCCCGAACTGCGCGCTCGCCGTTTGAACCGTCGCCGTGGTTCCGGCCGTGGTCGCCTTCCCCGCCTGCCGACGGGGGAACGCTCCCGGACGCCGGCCTCGCCAGGAGCCTAACGCCGCCGGGAACGACGTGTCAACAATAATACGACAACTTTGTCCTACAAGATTCGCACCGGCATTGGTGCGCTGCCAGAAAGACAGGCCCACGAACGTTTGACAAGATTGTCGAACGTTCCGAGAATCGGGAGGAATCTGGGGCGCTTCCTGGCGGAAGCAGGATGCACACGTGACGAGCAGCAGACGGTTTCTGAAGGCCCGAGCCGCATCGGCCCCGAGCACGGCAGCAAGCACCCGGAAGCGCCGCGACAGCGCTGCCGGCACCCGCAGTATCAGCTCGCCCGACCGCATCGTCGAGAGCATCGTCGACGGCATCCGGTCAGGGCGTTATGTCCCCGGCCAGAAGCTTATCGAGGCGGACCTGACCGACGGGCTCGGCGTCAGTCGCGGTCCGGTTCGGGAGGCACTGAAACGACTCGCCGCCGAGGGTGTTGTCACGCTGACGCTCCACCGCGGCGCCTACCTCCGCGTCCTCACGCGTGCCGAGGTATATGAAACCCTCGTAGTCCTGGAGGTCCTGACGGGCCTGATGGCACGGCTAGCCGCCGAAAACGTCAACGGGGAAGGCCACGCGCCGCAGATGCGCGAGGCCTTCCGCTGGCTCGCCGCCTATAAGGCCGGGGAGGCGGGCGGCATGGACCAGATCAAGATGCGCCGGCACTTCTACGACGCACTCGCCGAGATCGGCGGCAACCGGCAACTCGGCCGGATCATGCCGACGATGCAGATCCATCTGCTGCGACTGCAGTTGCAGCCATACCAGACGGCGGAAGCGAGGCGCGTCCAGCTGCGGGGCTACGCCGAAGTCGCTGACGCGGTACTGGCGGGCAACGCGCAACTCGCCGAGCGCGCGATGCGCCGACACATCCGGCGCACGCGCGCCCGCTATGAGCACATTCCCGACGCAGCGTTCGCAAGACCCAAGGCCACGAGCCGAGGCCGGCATGCCCAATCCCGACCGTAATCGACGCCTGCTCCTGCGCCGTCGCCCGACCGGTTTGCCCGTCGCCACGAATTTCGAGCTCGTTGTCCAGGCGGTGCCGGAGCCAGTCGAGGGGTCGGTCCTGATCCGCAATCACTACTGTTCGCTCGACCCGGCGATCCGCGGCTGGCTCGAGGACGCCCCGTCGTACATTGCGCCCATCGCCATCAACGACCCCGTGCGCGCCATTGCGGTCGGCCAGGTCGTTGCCAGCCGCCACCCGGACTTCAAGCCCGATGACTGGGTGTTCGGTATGACCGCGCTCGAGGACTATACGGTCGCGGTCCCGGACGGGTTCCTGCGCCGGATCGATCCGAGCCGCGCGCCGCTCACGAATTACCTGTCGGCGCTCGGCGCCGTCGGCGTAACGGCCTATTTCGGCGTCACCGAGATATGCCGACCGCAGCCCGGGGAGACGCTGCTTGTCACCGGCGCGGCCGGCGCCGTCGGCTCGCTCGTGGGCCAGATCGCCAAGATCAAGGGCTGCCGCGTGGTCGGCATCGCCGGCGGCCCGGCCAAGTGTGCGCGGCTCGTCGAACGCTACGGCTTTGATACGGCCATTGACTACAAGAACCAGTCCACCACGGAGCTGTCGGCAGCCCTTGGCCGCGCGGCACCGGAAGGTCTCGACATCGTGTTCGAAAGCGTCGGCGGCGTAGTGCTCGATACCGCGCTGATGCACCTCAAGCGGCACGCGCGGGTTGCACTCTGCGGGCTGATCTCCGAGTACAACTCGACGACCGGACCCGTCGGTGCCCGCAATCTGTGGCAACTGATCGTCAAGTCGGCCCGCATCGAGGGCTTCTTCACCGGCGACTTCCTGCCGCGCTTCGCCGAGGCGCAGGCGGCAATGTCCGCGTGGCTGGCCGAGGGACGCCTCAAGGTCGACGAGCACGTCGACCAGGGCCTTGAGAACGCGGTGCCGGCCTTCCTGCGGCTTTTCGCTGGTACCAATACAGGCAAACTGATGTTGAAGATCGCCTGAGCTCTGCGTTCAGAGACGCTCGACTAGCGTCGCGTTCGCCATGCCACCGGACTCGCACATGGCCTGGACCCCATAGCGACCGCCCGTTTCCTCGAGCGTCGCGATCAGGTTCGCGAACAGTCGGCCGCCGGAGGCTCCCACCGGGTGCCCCAGCGCAATCGCGCCGCCGTAGCGGTTGACGCGCTCGGGATCGACCGCGAGATCGGCCGCCCAAGCCAGCACGACCGACGCAAAGGCTTCGTTAATCTCCCATGCGTCGATCTGCGCGGGCTCGAGGGAAGCGCGCGCCAGCAGGCGCTGCGTGGCCGGAATCACCGCGGTCAGCATCAGGATCGGATCGGAACCCGCCACCGCGAAGTGGGTCACCGCCGCGCGTGCGCGAAGTCCGAGTCGCACCGCCGTTGCCTCCTCCATCAGCAGCACCGCCGCCGCGCCGTCGGTCACCTGGCTCGAGTTGCCTGCCGTCACCCGCCACTGGATCTGCGGATACGCCGCCGCCACCTGCGGGTCGTGAAACGCTGGGCGCAGGCCTGCGAGTTTGTCGAGCGAGGTGTCGCGCCGGAGCCCCTCGTCGCGCTCAACCAGCCGCTCGCCGCCGGGGCCCGGGACGCGTACCGGCACGATGCTGCGCGGCGTCAGGCCGCGGTCTTCCGCGGCCGCGGCGCGCTCGTGCGAGCGCAACGCCAATGCGTCGAGCCGCTCGCGCGACAGGCCCCAGCGCGCGGCGATTAGCTCGGCGGAAATGCCCTGACGCACCAATCCGGCGGGGTAGCGGCGCCGGAACAGCGGCCCCTCGTTGTCCTTGCCCAACCGGTTGGCCCGCATCGGGACGAGGCTCATCATCTCGACGCCGCCGGCGATTACGACGTCATAGGCGCCGGCAATGATGCCCTGAGCCGCGAAGTCGATCGCCTGTTGGGCGGAGCCGCACTTGCGGTCGAGCGTGACGGCCGGCACGGACTCGGGAAACCCGGCCGCGAGCACGGCTTGCCGACCGATATTCCCCGCTTGCTCCCCCACTTGGATTACACAGCCGGTGATGACGTCCTCGACGAGCGCGGGGTCGATACCGGTGCGGTCGACCAGCGCACGCAGGATCTCCGCGTACAGCGTGACAGGATGCAGGCCGTCGAGCACCCCACCCGGTCGGCCCCGACCGAAAGGCGATCGCACGACGTCGATCACTACCGCGCGGCGCAGATGACCTCCAGATCTGTTAGCGGAACAGGTCCACCGACAACTCGGCCGACCGCAGCTGCACGACCGGTGCCCTGGCGATTCGCATCAGCCGTGCGACCTGGTCGAGCTCAGGCGACGACAGCAGCGGGAAGACGCGTTTGATGGGTCCGGCCTCGCGCATGCGCTTGAGGTCCGTATCGGGAACCAGCGCGCGCAGCAGCAGCTCGTCGTCGTCGTCCGTGCCGTACCGTCGCCGGAGCTCCTCGATTGAAGGTTGCTCCGGTGGGCTGCGCAGGATCTCCTTGGCGCGCGGCGCAGCCAGGATCCGGTCCCGGACATTGGCATCGATGGGCGCGACCGTCTCGCCGTAATAGCCGGCGGCGTACTGGATAACCTCGTCCGGCACGATCTTGTAGCGCTCACCGGTCACGACGTTGAGGACGGACTGAATGCCGACCAGCTGGCTGAATGGTGTCGCCATTCCCGGGTAACCGAGCTCGCGGCGCACGCGCGCCGTCTCGTGCAGCACCTCGTCGAGCCGCTGAATCATGCCGTGCTGCCCAAGCTGCGCCTTGAGCGTGCCCATCATGCCGCCGGGAATCTGGTGCTCGAGCGACAGCACGTTGTACTCGCTGTGCTGATTCACCAGGAATCCGGCCGCCTTCCCCACCTTCTCGAAGTGCTCGGCGACGGGCGGCAGGAGCGACTTGTCGATGCTGTGCGTATGCCCGAGTAGCTCGATGTTGTTGACCATCGTCTCCGTCGATGGCACGGACGGACCGTTTGCCATTGGCCGGCTCGCCGTGTGGAGGATCGTGACGCCGAGGTTCACTGCGTCCAGATAAGCCTTAGCTGACTGCCCAAGCAGATTGTTTGAATGGAACTCAATCGGCTTGCCGCCCGAGCGCGCCCTGATGGCCGGCAGCAGCGTGGCGAGTCGCTCTTTCTCGAGCACCCCGGCGGTGTCATACAGGAGAATCGTATCGATGTCGGGGCAGGCCGCCATCTTCGCGGCTTTGTCGGCAAAGTACTCGTCGGTGTGCACGGGTGAGGACGTAAACATGATCGCGCCCGCGACCTCCGAGCCGAACTCCTTGGCCACGCGGGCGAGGCGATACATCTTGTCCAGGTTGTACAGGACGTCGTAGAGCCAGAAGCTGCGGCAGCCATGGCGATTCAGCTGGCGCATCCACGCGTCCATCAGGGAGTCGGGCGTCACGCCGAAGGTCACGGACGCGTTGACCCGCATGCCGCTTCGAATGCGGGTGCCCGGCATCGCCTCGACGAGCAGGTCGAGCATGTCCCAGGGATTTTCGCTGCAGTGCCTGATAAGCACCTCGAAGTGCGAGGAACCGGTCAGGTCGACGACACGAAACCCGGTACGCGCGATCAGCGGTGCGGCCGGCAGAGCCATGCACGCCCGCATCCGCATGCCCCACAGGCTCTGCTGTCCATCGCGCATCGTCTCATCAAGGAACTCGATATGGGCCACGTGGGTGCCTGTCCTATTGTGTGCGGAAAGCCGGGAGCACGGTCCGCTCCAGCCAGCGCGTATCGACGCGATTGGCGCGGTAGTCCGGGTAGTCAACGATGAACCTCAACAGCGGCAGATTAGTGCGGATGCCCTCGACGTCGAACTTCGCGAGTGCTCCCGCCAAGCGCTCGACGGCCTGCTCGCGCGTCTGGCCATGCACGATGAGCTTGGCGATCATGCTGTCGTAGTACGGCGAGATCACGGTGTCGTCGACCACCGCGGTGTCGACGCGGACGCCCTCCCCGGCGGGCGGTCGCCAGCGGGTGATCCGGCCCGGACAAGGGAGGAAGTCGCGGGCTGGATCCTCGGCGAGGATGCGCACCTCGATCGCATGGCCACTCGGGCTAATACTATCCTGCGCCGGCAGCTCGCTGCGGCCCGTGGCGAGCAGCAGCTGCAGGCGCACGAGATCGACACCGGTGATCATCTCGGACACCGGGTGCTCCACCTGGAGGCGCGCATTGACTTCCATGAAAAAGAAATCCGCGGTCTCCTCGTCGTACAAAAACTCGACAGTGCCCGCGTTGCGGTAGCGAATCGCTGCGAGCAGATCGATGGCCGCGTGATGCAGCCGCGCGCGCACCGCCTGCGGCAGGATCGCGGCCGGCGCCTCCTCGATCATCTTCTGGTAGCGCCGCTGGATCGAACAATCGCGCTCGCCGAAGTGGACGGCGACGCCCGCCCCGTCGCCCATCACCTGGACTTCGACGTGCCGCGCACGCTCGACGAAGCGCTCCAGATAGAGCGTGCCGTCGCCGAACGCCTCGCGCGCCGCCGTGGATGCCTGCTCGAACGATCCGGCGAGCTCCGCCGCCGTGCGAGCGACGACCATGCCCCGGCCGCCGCCGCCCGCCGACGCCTTGGTGATCACGGGGTATCCGATCTCGGCTGCGATTGCGAGCGCGTGATCCACGTCCGCGACCTTCTCGCTGCCAGTCGTCATCGGCACCCCGGCGCTCCGGGCGACCGCGCGCGCGGACAACTTGTCCCCGACCTGTCGCATCGCCTCGGCCGTCGGACCGACGAACGTGATGCCGTGCTCAGCACAGAGCGTGGGGAGTTCAGGACGTTCCGACAGGAACCCGTAACCAGGGTGCAAAGCGGTGCATCGGGTGGCCAGCGCCGCGTGCATGATCCGGGGCGCATTCAGATACGACTCCCGGGCCTGTGCCGCCCCGAGCACGACGGTGCGGTCCGACTCCCGCGCCGCAAGGCTGCCGCGATCGGCGGCCGAAACGGCGAGCACCGTCTCCATACCGAGCGAGTGTGCCGTGCGAATAATGCGAACAGCAAGCTCGCCGCGATTGGCGATCAACAGCCGGGTGAACGAGGCGTTGTGCTCAGGCATCGGGTTCAATGTAGATGAGAGGCTGGTCAAACTCGACCAGCTCGGCGTCGGCGACCGGCAGCTTGCGCACGATGCCGGTGACTCCCGCCCGCACGGTCGTAAACAGCTTCATCACCTCCACGAGGCATATTTCCGTCTCCGGCGTCACCCGCTGGCCGAGCGCGACGAAGGGTGGCGCGCCCGGCTTCGGGGCGAGGTAGAACGTGCCCAGGCAAGGCGCCCGAACCGGGATCCAGTGCGCAGGAACGTCGGCTGGCGGTCTTGCGGCCGACGCGTCCGTGCGCGCCGGCTCCGGGCCAGCCGCGCGCGCGCCGGTCTGCGGGGCTCTCGCCCGTGCCGCGGCTCCGTCGCCGGTTCGGGCTTTCGGGCGGCGCGCCTGCGGGTCCTTGGACACAAACAGATCGATGCCTTCGCCCCAGACGTGTAATTCGCGCCAGTCGCTGCGCTCGAAGAGCTCAAGCAGGGACTCGATGTCGCGCTCGGAAATCTTGCTCACGACCGGTCTTCCTTTCGATCCTCCGGCGCGCCGCGGGCGGCGGACTGCAGCGCGGCCAGCAGCACCGGTAGCCGCGGCTTCGCCACCAGAATCTCGACGCCGGCGGCCACGCAGGCGCGGACAGCGGGTTCGCTGACCAGCACGCGGCCACGAACGACGGTTCCAGGCTCGATCGCGCGCAGACACGCTCGCAGCTGCTCGAGATCGCTCGCGCCTTCGAACTCGTCCAGGTCGAGGATCGGGCGGCCGGGCGGCGCGGTGCATGCGACGACCAGCGGCGAGTTCGCCTCCGCCCACGCGGCGAGCTGCGCAAGCCCTTCGTCCGCGTCCTCCTCGGGCGCGACGACCTCATGGCGGCCATCCAGCACGATGCCCGCCTGGCCATCCACGGTGACCACCCGGCCGACCAGCCCGAGCAGCGTGCCGGCGCCACAGCCGACGACACACGGCCGGCCCAGTGCGCGGCTGACCACGGCGGCGTGCGAGGTCGATCCGCCGTGCTCGGTGATGATCGCGCTGGCAACGATCATGCCATGCACGTCGTGAGGACTGGTCGTCGAACGCGCGAGCACCACCGACTCGCCCGCATGGGCGCGCGCCTCGGCCTCGTCCACATCCGACACGATGACTCCGCAGCCTACGCCCGGCGAGGCGCCTTCGCCGCGTGCCAGGATTGTCGCACCCTGCAAGGCGCCTTCCGCGAGCCGGGGACTCAGGATTGCCCGCACCTGCTCACTGGTTATCCGGCGAAACGCGGAATCGGCGTCGCAGAAACCCTCGCGCACCATGTCGACGGCGATCCTCACCGCGGCCACCGGCGCGCGCTTGGCGGAGCGCGTCTGCAGCAGGTAGAGACGGCCGCGTTCGACGGTGAACTCGATGTCCTGGACATCAGCGTGCTCGCGCTCGAGAAGTCGCGCCGTCGACAGCAGTTCGTCGAGCGCCTCTGCAAGTCGCTCGCGCATCGCGGCGAGCGGCAGCGGCGTGAGCTTGCCCGAGACGAGGTCCTCGCCCTGCGCGCGCGGCAGGAACTCGCCGAAGGCGGCGGGCTCGCCGGTCACCGGGTTGCGGCTGAAAAGCACACCGGTACCAGAACGCTCGTCGAGATTGCCGAAGACCATCGCCTGGACGGCGACAGCCGTGCCGAGATTCTCGGCGATGGCGTGATGCTGCCGATATCGCCGTGCCCGGCGCGAGTTCCAGGACTCGAATACCGCACGTACCGCGCCGCGCAGCTGCTCATTGACATCGTCAGGGACGGGCTCGCCGGCGGCCGCGGCAATCGCGTTCCGCCAGCCCACCGGATCGTCCATGCTGCCGAGCGCGACGGCGTCCGCCTTCAACACTGTGTGGGCATAGAGTTCGATGAACCGCCGATGGGTGTCCCGGGCGAAGGACACGTCCCGACAGTCCACGGCAAGCGCCGCCTCGGTGGTAACGTTGATGCCGAGGTTCAGGATCGTGTCCATCATTCCCGGCATCGATACCGGCGCGCCGGAGCGCACCGACACCAGCAGCGGACGCGGCCCGGCGCCAAAACGCCGATCGGTCATCGTCTCGAGCCAGCGGATGCCGGCCGCGATCTCTTCCTCCAGACCATCGGGAAAGTGGCCGCATTCCAGGAAGGCCGCGCACGCCCGCGTCGTGATCACGAAGCTCGGCGGCACGGTCAGGCCGAGGGCGCTCATCCGTGCGATCGACCAGGCCTTGCCACCGATCAGATCGCGCTGCGGCAACCGGGTGCCATCGAGCGCAATCACCCAGCGACCCTCGGGCATGCTCATCGGCATGCTCCTACTCAGATCGCTGGCGGCCGAGGATGCGCAGTAAGTCCTCGTGCAGCTCGAACCAGACTGTGTGGTAGCTCAGGATTCGCGCGTCGCTGACCCACTCGATTGCCCCTCCCTCTGCGCGTTCCAGCGCCGCGAGTAGGTGGCGGCGATAGTATTCAAAGCGCGGCAGCTCGCGGCCCAGCTGCGTCAGGATGCGATCGGCCCGCTCGTGCAGCTCTCCCAGGCGGTCAATGACGCCCACGTCGTAGTCACGATCCGAGTGAGTGTTCGGCACGCGCGCGCCGCCAACGTCGATCATCTGCCAATCCGTGATCAGCCCCTTCAACTGCACATTGATGCGCTCGAACGCCTCGTATGCCGCGAGTAAAGTGGCGCTCGCGCGGAGCGCTGCGTACTCCCGCGAATACTCGCCAGCGAGCGCAACGCGGGCCAGCGGCGCCAGCATGAACTTGCCCTGGGCCTCGACCGCGCGCCCCCGGGCCACTGCGTGGGCCAGGAACTTGGCGGCGGCGTCCGCCGCAATGCCCGCGAATTCGGCAATCGCGACCGCATCCGCGTGCTTCTTGACGGCGAGCCCGTGCAGGACCAGGTGCAGGCTCATGCTCACGGCCCGGCGGTGGGTCTGGATTCTGATTCGCGCAGCCGCGCGATAATCCGGTCGCGGATCTCGCGGCGCAGGATCTTGTTGGCGGCGCTCTTCGGCAGCTCCGGCCAGATCTCGATTGCCTTGGGTCGCTTGTAGTTGGCAAGCCGGTCCGCCACTAATACGAGCACCCGGGCGGCGTCGAGCCCCGGCCGGCCGGCGATCACTGCGTGTACGCGATCGCCCCACTTTTCGTCCGGTAGCCCGACAACGGCGGCTTCGATGACGCCTTCGCACGCGAGCAACGCGTCCTCGACCTCCCGCGGATAGACGTTGTAGCCGCCCGAGATCAGCATGTCGTTCTTGCGATCGAGGATGTAAAAGTAGCCGTCCTCATCCATCCGACCGAGGTCTCCGGTGTGCAGCCAACCGTTCCGAAACACTTCGGCGGTGGCTTCGGGCCGGTTCCAATAATGCGCCATTGTCTGCGGTCCGCGACAGACAATCTCACCAACGGCACCGGGGGGCAGGAAGCGGTCCTGGTCATCGACGATCGCGGTCTCGACGCAAGTAAACGGGCGGCCACAGGAACCACTGCGGTCGTGCTCCTCAGGTCGCAGGCACGTGATGACCATCGGGCTCTCTGCCTGGCCGTAGGTCTGCGCGAACACCCGCCCAAAACGGGCCTCGGCGCGAAGCAGCAGATTCGCGGATATCGGCGACGCGCCGTACGCAATGCGGCGGAACGCGAGCCGCGCGCCGGCGAGACCCGGCTCCTCGAGCACCATTGCGAGCATCGTAGGCACCAGAAAAGTCAACCCCGCCTGCTCGCGTTCGGCCAGTTCAACGAAGCGCGCGGCGTCGAACCTCGGCATAACCAGCGAGCGCGCGCCGCGTACCAACGCCGGCAGGAAGAAGGCTCCGGATGCGTGCGCGATCGGCGCCGCGTGCAGGAACGTGTCGCCACCGTGTATGTCCGGTATCAGGTCCGTCAGGAACGCCGAAAGTTCCGCCAGTTCGCCGCGGGTCGTCAGCGTCACGGCCTTCGGCCGACCCGTCGTGCCGCCGGTGTAGCCGAGCCGCAGGGGTGCATCGAGCGCACGGTCGATCGCGCACGCCTGGGTGCTGGCAGAGCGGATCAGCGCCTGCAGCTCCGACGGATCGATCGTGACCTCGACGCCGAGCGCGCCGAAACCGCCGGCGTGGATTACCGCCCGACTGCCGCTGTCCGCAAGCTTGTAGCGGTGATCGTCCTCGGTCTCGCGCGTGTTGAGCGAGACCCTGACGAGACCCGCCTTAGCGAGCGCGTAGTACGCGACCAGGCAATCTATGCCGTTCGGCACCAATACGCCGACGCGATCGCCCGGGACGAGACCGCTGGCAAGCAGCGCGTTGCCGAGGCGGTCGGTCAGCCCGTCGAACTCGCGGTAGCTGACAACGCGCTCGCCTTCGGCGAGACAGGCTGCGTCCTTGTAGTGCAGCGCGGCGCGGCGAACGAGTGAGCCAATTTGCATCTGTGCGCTATGCCATTACTGGAATGTCCACCGACGGGCGCCGTCAGCCGGGACGCACGACCCGCGCACCCTTGCCGCGTAAGGTACGCGACTGGCGCTGCTCGAGTTCGTACAGCTCGTTGGCGAGTGGAGTGTGGTGGTTGTACTTGGTCCACGTTTCGCACAGGAACCGGTACTTTTCGCTGCACAGTTGCGGCGTGAATTCGCGCGCCCGTCGATTGTACTCCTCGAGCGTCAGTACGCCCGCTGTCGTACGGTAACGGTCCACCTTGGGTTCAAGGTGCGACGCGCCGGCCTGGATCGGCCCACAGGAGGGCACGTACTCCTCGCCGGCGAGGATCGAATACGGCAGCGGCGTGTAGGTGCGCGTCGGGCGATCGGAGTGCTGCATCATCGTGTACGGCGACTGGCAATGATTCGGCAGCGACAGTGACCCGACCAGTGCACCGAGAAACTGATCACTGAACTCGTCGTTGAACAACGGTCGGAATCGCTCCGCGCGACGATCGATTGTCAACCAGTCGTCGACCTCGAACACGCCGGCAACGTGGGCGAGATCCTTGATGATGTTGTAGTAAACGAGGGCACCGGCATCAATCATCTGGTCGCGCGTCCAGCCGGCGATCCGCAGCCAGAGCTTGTTCGTAGCGTCTTTGAGCACCTCGTTGAGAGAGGAAAAAGCGCTCGTCAGCTCCTCGCGCGACCCCATGCTGATCGGCATGAAGCTTTCCGACAGTGCGTCGGACGTGTAGAGCCCGACACCGACCAGGTGTTCCGCGGTGAACTCCGGCTTCGACTCGAAGCTCCCCCAGTCGTCGATGAGAGAAAAGTGGCAGTCCCGCACCGCCATCGGCACCGTCAGGTAGTTGTACGGCACGTCCTTGGCGATGCCATCGAGCCACGGGAGTGAACATTCCGCCAGGTCCATGAAGTCGCGCACGATCATCTCGTGGCGATCGTCGAGCCGGTACGGGCCGGAGTTGGTCAGGCTGATGCGGCTCTCGCACGACACGAGGAATCCATATTGCGATGCGGTCGCGAGGGCCGTGTGTGCCGCCTCGTGCAGCGGGTCACCAGGCTCGCACGGAAACATATCGGAGTGAAAAACCTCGAGACGCCGGTCGGGCAAGATCTGCGCACGGTGCCCGTACTCCCGGTTTGTGATGTGCCCGTCGTTGCGGTGCCAAGACAGCAGATACCGTTTCCAGAAATCCATTACGCAGACGACGTCCTCGAGCGCATCCTGCGGGCGCAGGAAGCCGAGGGACAGAAGCAACTCGCGGCCAAGCAGGTAGAAATTGGGCAGAGCCCAGCCGAGGGCCGAGTTCTGGATCTTCATGCCCATGTTGCGGGCACGGTCGGCGATGTCCTCGGCACGCATCCGGCTCTCGATCTTGCGGAGAAGCGACGGATAGCGGTAAAACGCGTTGAGGTAGGACAGCAGGATGTAGGGAGATACGGGAAACAGCTTTGAGCCCTGCACCGTGCGGGTCACGCAGAGCCAGTAGGTCTCGTCGCCGCAGTTCTGGATCAGGTTGTTGGTCTCCAGCAGCTGCGCATAAGTAGTCTGCTTGTTCATGCGTTCCGCTCCTCGGACGGCCGAGCGCTTAGCGCGCGAGCTTCCAAATGCGCGCGGTCACTTCCTCGCCCCGCTGATACGCCTCGGCGGTCTTTGCCGCCGCGCTGGTCTCGATCTCGACGCTGTCCCCGTCGCGGATACCGCTGATCTTGGCGTTCATAAGGCAGGGGATCCCGTATTCGCGCGCGAGGATACTCAGGTGGGAACGCACGGTGCCACCCGCACAAATGATCCCCGCAAAGCTCTCGAGGATCGGCGCCGTCAGCGTTCCGCCGCTGTCGTCGATGATTGCAACCGTGCCGGCCGGCACGCCGCGTGTCATATAGTCGATGACCTGCTCGCTCGAGCGCACGTACCGCGCGATACCGAGCACGTTGTCCTTGCGGCGCACTACGTTGTCGCCTATGCCACGCTGCTCGCGCCCCGCGTTGTCGGCCGGACCGACCACCGCGTTCGGGTGCTCGAAGCTGAAGGCGCCGAGGCTGGCGCCGATCGCCTCCGCCTCCTTGTAGAGGTCTGGACGCTCGCGCACTGAGATGACCGCCGACCATCCGAAGCGGTATCCGCTGGCGAGAATCTGCCGCTCGATAGCGAGGAAGTCCTCAGTCGTGATCAGGCGATCACTCGCCGAGAATACGAATTCTGACCAGTTGCCGCCGCTCGCCGCGAGCTTGCGGCGCACCAGATCCGTCACGGCGCTGCGCACGGTATCCAGCAGAAGATTCGCCGGCGGCTCGCCATAGCGATCGCTGTCGACATACAGCTGCGTCACGTTCATCCCCCTTCGACGGCCTCGCCGTCGGTGCGCCGCATCATTCATGGCTGCCGGCCACCACGGGAAGAGTGGCCGCTGCGGGGCTATGCTGTCAATCCCTATAGGACAAAATTGTAGAGCAATCTGGCATTGCGGCGGCGCCTCGGCTAAAGTCGTTTTCGGTCGGCGAAGGCCGCGCGTGCCACCGTCTCCGCGCCCGATTCGCCCCGAGGAAACCCAGCGGCAACGCGACTATTAGGAACTCCGTGTCCGTCCTCTCCCACCCCGTTGATCCACGTCGGGACCTCGCGATCGAGGGCGCCTACAACGTGCGTGATCTCGGCGGTTACCAGGCCGGGCACGGGCGGACGGTCAAGTGGAGGCACGTCTATCGGTCCGACGCGTTGGGCGCGGCGACGGCGAATGACGTCGAGCTGCTGCTCGCGCGCGGCATCCGCCTCGTGTGCGATCTGCGCTCGGGCCTCGAGCGCACCGCCGCCCCGAATCCCTGGATCGCAACGACCAGTATCGAGAGCTGGGGCCAGCCGCCAACCGAACCGGTTGGTGATTCGCGGCAACTTCTGTCCAACTGCCTCGTTAGCGCGGAGGCAACGCGCACGGTGATGACGGAGAGCTACCGTGTGATTCCGTTCGACCAGGCACGCGCCTATTCCCAAGTGTTCCGCCGCTTGGCCGCGCGCGAAACGCCGCTCTTGTTCCACTGCTTCGCTGGAAAGGACCGCAGCGGTGTCGCCGCGGCGCTGCTGCTCGATGTGCTTGGCGTGCCCCGCGAGGCGATCGTGGCAGACTACCTGCTATCGAACCGCGTGCACGAGCGGATCCGCTCGGCGTTTCTCGCGGATCCGCGTCACGTGGCCGCCGTCAACGACCTCAACGAGTCGTGGCTGCCGCTAATGGAGGCTGATCCGGTATATCTCGAGGCTATGTTCGATGCGGTCGAACTGCGGCGCGGCAGCGTTGAGGCCTACTTCCGCAAGGATCTCGGCATCGGAGCGGAGGCCCTGAGCATGCTGCGGGAGCACCTGCTCGAGTGATTCCTGGCCGCCCCGGCGTCCTTGCGGCTCAGACCAGATTGTAGGACACTCCACGGGGCCTATCGTCGTTACCGCAGCGCCTGGGAGAAATTGTAATGGGACGAGTTAGCGGCAAGGTTGTCGTCGTCACAGGCGCCGGCACGGGCGTCGGCCGCGCCTGTATGAAGCTGTTCGCGGCCGAGGGCGCCAAGGTGGTGGGCGGCAGCCGCACGCAGGCGAACTTGGACGAGACGCTGGCCCAGGTACGCGCCGGCGGCGGCGAGGGCATCGTCGTCGCGGGCGATCTCGCTGCCGACTTGGGGGCAGAAGAGGTCGTTCAGGCGGCGATCAAAGCCTACGGGAGAGTCGATATCCTCGTTCACGCGGCCGGCGTTGGTTACAGCTGGATGGAAAAGAGCCCCGGCTCGATGAACGACGTCGTGAGCACCACGCCAGACAAGTGGCGCGAGGTCATCGGTATCAACCTCGACGCATGCTACCTCGCATGCCGGGCGGTCATCCCGCGGATGCAGGCACAGGGCGGCGGAGCGATCGTCACCGTCGCCAGCATATCCGGGTTCCAGGGCCTGTCCGTCGCGCACGCTTACACGGCCGCGAAGGGCGGCATGATCAACCTCACCCGCTCGCTCTGCGTGGCCTACGCCAAGGACCGCATCCGTGCCAATTGTGTTGCGCCGGGATTCATTGACACGCCGATGGTGGCTTCGGTGATCAACCTCTTCGATGATCCGGACACGGCCGAGCGGCTCGCGCCGATGCGCCGCCCGGGCACGGCGGAGGAGATGGCGTATGGCTGCCTCTACCTCGCTTCGGATGAGGCCTCGTATTGCAACGGAACGGTCCTGGTGATCGATGGCGGCACGACCGCCCGGCAATGATTGCGTCGCGCACTGGGCGGCGGACGGCCGCCGCAGCGCTGCTGTCACTCCCGGTCCGGAGTTCCTCCCGATGAATGCTCCAAATATTGCGCCCGCCGTCGTGACGGTAGAGACGCCCGCCGCGCACGTCAGGCTCGTGACGCTGCGCCGGCCGGAGGCCCGCAACGCTGTCAACGGCGCGGTCGCGCTTGCGCTCGAGCGCATCGTCCACGAGATCGAGGCGGACCCGGACGCGTGGGTCGTGGTGCTGACGGGCGCCGGGGGACAGGCATTTTGCTCAGGCGCGGACCTCAAAGAAGTTTCCGGCGGCCGCCTCGAATCGCTGTGGACACCGGACGGTGGCTTCGCCGGCTTCGTGCGCGCGCCGCGATCGAAGGTGTGGATCGCCGCCGTGGATGGCCTCGCGCTTGCAGGAGGGTTCGAGATCGCCCTCGCCTGCGATCTCATCGTCGCGTCGGCCGATGCCGCGTTCGGCCTGCCCGAGGTCACGCGCGGTCTCATCGCCGCCGCCGGCGGGCTGTACCGGCTCCCGCGCTCCCTGCCCCGCGCGCTCGCGTACGAACTGATCGCTACTGGCGAGCGTCTCGCCGCGGATCGTGCCTTGGCATTTGGGCTGGTCAACCGCGTCGTACCGAAGGACCGGACGCTCGCCGAAGCGCTGGCTCTCGCGGATTCCATCGCCGCGAACGCGCCGATCGCAGTGCGCGAGAGCCTCAAGATCGCGCGCCTGGCGGTCGACCTCGACGAAGCGACGCTGAGCAGCTTGTCAGACGAGGCTCAGCAGCGAATGATGCAAACCGAGGACTTCCATGAGGGTCCGCGCGCCTTCATCGAGAAACGTGTCCCTCGCTGGCAGGGGCGTTGAGCCGCGAGCCACGGTATCGAGGACTAAAACCGCATGACTGACGCTGTGATCGTGGCGACCGCGCGCACGCCGATTGGACGGGCGTATCGCGGAGCCCTGAACGACATCCGGTCGCCCACCCTAATGGCGCACGCGATTCGCCGCGCCGTCGAGCGGGCGCGCGTCGCGGCTGCCGAGGTCGACGACGTGGTGATCGGCACCGTGCTCTCCGCCGGCTCGGCCGGCATGAATCTGGCCCGCAACGCGCTGCTCGCGGCGGGGCTGCCGACCAGCGTCGCGGGCCAGACGCTCGACCGGCAGTGCGCGTCCGGCCTGATGGCGATCGCCACCGCCGCCAAGCAGGTCGTCGTCGACGGCATGCAGGTCGTCGTGGCCGGCGGTCAGGAGAACATCAGCGGCTTGCAGACCCCCTACATGGAGTGGACGCGCCGCGAGATGGACCCGAACGTCACCGCGGCGGCCCCGGCTGCGTACATGCCGATGCTCGAGACCGCCGAGTACGTCGCCCGGAAATACCGGATCTCGCGCGAAGCGCAAGACCGATACGCGCTCGAGTCCCAGCAGCGGACTGCCGCGGCGCAGCACGACGGCCGTTTCGCCGCGGAAATCGTCCCGATCACCGCAACGATGGTGGTGAGGGACAGGGAGACCCAAGCGGTCACACACCGCACCGTGACCCTCACGAAGGACGAGGGCAACCGGCCCGACACGACGCTTGACGGTCTCGGTGCGCTGAAGCCCGTGATCGAGGGCGGTGTGGTCACGGCCGGAAATTCCAGCCAACTGTCGGATGGCGCTTCCGCGTGCGTACTCGTTCACGAGCGGTTCGCCGCAGCTCATGACCTCGCTCCGCTCGGCCGCTACCTCGGGATCGCGGTCGCCGGCTGCGCACCAGAAGAAATGGGCATCGGACCCATCTATGCGGTTCCCAAGCTTCTCGGCCAGCACGGGCTCGGGGTCGGCGATATCGGCTTGTGGGAATTGAACGAGGCGTTTGCGGTGCAGGTGATTTATTGCCGGGACCATCTCGGCATCGATCCAGAGCGGCTCAACGTGGATGGGGGCGGCATCTCCGTCGGTCATCCCTACGGCATGACGGGAGCGCGCCTCGTCGGGCACGCGCTGCTGGAAGGCCGGCGCCGTGGCGCAAGGCACGTAGTCGTGACCATGTGCGTCGGTGGAGGTATGGGGGCCGCGGGGCTTTTCGAGGTATTGTGAGGGGTAACCGTCAGATGGAACGCATCGGGGTCGTCGGCGCGGGGCTCATGGGCTCCGAGATCGCCTTGGTCTTTGCGCTCGCGGGTCACGACGTGCTGTTGTCGGATCGCTCGGAGAGCGAGGTGTCGGCGGCGCTCGAGCGCCTACGCGAGATCCTTACGAAGGGCATCGAGCGCGGTTTCTACCAGCCGGCCGATGCCGACGCGGCGCTCGCGCGGATTGCGCCAGCGGCGAACCTGGACCGCTTCGCAGACCGGGCTTTGGTCACGGAGGCCGTGTTCGAGAACCTCGCGGTTAAGACCGACGTTCTCAGCAGCCTTGATCGCGTCTGCCCGCCGGACTGCGTCATCGCGACGAATACGTCGACCATCCCGATCTCAACGCTGGCCGCGGCCCTCGCGAGGGAAAGGCGCCCGAGATTTCTCGGCACCCACTACTTCTCGCCCGTGTCCAGGATGCGGCTCGTCGAAGTCATTCCGTCGTTCGACACCAGCGCGGCGACATTCGAGCTGGCCTCGCGACTCTGCCGGGGTGCTGGCAAGACGCCGATCAAAGTCAAGGACGTCGCCGGCTTCGCAGTGAACCGAGTCCTGCATGCGTTCCTGATCGAGGCGGTCCGTCTCGTCGAAGAAGACATCGCAACGCCCGAAGACATCGACACCGCGTGCCGTCTCGGTCTGGGTCACCCCATGGGGCCGTTCGAACTCATGGACGCCACCACGTCGAGCCTCTGCATGCAGGCCCAGGAGATCATGCAGGAGGCTTACGGCGAACGCTTCCGGCCCCGGCCCCTGCTCAAGCAACGCGTGCGTGCCGGGCTCGTCGGGGGCCGCAACGCCAAGGGGTGGCGGCGTTAGTGTGGCCTGTGTGCTCTGACCGGGCGCGCTACGAACCCGGGAGTGCACGGTTCCGGCACCTGCAGTCGACGACTCGCGCACAGCAACCCGACCGCTGCGGCTGCCCGAATATCAGCGCACGAATTCGGACCGTCGACGGAGCCGCGGATGGGCCGCGCGGCATCCAACGAACCACGCCCTCTTGAACAGGAGAGATGCAATTGCTCGATAGCAATCGTCTAGACGGCAAAATCGCGTTAGTCACGGGCGCCGGCGGCGAGATCGGTGCGGCCACAATTCGCCTCATGGTCGCCCGCGGAGCCCGTATCGTTGCCGTTGACCGCGACAACTCGGCACTAGAGCGGCTTAAACCGGACAGCAATCTGATTGCCATTGAAGGCGACGTGACCGACGAAGAGTCCGTCCGCGACTATGTGGCGCGCGCCCGCGCCGCGTTCGGCCGCGTCGACATATTCTTCAACAACGCCGGCATCGAGGGGCCAGTCCATCCGATCACTGAATATCCGCTAGCGGACTTCCGGCACGTTATCGATGTCAACATCGTCGGCGTGTTCCTCGGTCTCAAGCATGTCCTTCCAGTAATGGCTGCCGGCGGCGGCGGCGCAATCATCAACAGTTCAAGCGTGGCAGGCCTGACCGGCACGCCCGGCATCAGCGCCTACAATGCCAGTAAGCACGCGGTGATTGGGCTCACCCGCAGCGCGGCTGCAGAATGGGCGAGCAAAGGCATTCGCATCAATTCAATCAACCCGGGACCGATCGCGTCCCGGATGATGGCGTCCCTCGAGAACGGCTTGGCGCCCGGACAAGGCAACGAGATGCGTGCCCGCTTCAGCGCCATGATCCCGGCTGGCCGTTACGGAACCCCCGAGGAAGTGGCGGCTCTGGTCGCATTCCTGGCGTCAGAAGACGCGCGGTATTTGCATGGCGCCGTCATGACGATCGACGGCGGCTTCACGGTGGTCTGACCGTGGGACTAGGTGATCAGCGACAGTCCCACCGCGGAACGGCGACTTGATCTCATGACTCTGCAGGAATCGCGCCCCACCGCTGCAGACGTTGCAGAGGCCATCGAATACAACGAGGCGAGTGTCGGCGCTGGCTGCCATCGGGAATCTCCTATCACCTGTTCTGGTCTGCTTGTCGTCCCCGGTTCTCGGCGTTCCGACCGAATTTCGAGGAGACGTAAAGGAGACAAGCGTTCTGTGACTCACCTAAATGACTGACTCAAAAGGTGAAGCGGACTTCGTCGGTCCAATCCATCATCGGTGCTACATTAATTCTTCTGTCTAACATTTTAATAAATATAATATTGCTACATTCGACACTGTAGAC